>Ga0209847_1000004_pt1 | contig 347768 bp, 295 predicted proteins | sample OrgsoiDNA_201060_FD_185808 | JGI IMG/M metagenome (GOLD analysis project Ga0209847, IMG submission 185808) | Permafrost soil microbial communities from the Arctic, to analyse light accelerated degradation of dissolved organic matter (DOM) -... | ecosystem: Environmental > Terrestrial > Soil >... | reverse complement strand
TGGAGATGGTCGCCGCCTCCAAAATGCGTAAAACGCAGGATCGCATGGCGGCCAGCCGTCCTTATGCAGAAACCATTCGTGAAGTGATCGGTCACCTCGCGTTAGGTAATCTGGAATACAAGCACCCGTACCTGGATGAGCGTGACATTAAGCGCATCGGGTATCTGGTGGTGTCTACCGACCGTGGTCTTTGTGGTGGTCTGAACATTAACCTGTTCAAAAAACTGCTGTCAGAGATGAAAGGCTGGTCCGAAAAAGGTGTTGAGGTCGACTTAGCCCTGATCGGTTCCAAAGCAGCCTCTTTCTTCAGTTCCGTGGGTGCCAACGTTGTGGCCCAGGTTACTGGCATGGGAGATAACCCTTCCCTGTCAGAACTGATCGGACCGGTGAAAGTGATGCTGCAGGCTTTCGACGAAGGTCGTTTAGACAAGTTATGCGTTGTTAGCAATAAATTCGTCAATACCATGTCTCAGGAACCACGCATCGTTCAGCTGTTGCCTCTGCCTCCGGCAGAAGATGGCGCGCTGGCGAAAAAATCCTGGGATTACCTGTATGAGCCAGACCCTAAAGCACTGCTGGATACCCTCCTGCGCCGCTATGTGGAATCTCAGGTTTATCAGGGCGTCGTAGAAAACCTGGCCAGCGAACAGGCCGCGCGAATGGTAGCGATGAAAGCCGCAACCGATAACGGCGGCAGCCTGATCAAAGAGCTGCAGTTGGTTTACAACAAAGCTCGTCAGGCCAGCATCACTCAGGAACTCACCGAGATCGTCGGGGGAGCCTCCGCGGTTTAAGCTAGGTTTACGAATTACGTAGAGGATTCAAGATGGCTACTGGAAAGATTATCCAGGTAATCGGCGCCGTGGTGGACGTCGAGTTCCCTCAGGATGCAGTACCGAACGTGTACAATGCTCTTGAGGTAGAAAACGGTACCTCCAAGCTGGTGCTGGAAGTACAGCAACAGTTAGGTGGCGGCGTTGTTCGTTGTATCGCAATGGGTACATCAGATGGCCTGCGTCGCAATCTGAAAGTGAACAACCTGGAACACCCAATTGAAGTTCCGGTTGGTGTAGCGACTCTGGGTCGCATCATGAACGTATTGGGTGAACCAATCGACATGAAAGGTGAAATCGGCGAAGAAGAACGTCGTTCAATTCACCGTCCTGCTCCTTCTTACGAAGAGCTGGCGAACTCCCAGGAATTGCTGGAAACCGGTATCAAAGTTATGGACCTGATGTGCCCGTTCGCTAAGGGCGGTAAAGTCGGTCTGTTCGGTGGTGCGGGTGTTGGTAAAACTGTAAACATGATGGAGCTGATCCGTAACATCGCGATCGAGCACTCCGGTTATTCTGTGTTTGCAGGCGTGGGTGAACGTACTCGTGAGGGTAACGACTTCTACCACGAAATGACCGATTCCAACGTTATCGACAAAGTTTCCCTGGTTTATGGCCAGATGAATGAGCCACCAGGCAACCGTCTGCGTGTAGCACTGACTGGCCTGACCATGGCGGAGAAATTCCGTGATGAAGGTCGTGACGTTCTGCTGTTCATCGATAACATTTACCGTTATACCCTGGCCGGTACTGAAGTGTCCGCACTTCTGGGCCGTATGCCTTCTGCGGTAGGTTATCAGCCAACGCTGGCGGAAGAGATGGGCGTTCTGCAAGAACGTATCACCTCGACCAAAAGTGGTTCTATCACCTCCGTACAGGCCGTTTACGTCCCTGCGGATGACTTGACTGACCCATCTCCAGCCACCACCTTCGCTCACTTAGATGCGACCGTGGTACTGAGCCGTCAGATCGCGTCACTGGGTATCTACCCGGCGGTAGACCCACTGGATTCCACCAGTCGTCAGCTGGATCCACTGGTTGTTGGTCAGGAACACTATGATGTGGCTCGTGGCGTGCAGTCTATTCTGCAACGTTATCAGGAACTGAAAGACATCATCGCGATCCTGGGTATGGACGAGTTGTCAGAAGATGACAAACTGGTTGTATCCCGTGCGCGTAAGATTCAGCGTTTCCTGTCCCAGCCATTCTTCGTGGCCGAAGTCTTCACCGGTTCTCCGGGCAAGTTCGTTTCGCTGAAAGATACCATCCGTGGTTTCAAAGGCATTATGGACGGCGACTACGATCACCTGCCGGAACAAGCGTTCTACATGGTTGGCACCATTGAAGAAGCAGTGGAAAAAGCCAAGAAACTGTAACGCTAGTTTGTTGTGGTATTGAGAGAGGATGACATGGCTGAAAAAGCTTACCATCTGGATGTAGTCAGTGCGGAAAAGAGAATGTTTTCCGGCATGGTACAGAAGATCCAGGTGACGGGTAGCGAAGGCGAACTGGGTATTTTCCCGGGGCATGCTCCGCTGCTCACCGCCATCAAGCCTGGCATGGTGCGCATTGTTAAAGAACACGGGGAAGAAGAGTATATCTATCTTTCCGGCGGCATCCTTGAGGTGCAGCCGAATGCAACAACCGTGTTGGCTGATACTGCAATCCGTGGGCAAGACCTCGACGAAGCGCGCGCGCTTGAAGCTAAGCGCAAGGCGGAAGAACATATTAATAGTTCTCACGGCGACGTTGACTACGCTCAGGCGTCAGCAGAACTGGCTAAGGCGATCGCGAAACTTCGCGTTATCGAACTTACCAGGAAAGCGATGTAACGACATCAGTGTAAAAGGCGACCTTCGGGTCGCTTTTTTTTTACCTTTAAATAAGACACTTTTCAGCGTTTATCCGAAGGCGGAAATTCACGTTTAATGGAATACTTGCGGAATAAGTGGACGTTTTACCCTCAGATTTTTTGCTGTAGTCTATACCGTGCTCAACCCTTACAGGCTGCGGCCTGCAGGTGGTTTTTGAAGCGAAATATGTAGTAATCCGGGCACTGAACGGGTTACTTTTGTCACTCAAATTGGATTTGTCAGGTTACCTATGTCGAACAGCACACTGAGTGTGGTCATCCTTGCCGCGGGCAAGGGAACACGCATGTACTCCAACCTTCCTAAAGTTCTTCATTCCTTGGCAGGTAAGCCGATGGTGCAACACGTGATTGATGCCGCCATGCAGGTGGGGGCGAAGAACGTGCATCTGGTCTATGGCCATGGTGGCGAGTTGCTGAAGAAAAATCTGGCGGGCAGTGATCTGAACTGGGTATTGCAGGCAGAGCAACTGGGTACCGGTCATGCTATGCAGCAGGCAGCGCCTTTCTTTGCTGATGATGAAGATGTGCTGATGCTGTACGGCGACGTTCCGTTAATTTCCGTCGATACGCTGGACAAACTGCTGAAAGTCAAACCGGAAGGCGGTATTGGTTTATTGACCGTCGTGCTTGACGATCCAACCGGCTATGGTCGCATCGTGCGTGAAAATGGCACAGTGATCGGCATTATCGAACAAAAAGATGCCAGCCAGGAACAGCTTAAAATTCAGGAGATTAACACCGGAATTCTGGTAGCCAACGGAGCATCTTTCAAGCGCTGGCTGAGCAAACTCAATAACAATAATGCGCAGGGTGAATACTACATCACCGATATCATTGCGATGGCACATGCCGAAGGGCACCAGATCGCCACCGTTCATCCGGCGCGTAACAGTGAAGTGGATGGCGTGAACAACCGCCTGCAACTTTCGCGCCTTGAGCGCGTGTATCAGAGCGAACAGGCTGAACGCCTGCTACTGGAAGGCGTGATGCTGATGGATCCGGCGCGGTTTGATTTGCGCGGCGAGCTGTCTCATGGCATCGACGTCCTGATCGATACCAACGTGATTATCGAAGGCCACGTCAAACTGGGCGATCGGGTGAAAATCGGTGCGGGCTGCGTGCTGAAAAACTGTGTGATTGGCGATGACTGTGAAATCAGCCCTTACAGCGTCTTCGAAGATGCGGTGCTGGAAAGCGGTTGTACCGTCGGGCCATTCGCCCGTCTGCGCCCTGGCGCTGAGCTGGCCGAAGGCGCGCACGTCGGCAACTTCGTGGAAATCAAAAAATCCCGTCTGGGCAAAGGCTCTAAAGCGGGTCACCTTTCTTATCTCGGCGACGCTGAGATTGGTGACAACGTGAATATCGGCGCGGGCACCATCACCTGTAACTATGACGGCGTGAACAAAAGCAAAACGATTATCGGCAATGACGTGTTTGTCGGCTCCGATACTCAGCTGATTGCGCCTGTTACCGTCGGCAACAATGTGACCATCGCGGCGGGCACCACTGTGACGCGCGATGTTCCTGACAACGGTTTACTGTTAAGCCGGGTGCCTCAGGTGCATAAACCTGACTGGCAAAAACCGGTGAAGAAATAATAAGCATTACATAATAATCCCCAACTTCTACAAGGCTCGGGGAACCGTAAGTACACCGGAAAACGGGGCTCGCGGATAAATCAGGTCAGGCATCAAAAAAGGTCCCGAAAGACCTTCAATAGGAATAAAACTGATGTGTGGAATTGTAGGCGCAGTAGCGCAACGCGATATTGCTGAAATTCTGTTAGAAGGTTTACGCCGTCTCGAATACCGCGGTTATGACTCAGCCGGTCTGGCTGTGATTGATGCGCAAGGGAAAATGGGGCGTTTGCGTCGTCTGGGCAAAGTCCAGATGCTGGCTGACGCGCTGGATCAACATCCACTGCACGGCGGCACCGGTATTGCGCACACCCGCTGGGCAACCCACGGCGAACCTTCTGAAGCGAACGCCCACCCGCATGTGTCCGATTACATCGCGGTGGTGCATAACGGCATCATTGAAAACCACGAACCTCTGCGTGAATTACTGATCGAACGCGGCTACCGTTTTGATTCCGAAACGGATACCGAAGTGATCGCGCATCTGGTGCATTGGGAACAACTTCAGGGCGGCACGCTGCTGGAAGTGGTTCAGCGTGTTATCCCGCAACTGCGTGGCGCATACGGTACTGTCGTGATGGACAGCCGTGATCCCTCCGTTCTGGTCGCCGCCCGTTCCGGCAGTCCGCTGGTGATCGGTCGTGGCGTGGGTGAAAACTTCATTGCTTCCGATCAGTTGGCATTGCTGCCGGTCACCCGTCGCTTCCTGTTCCTGGAAGAAGGCGATGTGGCGGAAGTGAAACGTCGCTCGGTCAGCGTGTATGACAAAAATGGTCATGCAGTTGAGCGTGAAGAAATTGAATCCAAAGTGCAGTACGACGCGGGTGATAAAGGCGTTTACCGTCACTACATGCAGAAAGAAATCTACGAACAGCCTCTGGCGATCAAAAACACCCTGGAAGGCCGTTTCAGCCATGGTGAAGTGAATCTGAGCGAACTGGGCGAAAAGGCTGACGACATTTTGTCACGCGTTCAGCATATCCAGATTATTGCCTGCGGGACGTCGTATAACTCCGGTATGGTCGCGCGTTACTGGTTTGAATCATTGGCCGGTATGCCTTGTGATGTGGAAATCGCGTCTGAATTCCGCTATCGCAAATCTGCTGTGCGTCCGGGCAGCCTGATTATCACGCTGTCCCAGTCCGGCGAAACGGCCGATACGCTGGCCGCCCTGCGTCTGTCCAAAGAACTGGGTTATCTCGGTTCTCTGGCCGTGTGTAACGTGGCCGGTTCGTCGCTGGTGCGTGAATCCGACTTGGCACTGATGACCAAAGCGGGCACCGAAATCGGCGTGGCATCGACCAAAGCATTTACCACTCAGCTGACCGTTCTGTTGATGTTGGTGGCGCGTATGGGTCGTCTGAAAGGCGTAGCGCCGCAGGTTGAGCACGACATCGTTCATGCGCTTCAGGCATTGCCTGCGCGTATCGAGCAGATGCTGTCGCTGGATAAAACCATCGAAGCTCTGGCAGAAGGTTTCTCTGACAAGCATCACGCCTTGTTCCTCGGTCGCGGCGATCAATACCCGATTGCGATGGAAGGTGCGCTGAAGCTCAAAGAGATCTCTTATATTCATGCCGAAGCCTATGCAGCAGGCGAGCTGAAACACGGCCCGCTGGCGCTGATTGATGCCGATATGCCGGTGATCGTGATTGCGCCAAACAACGAACTGCTGGAAAAGCTGAAGTCGAACATCGAAGAAGTGCGCGCCCGTGGCGGCCTGCTGTATGTCTTCGCCGATCAGAATGCCGGTTTTACCGACAGCGACGGCATGAAGATCATTCAGCTGCCACACGTTGAAGAAATCGTCGCACCGATTTTCTACACCGTTCCGCTCCAGCTGCTGTCCTACTATGTCGCGCTGATCAAAGGCACCGACGTAGACCAGCCGCGTAACCTTGCGAAGTCTGTGACGGTAGAATAAGTCTTTAAGGTTTGTGCTTCTGAGCGCCCCCCGTGGGCGCTTTTTTATTTCTGCGACGCAACAAGGTATAGTCCGCCTTTTACAGAGGTTCTCTGCGCAATGCCGATCCCTTCTTCCATACGGATTAACAAATACATCAGCGACAGCGGCATGTGTTCGCGGCGTGATGCTGACCGTTATGTCGAAAACGGGCGGGTATTGATTAACGATATGCAGGCCGAATTTGGCGCTCAGGTCTTTGACGGCGATGTAGTGAAGGTGGATGGCCAGCTCATAGGGCAACGAGATGAAACCGGTCTGGTGATGCTCGTGCTGAACAAGCCGGTAGGCATTATTACCTCGATGGACGAAAGTCTGCCGGATAACATCGGAACACTGATTCATCACAGCAAACGTATCTTTCCGGTCGGGCGTCTGGATAAGGATTCGCAGGGACTGATTTTACTGACCAACCACGGCGACATGGTGAACAAAATTCTGCGCGCCGGTAACGATCATGAAAAAGAGTACGTGGTGACCGTCAACAAGCCGGTGACCGACGCATTCATTCTCGGCCTGAGCACTGGCGTTCCGATGCTGGGCACCGTGACCAAAGCCTGCAAAGTGGTGAAAGAATCGGAATATATTTTTCGTATTACGCTGGTGCAAGGCCTTAACCGTCAGATCCGCCGCATGTCGAAGTATTTTGGTTTTGAGGTGACCCGTCTTGAACGCGTGCGCATTATGAATATTCATCTGGAAGGGCTGCCGTTGGGGGAATCACGGGAATTGACCGGTGATGAAGAGAAAGAGTTATTGCGGCGTATTCAACACTCGGTTTCCGACGAAACACTGCCGTAAGCGGTCATTTCTCCACCAGGGCACGCCTCAAAACCCCTCAGTTTTGCCGTATTGCCTGAATTATGACCATTGTCATAAAACTGTCATATAACGTACATTTTACTGTCACCAAACTGTCCTATTTTCCTCCTGTGCCTAACACTTTAATTAACGTCGACATTAGTCGGGAAGTTTAAAACCACCAGGAGTGGAACATGAAATTGATGCGTAACACCGTCGCCGGTCTTGTAGCAGCGACTTTTTCCCTCACAGCAATGTCTGCTTTCGCTGCCTCTAACCTGACTGGCGCTGGCGGTACCTTCCCTGCACCTGTTTACGCGAAGTGGGCAGATGCTTATCAGAAAGAAACCGGTAATCAGGTTAACTATCAGGGCATCGGTTCTTCCGGCGGCGTGAAACAAATCATCGCCAAAACCGTTGATTTCGGTGCGTCCGACGCCCCGATGAAAGAAGAAGATCTGACCAAAAACGGCCTGTTCCAGTTCCCTACCGTGATCGGTGGCGTGGTACTGGCGGTTAACATCCCTGGCATCAAATCCGGTCAGCTGACTCTGGACGGTGCAACGCTGGGTGATATTTACCTCGGCAAAATCAAAAAGTGGAACGACGCGGCGATCACTAAGCTGAACCCTGGCGTGAAACTGCCAGACACTAACATCGCGGTGGTACGCCGTGCTGATGGTTCCGGTACCTCTTTCGTGTTCACCAGCTATCTGGCGAAAGTGAACAACGAGTGGAAAGAGAAAATTGGTTCTGGTTCTACCGTTAACTGGCCTACCGGTCTGGGCGGTAAAGGTAACGACGGCGTGGCGGCATTCGTGCAGCGTCTGCCAGGTTCTATCGGCTACGTAGAATACGCTTACGCGAAACAAAACAACCTGGCTTACACCAAACTGGTGGATGCCGACGGTAAAGCCATTACCCCGACTGAAGAATCTTTCAGCGCAGCGGCCAAAGGCGCTGACTGGACGAAAACCTTCGCTCAGGACCTGACCAATCAGAAAGGTGACAATGCGTGGCCAATCAGCTCCACCACCTTCATCCTGATTTACAAAGACCAGCAAGATGCAGCTAAAGGCACTGAAGTGCTGAAGTTCTTCGACTGGGCTTACAAAAATGGTAACAAGCTGACGACCGACCTGGATTACGCCGCACTGCCTGATTCTGTGGTTGAACAGATCCGCGCAGCGTGGAAAACCAATGTAAAAGACTCCAGCGGCAAAGCACTGTACTAGGATCTGACCTTCCGTCTGATATAGAGTACAAGTCTTCTGCTTCATTCCCTCTCCGGCCGGGGAGGGAATTAAATCTGAATTAAAAGAGAGTGGTATGGCTGAATACAAGCCGGCTATCAAGGCACCAAGCAAAAACGGTGACATCATCTTCGGCGCGCTGGTCAAACTGGCTGCGCTGATCGTGTTATTAATGCTGGGCGGTATTATCGTCTCGCTGTTTATTGCTTCCTTACCGAGCATTGAAAAGTTCGGTTTATCCTTCCTCTGGAATAAAACCTGGGACGCCCCGAACGAGCAGTTCGGCGCACTGGTGCCGATTTACGGTACCGTCGTCACCTCGATTATCGCCTTGCTGATTGCCGTACCGGTCAGCTTTGGTATCGCGTTATTCCTCACCGAACTGGCTCCGAACTGGCTGAAACGTCCGCTGGGCATTGCCATCGAGCTGCTGGCGGCTATTCCCAGCATAGTTTACGGCATGTGGGGTTTATTCGTTTTTGCACCGCTGTTTGCCCAATACTTCCAGACGCCAGTCGGTGACGTACTTTCCGGCATCCCGATTGTTGGCGCCCTGTTCGCCGGTCCCGGATTTGGTATCGGTATTCTGGCTGCTGGCGTGATCCTCGCTATCATGATCATCCCTTACATCGCCTCGGTAATGCGCGACGTGTTCGAGCAAACGCCGGTGATGATGAAAGAGTCCGCTTACGGCATCGGTTGTACGACGTGGGAAGTGATTTGGCGCATCGTGTTGCCGTTCACTAAAAACGGCGTGATTGGCGGTGTGATGTTAGGGCTGGGGCGCGCATTGGGTGAAACCATGGCGGTGACCTTTATCATCGGCAACACCTACCAGCTCGACAGCGTCTCGCTGTATATGCCGGGCAACAGTATTACCTCGGCGCTGGCTAACGAATTCGCCGAAGCCGAAGCCGGTCTGCATACCGCCGCGCTGATGGAACTGGGCCTGATTCTGTTCGTGATTACTTTTATCGTTCTGGCGCTATCGAAAGTGATGATTCTGCGTCTGGCTAAGAAAGAGGGCCGTTAAGATGACGACACTCGAAATGCAAAGCACCCCTGAACTGCTGGAGTCGCGCCGCAAACGTCAGGCATGGCGTCGGCAGAAAAACCGTCTGGCGCTGCTGGTCTCTATGATGACTATGGCGTTCGGTTTGTTCTGGCTGGTGTGGATCCTGTTCACCACCGTGGTGAAAGGCGTCGACGGAATGTCGCTGGCGCTGTTCACTGAAAATACCCCGCCACCGAATACGGCGGGCGGCGGTCTGGCGAATGCCATCGCGGGCAGCGGATTACTGATTTTGTGGGCGACCGTGATCGGTACGCCACTGGGCGTGATGGCGGGGATTTATCTGGCAGAATATGGCCGCAAATCCTGGCTGGCGGAGTTCATTCGTTTCATCAATGACATTCTGCTTTCCGCGCCTTCCATCGTCGTTGGCCTGTTCGTGTACACCATTATGGTAGCGAAAATGGGGCATTTCTCCGGCTGGGCGGGCGTTCTGGCGCTGGCGCTGCTGCAAATCCCTATCGTTATCCGCACCACCGAAAACATGCTCAAACTGGTGCCGGACAGCCTGCGTGAAGCGGCTTACGCACTGGGTACGCCAAAATGGAAGATGATTTCCGCCATCACGCTCAAAGCGTCGGTGTCCGGCATCATCACCGGTATCCTGCTGGCGATTGCCCGTATTGCCGGTGAAACCGCGCCACTGCTGTTCACGTCTCTCTCCAATCAGTTCTGGAGCACCGACATGATGCAGCCGATTGCCAACCTGCCGGTGACCATCTTCAAGTTTGCGATGAGCCCGTTTGGCGAATGGCAACAACTGGCGTGGGCGGGCGTGCTGCTGATTACATTGTGCGTGCTGCTGCTGAATATTCTGGCGCGTGTGATTTTCGCGCAGAAAAAACAATAATTCATGATGGATGGCAGGCGATAACGGCTGCCGTCACTGTTTTCCCGGCGTCGCGATGCGGCGCGCGAATAAGAGAGATGTCTGAGAATGACTGACGCATCCAACAGCAAGATTCAGGTTCGCGATCTGAACTTTTATTACGGCAAATTCCACGCGCTGAAAAATATCTCCCTGGATATTGCCAAGAACGAAGTGACTGCATTTATCGGCCCGTCGGGCTGTGGAAAATCCACGCTGCTGCGCACGTTCAACAAAATGTATCAGCTGTATCCTGAGCAGCACGCGGAAGGCGAAATCCTGCTCGATGGCGAAAATATTCTGGTCGATAAGCAAGATATCGCCCTGCTGCGCGCCAAAGTCGGCATGGTGTTCCAGAAGCCAACGCCGTTCCCGATGTCGATTTACGACAACATCGCATTTGGCGTGCGTCTGTTTGAGAAGCTTTCCCGTAACGATATGGATGAGCGCGTGCAGTGGGCGCTGACCAAAGCGGCGCTGTGGAATGAATCCAAAGACAAATTGCATCAGAGCGGTTACAGCCTCTCAGGCGGTCAGCAACAGCGTTTGTGTATCGCGCGCGGTATCGCGATCCGCCCTGACGTGCTGCTGCTCGACGAACCCTGCTCGGCGCTGGATCCGATTTCCACTGGCCGTATCGAAGAGCTGATCACCGAACTGAAATCCGATTACACGGTAGTGATTGTGACGCACAACATGCAGCAGGCTGCGCGTTGTTCAGACCGCACTGCGTTTATGTATCTGGGCGAACTGATCGAATACAGCGACACCGATTCGCTGTTCACTTCGCCAGCGCGTAAACAGACTGAAGATTACATTACTGGCCGCTACGGTTGAGGTAAGAAAAATGGATAACCTGAACTTAAACAAACATATTTCCGGCCAGTTCAACGCAGAGCTTGAGCACATCCGCACCCAGGTGCTTGTGATGGGCGGTCTGGTTGAACAGCAACTGACGGACGCTATCACCGCGATGCACAATCAGGACGCGGAGCTGGCGCAGCAGGTCATCAAAGGCGATGACAAAGTGAACATGATGGAAGTGGCGATCGACGAGGCCTGCGTACGCATCATTGCCAAGCGCCAGCCGACTGCCAGCGACCTGCGTTTAGTCATGGCGATCATTAAAACCATTTCCGAGCTGGAGCGTATCGGCGACGTGGCGGATAAAATCTGCCGTACCGCGCTGGAGAAATTCTCGCATCTGCATCAACCGTTGCTGGTCAGCCTGGAGTCACTGGGCCGCCACACCGTGCAGATGCTGCATGACGTACTGGATGCCTTCGCACGCATGGATCTCGACGAAGCGGTGCGGATTTACCGTGAAGACAAGAAAGTGGATCAGGAATACGAAGGCATTGTGCGCCAGCTGATGACCTACATGATGGAAGATCCGCGCACCATTCCAAGCGTCCTGACTGCGCTGTTCTGCGCCCGTTCTATCGAGCGTATCGGCGACCGTTGTCAGAACATTTGCGAATTCATCTTCTACTTCGTGAAAGGTCAGGATTTCCGTCACGTTGGCGGCGATGCATTAGATAAGTTGCTGACAGACAGCAAAGAAAAGAAAGAGTGATCTGTCCTTCATCATTCGCCTTTCTGCAACGCGAATTATTGAGTGCAACGTCAGCGAAACGCTAAAAACAAAAAAGGCCTCACACGAGGCCTTTTTGCTGTCCGATCAGCGGTTATTTCATCACATACCGCAGTGCTACCACCACCGCCAGCTGGCGATAATGCGCGACCTGCAAATCCACTTCGTCAGGATTTTCAAACAATGCGCCGAAGGTGTACTGGTTAGCCACCTGATGCACACACAGGCTGCTGATCAGCCGGTGAACGTCACGCGCCTGCGCGTCGTCCTTGAAAAGGTGGCTCTGTTTTCCACGTTCGAGAATATCTTCCAGCACCGTTAAGGCCGATTTGTTGATCTCACGGATGCTGGTGGACTGGCGGATGAAGCGCCCGCGCAACATGTTTTCGGTCGAAACAATACGGATAAATTCCGGATGCGAGACGTGGAAATCAAAACTGGCTTCCACCAGCTTGACGATCGCTTCGGCGGGCGGAAACGCCGATAAATCCAGATCCAGCTCGTGCTGGCGGATCCCACGATAAACGTGCTCCAGCACCAGTAAATACAGCGCTTCCTTGGTCTTATAGTGGTAGACCACCATACGTTTTGTGGTGTTGGCATTGGAGGCGATATTCTCCATCCGCGCGCCCATCAGGCCAGACTCGGCGAATTCAGCCAGCGCGCTGTCAAAAATACGCTGCTTCAGGCCTATCGGATCATTTTTACGTCCCGGCGCCGGGGAACTTTGGCTGCTCAGCGTCTTACCCTCATCATTAACCACATTTACGTCCCAGAGATTAACCATTGATCCGCTCAGTTACAATCCGCCGGGCGACAATCCGTGCATTCACACCCACCGGTGGCACTTGACGAACCGGGGATCAGGGTCCACTACTGTAAGAACCGAAACCTGAAAAAAAAGGATGCTATTTTGCCAGTAACTTCACGATTACGCTCCATTGCGACGGTTTCTGTGCCCGGAACCTTGCCTGAAAAACTTAAGGCCATTGCCGCAGCGGGATTTGATGGCGTGGAAATCTTCGAAGATGACTTGTTGAAAAACCCGGTTAAACCCATCGCTATCCGCAATCTGGCCGATTCTCTGGGATTGCAGATTTTCCTGCTGCAGCCTTTTCGCGATTTCGAAGGCATTGCGCCTGAAAAACGCCCGGAGAAGCTCGCCAGCGCGCGACGTCAGTTTGATCTGATGAGCGAACTGGGTTGCGATCACCTGCTGGTATGCAGCAATACCGACGCCGACAGCTCAGCCGAACGCGACGTTCAGATTGCCGATCTCGCTGCGCTGGCAGAAATGGCGCAGCCGTACGACATCCGCATCGGTTATGAAGCGCTGGCGTGGGGGAAACATGTTAACCGCTATCTGCAGGCATGGGATCGCGTACGCGAAGTGAATCATCCGGCACTCGGCATTGTGCTCGACAGTTTTCATGTTCTGGCTGTCGGTGACAATCTCGACCGGCTGGACGAGGTGCCGCTGGATAAAATCAGCTTCCTGCAACTGGCCGACGCGCCTTACAAAGACATGAACGTTCAGCAATGGAGCCGCAGTTACCGTTGTTATCCCGGACAGGGCGATTTACCGCTGGTGGATTTCGTCAGTACGTTGAATCAAAAAGGCTTTCGCGGCCCGTGGTCGCTGGAAATCTTCAATGATAAAACCCTGCCGCTGGCCGATGGCTTGCGCTCGCTGGTGGAGCTGGAAAAACGCATGCTGGCGCATGATCTCGCGGTGCTCAAAGACTGATTAATCGCCAATGTCGACTGACCGCTACTGCGGTCAGTCTTCCCGCCCCCATCCAGTGCTGGCGCTTTTCGGCTAAAATCCTTAGGATACCCCCCGATTGTTTTTCCCCCATTTTGGAACTCACACATGAGCACACCACACAGCAACGCGACCGGTGGAAAAGGGCTGGCTGAGCGTCTGTTTAAACTGACGCAGCACGGCACCACGGTTCGCACTGAAACTATCGCGGGTTTAACCACCTTCCTGACCATGGTCTACATCGTTTTCGTGAACCCGCAAATCCTGGGCGTCGCGGGAATGGATAAGCAGGCTGTCTTTGTCACCACCTGTCTGATCGCCGCGTTTGGCAGCATCCTGATGGGTGTGATTGCTAACCTGCCGGTGGCGCTGGCACCGGCGATGGGGCTGAACGCGTTCTTTGCGTTTGTCGTCGTGGGCGCGATGGGCGTGTCGTGGCAAGTCGGGATGGGCGCGATTTTCTGGGGCGCTGTCGGTTTGCTGCTGCTGACCATCTTCCGCATCCGCTACTGGATGATCGCCAATATTCCCATCAGCCTGCGCGTGGGGATCACCGCCGGTATCGGGCTGTTCATCGGCATGATGGGGCTGAAAAACGCCGGGATCATCGTGCCGAACCCGGACACCATCGTGACCATCGGCAACCTGACCTCGCACAACGTACTGCTTGGCGTGCTGGGCTTCTTCATTATTGCCGTGCTGGCGTCGCGTAATTTCCACGCCTCTGTGCTGGTGTCTATTGTCGTTACGACGCTGATTGGTCTGGCGATTGGCGATGTGCATTACAACGGTTTTTGGTCGATGCCGCCGAGCATCACTACCGTAGTTGGTCAGGTGGACCTGAAAGGCGCACTGAACATCGGTCTGGCAGGCGTGATTTTCTCCTTCATGCTGGTTAACCTGTTTGACTCCTCCGGTACGCTGATTGGCGTGACCGACAAAGCCGGGCTGGCCGATGCGCAGGGTAAATTCCCGCAGATGAAGCAGGCGCTGTACGTCGACAGCGTGGCTTCTGTGGCGGGCGCATTCATCGGGACATCATCAGTAGGCGCTTACATCGAAAGCACCTCAGGCGTCTCTGTGGGTGGCCGTACCGGCCTGACTGCCGTGGTCACCGGTTTGCTGTTCCTGCTGGTTATCTTTATTTCACCCCTGGCAGGCATGGTTCCGGAATACGCCGCCGCAGGCGCGCTGATTTATGTCGGCGTTCTGATGACCTCAAGTCTGGCGCGTGTGTCGTGGGATGACCTGACCGAAGCCGTTCCGGCATTTGTGACAGCGGTGATGATGCCGTTCAGTTTCTCCATTACCGAAGGTATCGCGCTGGGTTTCATCTCTTACGTCGTGATGAAACTGGGCACTGGCCGCTGGAGAGAAATCAGCCCGTGCGTAGTGGTCGTGGCATTGCTGTTCGTTCTGAAAATCGCGTTCGTTGACGGGCATTAATTGGTAAGAGCCCCGTCTTGAGGCATTAAAAAAGCCCGCTCACGTTTAAACAGTGAGCGGGCTTTTTGCATTGGGTCATGCGGGAATTATTGACTGACGCGATGCGTGTAATCAGCGAAGGCGGTGAGCTGCCCCTTAAGGAAATCCAGCGTGCCCTGGTCGATCACTTCGCCGGTCTGTTCATCGACTTTACTTTGGATCACGCCGCCCATGAACTCAGGTTTGTTCATCACCATCGCATCCAGGAATACCAGAATTTGACGCAAATGATACTGGCAGCGCGCACCGCCAACCGGCCCCATTGAACTGGTCTGGATCAGTACCGGTTTACCGGCCAGCGGCTGGTTAGGCAAACGGGAAATCCAGTCGATGGCATTTTTCAGGCCACCCGGTACCGAGTAGTTATATTCTGGCGTCACGATGATCACGCCATCTGCCTGACGAATGTGTTCCGCAATGGCCTCGATATCGGCCGGGAACCCCTCTTCCTGCTGAACGTCGGCGTCGTATAGCGGCACTGAGCCGATAGACGGTAGCGCCTCAATGGTGACACCGGCTGGCGCGACTTTCGGCAGCGAGCGGGCCACCATTGCGTTATAAGACCCTTTACGAAGACTCCCTAACAGTGTGACAAACTTCAGTGGCTGAGCTGACATGGCGTTCTCCTGCTTTGGTTAACGTAGGGTTCTACCATAAACGAAAAGCCGCTCCACGATATACAACGTTAATGAAAACATAAGTGAAGTTTTATTTAGCTGGCGGCAGGCTGATGAATTTCATGTAGTGCGGCGATTCAGATTGCTGATCCACTGACAGGGTTTGCGTGCGGGTAAACCCGTTTTCCGGTTCATAGCGCCAGCATTGCAAACGGATAATCGACGGCGACTGCGCACACGCCCAGGTGATCGAGCCTTCTATGTCACTCATCACCTGCGCTTCCGGCGTGACGGTTGAACGTAAACGTCCGGAGGCAGGATTTAAGCTGAGCGTCAGGGGATTTTGATCATTGATGCCAGACATCTTCAGCATGCTCTGGCGGATACACCACAATTGCAGGGAGGACTCGACAGGATCGGACTGCATGGCAATCCAGGTTTTTTCAACGGCGGACAGTTGCACCTGCTGTTGAGGATTCACCAGTGCGCTGCGGGCGTGAATGATCTCGAGATCAAGCCCGACTTTACCTTCGCTGCTGATCAATACGCCGACCGTGCTGCCGGCATAGGCCAGACTGAAATCCGGCAAATCGGGGGATTCAAAGCTTGGGCGACCGCTGGGTAAGGTGATGACGTTAGGCAATTCGGGAATGCCGTACAAATAGAAAATCATTTCTGCCAGCAGAACGCGACCGTTCAGAAAGCGTCGGCACTGTTTTTCGGAAAGGTTTCTTGCGGATAATACGATGTCTCTGGGCACCCGATGTGTATCAGGTTCTGCATCCGTTACAGCCCATCTTGCAAAATGGCACGCCATTGTTCACTCCATGATTAATGGTTCGACCATATTTTCTCAACATGCGATAAGAATAACATTAAGAGAAATCATTAAAAACCGCTTAAAACCCGTGATACACCACAGTTTTATTACGTTTCAGAAAGTTTTTCATAACGCTTTAGTGAACGCTATCACGTTGTTAGCTTGATAGTGAGAAAGAATATCATCCGCACGATGTTCTGGTTTTTCACCCCGATGATCTGACCACCAGATATATCTACTATAGCAACATAAAGAAACATCAGAAAATGCCGTTAGTAGTTAAGCAGCGATCTCGCTGCTTTGCCGGTGAGTACCCTAATATGTTAAAAACAACACAGTCTCGCTTTATCGCATTGATCAGCTTGTTTTTTATTGTGCTGGTCATCGTTACGCTCATTGTTATCCAGGTCTTTATCGCTCCCCAACTGAAGCAAACAGAAACTAATCTGGTTGCCAATCAGGTAGATGATGTGGCGGTCGCCATCAACGATCGTCTGAATAAAGTGGAATCACAGGTGCGCACCATCACGCAAACCGTGGCACAGATGGACAGCGACAGCATTGATCGCCTGCTACCTGCGCTGGTCGATCAGTATGGTGACGCCGCTGTCTTTGGCGGCGGTATCTGGCCGCTGCCAAACCAGCGCGATCCCGCAAAAATCAAATTCAGCACCTTCTTTGCTCGTAATAATAATAATGAACTGACGGTCAACACCTTCTGGAACAGCGCGGAATCGCCAAACTACTTCGAGCAATCCTGGTATATGGCAGCGTCAAAAGGTGAAAAAGGGCAGTGCGTCTGGGCTCCGGCCTATTTTGACGACGCCAGCACCCAGCCGCGAACCAACTGTGCGATGCCAATTTACAAAGGTGACAAACAGTGGGGCGTAGCCACTATCGATGTCACCCTGGGCTTCTTCAACCAGCTGGTGACTGAGATGGAGAAAAAGGTCAATGCGACAATTTACATCGTTGAGAAAGACGGGACGATCGTCGGCACCAGCCACGCCAGCGATGAAAAACTGCCAAAACTGGCGTCACTGGGGGAACAGTCCCAACTTGCCGCGCAAATCCGCAAAAGCCTTGATCAGATTAACGGTGCGGCGAATGTGGTAGCGGATTACGACAGCGACGGCACGTCCCACACGATGTTTATGAGCAACATTCAGGGGCCGTGGTATATCGTCACGGATATGCCCACCAGCCAGTTGCAGGCGCGCACGCACAGCATTCTTGCCAGTCTTGGCATGGTGCAAATCCCGATGGTCTTGCTGTTGTTAATTGTACTGATCGTCGCTATCAAAATTTTCATGCGCCAGTTGGCTGCGCTGCATAAAAACATCAGTCAGCTTTCTGCCGGGGGCGCGGATCTTACCCGTCGTTTACCGGACAGCCGTAGCCCTGAGTTCAATGCTATCAACCAGAGCTTCAACAGCTTCCTGTCTTTCCTGCAATCTATCCTGCGCCAGGTCGGTGACAGTAGTATGGCAATCACTTCGGCATCGCGGCAGATCGCCAGCGGAAATCTCGATCTCTCCGCACGGACGGAAGAACAGGCCAGCTCTATTGTGCAAACGGCCGCCTCAATGGAAGAGCTCACCAGCACGGTGAAACAGAACGCCGCAAATGCCGAAGGAGCAAACCAACTGGCGCGCGATGCGTCGGCCGTTGCTGAGAAAGGGTCTGACGTAGTGAAACAGGTGGTAGTGACCATGGGCTCGATCACCCGTTCATCACACAAGATTGTCGATATCATCAGCGTGATCGACGGTATCGCTTTCCAGACTAATATTCTGGCGCTCAATGCCGCGGTGGAAGCCGCGCGCGCCGGTGAACAGGGGCGCGGTTTTGCTGTGGTCGCATCGGAAGTTCGCAGTCTGGCGCAGCGTTCGGCCACCTCTGCCCGCGAAATTAAAAAACTCATCGAAGACTCGGTGGCGGATATTGCCACCGGCAGCCAACTGGTGGCCACGGCGGGTACGACAATGGATGAAGTGATGGGCGGCGTGAATAACGTGGCGACGCTGATGAACGAGATCATGTCCTCCAGTCAGGAACAAAGTCTCGGCATTGAGCAGGTCAATATAGCGATCACTCAGCTTGATAACGCCACGCAGCAAAACGCCGCACTGGTGGAACAGGTGTCTGCCGCCGCTCAGGCGATGCAGGATCAAACCGTTCAGCTGGAAACCGTGGTGGCGGGCTTCAAGCTCTGAACAAGATTGGATATTAATGCGCAGACCGGACGAGCTTATAAAGTGCGGTCAGGGCATTGAGTGAAAGATAATAAAAAACCCACATTTTGCGATGTGGGTTTTTTACGTTCAGGTGGCCAAATCACTTACCAATACAGAAACTCGAGAAAATACGTCCCAGCAGATCATCGGACGTGAATTCACCGGTGATTTCGCTGAGCGACTGCTGCGCCAGACGTAACTCTTCTGCCAGCAATTCACCGGCCCACGCCCCTAACAGCTGGTCTTTACCCTGAACCAGATGCTGTGCGGCATCTTCCAGCGCATGCAGGTGGCGGCGGCGGGCGAGGAATCCGCCTTCCATATTGTGGTTGAAGCCCATGACCTGTTTAAGATGATCGCGCAGCAAATCAACGCCATCGCCGGTACGGGCGGAAAGGCGGATAAGTGAGTGACCATTCACTTCAGTTTGACCCAGCGCTTCGCCGGTAATGTCTGCTTTGTTGCGCACCACGACGATCGGCAATGTCGCGGGCAGGCGCGCCATAAACTCTGGCCAGATGTCGGCAGGCTCTGTCGCGGGAGTTGTCGTGCCATCGACCATGAACAGCACTAAGTCAGCCTGTTCGATCTCATTCCATGCACGTTCGATACCAATACGCTCGACTTCGTCGCTCGCTTCACGCAGACCGGCGGTATCGATAATATGCAGAGGCATGCCATCAAGATGAATATGTTCACGCAGCACGTCGCGGGTGGTACCGGCGATATCTGTGACAATCGCTGCCTCGCGACCCGCTAAGGCGTTCAGCAGGCTGGATTTACCGGCGTTAGGTCGTCCGGCAATCACCACTTTCATCCCTTCACGCAGCAGGCTGCCCTGACGCGCTTCGGCGCGCACGGCGTCGAGATCGCCCATTACGGTATTGAGCTTGGCCTCAATTTTACCGTCAGACAGAAAGTCGATTTCCTCATCCGGGAAATCAATTGCCGCTTCCACAAAGATTCGCAGGTGAGTGAGTGCTTCCACCAGATGATGAATTCGCTGAGAGAACGCGCCCTGTAAGGAGTTTACCGCTGAACGTGCGGCCTGCTCGGAGCTGGCATCAATAAGATCGGCGATCGCTTCAGCCTGTGCCAGATCAAGCTTATCGTTGAGGAAGGCACGTTCAGAGAATTCACCGGGACGCGCGATGCGTACGTTTTCCAGCGCGATAATGCGACGGAGCAGTAAATCGAGGATCACCGGGCCGCCGTGGCCCTGTAGCTCCAGCACATCTTCGCCGGTAAAGGAATTCGGGCCGGGGAACCACAGTGCGATGCCCTGATCCAGCGTGCTGCCGTCTGCATCCTGAAACGGCAGATAGTCGGCATAGCGGGGCTTGGGCAGCTTACCTAAGACAGCCAGTGCCACATCCCGCGCCGCACGGCCTGAAATGCGCAAAATGCCAACGCCGCCGCGACCGGGAGGGGTTGCCTGGGCGATAATGGTATCTGAGGTACTCATAGCGTTTTATCTCTTTTCATATCCGGCATACATCAACCTGCAGATGCGTTGGCTGCGCTCGAATTATACCGGGTATTTGGATGTGCAAAAGGCGGTCAAATGACCGCCTTTGTCTTTTTATCATCAAGTTTAGCTGTCAGGACGGAAGCCGCCCTGACAATCACTTATGACTTTTTCTTGTCGCGGCTGTGCAGGCCACGTTTTTCCAGCCCGCGATAAATCAGCTGCTGCTGGAGGATGGTGACCAGGTTACTGACGATGTAGTACACCACCAGACCAGAAGGGAACCACAGGAAGAACACGGTGAAGATGACCGGCATGAAGGTCATGATCTTCTGCTGCATTGGATCGGTCACGGTAGTCGGCGACATCTTCTGAATGAAGAACATCGTGATACCCATCAGAACCGGCAGAATGTAGTACGGGTCTTGCGCTGACAGGTCATGGATCCACAGGATGAATGGCGCATGACGCAATTCAATGGAGCCGGACAGCATGTAATACAGTGCCAGGAAGATTGGCATCTGAATAACCAGCGGCAGACAGCCACCCAACGGGTTCACTTTCTCAGACTTGTACAGCGCCATCATTTCCTGACTCATGCGCTGTTTGTCATCACCGATACGTTCACGCATGGCCGCCAGTTTCGGCTGCAACATACGCATTTTCGCCATCGACGTGTACTGCGCGCGGGTCAGTGGATACATGATACCGCGGACAATAAAGGTGATAACGATGATCGAGAAGCCCCAGTTACCGACAAAGCCCTGAATAAATTTCAGAAGTTTGAACAGTGGCTGAGAGATGAACCATAACCAACCGTAATCCACTGTCAGGTCAAGGTGAGGCGCGATAGCGGCCATCTTGTCCTGAATTTCAGGGCCGACCCACAGGATGGAAGCAACTTGTTGCTGCGCACCCGGTGCCACGGTAAACGGTGTGCCTTTAAAGCCAATCGTTGAAATACCGTTGTTGGCCGTGGTGAAGAAAGTGTTGGTGTCTTTCGCAGACGGGATCCACGCTGTCGCAAAATACTGCTGCAGCATCGCAACCCAACCGCCCTGAGTGGTGACATTCAGCGCTTCGCTCTTATCGAACGCGTACTTCTGATATTTGTCATCGCTGGAGGAGTATGCCGCGCCGCGGAACGTGTGCAGAGCAAAGTTATTGCTGCCGGTATCACGGTGCTTAGGCAAATCGGTGGTTTGTTTCAACTGGCCAAACATAGTCAGTTCAAGCGGGGCTGGCGAGGTGTTGTTGATGTTGTATTCAACGTTCACCGCGTAAGAGCCACGTTTGATAACGAAGGTTTTGGTGTAAATCGCACCGTTCTGAGCCGTATAGGTCATCGGGATGCGTAGTTCAGACTGACCTTCAGCTAATGTGAAGGAATCCGAGCTTGCCTGGAACAGAGGACGTTCGCCGTTAGCCGGATTGTCTGGACCGTTTTTGCCTGTCAGACCGCTTTGCGCCTGATAGACGAAATTAGGAGTGGTTTCCAGTAACTGGAAAGGCTGGTTAGAACCCAGAGTCGTTGGGTAAGCAGTCAGCAGAGCCTGCTCAATGTCGCCACCACGGGTGTTGATAGTTAATGACAGAACATCACTGTTAACTGTAATTAATTTACCCTGACCGCTGCCAGGAACAGCCTGGTTAGCAGCATCACCGTTTGCAGTATTCGCAGTCTGTTGCGTGGTCTGGTTGGCCGGTTGCGGAGCGTGGTCCGTTTGCCATGCCTGCCAGATCATGAAAGACACGAACAGCAGAGCGATGAGGAAAAGATTGCGTTGCGAATCCATCGTTAGAGTTCTCTGTTATTGTCGGTTTTCGGCGGTACGGGGTCATCACCACCTGGGTTCAAAGGATGGCATTTTAATACGCGTTTCAAAGTCAACCAACTGCCTTTTAACACGCCAAAACGACCAATTGCTTCAATACCGTATTGAGAGCAGGTTGGTCGAAAGCGGCAATGCGGCCCGAGCAAAGGACTGATGAACAACTGATAACCACGTATCAGTTTAATCAGGATGCGGGTGCCTGTCGGCAATGTCGACGCCATAATTTCTCCAACGCTTCCGTCAGCGCGCGATTATCTAAATCGGCGACACCCTTTTTGGCTACCACTACAAAATCCATCGCCGGCAGCGCGTGCTGATTCAGTCGGAAACTTTCGCGGGTAAGGCGTTTGATCCGATTGCGTTCATGAGCGCGTTTGACGTGTTTTTTAGCGACGGTAAGACCGATGCGGGGATGCCCCAGCTCGTTCAGGCGGCCGAGTATCGTAATTTGCGGCGTGCCAGCCCGTTGTGGCTGCTGGAAGACGAAAGTGAAATGACGGGGAGTTAACAAACGTAACTCCCTGGGAAAAGCGAGCTTAACCACTAATTCGATTAGCTTTATTACTTGGAAGCAGCTGACAGACGAGTACGGCCTTTCGCACGACGGCGGGCCAGAACCAGACGACCATTTTTGGTTGCCATACGAGCACGGAAACCGTGGGTGCGGTTGCGCTTCAATACGGACGGTTGGAAAGTGCGTTTCATAGCGATTTCTACCTAAACTTAAATTATTACTGATCAGTAAACGCGAAGACATTTCGGCGAAAATACGACCGATGCCCTTGTCGCAACATATAAAGAAGCGGGATTGTAATAACTGTACAGTCCTGAGTCAATTTACATTGCCAGAAAGGGTCCAAATGTTTACCAGAATGGCCCGTGGTCACACCGCAAATCCATCTGGTTATGACCATCAGGAACACAGGCTTGACACATAGGGCTGAGAATTATACGGACTCTGAAGCAAATCGCAAGGATCCTCGTCTGATCCTTATCCACAGGCCTGAGATCTTGTCGGGGTGCTGCTGAAAAATACCTCAGCGGAGTCCTATTTTTTCACCAGAGTGATGATTACATCGCCTAATTTTAAAAGGATCGGCTAAGCTTACCCACTTGCCGATGGCTGCCTGTGGATAAAAAGGATCTAAACTGTCAGTAAGGGGAGGATCTCTGTGTCGGATTGCGTTATGATCCGCCATTCCGATCGTGATCCCAGCCGGGATGCTGTCGACAAAAACCGCAAAAAGCGGTTCGCACGTGACTTTATGCCGCTGACAGGGTGGCGAAAGAAATTTCCCCCATTCACCGGGCGGGACGTGTGTCAAAAATCATGATTTAAAAAATATCCTGATCCTTTTCTTTTTTTGATCTTGTTCGAGTGGAGTCCGCCGTGTCACTTTCGCTTTGGCAGCAATGTCTTGCCCGTTTGCAGGATGAACTACCTGCCACAGAATTCAGTATGTGGATACGCCCCCTACAGGCGGAACTCAACGACAATACGCTGGCGCTTTACGCCCCGAATCGTTTCGTCCTGGATTGGGTTCGCGACAAATATCTCAATAACATTAATGGTTTGCTCAATGATTTTTGCGGTGCAAACGCGCCGTTGCTGCGCTTTGAAGTGGGCAGCAAACCGTTAATTCAGCGCGTCAGCCAGCCTGTTGCGGCCAGCGTCAGTTCGCAGTCAGCACCGGCGATCCCGCGCCTGGCGCCTTCTCGTCCAAGCTGGGACAGCTCGCCGGTACAACCTGAGCTGTCTTACCGTTCTAACGTGAATCCGAAACACACATTCGATAACTTCGTTGAAGGTAAGTCTAACCAACTGGCCCGCGCGGCGGCGCGTCAGGTGGCAGATAATCCGGGCGGCGCGTACAACCCGCTTTTCCTTTATGGCGGCACCGGTCTCGGTAAAACTCACTTATTGCACGCGGTCGGCAACGGCATCATGGCGCGTAAAGCCAATGCGAAAGTGGTGTACATGCATTCCGAGCGCTTTGTTCAGGACATGGTCAAAGCGCTGCAAAACAATGCCATCGAAGAATTCAAACGCTACTATCGCTCCGTCGATGCGTTGCTTATCGATGACATTCAATTCTTTGCGAATAAAGAACGTTCACAGGAAGAGTTCTTCCACACCTTCAATGCTTTGCTGGAAGGTAATCAGCAGATCATTCTGACCTCGGATCGTTATCCGAAAGAGATCAATGGTGTTGAAGATCGTCTGAAATCCCGTTTCGGCTGGGGCCTTACGGTGGCGATCGAGCCACCTGAATTAGAAACCCGCGTGGCGATCCTGATGAAAAAGGCCGACGAGAACGATATCCGTCTGCCGGGGGAAGTGGCCTTCTTTATTGCTAAACGTCTGCGTTCCAATGTGCGTGAGCTTGAAGGCGCACTGAACCGCGTGATTGCCAATGCCAACTTTACCGGGCGCGCGATCACCATCGACTTCGTTCGTGAAGCGCTGCGAGATTTATTAGCGCTTCAGGAGAAGCTGGTCACTATCGATAATATTCAGAAAACAGTGGCCGAATATTATAAAATCAAGGTCGCTGACCTGCTTTCCAAACGGCGTTCCCGTTCGGTAGCCCGCCCACGCCAGATGGCGATGGCGCTGGCGAAAGAGCTGACCAACCACAGCCTGCCAGAAATCGGCGATGCGTTCGGTGGTCGGGACCATACCACGGTGTTGCACGCCTGCCGTAAAATCGAGCAGTTGCGTGAAGAAAGTCACGACATCAAAGAAGATTTCTCCAACTTAATCAGAACATTATCTTCCTAGCGCTATGAAATTTATTGTTGAACGTGAGCATTTGCTGAAACCACTGCAACAGGTCAGTAGCCCGCTGGGTGGACGACCGACGTTGCCTATTCTGGGTAACCTGTTATTACAGGTGACGGATGGCGCGTTGTCGCTGACCGGGACGGATTTGGAAATGGAGATGGTGGCGAAAGTCGCGCTGTCCCAGCCCCATGAAGCGGGTGCCACGACGGTACCGGCGCGTAAATTTTTTGATATCTGCCGTGGATTGCCTGAAGGCGCGGAAATTTCCGTCGCTCTCGACGGTGACCGCATGCTGGTACGCTCAGGCCGCAGCCGTTTCTCGCTGTCGACCCTGCCGGCAACAGATTTCCCTAATCTCGACGACTGGCAAAGCGAGGTGGAATTCACCCTGCCGCAGGCCACGTTGAAACGTCTGATCGAAGCCACGCAGTTCTCGATGGCGCATCAGGACGTTCGTTATTACTTAAACGGCATGCTGTTCGAAACCGAAGGTGAAGAACTGCGTACTGTCGCCACTGACGGCCACCGCCTGGCGGTATGTTCCATGCCAATCGGCCAGTCACTGCCGTCGCATTCGGTGATCGTGCCTCGTAAAGGCGTGATGGAGCTGGTGCGTCTGCTTGACGGCGGTGACACGACGTTGCAGCTGCAAATCGGCAGCAACAATATTCGCGCTCATGTCGGCGACTTTATCTTTACCTCCAAACTCGTTGATGGCCGTTTCCCTGACTATCGCCGCGTATTGCCGAAGAATCCCGACAAAACGCTGCAAGCCGGGTGCGATTTGCTGAAACAGGCCTTCGCCCGTGCAGCTATCCTGTCCAACGAAAAATTCCGTGGTGTGCGTTTGTATGTCAGCCATAACCAGCTGAAAATCACCGCCAATAACCCGGAGCAGGAAGAAGCAGAAGAGATTCTGGACGTCGGCTACGAAGGCACCGAAATGGAAATCGGCTTCAACGTCAGTTATGTACTGGATGTGCTTAATGCGCTCAAGTGCGAAGACGTGAATCTGCTGCTGACAGACTCTGTGTCCAGCGTGCAGATCGAAGATGCCGCCAGCCAGTCGGCGGCCTATGTCGTCATGCCGATGAGGCTTTGATCTGAATTAATGGCCTTAACGCGCTTACTGATAAAAGATTTCCGCAACATTGAGGCGGCGGATTTAGACCCGTCGCCCGGTTTTAACTTTCTCGTCGGTCCCAATGGCAGCGGTAAAACGAGCGTGCTCGAGGCGGTGTATACGCTCGGGCACGGCCGTGCTTTTCGCAGTTTGCAGGCAGGGCGCGTGATCCGTCACGACCAACCGGAGTTCGTTCTTCACGCCCGCGTGGATGAAGGCGGCGATCGCGAAGTGTCGATCGGCCTGAGCAAAAGCCGTCAGGGCGACAGTAAAGTGCGCATCGACGGCAGTGACGGCCACAAAGTGTCCGAACTGGCGCAGATGTTGCCGATGCAACTAATCACCCCCGAAGGCTTCACCCTGCTCAATGGCGGGCCGAAGTACCGGCGGGCGTTTATCGACTGGGGTTGTTTCCATCACGACCCCGGTTTTTTTATCGCCTGGAGCAACCTGCGACGGTTACTCAAGCAGCGCAACGCCGCGCTGCGCCAGGTGAGTCGTTATGCGCAAATTCGTGCCTGGGATCAGGAATTGATCCCGTTAGCCGAGCGCATTAGCGAATGGCGGGCAGCGTACAGCGAAGCGATCGCGGCTGATATCAGCGCGACCTGCGCGCAATTCCTGCCCGAATTCGACCTCAGTTTTTCTTTCCAGCGTGGATGGGACAAGGAAACTGAGTACGGCGAGTTGCTGGAGCGTAACTTTGAGCGCGACAGAGCCTTAACCTATACCGCATCAGGTCCGCATAAAGCGGATTTCCGCATTCGTGCCGACGGCACGCCGGTGGAAGATTTGCTGTCCCGTGGGCAGCTGAAATTGCTGATGTGCGCGCTCCGGTTAGCGCAGGGTGAGTTTCTCACCCGACAGAGCGGGCGGCGTTGCCTGTATCTTCTTGACGATTTTGCCTCCGAGCTGGACGCCGACCGACGTCGGTTGCTGGCCGATCGCCTGAAAGCCACCCAGGCACAGGTTTTTGTCAGTGCGATAAGCGCTGAGCAAGTGACCGATATGATGGGTGAAAAGGGCAAGATGTTCCGCGTGGAACAAGGTAAAATAGCCGTTCTATCACAGGACTAAAAATGAGCGAGAAACGTTGATGTCGAATTCTTATGACTCCTCAAGTATCAAGGTATTAAAAGGGCTGGACGCGGTGCGTAAGCGCCCCGGCATGTATATCGGCGATACCGATGACGGCACTGGTCTGCACCACATGGTATTCGAGGTTGTGGACAACGCTATCGACGAAGCCCTCGCGGGCCACTGTAAAGAGATTCAGGTCACGATCCATGCGGATAACTCTGTTTCCGTACAGGATGATGGTCGTGGTATTCCTACCGGCATTCACGAAGAAGAGGGCGTTTCTGCTGCTCAGGTCATCATGACCGTACTTCATGCCGGCGGTAAATTTGACGATAACTCGTACAAAGTCTCCGGCGGTCTGCATGGCGTGGGTGTTTCCGTCGTTAACGCCCTGTCGGAAAAACTGGAGCTGGTTATCCGCCGTGAAGGCAAAGTGCACACCCAGACTTACGTCCACGGTGAGCCGCAGGATCCGCTGAAAGTGGTTGGCGATACCGAGGCGACCGGTACGACCGTGCGCTTCTGGCCAAGCTACGCCACCTTCACCAATCAAACAGAATTCGAGTATGACATTCTGGCGAAACGCCTCCGTGAGCTGTCATTCCTGAACTCTGGTGTGGCGATCCGCCTGCTCGACAAACGCGATGGCAAGAACGATCACTTCCATTATGAAGGCGGTATCAAAGCTTTCGTGGAATACCTGAACAAAAACAAAACCCCAATCCACCCAACCGTGTTCTATTTCTCCACCGTGAAAGACGATATCGGTGTGGAAGTGGCGTTGCAGTGGAATGATGGTTTCCAGGAAAATATTTACTGCTTTACCAACAATATCCCTCAGCGTGACGGCGGCACCCATCTGGTAGGCTTCCGTTCTGCGATGACCCGTACGCTTAACGCGTATATGGATAAAGAAGGCTACAGCAAGAAATCCAAAATCAGCGCCACCGGTGATGATGCCCGTGAAGGCCTGATCGCCGTGGTTTCGGTAAAAGTGCCGGATCCTAAGTTCTCCTCTCAGACCAAAGACAAACTGGTTTCTTCCGAAGTGAAGACCGCCGTTGAGTCTCTGATGAACGAGAAGCTGGTTGATTATCTGATGGAAAACCCGGCCGACGCGAAAATCGTTGTCGGTAAAATCATCGATGCAGCCCGTGCGCGTGAAGCCGCGCGTAAAGCACGTGAAATGACCCGTCGTAAAGGCGCGCTCGATCTGGCCGGTCTGCCAGGCAAACTGGCTGACTGTCAGGAACGCGACCCGGCACATTCCGAACTGTACTTAGTGGAAGGGGACTCAGCGGGCGGCTCTGCAAAACAAGGCCGTAACCGTAAGAACCAGGCGATTCTGCCGTTGAAAGGGAAAATCCTCAACGTTGAGAAAGCGCGCTTCGACAAAATGCTCTCTTCTCAGGAAGTGGCGACGCTGATTACCGCGCTCGGTTGCGGTATCGGCCGTGACGAATACAACCCGGATAAACTGCGTTATCACAGCATCATCATCATGACCGATGCCGACGTCGATGGTTCGCACATCCGTACCCTGTTACTGACATTCTTCTACCGTCAGATGCCTGAAATTGTAGAGCGTGGCCACGTGTTTATCGCGCAGCCTCCGCTGTACAAAGTGAAAAAAGGCAAACAGGAACAGTACATTAAAGATGATGAAGCGATGGATCAGTATCAAATCTCTATCGCGATGGACGGGGCAACGTTACACGCCAACGCCCATGCACCAGCACTGGCGGGCGAACCGCTGGAGAAACTGGTGGCTGAACATCACAGCGTGCAGAAAATGATTGGCCGTATGGAACGTCGTTATCCGCGTGCGCTGCTGAATAATCTGGTCTATCAGCCGACGCTGGCGGGTGCTGAACTTGCCGACGAAGCGAAAGTGAAGGAATGGATTGAAACGCTGGTGTCTCGTCTGAACGAGAAAGAGCAGCACGGCAGCAGCTACAGTGCGATCGTGCGCGAAAATCTTGAACACCAGCTGTTCGAGCCAATCCTGCGCATTCGTACTCACGGTGTGGATACCGACTACGATCTCGATGCAGACTTCATTCAGGGCGGCGAATACCGCAAAATCTGTACCCTGGGTGAAAAACTGCGCGGCCTGATCGAAGAAGATGCTTACATCGAACGTGGCGAACGCCGTCAGCCAGTGACCAGCTTCGAGCAGGCGCTGGAATGGCTGGTGAAAGAGTCGCGTCGCGGTCTTTCGATTCAGCGTTATAAAGGTCTGGGTGAAATGAACCCTGAGCAATTGTGGGAAACCACGATGGATCCGACACAACGCCGCATGCTGCGCGTGACGGTGAAAGATGCTATCGCGGCGGACCAGCTGTTCACCACGCTGATGGGCGATGCGGTTGAACCGCGCCGCGCCTTCATCGAAGAGAACGCCCTTAAAGCGGCCAATATCGATATCTGACAGAGCGCTGACTGATAAAGAACAGAGTCCGAAACGGGAAACCGCTTCGGACTTTTTTTTCGTCTGACGCGACCCGCATTCTGTCTGGCTTTAAGGGTTGTGATCGCGTTAGCATTGAGAAAGATTATTCCAACTCTGAGGATGCTATGGCTATTGAATTGATTGCAATTGATATGGACGGGACGTTGCTCAATCCGCAGCACGAAGTGACGCCTGCTGTGAAAAAAGCGTTATCCGATGCGCGTGCAAAAGGCGTGCAGATCGTTCTGGCGACCGGACGTCCTTTTATCGGCGTACAGCGTTATTTACAGGAACTGGATTTGCAGCAGGACGGATGTTACTGCATTACCAATAATGGCGCGCTGGTACATAACGCTAAAGATGGCAGCGTGATCGCCGAAATAGCCCTTACAATTGACGATTATCACTACTTCGAACAACTTTCCCGTCAACTCGGCGTACATTTCCATGCGCTGACCAAAACCGATTTGTTCACCGCTAACCGCGACGTGAGTAGCTACACCGTGCATGAGTCCTTCACCACTGGTATCCCGTTGCAGTTCTGCCCGGCAGAAGAGATGGATCCGACGCTGACCTTCCCGAAAGTGATGATGATTGATGATCCTGAACTGCTGGATCGCGCCATCAGCCAGCTGCCTGACGACGCTAAAGCGCGTTACACCATCATGAAAAGCTCGCCATACTTCCTCGAAATTCTCGATAAGCGCGTGAATAAAGGCGAAGGCGTGAAAGTGCTGGTGGAAAAACTGGGTCTTGCACGCGAGAGCGTGATGACGCTGGGCGATCAGGAAAACGACATTGCGATGCTGGAATACGCCGGTCTCGGCGTGGCGATGGGCAACGCGCTCGACAGTGTGAAAGCGGTCAGTCAGTTCGTCACCAAAACCAACACCGAGGACGGTGTGGCGTTTGCCGTGGAGAAATTTGTTCTGAACGTCTGAGACTGATGAAAAGGAGCCCGCCGCGGCCATGGAAAAACAGTTAACCTCTGATGCCCGCGGGCATCAGCTGACCAATATTAACGTCTGGACGCCGGACAGCCGGTGGCTGGTGTATGACGTGCGTCCGCACGGCGGCTCTTTTAGCGGTTCAACCATTGAGCGGGTGAATGTCGCAAGCGGCGAAACTCAGGTGTTATACCGCGCTCCCGAAGGCGCACATGTCGGCGTGGTGACGGCCAGCCCGGTTCAGCCAGGACGTTACGTATTTATTCACGGTCCGGAAAATCCGGATGCCAGCTGGCAATATGATTTCCATCACCGCCGCGGTGTTATCGTCTCCGATCCTTTGCGCAATGAGGCCGTCACGCTCGATGCGATGGATATCACCGCACCCTACACACCCGGCGCGCTGCGCGGCGGCACGCACGTTCACGTCTTCAGCCCGGACGGTTCACGTCTCAGTTTTACCTATAACGACCACGTTTTGCATGAATTAGATCCGGCGCTCGATTTGCGCAACGTCGGTATCGCGCTGTCCGGTTATCCGGTGGCTTCGGCAAAACATCATCCACGTGAATATGATGGCAGTCATTTCTGCGTGCTGGTCAGCGATACCTCCGCGACACCTGCGCCGGGCAGTGACGATATCAACCGTGCGTATGAAGAAGGCTGGATTGGCGGCGAAGGCTATCTGAAACCTGACGGCCGCCGTCAGCGTTGGGCGCTGGCGTTTATCGGCGATACGTTGTCAGCAAATGGCGAAAAACACCCTGAAATCTTCGTGGTGGACTTGCCACACAACGATGAAGATTATCTGCGTGCGGGCGAAAAACCGTTGCAGGGTACGCCGGAAACGCTGCCAGCACCGCCTGCAGGCGTGAAACAGCGACGTATCACTTTCACCGAAAAAGGCATCGCGACGCAGCCGCGCCACTGGCTGCGCACGTCGCCAGACGGTACACAGATTGCGTTTCTGATGAGAGACAAGCAGGACGTGGTTCAGGTGTGGACGGTCTCACCGAATGGCGGCGAGCCGCTGCAAATCAGCCATACGGCAACGGGCATTCAATCTGCTTTTAGCTGGAGCCCGGACGGAGAATCGCTGGCGCTGGTGTGCGACAACAGCGTGATGCGCCTTGATGTGGCTACGGGCGAAATGACCCGGCTGACCGACCGAACGGAGATTGCCCCCTGCGCCGACGCGGTAGTGTATTCGCCGGATGGCAGTAAAGTGGCGTTTATGCGCCAGTGCGGGGAATTTGCGCAGATTGCAGTGACATCAGGCAGCTAGCGCGGCTTACAAAAAACGAAACCGGCCTGCGTTGGCCGGTTTGTTGATGTCTGCACGGGCTATTTTTTGTGAGCGGATGATTTCTGCGAATGTGTGGTTGCAGACATCGGCGGCACATGGTCGATATCGACGCCGTTACTCAGCGCGAGATTACGTTCTTCGCTGGCCTTGATGCGATCCCTGGCTGTCACTGTGCCGCTGCGAAAATAGTCATACGGCAGCAGTACGGTATCAAGCACGGCACTGAACGGCAGATCCAGCAACAACAGCGGCGTCATTGCCCAGCTGGTGTCATCACTCTTCATCATTTCTACGTCCGAGCGTGTGCCCGAATAATATCCCGTATCGCCACCGGTATGGGTCATGACGCTGGAACAGCCGCTGGTTGCTAAAAATGCGCATCCGGTTATCAGCGGCACTAGTACAAATTTCTTCATGTTAGAACTCATCTTATGCTGTCAGGCTGAGTTTTTTCGTCAAAACGACTTATACCACTCAACTAAAAAATTTAACAAAGCATGCTGTAGCTCTGTGGCTGCGATCTCATTAAGTGTAATGACTAATTGAAATCTTGCTGAAAACCGTCCGTCTTCGCGGGCAGTTCTCCGTCACGCACTTTGTCTTTAAACTTTTACTGTTCCGGCAAACTCAAAAAAATTTCGTTTTTTTTGTGGTGGCAGACTTGAAAATTTTTCTTTAGTCGCCATTTTTATTTTACGACGCAGGAAGAGATACGCCGCAAGGGTATTTCCTCTTTCATAAACAAATGTGTCGCTGGCCTGTCCCAAGGGAAGGTCTTCAACAAATATACTCGCTGAATATCAGGAGAAGTAGTAATGCGTAATTTTGATTTATCCCCGCTGTACCGTTCTGCTATTGGTTTTGACCGTTTATTTAATCTTATCGAATCGGGTCAGAATCAGGGCGGCGGATATCCCCCTTATAATGTCGAGCTGGTGGATGAAAATCATTACCGGATTGCGATCGCGGTAGCCGGTTTTGCTGAATCCGAGCTGGACATCACGGCCCATGACAACATGCTGGTGGTCAAAGGTGCACATGCACCGACAGAAACAGACCGCACCTATTTATATCAGGGTATCGCTGAACGTAATTTCGAACGCAAATTCCAGCTGGCTGAGCATATTCAAATTAAAGCCGCTAACTTAGCGAACGGTTTGTTGTATATCGATCTGGAACGTATCGTTCCTGAATCATCCAAACCGCGGCGTATCGAAATTCGCTAATTCACGGGCTGTCTGAATTTTAAAAACCTTATGTGAAGACAGCCAGAAAATGAAAAAGTTTAGGCTCGCCGTCAGGGAGCTGCCCCGTCACATCCAAAATGGCTGACGGGATTGTTAATCTCGCTTCAAAGAAGGAGTTACACCATGCGTAATTACGATATTTCTCCATTACTGCGTCAGTGGATTGGTTTCGATAAATTGGCCAGTTCTATGCAGGGTTCCGACCAGGCATTTCCACCGTACAACATCGAGAAGTCAGACGATAACCACTATCGCATCTCGCTGGCGCTGGCCGGATTTAAACAAAGCGATCTGAATATTGAAGTGGAAGGCCCGCGTTTGACCGTCAGCGGCACGCCGGCTCAGCCTGAAACCAACGTTGAGTATTTGCATCAGGGGCTCGTCATCAAGCCGTTTACCCTGAGTTTCACGCTGGCTGAGCATATGCATGTTTCAGCGGCGGAGTTCGTCAACGGCCTGCTGCACATCAGCCTGGTGCGTGACGTACCGGAAGCGCTGCAACCGCAGAAAATCGCGATAGGCAGTGACAAACCGGCGCTGGAAAACCAGACGTCGTAAGTTATCAGGCATTAAGCAGAAAACAGAACCGGGGCGATGAGCCCCGGTTTTTTTATGTTTTAAAACAGGCGATACAGACGAAGCGGAATGGATTACTGATTTTCCGCGTGAGCTTTTTCCACTTCTTCCGCCAGAATCTTCACGCCGCGTTCGATTTGCTCTGAATCCGGCACGTAGTTCATACGCATACACTGGTGGGTGTGCGCCCACGGATGTTCCAGCCCCGGGAAGAAGTAATCGCCCGGCACCATCAGCACGCCGCGCTGTTTCAGACGCTGGTAAAGCACTTCGGTGGTGATCGGCAGATCTTTAAACCACAGCCACAGGAATATCGCGCCTTCCGGTTTGTGGATCAGACAGCGTTCTTCCGGCAGATAACGGCGCAGCGTGGCAATCGTTTCCTGCACGCGCTGATAATAAAACGGTTTGATAATCTCTTCGGAAAGTCGCAGCAAATCGCCTCGCACAATCATTTCATGCGCGATGGCCGGGCCGACGCTGCCCGGTGACAGGCTGATAATGCCGTTCATGTTGCTGATCGCTTTGATGATTTTCTCATCGGCAATGACAATGCCGCAGCGTGAACCCGGCAGGCCGAGTTTCGACAGGCTCATGCAAAGAATGATATTCGGGTTCCACAGCGGCGTCGCATCGGTGAATACGATGCCAGGGAACGGCACGCCATAGGCGTTATCAATAAGCAGCGGGATATTTTTCTGCTGCGCCAGCGCGTCGAGACGGATCAATTCTTCGTCGGTAATCACATTGCCGGTCGGGTTGGTCGGGCGTGAAACGCAAATCAGTCCGATGTCTTCGGTAATATTGAGGTGATCAAAATCGACGTGATATTTGAACTGGCCTTCCGGCAGTAATTCGATATTCGGTTTGGCGGAGACAAACAGATTTTCATCCAACCCGGCGTCGGCATAGCCCAGATACTCCGGTGCCAGCGGGAACAGGACTTTGGACATGCTGCCGTCGGCGCGACGTCCGGCGAACAGGTTAAACAAATAGAAAAAGGCGCTCTGGCTGCCGTTGGTCAGCGCGATGTTTTGCGCATCAAGCTGCCAGCCCAATTCTTTTTGCAACATTCCGGCCAGCGCGTGACGCAGCACGTCTTTGCCCTGTGGGCCGTCGTAGTTACACAAGGCTTCCGTCAGTTTGCCTTCGGCCAGCATTTCGCTGAGCAACGTCTGGAAATAATCCTGCATCTCAGGAATTTGCGCCGGATTGCCGCCGCCGAGCATCACAGCGCCTGGCGTGCGTAAACCGTCATTCATGTCGCCCATCAGACGGGTGATGCCTGAAAAACGGGTAAATTTGTCACCGAAAGCAGAAAACGTCATAGAAAGCTTTGTATGTTATCGAAATGTGATGCCCACAATAACGCCTGCGGCAAAGCAGTGCAATCGGACCACCGGGTTTTGAAATGTCCTTCCCCGCCGTAAATACGGGCAGGGAAGGAGAGGGCAGGGTGTTCTTTGTGACTTACTTCTTCAGGACTTCCGGGTTCACGCAGAACTCTTTCACGTCACCTTTCAGTGCGGCGATCAGGTTATCGACGGCACAGGCGGCCATGTCGTAACGGGTTTCATGCGTAGCGGAACCGATGTGCGGCAGCGCAACCACGTTTGGCAGGCTCAGCAGCGGGGAGTTTTTCGGCAACGGTTCAGTCTCGAAAACATCCATGCCTGCGCCATAAATTGTACCGGCTTTCAGAGCCTCGATCAGGGCCGGTTCATCGATTACCGGGCCACGACCGGCGCTGATCAGGATGGCACTGGATTTCATTTTTGCCAGTTCGTCTTTACCGATCAGGTGGAACGTTTGTTCGGTCATCGGCAGCAAAATACACACGAAATCAGATTTTTTGAGCAGTTCATCCAGCTCGCATTTACGGGCGCCAAACTTCTCTTCGGCTTCTTTATGCTGGCTGCGGGCGTTATACAGAATCGGCATGTCGAAGCCGAAATGCGCGCGCTGCGCCAGTGCCAGACCAATGCGGCCCATACCGACGATGCCCATGGTTTTGTGATGCACGTCGGTGCCGAACCAGTCCGGGCCGACGTTATCGGTCCATTCACCGGCTTTTACGCGCTCGGCGACATTCACCACGCGACGCGCAGTGGAAAGCACCAGCGCCATCACGGTATCAGCCACGGTATCGGTCAGCGCGGTCGGGGTGTGCATCATCGGGATTTCACGACGAGTCAGTTCGGCCACGTCGAAATTATCGTAACCGACGGAAATGGTGGAAACCGCACGCAGGCGCGGTGCATGGTCAAACAGCTCTTTATCAATCTTTCCGCCAGATCCCAGCAGCCCTTCGGCGTTTTGCAGCGCATCAAACACCGCAGGACGGTTTTCGTCAGTGATGCCATCAAATTCAGTGATAGCGAAATGCTGCTCGAGACGTTGATGCAAATCGGCTGGCAGTTTTTTGTACAGAACAATAGACGGCTTCATCAATTATTACTCCCCTGAGTTAAGGAAACATCTTCGGATTTTGTGGCGGCCTGTCGCGGTTTCACCAGCAGAGTTAACCCTGCGGAGAGCACGAGCGACACGGCCATAAAAATAAAGGAGGCGGAAGGGCTGCCGGTATTGCCGTTTAAATACCCGACAAACCAGGAACCAAAGAATGAGCCCAGCGCGCCGAGGCTGTTGATCAAGGCCATCGCGCCACCGGCGACATTCCTGGGTAGCATTTCAGGAATGATGGCGAAAAACGGCCCGTAAGGCGCATACATTGCGGCGGCGGCAACCACCAGTAAGCCGTAAGACAACCAAAAGTGGTGGCTGCCGGCGGCCCAGGAACCGAAGAACGCCAGCGCGCCTATTAACAAAAGCGGCCAGACGAACAGCTTACGGTTTTGCATCTTGTCGGAGGCCCACGACACCACAATCATAGCGATGGTGGCGGCCAGATATGGCGCGGAGGACAACCAGCCCGCTTCGACCATACCCATCTCTTTGCCATCGTGCAGAATCGACGGTAGCCACAACACGAAGCCGTACACACCAATACTCCAGAAGAAATATTGCAGGCAAAGCAAGACGACGCTGCGTGAGCGGAAAGCTTCGCGATAGCCACCGACCGCCTGAATGTCTTTCTGCTCTTTTGCCAGCTGGTCGCTCAGGGCTTTCTTCTCCTGCTCGCTCATCCAGCCAACCTGTTCCGGCTTATCTTTCACGGTAAACCACCAGATGATCGCCCAGATGACTGCCGGAATCCCTTCAAAGATGAACATCTCACGCCAGCCAAAGGATTCGATCAGATAGCCGGAAAGCACCGACATCCACAGCACGGTGACCGGGTTTCCGAGTATCAGAAAGGTATTAGCGCGGGAGCGTTCAGATTTTGTAAACCAGTTGCTGATGTACACCAGCATTGCGGGCATCACCGCGGCTTCCACTACGCCTAGCGCGAAGCGGATCGCCGCCAGCATCGGAATATTGTTCACCACACCGGTGAGTGACGCAAATCCGCCCCACAGCAGTAAGCACCAAAAAATCAGTTTCTTAACGCTGCGGCGCTCGGCGTAAATGGTGCCGGGGATTTGGAAAAAGAAATAACCCAGGAAAAACAGCGCGCCCAGAAGGGACGACATTCCTTTGGTGATACCGAGATCATCATTTATTCCGGCGGCCGAGGCGAAGCTAAAATTCGAGCGGTCAACATAGGCCAGACTGTATGTGATAAATACGATCGGCATGATGTACCACCAGCGACGCGGCGCGATCCTGGACGGCTTCATAACGGTTCTCCTGATTATTCGTCAGAATGACGTACAACCTCTTGTTGCCATGACTTACAGACGTAATAAATCGACGTAATACTTCGTCACGGCGGTCAGATCTTCACCCTCGAGCGGAAATTCAATACCGCGCGGTACATCCTGCGGCAGCGCTTTGAGCAACGCTTTCCAGCTGCCGTCGCTGTCATCGAGCGCTACGGCGTGCCATTTTCCGGCGCGTTTCTCCGCCGCTTTCACATGCACGTACCCGACGTGTCGCGCCAGACGTTCCGCTGCGGTGGCCGGATCTTGTCCGACCCACAGCCAGTTCGCCATATCGAAAGTCATCGTCAGCGGCAGGCGCAGTGATTCCGCCGCAAACATAAAGGCGTTGATGCGCGAAAGAATGCCGCATTCGCTCGACTGGTCATTCTCGACCACCAGCTTCACCGGCTGCGAGGCCAGCAGCACTTTCAGCGGCGTCAGATCGGCACCAGGCTCAAACTCGCCCAGTGAAAACTTGATCGTTCGGGCACCTAAAATCTGTGCTTCTTCAAAATACTGTCCTGCATCCGGATTCAGCTTACCGCCCGAAATGAACAGCGCGAAGGGCACCGAATAGACGGCAAACAGCCCGTGTTGTTGAATTTTTTCCGCCAGCTGCGGCAGTGCATCCAGCTCTGTGTCGGAGAATAATTCACGGCGGATCTCCACCCCGTCAGCTTTTGCACCGGCGATAACCGAAAGCAGTTCTGCCTGCCCGCCGAGGGCTTTCACTACACTGTTACCGTACGCGGCGGTAACGATGACGATCTCTCTTTGCATGACTCTCTATCCTGTTAATTCGCACCGAATTGCGGTGCCAGCGACCGTTTAGAAGACCTAATCTTAGTGGAACAAATGGCTAAACGGGTTCTTGTTAATAATTTGTTTCGCTTTATACAACCTAATTGGAACCGGTTCCAATCAAAAGACCTGAAAGCCAGAAACATGATCCCGCTCACGAAGAACGGGAGATAAAAGGGGAAGAAAAAGGAAATCAGCGGGCGGCGGTCGATGCGCGCGCAATCAGTTCGCCGGAGAATTCGATGTCTTTAACGGGCTCAGTATTGCCCTGAATGCGCATCACCAATTGGCCAATTGCCGCAACGCCCATGTCGTAGGTCGGCTGTTTAAAGGTCGTTATCCCAACGCCCGCGAGATCGGCCCACACCAGTTCGTCGAAGCCTGACAAACCGATATCCGGCCCCCAGGTCATATCCAGACGACGCATGGCGCGCGCGACCTGAAGCGTCAGCGCACCGTTCACGCACATCACCGCTTTATGCTTATCGGGATGGCGTGCGACAAAATCGCGCAGCAGCGTTTCCAGCCCTTGCGAGTTGCTCAGCTCGATTTCGCCCTGTTCGGCGATGCACTGCGGGGATTGCTGCATGCGCTGCAAAAAGGTGCGCAGGCGATCCAGTCGGGTGTTAACCGTGGCCGGTTCGGTGACGAAAAGCAGTGCTTCAAAACCATTTTGCAGAAGATGATCGGTCATCATCTGTGTGGCTTCCACGTTGTTCAGCGCGATGACGTCGCAGGCGAAATCTGCCACTTTGCGGTCGATCAACACCATCGGCAGATTCGCCTGTTGCAGCGTGGAAATCGCCGCTTCGCGCATTCCGACGGCGTTCACCACAATGCCGTCCACGCGATAGCTGCTGAGCAACTGGAGGTAATGTTTTTCCTGATCCAGCTCGTTGTTGGTGTTACACACCAGCAGCGTCAGCCCTTCCTGACGGCACGCGGCTTCGACACCACGCATCACTTCGACAGAATAGGGATTGGTAATATCGGCGAGGATCAGCCCCACCAGACGCGTCTGACCGCTTTTCAGGCTGCGCGCCATCTGGCTGGGCTGGTAATCCAGCAGGGAGATTGCCCGTCCGATGCGCTCCTTGAGATCATCGGACAGCAGGTGTTTTTCACCGTTGAGATAACGTGAAACGCTGGTTTTTCCGGTTTTTGCTGCACTGGCAACGTCACGTATCGTGGCGCGACCCGCTGCGCCCGGCTCCTGTTTTTTGCTCACAACCTTTCTCCCCTCATGCTTATTTCACGGAGACTAGCACAGAGTGTCGAAAGGCTGTAAACGTTACTCAGTGCAATCCTTCCACCGGTCTTGCCGCCGCAACCGTCTGTTTCTGCGGACGGCTGCTCAGCGTGAAGGCTGAAATAATGGTCACACTGAAGGCAATTCCCCCAAGGATCAGGTAGGTATCGCTGAACCCGATGCGGTCGTACAAACTGCCTGCAAAGGCGGAAAGGAAAATCGCCGCCAGCTGTTTGGCGAAGTTAAAGCCGATCAGATAAATGGTCGCCGAGAACCGGACATCAAAAATCTGTGTGATGTATTTGAACACCCCGACCAGCAGGAACGGCACTTCCAGCGCGTGAAGCATTTTCAGCAGGATGACTTCTGCCGCCGTGGTCGCAAACGAAGAGCCGACGATACGAATCGACATGATGGTACCGGCCAGCAGCAGCGTATTTTTCGCGCCAATACGGTTAATTATCCATGGCGAACAGAACATAATCAGCGCGTTACATAGCTCACCGGCGGTGGTGACATAGCCGAACATTTCGGTGCCATGCTGCGGTGAGGAGAAGAACGTTTTGAAGAAGGTGGCGAACTGCTGATCGAAAACATCGTAAACGCAGGCGACGCCCACCACGTACAAAATCAGCATCCACAGTTTGCGTTCTTTCAACAATAAAGCCGCGGTTTTCAGCGAGAATTGTGACTGATTGGCGCCAAGTTTATCCAGTACCTGCGCATTTTTATTTTCCTGCGGACGGGAAATCAGCAGCAAAACCATCAGAATGACCGCTGCGCCGGATCCCATCCAGAACACGATGTCCGGGTTAATGTTAAACAGTATCCCCGCCGTTGACGCGCAAATCCCCCAGCCGAAACAGCCGAACATTCGCGCCTTGCCGTATTCGAAGGCGCTGTTGCGGCTGACCCTTTCGATATACGCCTCGGTCGCGCCGGAACCGCCCGCGAAGACGAAGCCGATGTACGCGCCGCCGAGAATGGCGCCGAGCACAATATTGATTTTCAGCAGCGGCGCGAACACGTAAATAAAGAATGGCGCGAAGAGGAACAGCAGTACGGCAATGATCCACAACAGGTGTTTCTTCAGGCCGAGTTTGTCAGAAATAATGCCGAAGAACGGCTGAAACAGGATAGCGAACAGCGACATGCTGGAGAACACGATGCCGGTTTCCGTTTTGCTCAGGCCGATAACGTCAGACAGCCAGATGGGTAAAAACGGATAACAGGTCGCCATAATGAAGAAATAGAGGAAGAAATAGCTGCCAAATATCCAGAAGTTCGCATTTTTTTTATAGAAGCAACGATCGCCAGTTTGTGTAGGGTTCATAGTGATTTCCTTGCCGAAACCATCAAAACCGGCACCGAAGCGCCGGCGTTTTTTATGTTTATGTGTTCTTCAACTTTCCGGATTACACCCGTTCAAAACCGAGCAGCAGGGCACTTTCCGGATCCAGTACCGGCAGAGTCAGCCCGGCGTTCGCCAGCCATTCTCCGCTCAGCACCGGCGCGTCGTGCAGCCACGCCGGTTGTACCCGCATGGTGTGGCCGCTGCCGCCACCGGCCAGCAGCGCCGGTTCGTCCAGCACCGTCACGCGATAACGTGCATCGGCTTGCAGCCCCGGCACCCGCAGCGTTCCCGGTAATGACCAGGTTGGCATCGCCAGCTGACTCACCAGAAATACCGCGCGATCGCCGCTCTGGCTGACCACGCCGTTGATCAGCATCGCGTCATCGCTGCTATCGACCCGATAGATGTCGCCGCTGTGCAGCAATGGCCGCAACTGCTGGTGCAGACGGGTGTATTTCGCGAAGCCGGCGCGCTCCTCCTCGCCTTCTTTCACCGGATCGAGCTCAATGCCCATGTGTCCGAACAGCGCCGTGAGGCCGCGAAATTCAATACTGTGCTGGCGTGAGGTGGCATGGCACAGCTTATTGCCGATGTGCGAACCCATCACTTCCGGCGGGAAGAAATAGCTCATTCCGCGCTGAATTTTCTGCCGCTCCAGTGCGTCATTGTTGTCCGACGTCCAGAAGCGGTGGCTGCGTTTCAGTACTTCATAATCGATGCGGCCGCCGCCGGAGGCGCAGGATTCGAATTCAATCTGCGGGAAGCGTTCGCCCAGCACGTCGAGCAGGCGGTAAAACTGCTGCGTTTGCGCCGTCAGCGCCGCGCGGCCTTCATGTCCTGGCTGGACGATTTCGCGGTTCATGTCCCATTTAACATAATCAACGTCGTGCTCGCCGAGCAGCCAGCTCATACGTTCCACCAGATAATCAAAGACCTGCGGATTGTTCAGATCGAGCACGAACTGATGACGGCCGCTGGGTTGCTGATAACCCGGCAGCGCCAGCAGCCAGTCCGGGTGGGCGCGATACAAATCCGAATCCGGATTAATCATTTCCGGTTCGACCCAGATACCAAATTCCATGCCGAGATTTTTGACATGGTCGATCACCGGTTTCAGCCCTTTCGGGTATTTCTTCTCATCGAGATACCAGTCGCCAAGCGCCGCGCGGTCGTGGTCTCGGCCACGGAACCAGCCGTCGTCGATAATGAAGCGTTCAACGCCTAACGCAGCCGATTCCGTCGCCATCTGCATGATGTAGTCGGGATCGTGATCGAAATAAATCCCTTCCCATGTGTTGAGATGCACAGGACGCGGTTTCTGTGTCGGGAAATGCAAAATTTCTTCGCGCACGAAGCGGTGGAACTGCTGGCTCATGCGGTTCAGCCCTTGGGCGGAATAGCTGGCGTACAGCCACGGTGTCTCCAGCGTTTCGCCCTGTTCGAGGCGCTGCTCACCCGGAAGATACAGCGCTTCGGCCTGCACCAGACGGCGACCGTCGATTTTGATGTCAGCACGCAGACGGTGGTTACCGCTCCAGCCCAGGTGGATCCCCCAGACTTCGCCCTGTTCTTCGCTAAAGCCCTGATGACCGATCATCATCGCCGGGAAATATTCGGAGGAGGTTTTGCCGCGACGGTTTTCCTGAATGATGCCGCCGTGATCGAGCTGCGTGCGGTGTGGCTGGAACTCTTTGATCCAGCGGCCATGAAACGCCATCACTTCGGCGGCGCGTTCTGGCAGCGGCAGCGTCACGGCAAGGCGCGTGAGCTGATAAGTGCCGGGTTTGAGATTGGTCAGGGCATTGCGGGTTTGCAACACACCGCTGTCATCGAGGCGCAGTTCGCTGCGAAATTGCAGGCCGGCGATCGCATCCTCGGTAGTGATCGTCAGCTGGTTTCCCTGATGGCGGACATCCACGGTGTCGAACACCGGCGACCAGTCCAGACCGTCACGATGGCCTTCAACACCCGGTGTACCGAAAGACCCGCGTCCGGTGTCAGCGCTGAAATTTAGTGGAGCTTCCACGTCCAGGCGGCCATTGGGTACCGCGCGGGCAAGGGAAATTACGTCATCGGTTGAAAACTGGCTCAGACGCTTTCCCCAGTACAGGATTTCAGCGAACGGCGTACAGCGCACGATCAGGCTGGTGTGTTCGCTGGTTAAATGGACGATCTGATTTTCCATAGTGTCACGACTCCACAAGGTAATTTGCAGCGATAAAACGCTATCTGGTGGAGTAACTATTGATCCGAAACGTTTCGGATGGGAAATGCGAAGATGCAAATTTGTGATATAGGGTGGAAAAATAGTCTGAGGGGAATTTATAACTTCGGTGGATGTGCGGTAACGCCCGCCTGTAATTCCGGCTGCCAGAGAACCTGCAACTGGCTCATCGGTTCGTTGCGGATCAACGCCATCGTCATCTCGGCGATTTGCAGCCCGACCGCTTCGCGGGTGCCCTGACGAATAGCGGTGACGGCCACGTCGGGCAGGCTGTCAGAGGGTAAACCATCGTAGATAATCAGCGAGACCGCGCCACTGAGCAACAATCCGGCTTCGTACAACGCCAGCGCCGCGCCTTCGCCGTGCATATTGCAGTCGCAGACAATGGCGGTGGGTGGCTGCGGCAATGCCAGCAACGCCTGTGTCGCCTGATAACCGGCGCGGCGGCTCGGGCTGACTTTATTCACGTATTGCGGATTTAGCGGCAGTTTATTGGCCATCAGCCCGTCGAGATATCCCTGACGACGCTGGCTGATAAAAGATTGCTGATTGTTTTCTCCGAGGAACGCAATGCGCTGATGGCCAAGCCCCGCGAGATGATCGACCGCCATTTGCATACCAGCACGGTTATCGAAATCGAACCACGCATAATCCTGAGTCAGGCAGGTGCTGCGGCCTAGCGCCAGAAAGGGAAAATTGCGCTGCTGCAAATCCAACAGGCGCGGATCGTCATTCAGCGTGTGTGCCACCAGCATGGCGTCTACGCGTTTGCTTTCGATGAGCCGTCGCCACGAAAAGGTTCCCAGCTCATCCGGCACCAGCAGCAGATCGATCTCATGTTTTGCCAGTTCGCGGGTGATACAGCCGACCATTTCGACAAACGCAGAATTGCTTAAAGGATGGGAAGTGAAGGGGAAAATAAGGCCAACAGCGTCGATCTTACCCATTTTCAGACGGCGGGCGAGGGTATTGGGCCGGTAACCGCGTACATCCGCTGCCGCCTGCACCCGCGCTTTGGTGTCCGCTGAAACGTCATCATAACCGTTCAGCGCACGGCTGACGGTGGTCACAGAGAGACCGAGATCTTTGGCGATAGCTTTCAGAGACATACTGGCATCCGTTGCGCAGGTGAGAGAAGCGGTTGCCGGAGGATAACATAAACGCAAAACGGAGCCTCGCGGCTCCGTTCATATTTTGTATTTCAGCGGTTTTACTGCAACGGGCTGAGGGTAATCTCAACGCGGCGGTTCTGCGCTTTACCCGCTTCGGTGCTGTTGCTGGCGATCGGATTATCCGGGCCTGCGCCGGTGGTGCGTACGCGGCTGCCGTCGACGCCTTGAGTGATCAGCGCGCTGCCGACACCGTCAGCACGTTGCTGTGACAGCTTCATGTTGAGCGCACGGGTACCGGTGCTGTCGGTGTAACCGACGACGTTCACGGCAGTTTTAGGATACTCTTTCAGTACCATCGCCACGCCGGTCAGCGTGTTTGCGCCCGCCGGTTTGAGCGTGCTGCTGTTGGTGTCGAAGGTGACGTTATTCGGCATGTTCAGCACGATGTTATCGCCCTGACGGGTAACGCTGACACCCGTGCCTTTCATTTTGTCGCGCAGCTTAGCTTCCTGCACATCCATGTAATAACCCGCACCGCCACCCAGCGCAGCGCCTGCAGCGGCACCAATCAGTGCGCCTTTGCCGCGATCGTGTTTGGATGAAGAAAGCATCCCAACGCCCGCACCTAAGGCGGCGCCCAGACCCGCGCCAATGCCGGATTTACCTGCTTCTGATTCGCCGGTGTACGGGTTGGTGGTACAGGCTGACAGGCCCATCGTGACGCAAAGCACGCCAGCAACCACAAGAAGTCTTTTGTTCATCTTATTTCCTTTCTGGATGTTTTCTTTATGTTCTTTTTTCAGAACCTGACCGCTCCATTATGACTGCACGCTTTCCGGTAAGTTGCACAGAAAAAGGTGACAAAACATAAACAATTGCAACGAGCAGATATCAGCCCTGCGGCGATCTGGCGCCATTTATGCGTAATTTCGTGGAGTTTAGCAGTAGGAGAATTCCGGTTATCCGTTTTTGTCTTTTTACGGATATCAGAAGCTTATTTAGAAAGGGGCTGATGCCAGCGCAAAACCCAGGTAGGAAGATCGGTTCCGGGGTGAACCGTATCGTTTACCACTAAGAACTCTTCTTTGCGATAAAAAGCCAGGGCGCGGTGATTTTCCTGATAAACCTCGAGCAGCAACAGCGGGTAATGGTTTTTCACCTCCTGCATCAGTTGCTGCGCGATGCCTGTTCCATAAACCTTTTCATCAACAAACAGCGCGCCGATGAACTGATGATTGAGCACGCTGATGAAGCCATTAATTCCGCCGTCTTCAGCGGTGGAAACCCAGGTCACCGCCTGCGGTAAAAAGGTTTCGCGCACCATGGGTGCGCTTTCAAACCAATAGGTTTCATCAATAAACGGATGCGCCGCCAGCGTGCTGCGCAGCCATAGCCGCATAATGGCTTCGACATCGGCAGGGGCGGAGAGACGGATCATACTGGTTGATTTTTCGGATGGCAGAAACAGTAAGACTGATGATCGTTCACCAGCCCGGCGGCCTGCATAAACGCATAGCAAATCGTCGAACCGGTGAATTTGAAGCCTTTCTTTTTCAGTGCTTTAGACATCGCATCGGAAACGACGGTCTTGGCCGGTACGCCTTCCGGGCCGAGCGGATTATTGATGACCGGTTGATGGTCAACAAAACTCCAGATGAACTCTGAAAAATCTTCACCATTGGCCTGCATGGCCAGATAAATTTGCGCATTCAGGATGATCGCTTTGATTTTTCCGCGATGGCGCACAATCCCGGCGTCGAGCACCAGACGTTCTACGTCGTCGTCGGTCATTTTGGCGATGCGCACCGGATCGAAATTGTGGAAGTTATTGCGGTAATTTTCGCGCTTTCTGAGGATAGTGATCCACGACAGCCCTGCCTGCTGGCCTTCCAGACACAGCATTTCAAACAATTCGCGGCCATCTTTGACCGGAACGCCCCATTCTTTATCGTGATAATCGAGATAAATCGGTTCTTTCGAAACCCAGCTACATCGGGTGGTCGCCATTCTGTCATCCTTTTAAGAAGCCTGAAAACATGGGGCCAGTGTGTGGCTTCCCGGATAACTCTGCAACGTCGCAATTTTTGTGCACCCAACTTGACGCTGGTCGGATCTGAACAATATTTAAAGCCATTCATTACGTAATCCCTGCGTATTCAGGGATGCGAACCGCAAATATTTTCGGGATATCACGACGATGACAGGCAAAAAAAACGCCGTTTTACGGATGACACAGGGGGCATTCGCCGTGGCGATGTGCTTAGGTTTTCAGGCTCCGGCGCAGGCTTACAGTCAGCTTTATGTCTTCGGCGACAGCCTGAGTGACACTGGCAATATTGGCCGCTGGACCTTCGACAGCAGTTCGCATCAGCTGTACGACGAAATTCTGGCGAAAAATATCGGCACTACGCTGACGCCTTCTTCCCAGGGAGGCCTGAACTATGCCGAAGGCGGCGGTGTTGCGGTGCCGGGCCTCGATTCTGAGTACACCACGCAGGATCAGGTCAAAAGCTATCTGAACTCGACCGGGGGCAAAGCCGATCCTGACGGGCTGTACATTCACTGGATTGGCGGCAACGATCTGGCCGCCGCCGCGCTGAGCCTGAACCCGATTTCTGCCGTAGAAATTGCCACCAACAGTGCCACCCAGGCCGCGTCGCAGGTGAACGATTTGCTGAAAGCCGGAGCGGGAACCGTGGTGGTGCCGACCGTGCCGAATATCGGCCTCACGCCGGTGCTGATGGAAGGCATTATCCAGGTCGGATTGCTGCCGGTGCAGCAGCAGGCACTGGAAGCGGCCTACCAATATCTGAATGCACAAAACACTCCGGACAACGATGCGCGTACTGAAGCGATTCACAATGCGCTGAAGGCTTCAACCACCGCCGGTCTGGATTCCGAACTGGTGCAGGATTTGTTATCAAAAGGGCTGATCGCCGCCTATGACGCGTTGAAAAGTGTGGCAGGCGATCTCACTGATACCTACAACACCACCGAAGATATCGCGCTGGCGAAAACCGGCGGCAATATTGCGCGTGTGGATATCAACGGGCTGTTCAACGAAGTGATTGCCGATCCGAACCTGTACGGCTTCGCCAATACCGCCGGCACCGCCTGCCCGGTCGGTACCTCGGCCTCTGAGTGTACGTCGAACCTGCCGGGCTTCGACAGCAGCAAAGCGTTCCTGTTTGCCGACCATTTCCACCCGACCCCGCAGGCGCACGCGCTGATCGCCGAGTACATGCAATCGGTGATTAACGGTCCGCTGGAAATCACCGCGCTGAATCAGGGCTCGCTGGCGCTGGCGCGCAATACGCAGGGGCTGCTCGACAGCCGCTACCAGCAGTTGCGTTCGCAGGATAATGACGCCGGTACTTTCGGCATGTTCGGGGGTTATGCCGGACAGAGTGCGGACAGCAAAATCAATCCGTCGCTGGGTGAGGGTGATCTGACATCGAACTCGCTGAATATCGGAATGGATTATCAGATGACCGATCGCTGGATGATGGGGCTGATGATTTCCGGTTCAGACGATAAACAGGATCCGACCGACCATTACAGCTACCGCACGCGAGGCTGGATGGCGACGGCCTTTAGCGGTGTTAAAATCGCCGAAAATGGCTGGATAAACGGCGATGTTCATTATGGTTCGCTAAACTACGACGATATCAACCGCAGTATCAAATTGGGGCCAACCACCCGCACTGAGCGTGGCGATACCGACGGTAAACAGATTGGCGGACGGCTCACGGCTGGCTGGGATTTCCCGGTTATACCGGTGCTGAAAACCGGCCCGGTGGCGCAGTACAGCTGGGATTACAGCAGCATTGACGGTTACAGCGAGAAAGGCAACAACAGCACCTCGATGCGTTTTGGCGACCAGACGTCCCACTCGCAAATCGGCGCGCTGGGCTGGCGTCTGAACGCCGAACTCGGCATCGTGAATCCGTACGCGCAGGTGACCTACGACCGTCAGTTCAGCGATAACACCTACACCGCCACGGGCGCGATAAAATCGACTCGTACGCACTTCAGCCGCACCACCGGCGAACAGGACAAAGACTGGGTCGACATGACAGCAGGCTTAAACGTCCAGTTAACTCACAGTCTCTCCGCCTTCGCCGCCGTCTCCCAAACCACCGGTCTGGATTCCGGCGAGCAAACGTCCTATAACGCGGGGATCAGTGCACGGTTTTAAACCCTGAGGGGGTGACAGCCCCCTAATCCCACCCGAAATTAAACACTTTCTCTCCGCTGCGCAGCCGTTGCCTGATTCTGGCTGATTATCTTCCGTTCAGCGGGTATACTGTCCGACTCTTTAATACCCGTCATACTTCGAGTTGCAGATGCGTTGACTGCGCTCGCTCACCCCCGTCACTTAGTTATCTAAGCTCCAGGGGATTCACGAGCTTGTCGCCTGCCTGCCAGTCGAATTATTTTGTGTATAAACCCACTTTCTCGCGTGCGAATCCAACATGCAAAAGTTTGATACTAAGACATTTCAGGGCCTGATCCTGACACTGCAAGATTATTGGGCGCAGCAGGGCTGCACCATTGTTCAACCGCTGGATATGGAAGTTGGCGCGGGTACTTCGCATCCGATGACCAGCCTGCGCGCGCTCGGCCCTGAGCCTTTTGCGGCAGCCTATGTTCAGCCATCACGCCGCCCGACTGACGGTCGCTACGGTGAGAACCCGAACCGCCTGCAACACTATTATCAGTTCCAGGTGATGATCAAACCTTCCCCGGAAAACATTCAGGAGCTGTACCTCGGCTCCCTGAAAGAGCTGGGCCTTGATCCGCTGATCCACGATATCCGCTTCGTTGAAGATAACTGGGAAAACCCGACGCTCGGCGCCTGGGGTCTTGGTTGGGAAGTGTGGCTGAACGGCATGGAAGTGACGCAGTTCACTTACTTCCAGCAGGTTGGCGGCCTGGAATGTAAACCTGTGACCGGTGAAATCACCTACGGTCTTGAGCGTCTGGCGATGTACATCCAGGGCGTGGACAGCGTTTACGATCTGGTCTGGAGCAACGGTCCGCTGGGGAAAACGACTTACGGCGACGTGTTCCATCAGAACGAAGTGGAGCAATCCACCTATAACTTCGAATACGCCGATGTCGATTTCCTTTTCTCCTGCTTCGAACAGCATGAGAAAGAAGCGCAAACCCTGCTGGCACTCGAAAAGCCGCTGGCATTGCCTGCGTACGAACGCATTTTGAAAGCAGCTCATTGCTTCAACCTGCTGGATGCGCGTAAAGCGATTTCTGTGACTGAACGTCAGCGCTACATTCTGCGCATCCGTACCCTGACTAAAGCGGTAGCTGAAGCGTATTACGCTTCCCGCGAAGTGCTGGGCTTCCCGATGTGCAAAAAGAACGAGAAGTGAGAAACAGTGATGACTGAAAAAACATTTCTGGTGGAAATCGGCACGGAAGAACTGCCACCGAAGGCTCTGCGCAGCCTTGCTGAATCTTTTGCCGCTAACCTGACTGCGGAGCTGGATGCGGCGAATCTGCCACACGGCGACGTCAAATGGTTTGCAGCACCGCGCCGTCTGGCGCTGAAAGTCTCTGCCCTGCATGAATCTCAGGCCGATCGCGAAGTAGAAAAACGCGGCCCTGCGGTTTCTCAGGCATTTGATGGCGAAGGCAAACCAAGCAAAGCCGCCGAAGGCTGGGCACGCGGTTGCGGTATCACCGTGGATCAGGCCGATCGTCTGGTCACGGATAAAGGCGAATGGCTGGTTTACCGTGCGCATGTCAAAGGCGAAAGCGCACAACAGCTGCTGCCTGCGATGATCGCCACGTCGCTGTCCAAACTGCCGATTCCAAAACTGATGCGTTGGGGCGATTCAGACGTGCAGTTTGTGCGTCCGGTTCACACCGTCACCTTGCTGCTGGGCGATGAGCTGATCCCGGCGAAAATCCTCGGTATCGATTCTGCGCGCACTGTTCGCGGTCACCGTTTCATGGGTGAGCCTGAATTCACCATCGACAACGCCGATCAGTATCCGCAGATTTTGCTCGAGCGCGGCAAAGTGATCGCTGATTACGAACAACGTAAAGCCATCATCAAGCGTGATGCCGAGAAAGCAGCGAAAGAGATAGGTGGTATTGCCGATCTGAGCGAAAGCCTGCTGGAAGAAGTGGCGTCTCTGGTGGAATGGCCGGTCGTTCTGACCGCGAAATTCGAAGAGAAATTCCTGGCGGTTCCGGCTGAAGCGCTGGTTTACACCATGAAAGGCGATCAGAAGTATTTCCCGGTGTACGACGCCGCGGGCAAACTTCTGCCGAACTTCATCTTCGTGGCCAACATTGAATCGAAAGACCCGCAGCAAATCATTTCCGGTAACGAGAAAGTGGTGCGTCCGCGTCTGGCCGATGCTGAATTCTTCTTCAAGACCGACCGCAAAAAACGTCTGGAAGATAACCTGCCGCGTCTGGCTACCGTGATGTTCCAGAAACAGCTCGGTACCCTGCGTGACAAAACCGATCGCATCGAAGCGCTCTCCGGCTGGATCGCCGAAAAAATCGGTGCCGACGTGGAGAACGCTAAACGCGCCGGTCTGCTGTCTAAATGTGACCTGATGACCAACATGGTCTTCGAATTCACCGACACGCAGGGCGTGATGGGCATGCACTATGCGCGTCATGACGGCGAAGCGGAAGAAGTCGCCGTTGCGCTGAACGAGCAGTATCAGCCACGCTTTGCGGGCGACGCCTTACCGGCTTCCCCGGTGGCCTGTGCGCTGGCGATCGCGGATAAGATGGACACCCTTGCCGGTATCTTCGGCATCGGGCAGCACCCGAAAGGGGATAAAGACCCGTTCGCACTGCGTCGTGCAGCGCTGGGCGTGTTGCGTATCATCGTTGAGAAAAACCTGACGCTTGATCTGCAAACCCTGACCGAAGAAGCGGTGCGCCTGTACGGCGACAAGCTGACCAACGCCAAGGTTGTCGATGAAGTGGTTGATTTCATGCTCGGTCGTTTCCGCGCGTGGTATCAGGAAGAAGGTCACGCGGTCGATACCATTCAGGCTGTGCTGGCGCGTCGTCCGACCAAACCGGCTGATTTCGATGCCCGTGTGAAAGCGGTGAGCTACTTCCGTACGCTGGATGAAGCGGCAACGCTGGCTGCGGCCAACAAACGCGTTTCCAACATTCTGGCGAAATCCACCGACGTTCTGCTCGATCACGTTCACGCTTCCGTGCTCAAAGAGCCTGCTGAGCTGAAACTGGCGACGCATCTGGTGGTGCTGCGCGATAAACTCGAGCCGCTGTTTGCTGCCGGTCAGTACAAAGAAGCGCTGGTCGAACTGGCTGCGCTGCGCGAAACCGTCGATAAGTTCTTCGATACCGTGATGGTGATGGATGAGAATGAAGCGGTGCGCATTAACCGTCTGACGTTGTTATCTAAGCTGCGGGAGTTGTTCCTGCAGGTAGCGGATATTTCGCTGCTGCAATAAGTTCCCGAATCTGGCTCGATCCGCTCCCTCCTCTGCGAAGGGGAGGGGCAAAGCAAAACCAGCCCGTATTCGAATTTAAGCGCTTTATGAAAAAGCGTCGGGGCCGCAGGTATCGCATACCCACCTTATGTTCTATCCTATACCCCGCATGGAATGCATAAACTCGGCAGGGAACTTGCCGGTAAAAGAACATTGAAATCAGGAGTCAGGACTCATGGCTGTAGGGATCAGAAGCGGTGCATTTTCTCGCTGGCTGGCGCCGTTTATCGCACTGCTGGTAGTGTTTCAGCTCACTGCATGCGGCGATAAAGAACCGGAGCAACGCAAAGCCTTTATCGATTATTTGCAAAATACCGTGATGCGCAGCGGGCAAAACCTGCCATCGCTGAGTGAAGATCAAAAACAACGTTTTGGTAATTACGCGAATGACTACGGCATTATTTTGTCATTCTCCCGTCAGATGAAAGGCGCGGTAGACGGCAGCTTCGTGCCAGTCGTCAACGCTATCGGTCAGGTGCGCACGCCTCAGGATTACATAACGCAACGCGGTGCGTTGCAACAGGCGGCCAGTACGCTGAGCCTGCTGAATGCACAGCTGCGTGATTCCAAAACCAAAGCGGATACCGCGATGGCTGCGCTTAAGCAGCCGGACGATCTGAAAGCCGTTTACAGCCAGGTATATAGCACCGTGGTGACTCAGCCTGCGAATGCACTGACACCGCTGGTACCTGCGCTGCAAAGCTTCACGCAGGATATCGTCTCCGTCGGTGACTATCTGCAACAGCAGGGCACTCAGGTCGCTTTCGCCAACGGCGGCGTGCAGTTCCCGACGCAGCAACAGGCGACGCAGTACAACACCATGATGTCGAATCTGGTGGGCAAACAGCAGACATTGCTTCAGGCGCAGAAAGTCGCGCAGGGCGATTTCAGCAACTAAGGTTTATTCCGGCAGGAATACGGCGAACGGACCTCTAAAGCCACGTTAAATAACGTGGCTTTTTTAATGTAAAAAAATTAAAACAAGAGTGCTAATTTGACGAAGTTCACAATTACAGTATTTTAATAAAAATCATCAGTTGTGATTCGGTTAACAAAATACCTATTGACTTATTGTTTTTATTTAAAAATATAAGAAAATAATGTGAACGCCATTCACTTTTATCCCCCTGATTCTGTTTTATTAGACAGAGATCACAAGATGCCGCCCGTTTGCTTAAAAAGTAACGTGAGAATATGCTCATGATTATTCAACGCTCGTTATTATTCTGTGGGATTTTATCCGGAGGAATATTGCGGGGATAAGGGGTGTAAGATGTCAGAATTAATAAATTTCTTTCATCAGGATGCGATCAGTATTTATTCCGGCGCAAAGAGTTGGCAGCACGCGATAGATTTATCGATGGAAAATCTGTTGGAGAATAATTGGGTAACGGAAAATTATATTGCCTCCATCAAACAAACCACGCTGGACATTGGCCCCTATTATTTACTGGCTCCGCATATCGCCATGCCCCACGCACGGCCAGAGTGCGGGGCGCTGAAGACGGCGCTCAGCCTGACGCTGCTGCGCGAGGGCGTGAGTTTTGATGCCGATAGTCCGCCGGTAAATCTGCTGATCGGCCTGGCTGCCGTCGATGCGGATTCTCATATTTCCGCCATTCAGGCACTCAGTGAAATGTTGTGTGAAGATGATGTGGTTAATGAATTACTTCATGCAGAAAATATTGAGGCATTAACCAACATCATTCGGCGTTATTAATTTCACCCTCCCTCTTAAACAGGAATTAAATATGGCTAACAAATCAATGCGCGCCAGAGTGCAGGCTTTTGGCGGCTTTCTGACGGCAATGGTCATTCCGAATATTGGGGCTTTTATTGCCTGGGGTTTTATTACGGCGTTATTTATTCCGACGGGCTGGACGCCTAATCTTCACTTCGGCCAACTGGTTGGCCCGATGATCACCTATCTGTTGCCGTTAATGATTGGTTCCACCGGCGGACACCTGATCGGCGGTAAACGCGGGGCGGTCATGGGGGGCATTGGCACGATGGGTGTGATTGTTGGCGCCGATATTCCCATGTTTATCGGTGCAATGGTGATGGGGCCGCTCGGCGGTTATGTGATCAAAAAAGTAGATGAAGCGCTGGAGAAACGCATCCCTGCTGGTTTTGAAATGGTCATCAATAACTTTTCGCTGGGTATTCTCGGCATGCTGTTATGCCTGCTGGCCTATGAGGTGATTGGCCCGGCGGTGATGGCGGCCAATAACGTAGTGAAAGAGGGCATTGAAGCACTGGTCGCGACCGGCTATTTGCCGTTACTGTCAGTCATTAATGAACCCGCGAAAGTGCTCTTTCTGAATAATGCCATCGATCAGGGGGTCTACTACCCGCTGGGTATGCAGGACACCGCGCAGGCCGGAAAATCTATCTATTTCATGGTGGCCTCCAACCCTGGCCCCGGCCTCGGTATGCTGCTGGCCTTCTCGCTGTTTGGGAAAGGGCTGAGCAAAAAATCTGCGCCCGGCGCGATGATCATTCATTTTCTTGGCGGTATCCACGAGCTCTATTTCCCTTACGTCCTGATGAAACCGTTGATGATCATCGCGATGATTGCAGGCGGTATGACCGGCATCTATGTCTTCGAACTCTTTGGCGCCGGGCTGGTGGCTGGCCCAAGCCCTGGCTCAATCTTTGCCTATCTGGCCCTGACGCCGCGCGGTGGTTTTATCGGCACCTGCGCCGGTGTGCTGGCGGGCACCGTGGTCTCTTTTGTCGTCGCTACCGTGATTTTGAAACTTGATACGTCACCGGCGGAAGATAACTTCGCAGATTCCCAGACGGCGAACAAAAAACGTAAGGCCGAAGGCAAGTCTGGTACATCACCGTTGGCTGCCCGTATCAATCTGATCGCCTTTGTGTGTGATGCCGGAATGGGTTCCAGCGCCATGGGTGCGACGACGTTTCGCAAGAAGCTGGAGAAGGCGGGTTACGCGATTGAGGTGAAACACTACTCCATCGAAAACATCCCTGCCGATGCCGACATTATTGTCACCCATGCCAGCCTCGAAGGGCGCGCGCAGCGGGTCACGGAGAAACCGTTGATCCTGATTAAAAACTATCTTGGCGACCCGGCGCTCGACGCGCTGCTTATCGATATCACCTCACAGCCTCAGCAAGGAGCCCTCGCATGAAAACCAAAGTTGCGGCCATTTATGGCAAGAAAGACGTCAGGATCCGGGAATTCGAACTGCCGGAAATCGGCGATGACGAACTGCTGGTGAATGTGGTGTCAGACAGCGTTTGTCTCTCGACCTACAAAGCCGCTCTGCTCGGCAGTGAACACAAACGGGTACCGGAAGATATCGCTGAGCATCCTGCCGTCACCGGGCATGAATGCGCCGGGGTGATCGTTGAGGTGGGGAAAAATCTCAATGGCCGTTTTGAGGCGGGGAAACGCTTCGTGCTGCAACCAGCGATGGGGCTGCCGAGCGGTTATTCCGCCGGTTATAGCTATGAAACCTTCGGCGGTAATGCCACCTATATGATCATCCCGAAACAGGCTATCGATCTGGGCTGCGTGTTGCCTTACGAGGGCCGCTATTTCGCGGCGGCGTCGCTGGCGGAACCGATGTGCTGCATTATTGGCGCGTACCACGCCAGTTATCACACCACTCAGTATGTGTATGAACATCAGATGGGCATCAAAGCCGGGGGGAATCTGGCGCTGCTGGCCTGTGCCGGACCGATGGGCATTGGTGCGATTGATTATGCGATTAACGGCGATGTGAAGCCTGCGCGCGTGGTGGTGGTCGATATTGATGAACAGCGTCTGGCGCGGGCCGAGCAGTTATTGCCAGTGGCCATGGCGGCGGAAAAAGGCGTTGAGCTGGTCTACATCAACAGCAAAACGTTGTCAGATCCCGCTTCTCATCTGCGGGAACTGACCGGCGGCCACGGATTCGATGACGTGTTTGTTTACGCTGCCGTCGCACAAGTGATCGAGCTGGGCGATGCCCTGCTGGCAGAAGACGGTTGTCTGAACTTCTTTGCCGGGCCGACCGATAAAAATTTCAGCGTTCCCTTCAATTTCTATCATGTTCACTACTCCTCGACGCACATTGTTGGCACCTCAGGCGGGTCGACCGGTGATATGGAGGAGGCGCTGGCACTGACGGCAGCGGGGCGTATTCAGCCATCCTATATGATCACTCACATCGGCGGGCTGGATGCCGTGCCGGAAACCGTGCTCAATCTGCCTGATATTCCCGGCGGTAAAAAGCTTATCTATAACGGAATTTCCATGCCGTTGACGGCCATCGACGACTTTGCCGAACGGGGTAAAAGTGACCCGCTGTTTGCTCGTTTGGCCGAACTGGTGGCGCCAACGCACGGCGTGTGGAATGCGCAGGCGGAGCAGGCTTTACTCAGCCACTTTGGTGTTTCCACCGGGCTGTAATATGATCGATTCATCTCATTACTGAATTGGCTAAGGGAAGGATGACTGTACTCACTGAAGATCAGGTGCTGGAGACGCTCTCCAGCCAGACGAATCTCAATGATTTTCTGGATGCCGCCAATGTCATTTTACTCAGCGGTATTAAACAGTTCCTCCCTCAGCTTTTTATTAATAATGACGAGGATATCCGTGAATTTGCTGTGAAACCTTTACTCGCCAAATCCGGTCCGCTGGACAATATTGATGTTTCCCTGAGGCTCATTTATGCCTTGGGGAAAATCAAAAAATCGGTTTATGCAGATATTTTGCTTTTTTCTCAGCTGGACGAGCACCTGAAAACGAGTTCAGAGATTGTGGAATTTCATGAAGAGACCGTTTATGAATTCATCCAGAATCTACGTTGTGTGACGGGTAATTTGTTGATGTTTCAGTCCATTGAGAAAATGAAATTTGCCGGTTTTGAGATATTCAATAATGCACGTTATGGCAATTTGGTGAGGACAGCGCTGTCGCTGGCGGTGACGGATTTACTCAAGGAACTCACCCATGAACGTAACGCTGACGATTAACGGGCTGACCACGCAGGCTTGCTTCCCCCGTAAAGATATCGACCAACTCCATCTGCCTCTTTTACAGCATTTCTCTGCCCTTCATCGCCAGCAAAACCGGCATCTGATTGTCTTTCTGGTGGCACCTCCGGGCACAGGAAAATCCACGTTGTCCGCCTTCTGGCAAAAGCTCTCCTGCGAAATGCCAGAATTAGTCCCGCTTCAAACCTTACCCATGGACGGTTTTCATCACCGCAACGACTGGCTGGATGCCCACGGTTTGCGCCAGCGTAAAGGCACGCCGGAAACGTTTGATCTGGCCAAATTACGCGATGCGTTACTGGCATTACGCAAGCCCGGCAGCCGCTGGCCGGAGTACAGCCGTACGTTGCATGAGCCCGTCGAAGAGGCCATCAGCGTCACCGCGCCGGTGCTGATCGTTGAGGGTAACTGGTTGCTGCTCAATGAACCGGGCTGGGCGTCGCTCTCTGCCCTATGTGATGTGAGCATTTTTATTGAGGCGGACCCGGACATACTTCACAGGCGCCTGGTTGAGCGAAAAATCCGCGGTGGCCTGAGCCCGCAACAAGCGGAGGATTTCTATGCCATGACCGACGGGCCTAACGTCATGCGGGTGCTGGAGCATAGCCAGCTGGCGGATATCCGGTTGAAAATGGCCACGGACAATGGCTATCAAAAATCTGATTTATAAAAAATCACAATTTTTTGCCTGCAAAAGACACAAAACTACTCTACTTTTTCAGCAACTTTATCTGTTTCTGTTTTCTGTTAATTAAGGATTTTTGATGAAACGTCTGACGATGACTTTGCTGGCTTCGCTGGTGATGGCGCCCACCTTAGTGATGGCTGCCGACAGTGCCACTGCTGATTTCACGCCGGCCCAGCAGGCGGCTATTGGTAAAATCGCAGCAGATTACCTGCTTCAGCACCCGGAAATTCTTGTGCAGGTCAGCCAGAAATTGCAGGCGCAGCAGGCCGATCAGCAACAGCAACAAACCCTGAGTGCGGTGCTGGCCAACGCTGACAAACTCACCAGCGATCCGGCTACCCCAAGCTATGGCCCGAAAGACGCCAAAGTCGCGTTTGTCGAATTCTTCGATTATCAGTGCCTGTACTGCAGCCGCATGGCGCCCGTGGTCGAGAAAACGGTGAAAGCTAATCCAAATGTGCGTTTCGTCTTCAAAGAGTGGCCAATCTTTGGCGATCGCTGGAAACCATCAATTACCGCCGCTGAAACCGGTATGGCGGTGTGGAAAGAGAAGGGCGCACAGGCGTATTTCGATTATCACAACAGCATCTACCGCACCGGGCATGACGAAGGAAAACTGACCGAAGCGGATATCGCCGGTGCCGTGAAAGCCGCCAAAGCTACGCAGCCGACCGAAGCGCAGCGTAAAGCCACGCACGAAGCCATCGCCGCCAACGACGAACTGGCACGTACCCTCGGTTTTAGCGGCACTCCGGGCTTTGTCGTGATGCCAACCAGCGGCGCTACCGCTGAAAATACCACCGTACTGCCGGGCGCAGTGTCCGCCGACGATTTGCAGGCCGCCATCGTTAAGGCGCAAGGCGGGAAGTAATTCTTCAAAGAGTGTTCTAAATAGTGTTCTAAATAAAACGGCGGGCTGTCTGACTGCTCGCCGTTTGTGTTTCCTGTCCCCTGTAATTTTCTTTCAACATCTCCCCCGTAAACTCATTCCTGTGCAGATCTGACACGTCTGAATGCTTTTTAAGCTAAATACACAAGTCCGGCGAAAAATACTTTGTGATAAATATCACATTTTTATGATAAAGACTCGTTAACAAAAGGTGACTTAAGTCACGTTTTTAGCGCCGTGATGGCTGCATTTTCGCCACTGTAGCCGGGTTACAGGGTGTTTTTGTGATCGCGATCACTCTAATGCAGGGGGTAGTGGGCTCATAGGTGTGATCCGCATCACGGGATGCCGGGTGGGTACGCGGTGCCTATAATCACGTGGTAGAGTCCGCCTCGCAGACAGCAATTCGACGGACGGATTTTTAAAGCAGTGGCATATAAAACCGAATTAACCGTCACCGATAATTAACTGATATCACGCGCTCTATTGTCAGCGCGTATCAATAGGGGTGCGTTTTATGTTTTCACCAGACGTTAAGATCAAAGTTCAAAACTTTGGTCGCTTCCTGAGTAACATGGTAATGCCCAACATCGGCGCGTTTATCGCCTGGGGTATCATTACTGCTCTGTTCATTCCAACCGGCTGGGTTCCTAATGAAACATTAGCGAAACTCGTTGGCCCGATGATCACTTATCTCCTGCCACTGCTCATCGGTTTCACCGGTGGTCGTCTGGTCGGTGGTGATCGCGGTGGTGTGGTCGGTGCCATCACCGTAATGGGTGTGATCGTCGGTGCGGACATGCCGATGTTCCTCGGTGCGATGATTGGTGGCCCGCTGGGTGGCTGGTGTATCAAGCGCTTTGACCGTTGGGTTGACGGTAAAATCAAAAGCGGCTTTGAGATGCTGGTTAACAACTTCTCAGCCGGTATTATCGGTATGCTGCTGGCGATCCTCGCCTTCCTGGCAATCGGTCCGCTGGTAGAAGCGCTGTCTAAAGTGCTGGCTGCAGGCGTGCACATCATGGTTATTCATAACCTGTTGCCGCTGGCCTCTATCTTTGTTGAACCGGCGAAAATCCTGTTCCTAAACAACGCCATTAACCACGGTATCTTCTCTCCACTGGGCATCCAGCAGGCGACTGAAACCGGTAAGTCTATCTTCTTCCTGATCGAAGCGAACCCAGGTCCGGGTATGGGCGTCCTGATGGCGTACATGTTCTTCGGTCGTGGCAGTGCCAAACAATCTGCCGGCGGCGCGGCAATCATCCATTTCCTGGGTGGTATCCACGAAATTTATTTCCCATACGTTCTGATGAACCCACGTCTGCTGCTGGCCGTTATCCTCGGTGGTATGACTGGCGTGTTCACCCTGACTCTGCTGAACGGTGGTCTGGTGTCTCCGGCTTCACCAGGTTCCATCCTGGCAGTGCTGGCGATGACGCCAAAAGGTGCTTACTTCGCTAACATCGCGGCTATCGTGGCAGCATTTGCGGTATCCTTCGTGGTCTCTGCGCTGTTGCTGAAAACCACTAAAGCGAAAGAAGGCGACGATCTGGACGAAGCAACGCGTCGCATGCAGGACATGAAAGCCGAATCAAAAGGCGGCAAACCTTCTGCAACGGGCGTGGCGGGCGATCTGTCCACCGTACGTAAAATTATCGTAGCCTGTGACGCCGGTATGGGTTCCAGCGCAATGGGTGCCGGTGTTCTGCGTAAGAAAGTGCAGGATGCGGGGCTGACCAATATCAGCGTCACCAACAGCGCAATCAACAACTTGCCTGACGACGTGGATTTGGTGATTACCCACCGTGACCTGACTGAACGCGCCATGCGTCAGGTGCCACATGCGCAGCACATCTCGCTGACCAACTTCCTCGACAGCGGCCTGTACACTGACCTGACTTCACGTCTGGTTGAAGTGAACAAAGCCAGCCAGTACAAAGAGAAAGTGACCACCACGCTCGGCGACAGCATCGTGGCGGATACTGATAACGAAAACCTGTTCCGTATGAGCGAAAGCAACATCTTCCTCGGCCTGCAGGCGACCAGTAAAGAAGACGCGATCCGCTTTGCCGGTGAGCAACTGGTGAAAGGCGGTTATGTTCAGGCAGAATATGTCGAAGCGATGCTGGCCCGTGAGCAGCTGACCTCCACGTATCTGGGTGAATCCATCGCGGTGCCACACGGCACTATCGAAGCGAAAGACCGCGTACTGAAAACCGGTATTGTATTCTGCCAGTATCCGGCGGGTATCCGCTGGGGTGACGACGAAGATGACTCAGCGCGTCTGGTTATCGGTATCGCCGCACGTAATAATGAGCACATCAACGTGATCACTAAACTGACCACGGCGCTTGATGAAGATGGTGTGATTGACCGACTGGCCAACACCACGAGCGTCGAAGAAGTCCTGAGTATTCTTCGCGGTTAAGACTTAAGCATCAAAAAAATAGAGCGTCACTCAGCGGGTCTTACGAGACCCGCTTGTTGATTCGGAGCCGGGCGGCTCCCCAGCTTTACCTAATCATGGCCCCCGATTTGAAGGAAATATTATGAAAGCATTACATTTTGGCGCAGGTAACATTGGCCGCGGTTTTATCGGTAAATTACTGGCTGATGCAGGGATTGAACTGACGTTTGCGGATGTCAGCCCTGTATTACTGGACGCGCTGAACAGCCGTAAAGGCTATGACGTGCATGTCGTGGGTGAACAGGCTACCGTTGAGCCGGTCAGCAACGTCAGCGCAGTGAACAGCGCGGGTCAGGACGCGATTAACCTGATCGCCGAAGTCGATTTAGTCACCACCGCCGTGGGCCCGACCGTACTGGAAAAAATTGCGCCAAACGTCGCGAAAGGTCTGGTTCTGCGTCACCAGCAGGGCAACGAAAATCCGCTGAATATCATCGCCTGTGAAAATATGGTGCGCGGCACCAGCCAGTTCAAACAGCACGTATTCAACGCGCTGCCGGAAGAAGAGAAAGTGTGGGTTGAAGCGCATATCGGTTTTGTCGATTCCGCCGTAGACCGCATTGTTCCGCCAGCCGCAGCCGGTACCACCGATCCGCTGGAAGTGACGGTGGAAACCTTCAGCGAGTGGATTGTCGATCAAACTCAGTTCAAAGGTACCTTGCCGGAAATCGCCGGGATGGAACTGACCGACAACCTGATGGCGTTCGTCGAGCGTAAACTCTTCACCCTGAACACCGGTCATGCTATCACCGCGTACCTTGGCCAGCAGGCCGGTCACGCGACGATCCGAGATGCTATTCTCGACGAGAAAGTGCGTCTGATCGTTCGCGGCGCGATGGTCGAAAGTGGCGAAGTGCTGATCCGCCGTTACGGTTTCGATTCGCAAAAACACGGCGCATACATCGAAAAAATTCTGTCCCGCTTTGAAAACCCGTATCTGCATGACGACGTGGAACGCGTTGGCCGTCAGCCGCTGCGCAAACTGAGCGCTGGCGACCGTCTGATCAAACCGTTGTTGGGTACGCAGGAATATCGCCTGCCGCACAATAATCTGGTTATCGGTATTGCTGCCGCGATGCGTTATCGCAGTGAGCAGGATCCACAGGCTAAAGAGCTGGCAGAGCTGCTGGAGAAAGTCGGCCCGAAAGCCGCCCTCGCGCAGATTTCAGGTCTGCCGGAAGAAGGCGAAGTCGTCGCTGAAGCCGTAAAAATCTACGAATCCATGCATTAATACTGCGTTCGTTTTGATTTCGCCAACACCAGGCAAAGAAAGCCCTGTCGGGCAGGCAGTGACTGCCCGACATGTGCGTTTCAGGGATGACGCCAAGGGCGTTAAAAGCATCGGTTCTTTATTGCAAGAAAGCCCAATGGAAAAAGCTCAGGCATTTGAAAACCGTGTCCTCGAGAAGCTCAATGCGGGTAAAACCGTGCGCAGCTTTTTGATGACGTCCGTCGAATTACTGGCCGAAGCGCTGGATATTCTGGTGGTGCAGGTTTTTCGCAAAGACGATTACGCGGTGAAATACGCGGTCGAACCGTTGCTGACCGGCACCGGTCCGCTGGGCGATCTGTCCGTGCGTCTTAAACTGATTTATGCGCTGGGTGTCATCAGCCGTCATGAATATGAAGATGCAGAATTATTGATGGCGCTGCGTGAAGAGCTGAACTACGACGGCGAAGAGTACCGTTTTACCGACGATGAAATTCTGGGGCCGTTCGGGGAATTGCACTGCGTGACGGAGTTACCGCCAGCGCCGACGTTCCTGAAACCCGGCGAAGCCGACGAATCGCTGATTGCCATGCAGCGCCAGCGTTATCAGCAAATCGTCCGCTCTACCATGGTGCTTTCCGTGACCGGTCTTATCGCCCACATCAGCAATCAGCAGCCGTCACGTTTATCCCCCGTGCAGAAATAACCTGCTTACATCATCGCATGACGCACTTCCCCGACCAGCAGCCACAGCGCGGTGAGCGCCATCATGCCGCCCATGATCGTATTGAACAGTTTCAGCTTCCACTGAACGCGTAACGCCTGACGTAACCTGTCACCCATCACCACCCACACCAGAATGCACGGCAGGTTGATCAGCGCGAAGCCGACGCAAATCAGCAGCGTGTGATGCAGCATATTGCCGTCCGGCGGCGTAAACAGGATCGCCACGTTGGTGGCCATCAGCCAGGCTTTCGGGTTGATCGCCTGAAACAGCGCGCCGCCGACCATGTTCATCGGTTGCTGTTTCGCACCTTCTTTCGGCGTGCCGGAACGGTAGATTTTCCACGACAGCCAGAACAAATAGGCACAGCCGACGACCGCCATCGGCAGGCGTACGGCGTTCATCCAGCTCAGTAAAATCGCCAGCATTGAGGTCATCAGCGCACATTGCACGACGCAGCCGAGTGTTATCCCGAGCATCATCGGCACGCTGCGGCGCAGCCCGAAATTCACGCCCGAAGCCGCCAGCAGCAGATTGTTCGGGCCCGGCGTAATCGACATCACGGTGACGTAACTGACAAAAGCGGTATCTATCATTTTCTTTCCTGCTCCCCTGTATTCCAGATAACCAGAATAAAGTGTTGTATGGGAGGGTAACAGAACCAGAAATACGCTATTGTCAGGGTTACAGATTGAGATGACGCACACTGTACCCATCCCTTTTTCACGGAACTGACACCATGACTGATACCGCGGATCTGACTGATACTCGTTACAACCAGCTGGCGGAACAACTGGCCGAAGCCATCCGCCGTGGCACGCTCGCGCCGGGCAGTCGTTTGCCCTCAGTGCGACGCAGCGCGCAGACCTGGTCAGTCAGTATTAATACCGTGGTGGCGGCGTACCGGCGGCTGGAAGATCGCGGATTTATCGAGGCGCGGCCGCAATCAGGCTTTTACGTGCGAGCAGCTCTGCCTGCGCTTGAACAGCATCAGCCGCAGGAGCAGCAACACACGCAGGCGGCTGAACCGGCGGATGAAGTGCTGGATCTCATCGACAAAGTGTTCGCCGCACAAATCGACCCGACCTACACCAATCTGTCGCTGGCCTGCCCGCAGTCCAATGACTTTTATCCGAGCGGAAAACTGGGGCGTATTATGTCGTCTCTGCTGCGCCGCCAGCCCAATCTGATTGGCCAATACGCCCTGCCACCGGGGCATCCACCGCTGCGACAGCAGATCGCCCGCCGGGCGCTGACGCTTGGGATGATTTTAGAGCCGACTGACATCACCATTACGCACGGTTGTATGGAAGCGTTACAACTGGCGCTGCGCGTGACCACGCAGCCCGGCGACAGTGTGGGGCTGGAGACGCCGACCTATTTCTATCTGCTGCCGCTGCTCGCCAGTCTGGGGCTGAAAGCGGTGGAAATTCCGACCGATCCGCAAACCGGCCTTTCGCTGGACGTGCTGGAAATGCTGCTCAGCGAAAAACGTCTGAACGCGGTGATCGCCATGCCGACGGCGCAAAATCCGCTGGGCTTCACCATGCCGTTAGCCGCGAAAAAACGGCTGGCGCGGATGATGAACGATCATCAGGTGCCGCTGATTGAAGATGGCCTGTATGCGGAAATTCAGTTCGGCGCGACGCTGTCCCCGGCGGTGAAAGCGTTCGACAGAGATGGCTGGATCCTGTTTTGCACCAGTTTTACCAAAACGCTGGCGCCAGATTTTCGTATCGGCTGGATGGAAGGCGGGCGCTTTGCCGCGAAGCTGCACAAGCTGAAAGCGGTCTCATCGATGGCCGAATCTGCGCTGCTCTCGCAAACGCTGACGTTATTTCTGGAGTCAGGCGGCTATGACCATCATCTGCGTGCGCTTCGCCGCCGGTATGCCTCCCAGGTCGAGCAGGCGCGTGCGCTGATCGCGCGGCATTTTCCGCAGGGAACCCGTGCCACACAACCGGCGGGCGGCTTCGTGATTTGGGTGGATTTCCCGGCGGGCGTCGATTGCGTGACGCTATTCCGCCAACTATTAGAGGATAAAATCTGCATGACGCCCGGTCAGCTTTATTCGCCGAGCGGCCGCTACACCAACGGCCTGCGGTTATCCTGCTGTTATGTCTTCGACACGCGGTATATTTCGGCCATGATCCGCATCGGTCAGCGCGCCTGTGAGATGTGCGGTTTACCTCCGGGGCTGGCAGAAACGCAGGAGTGAGCTGAAGAATTGCCCACTTCCTGATACACTGACGGTTATTATTCCCAATTTACAGTTTTGCCCGCTGCGGCATGAACGGATCTGACACCATGAAAGAAATCGAAAAAGCCGAGATTAAACGCCTCAGCGACATGCTTGATGCCCTGAATCACAAAGACCCTACGGTTATCCAGCAGGGTAATTCTGACCTGATCGCCAAGCACGAAGAAGAGAAAGAAAAGCTGGCCGCTGAAATTGCGCGTCTGAAAGATGTGCGGGTTAAAAAACTCAGCACCGAAGCGCAGAAGCTGGAGCAGCTGCCGTTCAGCCGTGAAATCACCAAGAAAGAACAGGCTGATATGGGCACGCTGAAGAAAACCGTACGCGGTATCGTGGTGGTTCACCCGATGACAGCGCTGGGCCGCGAAATGGGCCTGAAAGTGGTCACCGGTTTCGCTAAGAAAGCGTTCTGATTTTAACTCCCTCCCCTGTGAAGGGGTGGGTTGGGGTATTAAGGGCATCTCTGTCTTTTTCAATACCCCTCACTTGCTCCCCTTTTCGCAGAAGGAGGAGCAAGTTTATTTCCCTTCGGTCCCAAATAATCTCCGTCCAAAATCCTCAATCTTGCGGTTCACCAGACGCATTTGCATTGTCTTGCTCCAGCTGGCAGAAATCCCCGCAGCTGACATCAGACGGCGATACTGTTCTTCATCGAACGGCATGTTGAATGCGATAGAAATTGCCCCGGCCACCGAAACGTCGCTGTTGCGCGTCAGCAGTTCCAGAGAACGATCGCCGCTGACATTACCGGTGCTCACCACGCGATACAACCAGCCGCAGCGCCCGCTGCTTTGCAGTAACGGCGCCAGATTTTTACAGTCGAGAAAATGGTTCAGCTTATAGCAGGGCGCACGTGGCTGCGTGACCTGAATCAGCGCCTCGCCCCAGCGGAAGATATCGCCGATAAAGACATTTTCTTCGGTCATGCCCAGCGTGGACAAATTTTCGCCAAAGGCGGGCGGATGAAAGCGCTCTTCTTCTTCAGGGAATTGCTGACGCAGCCAGGCGTAGTGCTCACGTGGAAAATGGCAAAGTGCGCGGTCTGTCCCGCCGTGGTAAGACTTTTCGGCTTGCTGATCGCCTTCCAGCCCCAGAGGCGTTAATGGCATGCCGCCATTGACCTGACGTTTGGCAATCGCGCTTGGCGAATAATCAGGGTAATTCTCAACAGCACCAATATAGACGTCGGGATAATGCATAAGATCTCCGCTCGGAATCAGTCGTTGAACTCAGCATAACCCGCATCAGATGTCATGAGTAGGAAGAATCACCCTGCGCGCTGTGTGGGAGAAGCGCAGGGTGAAAAGAGGATCAGAAAGTTTCCCAGTTTTCCTGGCTGCCTTTGCCCTGCGCGGGTGGCAGCGTCGGGCGACGCAGCGTATTGGTCGCCGGTGCGTGCTGCATGTTGCGGTTGTCCGCCAGACGGAATACCGATACCGCCTGTGTCAGCGTGGCGGCCTGATCTTCCAGAGAGTCTGCGGCGGCAGAAGACTGCTCCACCAGCGCGGCGTTCTGCTGGGTGGTGCTGTCCATCTCGACAATCGCCTGCGAAATCTGACTGATGCCGCGGCTTTGCTCGTCAGACGCCGAAGCAATTTCACCCATAATATCGCGCACGTGCGAGACCGATTTGACGATGTCTTGCATGGTGCGACCGGTGTTTTCCACCAGTTTCGCGCCGGTATTTACGCGCTCTACCGATTCGGCAATCAGCCCTTCGATTTCTTTCGCAGCCTGCGCGCTGCGCTGTGCCAGCGTGCGGACTTCAGAGGCCACCACCGAGAAGCCACGCCCCTGTTCACCGGCACGTGCCGCTTCAACGGCGGCGTTCAGCGCCAGAATGTTGGTCTGGAAGGCGATGCCGTTGATGACAGACGTAATTTCAGCAATACGCTTCGAACTGCCGGAAATTTGCTGCATGGTGTCGACAACGTCGCTGACTTGCTTACCGCCGAGCGTGGCAGTGCCGGAGGCTTCACTGGCGAGTTTACTGGCGTGATGCGCGTTATCGGCGTTCTGCTTCACCGTCGCGCTCAGTTCTTCCATGCTGGCTGCCGTTTCTTCCACTGCGGCGGCCTGCTGTTCGGTGCGTGATGACAAATCGGTGTTCCCGGCGGCAATTTCCGCAGCCGCATGGGAGACCTGCGTTACCCCCGAGCGGATCTCGTAAATCATGGTGCTGAGGTTCTGGCTCATCGCCGCAACCGCATTCATCAGCATTCCCAGCTCATCGCGACGCGTCGTCGGATGTGCAGCGGTCAGATCGCCTTTGGCAATCAGCTCGGCGGTCTCCAAGGTGGCGCGCAGCGGCTGAGTAATCTGACGGGTGATCCGCCATGCGATCAAAATCCCGGCCAGCAGCACTGTCAGCGTTATCACCATCATCATTAACTGCGCGCGGCTGATATCGAGATGCGTATTTGCCAGCTCATTTTTGAAGATTTTGCCTACCAGCGTATTCATCTCACTGGCTTTGACCGACAGCAGCTGCGAGTTTCTCTGCTCTTCTTCATAGGCAGGCATATAGGCCACGACGTGGCTTTTATAATCTGCCAGTGCGCTCATCAGCGGTGCCAGCGTAGCCTGCTGATTCGGCAGCAACAGCGCGTTCAGTTTTTTGGCATTGGCCTGGGTATCGTCAATGGCCTTCAGCAATGTGGTTTCGGATTCTTTATCCATATTGAGTAACAGCCCGCGTACGTCGTAACGCACGCTGATCAGTTTCTGAATCACTTCGGCCAGAGAAAGGCGGATGGACGGATCGGCATCTTCCACGCGCAGCTGATCTTGTAAGCGTTTCACCACGGCTTCTGTTTCAGAAAGATTCCAGCTGGCGCGCACGGCGTCTTTTTTATCGACGGCCTTTTTAAACGCGTCCTGCGCCTGCTGATATTCCTGGATTTTCACCGGCACCTGATCGAGATTGGCCAGGCTGGTGGCATCCCATTCCAGCTTGCCTTTTGACTGAGCGACCAGCTGCGACAGGGCGTTGATCTTTTCCTGATTCTGCTGGAGATAGGTAGGGTCGTACTTAAGCTGATAGAGCGTGCGGCTCAGACGGGCATCATTAAGTAACGCATTCATCTGATTACTGAAATCGACTTTCTCAGCGCGCTGGCTGATGTCATTCAGTTTGACCATGCCCGCCACGGTGATCACGGCGGCGATCAATAAAACCAACCCAAATCCGAGGCCCAATTTGGTGCCGACCTTGAGATTATTCATCCACTGCGAAAGACCCGTGCCGTTACCCATAATCGTTCTCCGTAGTACATCCCTGCGAAAATTAGCGGTTTTGTGACGCCTTTGTGAACAATCTATCGGTGGAGTAAAAATAAACTTTATAGGGGCTGCGGTGTATTTTTGATAAATGAGAGCAAAGTCAGAAAAAAGCGGGGTACAAAAAAATGATTCACTTGATTATGGTGATCAGGGTAACGTTTTCAGCATATTACACGCATAAAAAAGGCGGGTCACAGACCCGCCATTGGCGAAAACATCGTGCCCGTTACGGGCGGCAGTGCGAAATTATTTCGCTTCAGCCAGACGTTTTGCTGCTTCGTCCCAGTTCACTACATCCCAGAATGCTTTGATGTAGTCAGGGCGTTTGTTCTGATATTTCAGGTAGTAAGCGTGTTCCCACACATCCAGACCCAACAGCGGGTAACCGGAAGCGCCAGAAACGGCTTCGCCCATCAGCGGGCTGTCCTGGTTAGCAGTTGAAACGACAGCCAGTTTGCCATCTTTCAGAACCAGCCACGCCCAGCCTGAGCCGAAACGAGTGGTTGCTGCTTTTTCGAAAGTTTCTTTGAACGCCTCAACGCTGCCGAAATCGCGTTCGATAGCGGATTTCAGTTCACCCTGTAAGGTGGTGCCGGTTTTCAGGCCTTTCCAGAACAGGCTGTGGTTAGCGTGGCCACCTGCGTTGTTGCGCAGTGCGACTTTCTTATCCGCAGGGACTTTGTCCAGGTTAGCGATCAGCTCTTCAACAGAAAGTTTCGCCAGTTCTGGCAGGCTTTCCAGTGCAGCGTTAGCGTTGTTCACGTACGCCTGGTGATGTTTAGAGTGATGGATTTCCATCGTTTCTTTGTCGAAATGCGGTTCGAGTGCGTCGTATGCGTAAGGCAGTGATGGCAGTGAATAACTCATGTTCATCGTCTCCATAGTGTAGGGCGGCACCGTCATTGTGAGCACCGCGTAATCAGTCGGATCATTATAGTTAATTAAATGATATTGAAAATGATTATCTATGCTCCGCACTTTGTGCGGGTACTTGTAAGCCCCTGTTATACGGGGCTTAGAACCAGATAACAGCAGCGAATCCGAAATTGTCTAAAGGCACGGGGTGCTTAGAGGGTTTACCTCAACAGTTCTTGAGGAAATAGCGATAGCTGAAGTCATCTAAGGGTTCTGTTTCCGGATTTCTGTGCTGGAACAGTTGCGCTTCACGCTTACGGCGTGCGGTTCTGATACCCAGATTTAGTCCGTACAACTCAAGAGTAACATGTGCTCTGTGACAGTTTTCCGCACTGGCGAGTGGGGAAACTTCTATTTCACCCGTCAGATAATTCGCCACGAAATAATCATCAAAATGATATTCAAGATCGTCAGGGTTAAGCAGTGCGGGATCGTACCGGCTGCCTTTCTGGCTCTGACAGCGGTCGCAGCAGGGATAAAGATTCGCCCAGTGAAATGCCAGTTCAGGAAAGGCGTGGCGTTCTTTTGGTTTGAAGTGTTCGATAGTCTGGCGGCTTTCAGCACCCGTTAGTCCGTCACAGAATGCACAATGCTGAAGGCTGGATTCGAATAATTTTTGACGGACGTTTTCGTAGTATTTGGGTGAATACCACTTAAAACCCTTGTCACCGGAGCAGTAGCGATCTGTCCACTCTTCCCAGCGCAAAGCGAGACATGCCGGGGAGGCATCCCTAATAAATGTGTACATGCAAAAAATCCTTATTTTGCTTTGGTCAGCCGTGCAATTTGGCGCATTTCCATCAAAATGATGGCGTCGACTTCTTCACTTATTTCACTCAGTTTTTCCGCACAGACTTTCAGTGCGCGGATGTCCTGAGGATCCTTTAGATAGGCATTCCGCAATTGATAAAAATGTTCCAGCTGTTTTTCAGTTTCGATATCAAACTGTTCTTTCACTTCGAAAACTTCTTCCAGAATCACCTGATAGCTCTTTCCGCCCGCTGATTCAGTCGCCTCGATGACCTCAGCAATATGCGGATCCCGACACACCAGACGCTGTGGATCCGGCAACCGGTAAACCCAGGCATCTTCGACTGAGCCAACAACAAACGGCGAATGCGTGGAAACAAACACCTGCGCATTGGGCAATAATTTTTGAATCGCCGGAAGAATGCGGCGCTGCCATTTAGGGTGCAGATGAATATCGACTTCATCGAGGAATAAGATGATCGGTTGCGAGAAGATATCGCGGCTTTCTTTCCACTGAATGGCTTCAAGACGCAGCGCGAGATCAGATATCCAGCCAATAATGGATTTCAGGCCGTCGGGTAAAACGTTGAAGGGGACAATTTCACCATCAATGATCAGCGATACCGAACGTGGATTGCGCTCTAAACGGAATGAAACATCCAGATCGCAGACAGATTTGATAAAGGCAGATATACGCTCAAGCGCAAGATCATATCTTTTGATTTCTTCAAGAGCGCCATCTTGCAGGGCTAAAGCCGCATTTGAGCGATTTAGGGCAATCCACTGAGCAATCGTTTTGGGGCGAACCGTCGAGTTAAAAGAGAGGGCTTTATCGAAAGGAGAATCTGCGATTTCTTCAATAACAGAGACGTCGAATGTTTCAGAAGAATTAGACTGTCCAGAATAAGCAAAAGCAGCAAAATCAAAATCACGAAACCTATAAGACTTATTTTTATTTTGATAGTCAGTAAGCGAGCCGGGCACCGATGCACTTGCCATAACAGGCCGATTCTTTTCATATTGAGACATAGTTGCAAATGAATTAAAGCGGCCTTCTGTATTTTGAAAAGTAAACCGCATAAAACTACGGTTATTCTTAAAGCGAGTTTTTAGTTGCGGAAAATGATCCATCCGCTCATCAAACACCGCCGCCAGCGCATACAGCAGTGTACTTTTCCCGCAGCCGTTCGGGCCGGTGAAGATATGAATTTCCGCTTTTTCCGCGTCGGCTTTCTCGCTTTTTATCGGTGGGAAATCAAAGCGCGTATTCTCGAATACGCCCACATCCTTGAGAGTTATGCTTTCCAGACGGTACGGCTGCCGCATTTGATTTCCTTATAATTATTTTCAGAGAAAACTGTTCAAATTCTGTTCTGAGTTTACCTCAGCCGCTGCGGATGCGTATACACCGTGGCGCGGCCGGGTTTACTGAAACCGACCAGCGTCAGGTTACACTTTTCGGCGACGTCAACGGCGAGCGTCGTGGCTGCGGAAACGGCGAACAGGATCTCGATGCCGCACATCGCGGCTTTCTGCACCATCTCATAACTTGCGCGGCTGGAGACCAGCGCGGCGCCGGAATTCCAGCCGGGCTGGCGGGCGCGATTTCCCAGCATTTTATCGAGTGCGACGTGGCGTCCGACGTCTTCACAGCCGCCGAGTAATTCCCCTTCCAGGGAGATCCACGCTGCGGCGTGGGTGCAGCCGGTCAGTTGTCCGATGGTTTGTACGGATTTCAGCTGATTCAACGCGGTGTCCAGATGCCGCAGATCGAACGTCTGGGTGAACGGCAGTGGGGCGAGCGGGCGGAAGAGGTCACCGAGCTGCTCGATGCCGCAGACCCCGCAACCGGTGCGTCCGGCCATCGCGCGGCGACGCTCTTTTAGCCCGGCGAAGCGGCGGCTCGAAAGCTCAATATTCACTTCGATACCGTTACAGTTGGGCGTCACGTCCATTCCCTGAATATCACTGACGGATTCGATAATCCCTTCTGACAGCGAAAAGCCCAGCGCGAAGGCTTCCAGATCTTTCGGCGAGGCCATCATCACCACGTGCGAAATCCCGTTATAGACCAGCGCAACGGGCACTTCTTCAGCAATCCAGTCGTCTTCAGGCTCACCAAGATGTGTGCGCTGCATCACCGGTTTTTGGCGCGCTCCGATGATCTGAGTCACTTTTTTATCATCTTTTTTGCCCAGTTCGTTTACTTGATGGACATCCATTGGCAATAACCTTATAAACATTCCGGCTACATAAGCCGTACAAACTGTCAGGACTTTAGGTCTTAATTTTACCGCTTCTGCCTCTGCAACGGAAAGCGGCAATTTAAAAGCAATGTGTTAACAAATGATGGGAAGGAGTCTTTCATGCAAGTCAGCAGAAGACAATTATTCAAAATATGTGCAGGCGGTATGGCCGGCACCACAGCGGCTTTATTAGGGTTTACCCCGACACTGGCGCTGGCCGAAACGCGTCAGTACAAACTGCTGCGTTCGCGCGAAACCCGTAATAACTGCACCTATTGTTCGGTCGGTTGCGGAATGCTGATTTACAGCCAGGGCGACGGCGCAAAAAATGTCACTGAGAACATTTTCCACGTCGAAGGTGACGCCGATCATCCGGTCAGTCGCGGCTCGTTGTGCCCGAAAGGCGCTGGCGTGCTGGATTACATTCACAGCGAAGGGCGTCTGAAATACCCGGAATATCGCGCGCCGGGCTCTGATAAATGGCAGCGCATGAGCTGGGACGAGGCGATTTCCCGTATCGCCCGCCTGATGAAAGATGACCGCGACGCCAACTTTGTCGAGAAAAACGACAACAACGTGACGGTCAATCGCTGGCTGACCACCGGGATGCTGTGCTCTTCTGCGGCCAGTAACGAAACCGGTCTGCTGGATCAGAAATTCACCCGCGCACTCGGGATGGTTGCTATCGACTGCCAGGCGCGTCTGTGTCACGGCCCGACCGTCGCCGCTTTAGCGCCAAGCTTTGGTCGCGGTGCGATGACCAATAACTGGGTGGATATCAAAAACGCCAACGTGATTTTGATCATGGGCGGAAATGCTGCTGAAGCGCACCCGGTCGGATTCAAATGGGTGATTGAAGCCAAAACGAAAAATAACGCCAAAGTCATCGTCGTCGATCCGCGCTTTAACCGCAGTGCCGCCGTAGCCGATATTTACGCGCCCATCCGCGCCGGTTCTGACACCGCTTTCCTGCTCGGCATGATCAACTACCTGATTACGCATAATAAAATCCAGACCGAGTACGTCAGGGAATACACCAATGCCAGCCTGCTGGTGCGGGAAGATTATGCGTTTAACGACGGGCTGTTCAGCGGCTTTGACGCCGGGAAGAAAGCTTACAACAAAGACAGCTGGCACTATCAGCTGGATGAAAACGGCTTCGCGAAGCAGGACAAAACCTTGCAGGATCCGCGTTGCGTCTGGAATTTGCTGAAAGAGCACGTCTCCCGTTACACGCCGGAGCTGGTAGAGCGCCTTTGTGGCACCTCGAAAGAAGATTTTCTGCTGATAAGCTCGATCCTGGCGGAAACCTGCGCGCGCGATAAAACCTCGACCATCCTGTATGCGCTGGGCTGGACGCACCACACTGGCGGTGCGCAAATCATCCGCTGTGCGGCGATGATCCAGTTGCTGCTTGGCAATATCGGGATGCCGGGCGGTGGCGTCAATGCGCTGCGTGGCCACTCGAATATTCAGGGGTATACCGATCTCGGTTTGCTCTCGCTGAACCTGCCTGGCTATATGCCGCTGCCATCGGAAAAACAGACCAACCTGACGGATTACCTGAAACAAATCACGCCGGGGCCGCTGGTCGAAAATCAGGTCAACTTCTGGAAAAACACGCCGAATTTCTTCGTCAGCATGATGAAAAGCTTCTGGGGCGACAACGCCACGGCGCAGAACGACTGGGGCTTTGACTGGCTGCCAAAATGGGATAAAAGCTACGACGTGCTGCAACAGGCCGAGCTGATGACCCAAGGCAAACTGAACGGTTATATCGTGCAGGGTTTCAACCCGCTGGCGGCGTTCCCGGACAAAAATAAATCCTCGCGTGCGCTCTCAAAACTGAAATACATGGTGGTGATCGACCCGCTGGTGACCGAGTCCTCGAACTTCTGGCAAAACCACGGCGCGATGAACGACGTCAGCACCGCCGATATTCAGACCGAAGTGTTCCGTCTGCCGTCATCCTGTTTTGCAGAAGAAAACGGCTCGATTGTGAACTCAGGCCGCTGGCTGCAATGGCACTTCCAGGCCTCTGAGCCGCCGGGTGAGGCGCTGCATGACGGCAAAATCATCGCCCGCCTGTTCATGAAACTGCGCGAGCTGTATCAGAAAGAAGGCGGCGCGAACCCGCTGCCGGTGATGAATATGGCGTGGGATTATCAGGATCCGCTGGACCCGCTGCCGGAAGAAATTGCCCGTGAAGCTAACGGCAAAGCACTGGCTGATATTCATGACGATCAGGGCAATCTGCTGGCGAAAAAAGGTCAGCAACTCTCGACCTTTGCCCATCTGAAAAACGACGGGACCACCGCCAGTTTCTGCTGGATTTATGCCGGCAGCTGGACCGAAGCCGGTAATCAGATGGCACGCCGCGATAACGCCGATCCCTCCGGTCTGGGCTGTACGTCCGGCTGGGCGTGGGCATGGCCGCTGAACCGCCGCATTCTGTATAACCGCGCATCCGTTGACCCGCAGGGGCAGCCGTGGGATCCCAAACGCGAAATCATCCGCTGGGATGGCGCGAAGTGGACCGGTTTTGACGTCCCGGATTACAGCAACGCTGCGCCGGGAACAGGTGTCGGGCCGTTCATCATGCAGCAGGAAGGCGTCGGACGCTTGTTCTCTACGGACAAAATGGCCGACGGTCCGTTCCCTGAGCATTACGAACCGATCGAATCGCCGATTGGCACCAATCCGCTGCACCCGAATGTTATCTCCAACCCGGTCGCGCGTATTTTCGCCAGCGATGTGCCGAATATGGGCACGGCAAAAGATTTCCCTTACGTCGCCACCACGTATTCGATCACCGAATTGTTCCGCCACTGGACCAAGCACGCGCTGCTGAACGCCATCGCGCAGCCTGAGCAGTTTATTGAGATTGGCGAAGGTCTGGCTGCTTCAAAAGGTATCGCGCAGGGTGACGACGTGAAAGTGTCGTCCAAGCGAGGTTTCATCGTGGCGAAAGCCGTGGTGACCAAACGTATTCGTCCGCTGACCATCGACGGGAAACACGTCGAAACCATTGGCATTCCTTGTCACTGGGGCTTTGAAGGCGCAACGCGCAAAGGCTATTTGGCCAATACGCTGACGCCGTCGGTCGGTGACGCTAACTCGCAAACGCCGGAATTTAAGGCGTTCCTGGTTAACGTGGAAAAGGTCTAACGGAGGCGAATTATGGCAATGCAATCTCAGGACATACTTCGTAAGTCCGCAACTAACGGGTTCACGCCAGCGCCGCGTGCCCGCGATCATCAGCAGGAAGTGGCGAAGCTTATCGACGTCACCACCTGCATCGGCTGTAAAGGCTGTCAGGTTGCCTGTTCCGAATGGAACGACCTGCGCGACGAGGTCGGCATCAATACCGGCGTGTACGACAACCCGATGGATCTCACAGCGAAATCCTGGACCGTGATGCGTTTCTCTGAAGTTGAGGAGAACGGCAAGCTGGAGTGGCTTATCCGCAAAGACGGCTGTATGCACTGCGCCGATCCTGGCTGTCTGAAAGCCTGCCCGGCGGAAGGCGCGATCCTGCAATACGCCAACGGCATCGTCGATTTTCAGTCTGAACACTGCATCGGCTGCGGTTACTGCATCGCCGGTTGCCCGTTCAACGTTCCGCGTATCAACAAACAGGATAACCGTGCCTACAAATGCACGCTGTGCGTCGACCGCGTCAGCGTAGGTCAGGAACCGGCCTGCGTGAAAACCTGTCCGACCGGTGCGATTCATTTTGGCACCAAAGAGGAGATGAAATTCCTCGCCGCAGAGCGCGTCAGCGAGTTGCAGGGGCGCGGTTTTGAACACGCAGGATTGTACGATCCGCCGGGCGTCGGTGGCACGCACGTCATGTACGTACTGCATCACGCCGATAAACCGGAGCTGTATCACGGCCTGCCGAAAGACCCGGCGATCAGTGCTGCAGTAACATTATGGAAAGGTGTCTGGAAACCTCTCGCAGCCGTCGGATTTGCGGTGACCTTTGCGGCTGCCGCCTTCCACTTCCTCGGCGTAGGACCGAACTATGTGAAAGAGGAAGAAGAGCACGATGACGAGGAGAAAAAACCATGAAAAAAGAGAAAATGATCCAACGCTACAGCCTGATGGAACGCCTCAATCACTGGATCGTGGCTTTCTGTTTTGTATCCCTGGCACTCAGCGGTCTGGGGTTCTTTTTTCCGTCGTTTAACTGGCTGATGAACATTTACGGCACGCCGCAGCTGGCGCGCATTCTCCATCCGTTCTTCGGCGTGGTGATGTTCGTTTCTTTCCTCGGAATGTTCTTTCGCTACTGGAAGCACAACCTGCCGGAAAAAGACGATCTGGTCTGGGCGAAAAATATCGACAAAGTGCTGACCAACCATGAAGTCGGCGACACCGGTCGCTACAACTTTGGCCAGAAATGCGTGTTCTGGGCAGCGATCAGTTGTCTGGTTCTGCTGATGGCCAGCGGCGTCATTATCTGGCGGCCATGGTTTGCCGATTTCTTCCCTATCCCGTTGATCCGTCTCGCCCTGCTGGTGCATTCGCTGGCCGGTATCGGGCTGATTCTGGTCATCATCATGCACGTGTACGCCGCGACCTGGGCGAAAGGTTCTATCGATGCGATGACCGGCGGTAAAGTGCCGGCATCCTGGGCGAAGTACCACCATCCACGCTGGTATCGCGAAGAGCTGGCGAAACAGAAGCAAAAAGACGAAGACGAGAGGAAAGCCGGATGAGCATCCAGATTGTCCCTCAGGACGAACTGGCCGACGGCAAAAAAACGGCGGGGAACATCCCGCCGGTGCTGTTCGCCAACCTCAAAACACTGTATCAGCGCCGCGCCGATCGCCTGCGCAAACTGGCAGAAGACAGCCCGCTGGACGGATATCTGAATTTTGCGGCGTCGTTATGCGAAGCGCAGCAACGCGTGCTGGCGGAGTTTCCACTCAATATCGATCTCAGCGACGAATTGCAAAAAGCCGCTGGAAAACCGCCGCTCGATTGCCGTTTGTTTCCCCGTACGCCGCACTGGCTCCGGTTGCTGGACGCGCTGATCGCGGTACTCAAGCCACAGTCCTCCGGCCCGGTACACGCCGTGCTTGAACACCTCGAACATGCGCCCGGCCTGCAACGCGAAATGATGGCCACGCACCTGCTGAATCAGGATTTCAAACAGATTCCTGCCGATCAGGCGCCGTTTATCTGGGCCGCGCTGTCGCTGTACTGGGCGCAAATGGCGACGCAACTGCGTGGCGCAGGGCGCGCAGATTACGGCGAAAACCGTCAGTTCTGTCCGGTCTGCGGCAGCGTGCCGGTGTCCGGGATGATAGCGATGGGCACCCTCAGCGGCCTGCGCTATCTGCACTGCAATCTGTGCGAAAGTGAATGGCACGTCGTGCGCGCCAAATGCAGCAACTGCGACGAAATGGGAAATCTGCACTATTGGTCGGTGACGGACGGAACGGTGGATGACCAGCAGGCAGCGGTGAAAGCCGAAGCCTGTGACGACTGCGGCGCTTATCTGAAAGTTATCTATCAGGAAAAAGATCCGCAGGCCGAGGCGGTCGCGGACGATCTCGCCACGCTGTTACTTGATGATCGTATGGAAGAAAAAGGGTTCACCGGCAGCGGCATCAATCCGTTTCTGTTTCCCGCGCAGTAATCTCTGAATCTGGCGGCCGCCGCATGATGGAAAGAAAGGCGTGCGGCTGCTAGGTTTAATAGAGATTCCGGTGAAACGTGGAGGGTTTGATGAAGTTGATCGGCAGCTATACCAGCCCGTATGTGCGAAAAATTTCCGTGATGTTGCTGGAAAAGGGCATCCCGTTCGATTTTATCAATGACGTACCACACGAGCCGGGCTGCAAAATCACCCAGTTCAATCCGCTCGGCAAAGTCCCCGCGCTGGTCACCGACGACGGCGAAGTGTTTTACGATTCCCCTATCATTGTTCAATTCATCGAGCTGATGAACGTCGCCCCGACGTTGTTGCCGTGGCAGCCGCTGGAAGCCCTGCGGGTAAAGCAAATCGAAGCGCTGGCCGATGGCGTCACTGACGCAGCCGTAGCGCTGGTGCTGGAAGGCCGACGCGATCCGGATAAACGTAACGAAGCCTGGGTTTTGCGCCAGCGGGAAAAGCTGCTGCGCGGGCTGGACGCGCTGGAAAAACTCGCCGGGAAACGTACGTTACTCAATTCTGAAAGCCTCAACGTGGCCGATATCGCCGTCGCCTGCTCGCTGGGTTACATCAACTTTCGCCGTATCGCGCCCGGCTGGTGTGTCGAGCGACCGGAGCTGATTAAACTGGTCGAACGCCTGTTCCAGCGCGAGAGTTTTGCGCGCACCACACCGCCTGCAGGCGGTAACGCCAGCTTTGCAGTGAAAAAGGTGTGAGGCCGCTCGAAGAGTTCTCTTTACATCCCACCGGATAAGCGTCTACGGCCTACGCTTTATGCAGCGCATTGCTAAAAACCTGCTGCATAAAGGAGTCCCATCATGGCTTATGATAAAAATCCTCATGCCGTCAAACCGGAAGAATACGGTTTCCCTCTCAAACTCAAAAAACAATACGAAAACTTCATCGGCGGGGAATGGGTAGCGCCGGTGAAAAACGAATATTACGACAACCTGACGCCGGTGACCGGCGAAGTGTTGTGCAAAGTGGCGAGTTCCAGCACCGACGATATCGAGCTGGCGCTGGATGCCGCGCATAAAGCCAAAGGGGAATGGGGCAAAATGCCGGTGCAGCAGCGGGCGAACTTACTGCTTAAAGTCGCCGATCGCATGGAACATAACATCGAACTGCTGGCCAACGCCGAAACCTGGGATAACGGAAAACCCATCCGCGAAACCAGCGGTGCGGACGTTCCGCTGGCCATCGACCATTTCCGCTATTTCGCGTCCTGCATCCGCGCACAGGAAGGGGGGATCAGCGAAATAGACAGCGAAACGGTCGCCTATCATTTCCATGAACCATTGGGCGTCGTGGCGCAGATCATCCCGTGGAACTTCCCGCTGCTGATGGCATGCTGGAAAATGGCACCGGCGCTGGCTGCCGGTAACTGCATCGTGCTCAAACCGGCCAAACTGACGCCGCTTTCCGTATTGCTGCTGATGGAGCTGGTTCAGGATATCTTGCCGCCGGGCGTCATCAACGTGGTCAACGGCGCGGGCGGTGAAATCGGCGAATATCTGGCGACCTCCAAACGCATTGCCAAAGTCGCGTTCACCGGCTCGACCGAAGTCGGCCAGCAAATTGCCGGTTACGCCGCGCAGAATCTGATCCCGGCCACGCTGGAACTTGGCGGCAAATCGCCAAACATTTTCTTCGCTGACGTGATGGATAAAGAAGACGAATTCTTCGATAAAGCGCTGGAAGGCTTCGCGCTGTTCGCCTTTAATCAGGGTGAAGTCTGTACCTGTCCGAGCCGCGCGCTGGTGCAGGAATCCATTTACGAACGCTTTATGGAGCGAGCGATAAAACGCGTCGAAGCCATTAAAACCGGTAATCCGCTGGATATGGAAACGCAGATGGGCGCGCAGGTCTCTGCCGGACAGATGAAAACCATTCTGGATTACATCGAAATCGGTAAAAAAGAGGGCGCGGAAGTGCTGACCGGCGGCGCGAAGAAAAAACTGGAAGGATCGCTTAACGAAGGTTATTACCTGCAACCGACCATCCTGCTGGGTAAAAACAACATGCGCGTCTTCCAGGAAGAAATCTTCGGGCCGGTGCTGGCAGTGACGACATTTAAAGATATGGATGAAGCGCTGCAAATTGCCAACGATACTGCTTACGGGCTGGGCGCAGGCGTGTGGAGCCGCGATGGCAACGTGGCGTATCACATGGGGCGCAACATTCAGGCGGGACGCGTCTGGACCAACTGCTACCACGCCTATCCGGCGCACGCTGCCTTCGGTGGCTACAAACAGTCTGGTCTTGGCCGCGAAACCCACAAAATGATGTTGGATCACTACCAGCAAACGAAATGTTTACTCGTTTCGTATTCAAGCAAACCGATGGGGCTGTTCTGACGCTTTAACGGGCTATTTTGCCTGGTATGTTGAATCCGGGCTGTACACAGAATCCTCACGTATTCTGTGTACAGCCCGGTTCTTCCGTGCAGTCCGTGTCCAAACTCCCTGCGCCAATAACGCCCCGGCATCGGCGTTGTTGGCGTTTTCAGTATCAGATCACGCCATTCGGCGACATCACCACCTGACGGCTGCGCAGGAAAAACACCACCAGCGCCAGCCACGAAAGGCCGCTTAACAGGTTGAACATATTGAACATCCCCGCACCGCCTTCAACGTAAGCCACTTTGGCCAGCTCAATACCCAGCGTGAAAATCATCATGCTGATGACACCCATCGCCGCAGAAACCGTGCCTTTGCTCATGTCGCTGGAGAACAGGGTCAGACGGTATAAACCGGCGTTCGCCACGCCTATCCCGAAGGCGTACAGGCTCAGACCGGCGGTCATCCACAGATAGGCGTGGGAGGACACCATTGTTGCCGCCGCCGCGATCAGCAGGCCAACTACCATCGGGCCTGCGCCCAGTTTAATCAGATATTCCACCGTGCGTTTACCGGTCAGACGCGCCAGCGTGACGTTACCGACGATCAACGCACCGAAAATCGGCACCTGCAACAGGCCGTAATCGTAGGTCGAAAGCCCTTCGCCGCTGATTAAAATGACCGGCGACTGCGCGATCCACGTCAGCAGCGGCAGGCTGGCAAAACCAATCGCCAGCGCGCCGCACACGAACTGACGGTTCTTCAGCACATGTTTGTAATCACGCAGCAGGCTTGGCATGGAGAAAGGTTCACCCAGCCGTGACGCGGTTTCTGGCATCGATTTCCACAGCCCCCACAGCGCAATGGCGGCGAGCCCGGCGAAAATCACGAACATCAGCTGCCACGGCGCAACGTGGATCAGCGCAGCACCGGCCAGCGGGCCGAGCAGCGGGGCTATCAACGCCACGTTCGCCATCATTGCGGTGATTTTAATACACACCGATTCCTCGAAGGATTCCTGTATCGCGGCATAACCCACCGCGCCAATAAAGCACAGGCTGATGCCTTGCAGAAAACGCATCACCATAAACTGTTCAATGTTCTGTACGAACAGAATCGCCAGACAGGTGATGATAAAAAAGATGACGCCGCTGAGCATGACCGGACGACGTCCGCGGCGGTCAGACAGTGGCCCGAGCAGCCATTGCAGGAACATTCCGCCGGCAAGATACGCGGTCATCGAGGTAGGCACCCACTCTTCACCGGCGTTGAAATTGGCCACGACGGCCAGCATGCCGGGTTGGATCATATCGTTACCGATATAGGTCGCGAACTCGAAAAGCACCAGACACAGAGGGAACAGAAGCGCCTGTCGCCCCAGAAGGGACGCAGTATTTGGAGAATTATGCATTTTTGTTATTTCACAAACTGAGGCTAATCGTTTGAAAATTAGCGAAATAGTAGAGACTGTCCGGGCGGGTTTCGCAAGCGAGGCAGTAATGGCGGCTATTTTGCCCATTTTTTGAGCGCGGTGCAATCCTCGGATCCACGTTCAGCACAATCTGAGAATGGCACTTTTGCCTTGTTAGCCGTCTGAAAGCTGGATAGGCTGCAAACAGCACATCAACGGGAAGGAATTTGCGGGTCATGAGCGAAAAAATAAGCTGGATAGATAATCTGCGCGCGCTCGCCTGCATGATGGTAGTGATGGTCCATGCCAGCACCTCGCTGGTGGTCAGTTTCGCGGCGGTACATACGGCGGAGTGGATGGTGGCAAACCTGCTCAATTCGGCGTCGCGGGTCTGTGTACCGCTGTTCTTCATGATTTCCGGCGCGCTGTTCTTTGGTGAAAAAAGTGCGCAAAAACGCCATTTCTTTCGCGTCACGTTTTGCCTGTTGTTCTACAGCGCCGTTTCGCTGCTCTACATCCTCACCATGACAAAAATCGGTTTTTGGCCGTCTCTGAGGCTGATCGTGGAAAAACCGGTGTTTTATCACCTTTGGTTTTTCTACGCCATCATCGTAATTTACCTGCTTTCGCCGCTGATTCACGTCAAAGCGGTCTCCGGGAAATATCTGCTGATTGCCGGGATCCTGCTCGGTGTGCTGGCAAACCCGCAGCTGCCGGCGCTGACCTGGCAGAAAATCCACCTTTTACCCCTGGATCTTTACATCGGTGGCGATACGTTTTATTACGTCCTGTACGCCCTGATGGGGCGTGCCATCAGCCAACTCGATACCCGAAAACGTGGCATTACGCTGGCGGCCGCCGCCATCTTCGTTCTCAGTACACTGACGATTGCCGCAGGGACTTACCGGCAAATGCAGATCAATCAGAATTTTGCAGATACCTTTTACGTCTACAGCGGGCCACTGGTCTTTATCTCGGCGATGGCGTTGTTCGTGACGTTTAAAAATGCACTATCTGGCCACATTCTGCCGGGATTTGGTCTGATCTCTCGCCATTCTCTGGCGGTCTACGGATTTCACGCACTGATCATCATTGCCCTGCGTAGCCGCCACCTGGATTTCCCGCAATTTCCACTGCTGAACGTCGCCTTCCTGTTTATCTGCGGTCTGGGGGGCGGTTTAGGATTGGCGATGCTGTTGGGGAAGGTGGACCGGCGAAAATGGGTAAGCTGAACGGGATTACTCCCACCGTTCCTGCGCCCGTCTGAATTGTCTGCCCGATGAGAATCCGGCAGCCAGCGCCGCTTTTTCAATACCCGCGCCTTGCTGAATGCGCTGTTGCGCGATGGCGATACGCAGCTGCTCGTGGTAATCGCGCACGCTGATACCCAGATGCTGACGGAACAGGCGCGTCAGGTGGCGGCTGCTGATGTGGGCTTTGGCGGCAACATCTTCCACCTGCCAAGGGGATTCCGGCTCAGCGGCCATCAGATTTTGTGCGCGGTGGACGGCGGGGTGCAGATGATTGCGGTGACGCAGCCACGGAGAGAGTTGCGGATCATCACCGCCTCTGCGGAAATAGACCACCATTTCGCGGGCGACATCCAGTGCGGCCTGTGGCCCTAAATGAGTGGCGATGAGATGCAACGCCAGATCAATACCGGCGCTGATGCCTGCACTGGTCAGCACGAAGCGGTCTTCAACAAATATCCGGTTATCTTTCACCTGCGCGGTGGGTACCTGCTGGCGTAAACGGTCGATCACGTCGTGATGCGTCGTACACTGATAACCGTCCAGCAGCCCGGCTTTCCCGGCCAGCAGGCTGCCAGAACAAATGCACACCAGCGTGACGCGGCCTTTTTCGATGGCACTTTTTTGCTGACGCAGCCAGTCACAGGCAGTCTGCGCGACCGGTGAGGAAAAATTTTCTACCGATTCGGTCACGCCCGGCATGATCAAAATACTGCCTTGCGGCAGACTTTCTGGTAGCGGCTGCAAATGGGACACCGTCAGCCCGGTGGACATCAACACTTCCGGCTGCGGGCCGATGTAATGCAACTGAAATTGCCCGGCCAGCCGCAGCGCTTCCGCCGGACCGGTCAGATCTAACGACATCACACCCGGTAGCGTCACAAAGTAGACATTTCGCTGCATATCGTTTCATTTACCCGTTCGCACAAAAACGTATCTTCACACAGCCCGGTCGAGTTCCGCCAGTGCGCCGTCCACGTCGGTGATAGTGGCGAAGCGATCGGCGAGCACCAGCTCGGTATGGCGTTTGATGGAATCGGTGGAGAACACTTCGCCGCTGGCGTGCGTCATCGGAAACGTCATCGTCGCTTCGGTCACGAACGTCACATTGTAGCCAATGTCCGATGCCACGCGGGTCGTGGTCTCGCAGCACTGTTCAGTGCGCATCCCGGCGATGATCAGATGTGTGATGCCTTCTTCGCGCAGCCATGCGTCCAGCCCGGACTCCAGCAACGCGTTATGCACGTTTTTGTGAACAGTTTTTTGCGGCGTATGGCTGAGGAATGTCATCGGTGTGACCAGCCCGGACGCCAGTGAGAACACGCCTTCCGCATTAACGTGGAACACATCCACGACCGGCACATTGCGCGTCTGGCAACCGTCAATCAGGCGGGTTAGCGCCTCACTGAAAGCCGGTAAGTCATTCTGTTGCCAGAAATCTTTGTGCTCAAACGAGCGTTGAACGTCGATATTTAACAGGGCGCTTTTTGTCATTTCCGGACTCCATCTGGTGAGTGTGAAACCAGTGTGCGCCTGAAAAAGAGGCGGGAGAATGCCAAAAACGGACATGATGCTGACCGCAGCGGACGACCTGCGCCGTCCGCTGAAAGCGATCAGATTTTTTGGTTAGCGCGCCAGTGGTGATAATCAATGTGGTCGGCCTGAAAATCGGTGGCTTCGGCATTGCCGGTCAGGCGGTACGCCAGCTGGAAAGCAAAATCAAATGCCAGCCCTAATCCCTTTCCGCTCAGCAGATTGCCGTCTTCGACGAAGGACTGATTCACATAAACGCCGTCTTTGACGTCTTTGTATAAATCGCCGGAACAGACGTAGCGACGCCCTTTCAGCAGCCCGTTGCCGCCGAGCACACGCGCAGCGGCGGAACATAGCGGACAAATCAGTTTACCGGCCTCGTCGTGGCGACGGACAAATTCGACCACCTCTCTGCTGGCCGCCAGCGCCACGGAACCTTCGGGACCGCCGGGCATCACCACCGCGTCAAACACGCGATCGCCCTGCGCGCTCAGCAACGCATTAGCCTGCATCTGAATGCCGTGATAACTGCGTAGCATCTGACTTTTCTGACACGCCAGCGTGGTGACCTGAATCTCCAGTCGCTCAAGAATATCGAGCACAATCACCGCTTCGCCTTCTTCAAATCCGTCTGCCAGCAGCAGGGCGACCTGCTTTTTCGGGGTTTCCTTCGCCATAATCAATCTCCTCTGAATGATAAAATCAAAGGAGATAATAAAATGAAACGATGTTTTGATATTGTGAGTTGAGTGGCAGACCGCAAAATTGCAGGTTAGAAAACCAGCTGAACTTTTGAGGCTTTGGATTTATCCAGTGCGAATTCCATGGCCTCAAGCAGATCGCCCTGTGGGAATTCGGCGGAGAGCAGCGGCATCGGGTCGACCGTTTTATTCGCCAGCCATTCCACCGCCGTATTGAATTCTTCGGTGAAGCGGAAGCTGCCGACCCAGTTAATTTCCCTGGCAATCAGCATCATCAGCGGGAATTCATTGACCACCGGCCCCATCCCGACCTGCACCAGCGTACCGCGCGCGCGGGTGACTTCCAGACAGCGGCGGATAGAAGAAGGGTGGCCGGAAGCATCGAAGGACACATCGAAAAAGCCTTTGTCTGCCTGATACGCGGAAAAATCGCCCTGTGCGGCATCCAGCGCTGTGCCCGCACCGACGGCCAGTGCCAGCGTGCGGCAGCGTTCGCTCGGGTCGGTGACCACGATCTGTGCCGCGCCTTTGGCTTTTGCCGCCAGCACGATGAGGCAGCCAATCGGCCCGACACCGGACACAAACACCGTTTTACCCCTTATATCGCCGGCCTGATTCACGGCGTGAATAGCAACGGCCAGCGGTTCGGCGAATACCATCAGCCGGTCACTGACCTGATTGTCGTAAGGAATGCACTGCTCGCTGTCGACGATTTTGTACTGCGTGAAGGCGCCGTTGATGTGCGGGAAATACATCGCGCTGCCGAAAAATTTCATCGTCGTGCATTGGTTTTCGTCGCCGGACAGGCAGTATTTGCAGGTTTTGCACGGCTTGCTTGGGTTGAGCGCCACTTTCTGGCCGGGCTGTAAACGCGGGTTGTCAGATTTCTCCACTACACCGACCACTTCATGGCCGAGCACCATGGCTTCGCGCACTTTGAAATCACCGACCGCACCATGTTCGTAGTAATGCAGATCGGAGCCGCAGATGCCGCCGCGGGTAATTTTCACCAAAGTGCCCTGGCCTGTGTAATCGATGGTCTGGTCGATCACCGAAACGTCTTTTTTCCCGGTCACGACGCAGGATTGCGTGGCAATAGTCATGGATTTCTCGCTCTTTAAAGGGGGCGTGTGTTGCCTGATTATCCCCAGTAAAGAGCGTTTGGACGGTGAAAAATGTGATCGCCATCACTTTGCGCCGTGTTACGAAAACCTGTTACCCATAACTTGAACGGACTCATCTTTTTCGCGCCGGAATACTCAGGATCAGATGGGTGATCACACCGCCGGCCAGCCCCCAGAATGCCGATCCGACACCCAGCAGTGTGACGCCGGAGGCGGTGATCAGAAACGTAATGATAGCCGCGTCGCGCTGCTGTTCGTTTTCCAGTGCGCGATACAGACTTCCGGCAATCGTACCGAGCAGCGCCAGACCGGCGATGGTGTGGATTAGCGCCTCAGGTAGCGCGGTAAAGATCATGCCAATCGATCCGCCAAACACACCGGCAATCAGATAAAACACGCCTGCCGCAACGGCGGCCATATAACGCTTTTTCGGATCGGGATGAATATCCTCGCCCATACATATCGCGGCGGTAATGGCGGCGATACAGACGGTAAAACCGCCGAACGGTGTAAGAATCAGCGCAGTCAGTGCGGTCCATGTAATTAATGGCGAAACCGGCAGGTTGTAACCGTGCGCTTTCAGCGTGGCGATGCCGGGTGCGTTTTGCGACGCCATTGTGACGACGAAGAAAGGAATGCCGATACCGACAATTGAGGAAAGCGTGAAATGCGGCATCACGAATTCCGGCGTGGCAAAGGTCAGCGTCTGGCCGTGCAGCGCGATATCGCCCTGTAATCCGGCCACGATAAGCCCTGCGGCCAGCGCGAGCACCACGGCGTAACGGGGCATAGCGCGTTTCGCCAGCAGATAAACCAGACACATCGTTCCCGCCAGCGCGAAATTGCTTTGCAGTGACGTGAAGGCGTTCAGCCCGAACCGCAGCAGAATTCCGCCGAGCATCGCGGCTGAGAGCGCCTGCGGAATGTAATGCATCAGTCTGGCGAATAATCCGGTGACACCGCACAGCAGAATCAGCCCGGTGGCAAACACGAAAACGCCAATCGCTTCGTTGATCGAGGTGCCGGGCAGGCTGGTCACCAGCAGCGCCGCGCCGGGCGTTGACCAGGCGGTGACCACCGGCGTGCGGTAATACAGCGACAATCCGATGCTGGTCACGCCCATGCCGAGGCCGAGCATACTCAGCCAGCCGCCAATCTGTCCCGCAGTGGCCCCTGCCGCTTCTGCCGCCTGAAAGATAATCGCCGCCGAGCTGGTATATCCGACTAAGACGGCGACAAATCCGGCGATCACCGCCGAAAACGTGAGATCTCTGACGTTAAAACGTGACGACATGGCTGAAAAATCCTTCTGGCGAAAAGAACGGCAGTTGCAATAAACTGGATGGAGATTACTTATATTTAACAGAGAGAAAGCCCATGAGCCAATCTGATCACATTGTTATCCGCCCGTTAACACCCGCTGACCGTGAAGGCTGGGAAACGCTGTGGCGTGGTTATCTCGATTTTTATCTGTCGAAGCTCGATCCTTCGCAGTTTGATTTCACGTTCCGGCGTCTCTCGGACCCGGAGTACGCGGGCATGTTTGGCTTTGTGGCGGAGTATCAGGGGAAACTGGTCGGGCTGGTGAACTGTCTGAATCACGATCACGGCTGGCACCTGCAACAGGTCGTGTATTTGCAGGATTTATACGTCGATGACAGCGCACGCAAGCTGGGGATCGGACAGAAGCTGATTGAAGCGGTGTACGCTTACGCTGACGAGAACGACAAAGCCAACGTTTACTGGATGACGCAAACCACCAATCACACCGCACGCAAATTGTATGACCGGGTAGGGCAGCCGACCAACTTTATGAAATATATCCGTTAAACGGTGCGGTTAACTCGTTTTTAACGTTTTCACCATGGTCAGATTGGTGGGTGCATAGCCCAGGCTGGTATACAACGCCTGGGCAGCGCTGTTGTGATAAAAAACATTCAGCCCGATGGATTTCAAACCCAGCTCGCGCACTTTCCCTTCCAGTTGTAAAAACGCGGCGCGGGCATGGCCCTGACGGCGAAATTCGCTAAATACGGAAACTTCATAGATAAAAGCGCTGCGCTCGCCCTGACGTTCGCTGACGGCAAACCAGATATAACCGGCTGTCTGCCCGTCAGGATCGGTTTTAATTTCAAACAAATAATTGTCCGGCGTCGCGGTGCCTTGTGGCAGCAATCTCATTAGCTCGCTTTGCGAACGCGTCAGCGCATTTTCCTGCGGCCAGCGGCCCGAACGGACATTTTCGCTGGCGTAATCTGCGGCGAGTTGCTCTAAAAATTGCGGAAAATAGGTCTCGCGCATTGGGGATAAAACGGTCACAAATATCACTCCTTTGAAGGTTTTTTATACGGTGTCACATAGCATTCACTGATGGTGGTCGAATGGCTTTCTGCCTGCGTGATGATATAGCCGTTGTCGGTCAGCGCCACCGAGCTGTAAGGCGTCTGATTGTCTTTATCCGCCACCACTTCCTGGAAAGACTGAATGATTTTAGCTTTCTCATCGGCGCGAGCCGGATCATCGAGCCCTTCGACCTGAATCATCGCCTGCTTAAACTGATTACTGAATGATGTTTTGCCAATGCGGCTTTCAATGATCGCTTTGATGTTTACCGTGATCTCATTGCCCAGCAAAAAAAGCGTATTACTTTGGTAAATCAGCACATTTTTGCGTTTTGATACCACAAAGCCGTTCTCGATCACCTTCATTTTATTGTTGTTGGCGTAGACAACGTCATCAAGGCAAATGGTCTTGTCGCCCACCTTAAACTGGCTAAAGCGGGTTTTGATTTCTTTCGGCGTTGATGCCGCCTGCGAGCACAGCGGCACAAGCAGCAACAGAGGTAAAAGCCATGACTTCATAGGAGTTTCCTGAACAGGTCTGAATCAGCCGACATAACAGCAGTATAGGGAGACGTGGGCAGGATGCGAACGTTTATCTTTTCGGGGTGGATTTTTACCGTTTTGGCTAAAGCATCTCCAGTCAGTGCCGATAATTCAGACGACAACGGAATTCCTGCTCATCCACAGAGGACCTGTATCAGGGACAGATAACCCATTTTCTACAGTGAGTTTTTCACAGCACATTGACTGTTCCGGGGAGTTTTATGAGTCAGATTCAGGCGTTCTCACCTGCGGCCACGGCTGCGCCAAAGAAACACAAAACACGGCAAAAGAAGGCGATGCGCACCCGCACACTGATGCTGATTGTCGGGCTGCTGACGATCAGTCTGGGTTACATCATTACGGTCGGTTTGCTGAGCTGGCAGTCCGCCAATCAGCAGCGTGAAATCGCCCGCCGTTTTCTCCAGCAGACTGCTAACACCGACGGCTATCTTGCCCGTCAAAAACTCGATACTGCACTCTATGCCGCCCGCGATCTGGGGCAGAGCATGCTGAGCCTGCGCGAAGCCGGACATGCCGACCGCAAACTGGCCGATACGTTGTTGCAAAACGCCCTCAAAAATCACCCGGATTTTCTTTCGATGTCACTGGCGTGGGAGCCGGATGCGTTCGATGGCAAAGATGACGAGTTAGCCGCGCAGCCGGGGCAGGATCCGGACGGCCGCTATGTCCGCTACGTTGACCGTGACACCAGCGGAAACATCGTGCTGCACAATCTGACTGATTACGAAACGCCGGGCAGCGGCGATTATTATCTGTTGCCGCGTAAGCTGAAAAAGGAAGTGATCCTCGAGCCTTACAGCTATCCGTACAACGGCGTCAATACGCTGCTGACGTCGATTGCGGTGCCGATCATCGTCGAGGGTAAATTCCTCGGATCGGTCACGGCGGATTTCTCGCTGCAAACCTTGCAGAGCATGGTCAACGGCATTAAGCCGTATCAGGGCACCGGTTATGCGATGCTGTTTTCACAGTCCGGTAATTACATCTCTTCACCGAAAAAAGATCAGGTGACGCAAAAGCTGGAGAACAATGCGCCGTTGCTGAAAAGCATTCAGACCGGCACATTTTTTAGCAGTGAGCAGCAGGATCCCATACTGGGCGAAAAAGCCTTCGCCGAATTTGTGCCGATTCAGATTGGCAATACCGGCACGCCGTGGATGCTGGGTATTGTGGCGCCGGTCAACGCGGTGATGAAAGAGAGCACGCGGCAGCTCTATTCCGCGCTGGTGCTGATGGTGTTGAGCATCGTGGTGGTTTTCGCCGTGCTGAGCATTATTTTCACCCGCAAAGTGCTGCGCCCGGTCGGCGGTGAACCGGCAGACGCCGCGAAAATCGCGCTGACGGTGGCCGACGGCGATTTAACGCATCCCATCGTGACGCAGAAAAATGACCGCACCAGCATCTTCTTCGCGCTGCAAACCATGCAGGCGCAGCTGCGGCACGTGGTGACTGACATTATTTCCACCAGCCACGCCGTCGGCAGCGGTGCGTCGCAGATTGCAGCGGGGAATATCGACCTGGCTTCGCGAACCGAGCAGCAGGCCGCCGCGCTGGAAGAAACTGCCGCCAGCATGGAACAGCTGACCGCGACGGTTAAACAAAACGCGGACAACGCGCACATTGCTACCGAACTGACCGAAAATGCCACCACGATTGCCGGAAAAGGGAACAGCATTATGTCCGACGTTGTCGGCATTATGGGCGAGATTGATGACAGTTCGCGCCGAATTTCTGATATCACGTCAGTCATCAATGGCATCGCGTTTCAGACCAATATTCTGGCGCTGAACGCGGCGGTGGAAGCTGCCCGTGCGGGCGAGCAGGGGCGCGGATTTGCGGTAGTCGCTTCGGAAGTACGAAGCCTGGCGCAGCGCAGCGCCGACGCGGTAAAAGAGATTTCCGCCCTGATTGCGGAATCGACCTCGCGCGTCGATCACGGTGTCGGACTGGTGAAAAATGCCGGTGAGACGATGAAAGAGATCATGAAAGCGATCACCGACGTGCGCGACATCATGAGTGAAATCGTTTCGGCGTCCGACGAGCAGTCACGCGGTATCAGCCAGGTCACGCAGGCGGTGCATGAGATGGACGGTGTCACCCAGCAAAACTCCGCGCTGGTGCAGCAGGCCTCTGCCGCCTCCGCGTCGCTGGAAGATCAGGCTCGCCGCCTCAACGACATTGTGCAGGTGTTCCGGTTGAAATAGTGATTTACACAGCCTTCTCCCGCCGGGGAGAGGGCTTTTTCTGACGACACATCCCCTTTTCTGCGCTATGTTTTTTATCCTTTTGCTTTATTTCTTCAGGAGTTCGTCATGAGCCAGCCTTCGCTGATTTTATATTCCGACGCCAATTATTTCAGTCCTTACGTGATGTCAGCCTTTGTCGCGCTGACCGAAAAAGGCATTCCGTTCGAACTGGAAACTGTCGATCTGGCCGAAGCGGAGAACCTGAAGGAAACGTATTCGGCGATTTCCGTCACCCGCCGCGTGCCCACGCTCACCAATGGCACTTTTGTGTTATCCGAATCTTCCGCGATTGACGAATATGTCGACGAGCTGTTTCCCGCGCCGACGTTTCCAGCGATTTATCCGCTCGATCCGGAAAACCGCGCCAAGGCCCGTGAAGTTCAGGCGTGGCTGCGCAGCGATCTGATGCCCATCCGTGAAGAACGTTCGACCGAAGTGGTGTTTGCCGGTGCGAAACGTCCGGCGCTTTCCGCCAAAGGTCAGCAGGCGGCAGAAAAGCTCTTTGATGCAGCGGAACGTCTGCTTGGCGATAAAACGCATTTGTTTGGCGAATGGAGTATTGCGGATGTGGATCTGGCGCTGATGCTAAACCGTCTGCACTTGAACGGCGATCCGATGCCGGAAAAACTCGCTGCATACGCCGAAGCGCAGTGGCAGAGACCTTCAGTGTCAGAGTGGCTGGCGTTATCAGCGAAGAAATAAAATGAAGCGCGCAGTAAGTCGAAAAACTGACTGCGCGAAAGCGGATTACAAGGATTTGGTCAGGAAAAAGCGCGTATGGGTGGAAGGCGCCTCTTGCGGCGCGCGGGAGTCCGCGATGTAATCTTCCAGCGCCATCTGCATGTTGTATCCCATGCGTTCATAGAACGGGCGCGCCTGAAAACTGAAGGTATCGACCAGCGCGTAACGGCAGCCACGCGCTTTGGCTTCTTCTTCCGCTTCGGTAATCAGCTGCGTGCCGACATCTTTCCCGCGCAGCGACTCATCAACCCACAGCATCTGAATGTACATCCAGTTTCCGACAGTTTCAGCCACAATCCCGGCCTGCTTCTTGCCATGTTCATCCTCTACAAACACCCCTAACTCACGGAATGTCGGCTTAGGTATAAAGTTGCTGTTGAAACGGCGCAGACCGCTTTTGATCTCTTCGAGGTCTTCGGGGGTGGGCGCATGGGTGAGACGGGTCTTCATGACAGGATTCCTTTTTTAGCGTTTTGATGTAGCGAGTCGGACTGCAAAAGCGATAAAAATAGTGCCGGTCAAACGATCCAGCGTTCTGACGACCGTCGGACGGCGCAACCAACGGGAAAGCGGACGTGTGGCACAAATCATTGTGACAGACCATAACGTGCCGATAACAGCATGCATGGCGGCCAGGCCAAAAATATAGGGGCCGACCGGATAACCGGTCGCGACAAACTGCGGCAGGAAGGAAACGTAAAACACGCCGACTTTCGGGTTTAGCACATTGCCAAATAACCCCCGCACGAAGGGCGAATTGCCGATGCGCAGGGCTTTTTTCCCACTTTCCGGTGCGGCCATATTCATTTCGCTGCGCGGTTTCAACAGCATTTGCAGGCCGAGCCAACACAGATACGCTGCCCCAATCCATTTCAGTACCGTAAAGGCGATTTCGGAGGCGGCAAGAACCGCACCGAGCCCGAGAGCCACCATCGCGCCCCACACCAGACAGCCGGTGCTGATGCCAAATGCCGACAAGAGCGCTTTTTTGCTGCCCTGACTGGCCGCGGTACGCAGAACCAGCGCGGTGTCGAGGCCGGGCGTGAGCGTCAAGATACCAGCAGCCAGCGCGTAAGAAAGCAGAGATTCGGTGACGGTCATGACTTTTCCTGATGAGCGAAAAAACCAGAATAGTGAACCTGACAGGGAAGATGCAATGTGCAGATAAAGAAAATCTTAAAGTGGTGACGGGGAAACCAAAAAAAGCCTGTGGAAGATGAGCTTCCACAGGCTTTTCAGCAGTTTTTATCGGGGTGACGATTATTTGTAGATTTCAGCGTCTGCGTGCAGTTTGTTGTTACCGGTCACGGAGATGATGCGGTAAGAAGACGCACCGGCGTTTTTCGCCTGCTGTGACAGTTTCGCTTCCAGGCCACTCAGGGTGGTGGAGTTGGCGGCGGAGATAACACCGATTTTCTGCATGTCATTTGAAGGCTGATTAACCTGCTGAGCCGCGAAGCTACCGAAAGAAATCAGGGAGAGGGTGGCAGCTACAGCAAAAATTTTGACGTTTTTCATGATAAGTATTCCATTCAGGTTTGTATGAGTGAAAGGTGGTTGCCTTTCGATGGATGCATAATAGGCCTGATACGGGCAGATGAAAAACGGATTGATTTGAGTAAGTCATTCAAAATATTTGGCCTACTTTTTACGCAATTTTACGTCCCTGTGCAGGTACCTGACGAAACCGCGGTAATGCTGACGCAGCCTTAAATAACGTCACTCTTTGCTGCTATTTTCTCCTTCCTGCTGATTTTTGGCGGGTTTGTAGATTCGGTGCTACGCTTGCAGGGTAGTATCAGAAACGGGTTGTGCGTGGGGCATGAAAATAAACCTGCCACCCAGACGGCAGTATCTAAAAGGTTCTGCTTTTGTTTGGCCGACTTGGCTGAACAATATTCACGGTAACGGAAATTTATTCGGAGGAGTCGAAAATGGGAATTTTATCCTGGATCATCTTTGGTCTTATTGCAGGTATTCTGGCTAAGTGGATCATGCCGGGCAAAGATGGCGGTGGTTTCATTCTGACTATAGTACTGGGTGTTGTCGGTGCTGTAGTGGGTGGTTACATCAGTACGTTCTTCGGCTTTGGCCGCGTAGACGGTTTCAACTTCGGCAGCTTCGTTGTCGCGGTGATCGGTGCGATTGTGGTTCTGTTTATCTACCGCAAAATCAGGAGCTAATGGTTTTCCATTACGCCTGAAGAAAAAGACAAAAGCCGCGCAGTGTCGCGGCTTTTTTGTTTCTTAAAAACGTCAATCCACCGGTGAAGTCGGCAGTCTCACAATATCCTGATTATCATTGCCCATCCAGTACACGCCTTCTTTCGCCCAGAACGGCCCTTCAATAAAGTCGAGCAGGTCGGAATACTCTTCGTAGAACTTTTTACCGTCGCGGTTGTACACACGCATATAACCGGAATAGTGGCCGCCATCGCCCGGCATGGCTATGCGCGGAATAAACTCGAACGTCCGGTATTCGCGCACCACATATTGCTTGTTGGGGCTCCAGGTTTCTGAAATCAGTTTTCCCTGCTTCCACCACAAATAACACCCGGCAATGATCGCCAGCAGTAATGCGAGCTTTATCCAGCGTTTGCGCTGACGCACCAGCGCTTCCTGACTTTTGATTTTCATACTGCGCGTGTCCTTTTCAGCATGTTTGAGAAAAACTGCCCCAAATGTGTCTGAAAAGTTAATGGTTGTCTTGTTAAACGTCGTTCGGCGCTAAATCGCCACCAGCCCCCGCACATTTTCCGCTTCCATGTCTTCCCCGCGTCCGCGTTTGACGATGCTCCCGCGTGACATCACCAGGTAGCTGTCGGCCAGATCGGCGGCGAAGTCGTAGAACTGTTCGACCAGCAGGATCGCCATATCGCCTTTGGCGGCCAGTTGTTTGATAACCGCGCCGATCTCTTTGATAACTGACGGCTGAATGCCTTCGGTGGGTTCGTCGAGGATCAGCAGGCTGGGTTTGCAGGCCAGCGCCCGGCCAATCGCCAGCTGTTGCTGCTGGCCGCCGGACAGATCACCGCCGCGGCGATGCTTCATTTCCAGCAGGATCGGGAACAAATGGTAGATTTCGTCCGGTACCTGTTTCGCATCGCTGCCTGAAAAGCGCGACAGCCCCATCAGCAGGTTTTCTTCTACGGTCAGGCGCGGAAAAATTTCGCGACCCTGCGGGACATAGGCGATGCCCGCCTGCACACGCTGATGCGGTTTACGACTGTTGATCACCTGATCCTGCCAGCTGATGGTGCCGGATTTCGCCGGGATCAGCCCCATCAGGCATTTAAGCAGCGTGGTTTTACCCACGCCGTTGCGCCCGAGCAGGCAGGTGACTTCGCCGATTTTCGCCTCAAACGACAGGCCGCGCAGAATGTGGCTGCCGCCGTAAAACTGATTCAGTTCATTGACTTGCAACATAACTCTTTCCTCAGCGTCCTAAATAAACGTCGATAACCTGCTCGTTGGCCTGCACTTGTTTCAGCGAGCCTTCCGCCAGCACCTGCCCCTGATGCAGCACGGTGACGTGGTCGGCGATGCTTTCCACAAAGCCCATGTCGTGCTCGACCACCATCAGCGAATGTTTGCCCGCCAGCTGTTTAAATAGCTCGGCGGTGTATTCGGTTTCGGCGTCGGTCATGCCCGCAGCCGGTTCGTCGAGCAGCAGCAAATGCGGTTCCTGCACCAGCAGCATGCCGATCTCCAGAAACTGTTTCTGGCCGTGCGACAGCAAACCGGCCGGACGATGACGTTCCGTGGTCAGCCGCAGCGTGCCGAGCATTTCATCGATGCGGTCGCGCTGTTCGCTGTTCATTTTGGCGCACAGGCACGCCCAAACTGATTTATTGGTTTTCTGCGCGATCTCCAGATTTTCGAATACGGTCAGCGCTTCGAAGACCGTCGGCTTCTGGAATTTGCGGCCAATGCCGGACTGCGCGATGCGCACCGGATCGAGTCTGGTCAGATCGGTGCGCTGATCGTAAAACACCCGTCCGCTTTGCGGTTTGGTTTTGCCGGTAATGACATCCATCAGCGTCGTTTTCCCCGCGCCGTTGGGGCCAATTACGCAGCGCAGTTCGCCGACGCCGATGTTGAGCGACAGGTTAGTCAGCGCCTTAAAACCATCAAAACTGACGTTGATATTTTCCAGCTGCAAAATCGGGTCGGTCTGTTCGCGGTGCCTGTCCGCCAGATGCGGCTGGGTAAACAGATCTTCGGTCATGGTCATCGGGCTCATCAGGATTTCCTCTTGCGCAGCAGGCCGATCACGCCGTGCGGCAGGAACAGCGTCACCACAATGAACATGCCGCCGAGCACAAACTGCCAGTATTCGGGGATGGCGACGGTGAACCAGCTCTTCGCGCCGTTGACGATGCCAGCGCCGAGAATCGGGCCGATCAGCGTGCCGCGCCCGCCGAGCGCCACCCAGATGGCGGCTTCGATGGAGTTGGTTGGCGACATTTCGCTCGGGTTGATGATGCCGACCTGCGGCACGTAAAGCGCGCCCGCCAGCCCGCACAGCATGGCCGACACCGTCCAGACGAACAGCTTGAAACCTTTCGGATCGTAGCCACAGAAAATCAGCCGGTTTTCTGCGTCGCGTACGGCGGTCAGTACACGGCCATATTTACTGCGCGCCAGCGCAAAACCGAGGGCCAGACTGGCGACCAGCACGAAAACGGTCATCAAAAATAATCCGACGCGAGTGCCGGTGGCGGTGACCTGAAAACCGAGCAGGGTGGTGAAACCTGTGAAGCCGTTATTACCGCCAAAACCCGTTTCATTGCGGAAAAACAGCAGCATCCCGGCGTAGGTCAGCGCCTGTGTCATGATAGAGAAATAGACGCCTTTGATTTTCGAACGAAAGGCAAAGTAGCCGAACACAAACGCCAGCGCGCCGGGCACCAGCACGATCAGGCACAGCGCCCACGCGAAATGCTGAGTGCCTGCCCAGAACCACGGCAGCTCGGTCCATGAGAGAAAGGACATAAAATCCGGCAGGCCGCTGCCCGCCGCCTGACGCATCAGATACATGCCCATCGCGTAACCACCGAGAGCGAAAAACAGCCCGTGACCGAGTGACAGCAAACCGGCGTAGCCCCACACCAGATCGAGTGCGATCGCGACGATCGCATAGCACAGGATCTTACCGACCAGCGTCAGGGTGTACGTGGAGATCGAAAGCGGATTCTCCGCCGGCAGCAGCGCCAGAAATGGCATGACGCAAAGCGCGATTAACACCACCGCGCCCACGGAAATCGCAATCTTCGGCGCTTTTTGTACGCCGGTTATCGTTAAAGGTTGGCTCATCAGTCAGTCACCCGGCCTTTGAAGGCGAAGAGTCCCTGCGGACGTTTCTGGATAAACAGGATGATCAGCGCGAGGATCAGGATTTTCCCCAGTACTGCGCCGATTTCCGGTTCAAGAATTTTGTTCACAATGCCCAGACCAAAGGCCGCGACCACCGTCCCCGCCAGTTGCCCGACGCCGCCGAGCACCACGACAAGGAAGGAATCAATGATGTAACCCTGACCGAGTTCAGGGCCGACGTTGCCGAGCTGCGAGAGCGCCACGCCGCCTAAGCCCGCGATGCCGGAACCAAGACCGAACGCCAGCATATCGACGCGGCCGGTCGGCACGCCGCAGCAGGCCGCCATCGCGCGGTTTTGTGTCACGGCGCGCACGTTCATGCCAAGGCGCGTTTTATTGAGCAACAGCCAGGTCAGCGCGAGCACCAGCAGGACGAAAATGATCACCGCGATGCGGTTGTACGGCAGCACCAGATTCGGCAGCAGCTGAATGCCGCCGGAGAGCCAGCCGGGGTTAGCGACCTCAAGGTTTTGCGCGCCAAACAGTACGCGCACGCCCTGGATAAGGATCAGGCTGATGCCCCAGGTCGCCAGCAGCGTTTCCAGCGGGCGGCCATACAAATGGCGGATCACCGTACGCTCCAGCGCCATGCCGATGCCGGCAGTGATGAAAAACGCCACCGGCAGCGCAACCAGCGGATAAATCGCCAGCAACCCCGGCGCGTAGTGCTGAAACAGCGACTGCACCATGTAGGTCGAATACGAGCCGAGCATCAACATCTCGCCGTGCGCCATGTTAATCACGCCCAGCAGGCCGTAGGTGATCGCCAGCCCCAGCGCGGCGAGCAGCAGAATCGAGCCCAGTGACAAACCGGTAAACGCCTGCCCGAGCAGATCGCCTGTCAGCAGGCGGTGTTGCACCGCTTTCAGGCTGACAGCAGCGGCGGCACGCACGGCGGCGTCGGCTTCGGTTTTCGGATCGGTCAGGTTTTGCAGGCGGCCTTGTGTATCCGGATCGCCGGAGGTGCCGAGCAGCTCGACGGCGTGCAGGCGCACCTGCGGATCCGCGTCCGCCAGCTGTAAATTCGCCAGCGCGATGGCCAGTGCGTCATGCACCGTGCTGTCTTTTTCCAGCTCAAAACGACGGGTCAGCAACGGCAACTGATCGGCCTGCGCGTCGCGCTGTAAGGATTTTGCCGCCTGCAAACGCACGGCGCTGTCGGTACTGACTAAACGGTGGGCGGAAAGGGCGTTGGCAATCAGAATGCGTAGCCGGTTGTTCAGCCACACTTTTTTGGTGTCGCCCTGCGGTTTGGCGTCCCCTTCCAGCGGCGTGAGCTGGTCGCCGTTTTGTATGAATGCGTGCCTGGATTGGTCGATGACGACGTTTTCCTGCTTCAGCGCCTCGAGCAGCGGCAGTCTTTCCGGCTGTGGATCCGCCGCCCATTGTTGTAACAACGTGGCTTGCTGGCTGCGGCTGGCGGCAGCAAAGTCATTCGCCGCCCCGGCCTGCGCCAGTAACGGAAGGCAACAGAGCAGGAAAAGCAGTGGCCTGAAGAGGATTCTCATAATGTTCTCGCCGCATGAAGTTGATTGTGGTTTGCTCCTCCCCCTGCGAAGGGGGAGGCCGGGAGGGGGTTTTGCAAACGACTGAGTTGTTTTTAATACCCCACCCCAACCCTCACCTTGGCAGGGGAGGAAGCTGAAAATCAGTTCGTTGTTTTCACAGGAGTGTCTGGCTTTTTGTCATTACCCGCGATGTACGGGCTCCACGGCTGGGCGCGGATAGGTTTGTCGGTCTGCCAGACCACATTGAACTGCCCGTTGGATTCGATTTCGCCGATCATCACCGGTTTGTGCAGATGGTGGTTGGTTGCATCCATGGTCAGCGTGAAACCAGACGGGGCGGCGAAGGTCTGCCCGGCCATTGCGGCGCGGACTTTATCCACATCGGTCGTTCCGGCTTTTTCCACCGCCTGCGCCCACATATGGATGCCGACGTAGGTCGCTTCCATCGGATCGTTGGTTACCGCCGAGTCGGCGTTCGGCAGTTTGTGGGCTTTAGCGTAAGCCTTCCATTCGGCGACGAATTTCTTGTTAGCTGGATTATCGACGGACTGGAAGTAGTTCCACGCCGCGAGGTCACCGACCAGCGGTTTGGTGTCGATGCCGCGCAACTCTTCTTCACCCACCGAGAACGCCACCACCGGTACGTCGGTCGCCTTCACGCCCTGATTCGCCAGCTCTTTGTAGAACGGTACGTTGGAATCGCCGTTGATGGTGGAGATCACCGCCGTTTTCCCGCCTGCGGAGAATTTCTTAATGTTGGAAACGATGGTCTGATAATCGCTGTAACCGAACGGCGTGTAGACCTCTTCGATATCGCTGTCTTTCACGCCTTTGGAATGCAGGAAGGCGCGCAGAATTTTGTTGGTGGTGCGCGGATAGACGTAATCCGTGCCGAGCAGGAAGAAGCGTTTCGCCGCACCGCCGTCTTCACTCATCAGATATTCCACCGCCGGGATCGCCTGCTGGTTAGGCGCAGCGCCGGTGTAGAAGACGTTCGGCGACATCTCTTCGCCTTCATATTGCACCGGGTAGAACAGCAAACCGTTCAGCTCTTCGAAGACCGGCAGCACTGATTTACGCGAAACCGACGTCCAGCAGCCGAATACTACGGCCACCTTATCCTGCGTCAGCAACTGGCGGGCTTTTTCGGCGAACAGCGGCCAGTTAGAAGCCGGATCGACCACCACCGGTTCCAGCTTTTTGCCCAATACGCCCCCTTTGGCATTGATATCGTCAATGGTCATCAGCGCGATGTCTTTCAGCGGCGTTTCCGAAATCGCCATGGTGCCGGAAAGGGAGTGCATGATGCCGACCTTGATGGTCTCGGCAGCCTGTGCGCTCCAGGCTAATCCCATGCTGACTACGGTGGCGGACAGAGCAAAGGCTTTAATAAAACGTCGACGTTGCATAGATGTACCCTCTGAGAATGAGTTAAGAGAACGCTGTTATGTAGAAAGTCGAAAACACATTTAAAAAAGTCATGACGGAAGGCTTCCGTCATTCTCCGCCCGGGCCTGATGCAGCATATGCAGTGTAATTTTGCGCACCTCGGCTTTGCTGACGGCAATATGGTCGTGTAGTTGGCGTTGTGCCTCCTCAGTGCGTTGCCCGATGATGGCGAGCAGAATGCTCGCGTGTTCAATGTAGGTGGCGCTTACCCGCTCGTCTTTGGTGAAATCCAGCCGGCGGATGATGCGGATTTTCTCGGTCAGCTCGCGGTGAATACGCGCCATTTCGGCGTTACCGGCGGCGGCGACCAGCGTCATGTGAAACTCTTCGTCAAAGCGCGATACCGTCTGCCCGTCTTCGAGGCGCGGCTGGTCTATCCAGAAATCTTTCAGCTCGCCCAGTTGCAGGGGCTGCGCTTCGGGCGGGCAGGCGCACAGGCGTTTCACCGCTTCCAGTTCCAGCACAATGCGCAGGTCATACAACTGCTCGAAGAAGTCGAAATCGAACGGGCGCACCTGCCAGCCGCTGCGGAAAAACACTTCGACATAACCTTCACGCTCGAGCCAGAACAGCGCCTGACGCACCGGCGTGCGGCTGACTTCCATGCGATCGGCGATGTCGTTCTCGCTGAAGCGGTCGCCCGGCAGCAGGCGAAAGCTGAAAATGTCGGCCTTCAGCTGCTGATAAATACGTTCCGCCAGCCCTTCAGGACGGTTGCTTTTCGTGCGTGTCGATTTGGCGCCTGTCAGTTGCATAAAAAATCCTTTGTGGGTTTCACCCGCTTAAACCGCTAAATCCAGCCACAGCAGCGCATCGCCCGGCCCGACCGGACGGCCCTGCTGGCAGCTGATTTTTAATACCGTTCCGGCGCACGGCGCGTTGACCGACAGCTCCATTTTCATGGCCTCGACGACGATCAGCGGCTGACCTTCCACCACCTGCTGGCCCGGTTCGACCAGGATTTTCCAGATATTGCCGTTGAGATCGGCGCTGACCAGATGCCCGTCCTGATCCGCATCGTCCTCCTCTAACTGGACGGCGTTGGCTGCCGCGTCCACCGCCGCGCTTTCTGCTTCATGCCAGTGCGCGACTTCACGGGTAAAGGCCTCGGTCTGTTTTGTGCGAAAGTCAACGATATCGGCGGCGTTGTCGGCAAGGAATTGGGTATATTGCGCAAAATCGAACTCTGTCTCTTCGATGCGCACCTGCGCACGTCCCTCGCGGAAGGCGTCGCGCTGGGCGTCCAGCTCCGCTTCAGTCACTTCATAGAAGCGCACCTGATCAAAGAAGTGCAGCAGCCACGGTTCGCCATTTTTGAACTGTTCGTTCTTGAGGAATTTATTCCAGATCGGCAGTGTGCGGCCGACCAGCTGATAGCCGCCCGGCGAATCCATGCCGTAGATGCACATGTACATCCCGCCGATGCCGACCGTGCCTTCGGCGGTGTAGGTACGCGCCGGATTGTATTTGGAACTGAGCAGGCGATGGCGGGGATCGACCGGCACTGCGCAGGGCGCGCCGAGGTACACATCGCCCAGCCCGAGGATTAAATAGCTGGCATCGAAAATGATGTTTTTGACTTCTTCGCGGCTTGCCAGCCCGTTGGTGCGCTGGATGAAATCGACGTTATTTGGCAGCCACGGCGCATCGGCGCGCACGGTCTGCTGATAGCGTTCCACTGCGCCCAGCGTGGCGGAATCTTCAAACGCCATCGGCATATGCACGATGCGGGTCGGGATTTTGAGCTGGCTGACATCCGCCAGACTGTGTTCGAGCGTCAGTAAATGCTCAAGCAGCGCGCCCTGATGCAGCACGCGGCTGTCATAACGGATTTGCAGAGACCGCACGCCCGGTGAGAGCTCTTCGATGCCCTCCTGACCGGCCACACGGATGGCGTTCATCAGCAGATAAATGCGCATCCGCACCGCCAGATCCAGCACGTTGTCGCCGTACTCAATCAGCACGTAGCCATCGCCCGCCTGCCGGTATTCCACCGAAGGCCGCTGTGCCGTGGCCGGTAACGCCGCGAGAATGGTGGCGGACGCGGTGGCGTCTGGCAGCAGCGACGGCACCGGCAGCGCCATGGCGTTCACCGGCATCAGCGAATCGACAGTGCCTTGCTGCGCCAGTTCCAGCGCCTGTGCCTGTTCGAAACTGATCGGATGGAAGCGGATTTTATCGCCCGGTTTGACCTGCCCGACTTTCCACAGCTCGGCTTTGGCGATGGTCACCGGGCAGACGAAACCGCCGAGGCTTGGCCCGTCGCGGGTCAGGATCACCGGGAAATCGCCGGTAAAGTTGATGGCGCCAATGGCGTATTCACAGTCATGCACGTTCGACGGATGCAGACCGGCTTCCCCGCCGTCCTGCCGTGCCCACTGCGGTTTCGGGCCGACCAGACGCACGCCCAGGCGGTTGGAGTTGTAATGCACCTGCCATTCGGCGGCGAAGAAGGTATCGATCGATTCTTTGGTGAAGAAGTCCGGTGCGCCGTGCGGGCCATAGAGCACGCCGATGTTCCACAGATCGCCATACACCGGCACGATGTTGTCGGCCGCAGGCTGCGGCAAACCGACCGGCGCGGGCGTGGTGCAGGCGGCGAGTTCGGGCTGGGAAACCGTCAGCATATCGGCGACGCGCAGCGTGCGGCCAGCGTGACCGCCAAACTGCCCGAGGGCAAAGGTCGAACGGCTGCCGAGATATACCGGCACGTCGAAACCGTTACGCACCGCAAGATAGGTACGGCAGCCCTGCGTGGCGCGGCCAAGGGTCAGCGTCTGACCGGCTTTGACCGCCACCGGCTGCCAGTAATCCACCGTCTCGCCATCAAGATCTGCCGGACAGCGCGCACCGGTCAGCGCAATCGTGGCATCGCAGTGAAAACGCAGCGTCGGGCCCTGTAACGTGAATTCAAGACCGGCGGCGTCAAGGTGGTTACCGACAATGCGATTGGCGAGGCGAAATGCAAAATCATCCATTGGGCCGGACGGCGGCACGCCGATATCCCAGTAACCGAGACGGCCCGGATAATCCTGCACGCTGCTGTAGGTGCCGGGGGCGATCACTTCGATGGCCTTCGGCGCGTAGGCAAAACTGTCGAGCATTCGTGTCCACATATTGCCGTCGCGGAACACCGGCGTGGCCACGACCTGACGCAGATAATCAATATTGGTGGCGATGCCATGCAAACGGGTGGCGGCCAGCGCGGCGGACATTTTTGCCAGCGCATCCTGGCGGTCGGTGCCGTGGACGATCAGCTTGGCGATCATCGGGTCGTAAAATGCTGACACTTCGCTGCCGGTAGAAACCCAGCCATCGACGCGGACATCCCGCGGGAAAAAGACTTCGGTTAGCACGCCGGGGCTCGGCTGGAAGTTTTTCAGCGGATCTTCGGCGTAAATCCGCACTTCCATCGATGCACCCTGCGGTGCCCGCTCCAGATGCGGCCAGTCGAGCGGCTCACCGGCGGCGACGCGCAGCATGCATTCGATCAAATCCAGCCCGGTGACCATTTCGGTGACCGGATGCTCGACCTGCAAACGGGTATTGACCTCGAGGAAATAAAATTCATCGCGTGCGGCGTCATAAATAAATTCGACGGTACCGGCGCTGCGATAATTCACCGACTCGCCCAGCTGCACGGCGGCGCGATGCAGGGCTTCACGACTGGCCGGTGGCAGATTCGGCGCAGGGGTTTCTTCTACTACTTTCTGGTTGCGGCGTTGCAGGGAACAGTCGCGTTCGCCGAGCGCCACTACGCGACCTTTACCGTCGCCAAAAATCTGCACTTCGACGTGGCGGGCGCGATCCACAAACCGCTCCAGAAACACGCCGGCATCGCGAAAAAACTGTTCGCCCAGGCGTTTCACGCTGTCCCACGCGGCGCGCAATCCGTCTTCGTCATCGCAGCGCGTCAGGCCAATGCCTCCGCCGCCTGCGGTGCTTTTCAGCATGATCGGATAACCGATTTTCGCCGCGGCAATCACCGCGTCTTCAATGCTTGCCAGCAAACCGGTGCCCGGCGTCATCGGCACACTGGCGGCTGCGGCTAATTCGCGGGCGCGGTGCTTGAGGCCGAATTCACGGATTTGTCCGGCGGTCGGGCCGATAAACGCAATGCCAGCGGCGTCGCAGGCATCAGCAAATTCTGCGCTTTCGGATAAAAAGCCGTAGCCGGGATAAATCGCCTGCGCGCCGGTTTCTTTCGCGGCGGCCAGAATTTTGTCGATCATCAGATAGCTTTCGCTGGCCTTTTCACCGCCCAGCGCAATGGCGATATCGGCATCGGCTACGTGCGGCGCATTACGATCGGCATCGGAATACACGGCCACGCTGGTGACCCCGAGGCGTTTGAGCGTGCGGATGGCGCGGCAGGCGATTTCGCCACGGTTGGCGACCAGAACAGTCGTGAACATAGGTGTGGCTCCTCAGGCGTTTTTCAGGGAGGCGAGGTGAGAGATGTAACTTCTCCAGCCGCCAAAATGGGTGATTTCAGTGGCGTCAGGGATTGCCCACGGCTCGCAGATAAAGCCTTTCACCGTGCGACCGTCGGCCAGTTCCAGAGAGCCGATGCCAAGCGGTGCCGGAATTTCGGCGACGAACTCGCCAAAGCGCGCCAGCGGGATGTCCCACAGTTCGACGATAATCGCGCTGCCGGTTTCTGCCCGTACCAGCCCCGGTTTAGGCGGCGTGGTGTTGGCAAGGGCGTAGAGTTTGTAAGTGGCGGCGGTAGTGGTTTGCTCGATGCGCACCGCGTTGCGGCTGGTGAGCTGGAAATTCAGCGGCATACCGGTGAGATGCGCCCCGACAACCGCAACGCGCACGCTGGCGGTGAGCGGCGTGGACGTCATATATTCTTCAGGCTTAAGCGTAATGCCGGTCGCGCCGAGCGGCAGGGTCAGGCTGCGCTGCCACTGGCGGCCAAAGCTGGCTAAGGCATCGTCGTGCCAGGCGGGCGCGACCAGCGTGATACCAGCGGGCAGGCCGTCAGCGCGAAGACTCGATGGCAGCGCCAGCGCGGATAAATCCGCCAGATTGGTGAAGTTGGTGTAAATCCCGAACTGCGAGTTATAGAGCACCGGCTCCTGCACCATTTCTTCCTGCGTGCGGATCGTCGGCGAGGTCGGCACCACCAGCGCATCAAACCCTTCCAGCGCCAGATTAATTTTGCGCGACAGCTCCGCACGCAAGTATTCTGCCCGCCAGGCGTCGCAGGCGCTGTAGTTCAGGCCGTTCGCCACAATGCCGCGCACCACCGGATCCATCACTTCCGGGCTTTCCTCGAAAATCTGGCCGACCGCTACCGTGCGTTCAGCCACCCATGCGCCGTAATACAGCTGCTCCGCCAGTTCGCGGAACGGCGTGAAATCGATCGGAACCAGCGTGACGCCGCTGCTGCTCAGCCGATCCAGCGCCTGATCGAATTCAAATTCTGCCTGCGCATCACCAAAAAACTCCAGACTGTCGGGTACCGCAAAGCGCGGATGGGCGGAAATCGCCACCGGCGCAGTGCGCGGATTCGGGCGTGAATAGGCATCGGCGGCGTCATATCCGCCCGCCGCGTGGGCGACGGTCTGGGCATCGGCGACGGTCAGGGCGAAGATGGAAACTGAGTCATTCAGGCGGCAGGCGGGCACGACGCCTTTGTTCGACAGCCAGCCTTTTGTGGGCTTAAGGCCAACGACGTTATTGAATCCGGCAGGCACGCGGCCAGAACCGGCGGTGTCGGTGCCCAACGAGAAAGCGACTAAACCGCGCGCCAGTACTGAAGCGGAACCCGAACTTGAGCCGCCGCTGACGTAATCCGGGTTGAACGTATTGCGCACCGCACCGTACGGCGAGCGGGTGCCCACCAGGCCGGTGGCGAACTGGTCGAGATTGGTTTTGCCAATGACAATCGCGCCTTTGGCTCTCAGATTGGCGACGACGGTAGCATCGGCTTCGGCGGTGTAAGTGAACGCCGGACAGGCGGCGCTGGTCGGCCAGCCTGCGATATCAATATTGTCTTTGACTGCAAACGGCACGCCAAACAGCGGCAGGGCGGCTATCGAGCCTTCAGCCTTTTGACGCAAGCTTTCCAGATGGGCAATCTGGTCTTCCAGCTGATTGGCCGTTGCACGATAAATCCAGGCGTTATCGGTATGACTCAGACTGCCCAGCACCATGGAAAGCGTGGTACGCAAACTGCCCGGCGCCGTGCGGTAGTGCTCTTGCCATTCGCGCAGGGTAAAACCGCGAAACGGCGAATTCGTAGAATGTGAAGCGTGGGTCATAGGTTGAATTCCATCTGGTACACAAGATTGAATTCACCTAAGCAAGCCCTGTGCCACATCATTACTTATTGATTTAAAGTGATTTATTATTTGGCTTGTGAATGCGTTGTACGTTTGTTGCACCATCACAGGAGGGCAACTGAGCAAAAAAGGGGCGAAGATTTGCACTTCGTGCAGTCGTCGTTCAACTTAAATGCATTATCATCTGGCCTACAATTAGCAAGAACGGCATATCTTTAAGATATTCATATCGCTTTGACGCTTTTAGGAAAATGCACTTGATGCCACTTCGCACTCTCTTCAGACGGCTGAAAAAGCTTTTACTGGTACTGATTCTGGTGGTTATCACGCTGCTGGCTGTGCGGACCTATGATGCCTTGCAGGGCCCGCCACTTGAGCCGTGGCACAAACTGGTGCCGGATGAACTGAGCGCAGAGCAGTTGGATAACAGCGACTGGCCAGCGTATTTGCGCGCTGAACAGCAGGCGTTTGTCGAAGTGAAGCAGGAAGTGACAGATAAGCTGGACGCCGAAGAGCGCATCCCGCTGAACCGCTATTACGACCGCAGCCCGATTTATCCCGAACATTTTGCGCAGGACTGGAACCGTTCTTATGAGCTGATGCCTGCGGGCAAGCCTGTCGGCGCGGTCGTGTTGTTGCACGGGCTGACGGATTCCCCTTACAGCCTGCGCCATATCGCCGAGGATTACCGCCAGCGCGGGTTCGTGGCGGTGGGTATTCGCCTGCCGGGACACGGCACGGTGCCGGGCGGTCTCACCAATGTGGACTGGGAACAGTGGATGGCGGCGACGCGGCTGGCCGTGCGTGAAGCCCGTCGTGCCGCCGGTGCCGAGGTGCCGTTGCAGATGGTCGGTTTTTCTAACGGCGGCGCGCTGGCCATGAAATACACGCTCGATACGCTCGACGACGCGTCCCTGATTCGCCCTTCACGCGTGGTGCTGATTTCCCCGATGATTGGCGTCACCAGTTTTGCCCGCTTCGCCGGTTATGCGGGCTGGCCGGCTATCTTCCCGGCGTTCGCTAAAACCGCATGGCTGAACCTGATGCCGGAGTTCAATCCGTTTAAATACAATTCATTCCCGGTGAAAGCGGCGCGTCAGTCCTATCTGCTGACCGATATCCTGCAACAGCAGATTATTAAAGAAGCGAAATCTGGCAGGCTTTCGCAGCTTCCGCCTTTGCTGGCCTTCCAGTCGGTAGTGGATTCCACCGTCAGCACCCGCGCGGTAGTCACCGCTTTGTTTAATCAGTTGCCCGCCAACGGTAGCCAACTGGTGTTAATTGATATCAACCGCAGCGCCTACGTCGGGCCGTTACTGCGTCCGTCGTCAGAAACCGCGGTTGAACGCTTATTGCCGCCTGCGCCAAGGCGCTATCAGACGACGGTGATCACCAACGCCGCGCCCGATCAGGCGGCAACCGTTGCGCAGATCACAGCGGCGGGGCAGACTGCCGGGGTCGCGACGCCGCTGGGGCTGGATTATCCTTCCGAATTCTTCTCGCTCTCACACGTTGCGCTGCCGTTCCCGCCCGATGACTCGCTGTATGGCCGCACGCCGCAGGGCCCGGCGCAGTTTGGTATTCGTCTGGGCACGCTCGCCGCACGCGGCGAGAATGGCGCGCTGGTGGTGAGCATGGATCAACTGATGCGCGTATCATCGAATCCGTTTTATCCTTACATGTTGCAGAGAATCAGGGGATTTTGAAGATCTGTGTCAGAGTTGAGCTCGTGAAGGCATTTACCAGTGTTAGTATACTCACCCAAAAGCGCTTGCGATTATATCGCGCGCTATATACATTGGCGGCATGAACATGAAAACAGACACCGAATCAACGCCCAACAGCATGCTGCATCTGGATCAGCAGATGTGTTTCGCGCTCTACTCCGCGAATCTTGCATTGCATAAGGTTTACCGCAAGTTGCTCGGCCAGCTTGATCTGACCTATCCGCAGTATCTGGTGATGCTGGTTCTCTGGCAGCGTGATGAAGTGACCGTCTCTGAGATCGGCGACAAGCTGTTTCTGGATTCCGCGACCCTGACGCCGCTGTTAAAACGGCTGGAGACCGCCGGTTTTCTGCTGCGCCGTCGCGCCAAAGCGGACGAGCGGCAGGTCATTATCACCCTGACCGACACCGGTAGGCAGTTGCGTGACAAAGCCAAAGAGATCCCCGAAGCGATTTTGTGTGCGACCGAGTGTGAGCTCAGTGAAATGGTCACGCTCAAACAGCAGCTGGAATCTCTGCGCGCGAACTTAAAAGATAAAGCCTGACGAACGCCGTTCAGCGAATGATTGATTAAACCTATCGCAGCAAACAGACAAATCCGGAGTGCGCTTTCGAGTTTGTCTGCTAGTATTAAATACATAGCACACGATTAAATCGTGTTAAATATTTCCAGTTAAGTCATCTTTGATTCTCAGTAATCTGACCCGAAAAGGAACGAAATATGTCTATCGAAAAAGTTGTGTATCGTGCTCATGCATCTGCTACCGGTGGTCGTGATGGCCGTGCTGTTTCTGACGACGGCGTATTAGATATCAAACTGGGCGTGCCGAAAGAAATGGGTGGCATGGGCGGCGGTACCAACCCAGAGCAGCTGTTTGCTGCCGGTTACTCCGCCTGCTTCCTCGGCGCACTGAAAGCCGTGGCCGCGCAGGAAAAAATTAAGATCCCTGCTGACGCGAAAATTGAAGGCGCGGTAGGCATCGGTGCCATCCCCGGCGGTTACGGTATCGAAGTTCAGCTTGATATCACTCTGCCTGGCTTTGAGCGCAGCGACGCAGAAGCGCTGGTTGCCAAAGCTCATCAGGTTTGCCCGTACTCCAATGCCACCCGTGGCAACATCGATGTCACATTGAATATTAAATGATTTTTTAGAAGTACCGCCTTCACCAGGGGCGTTTTAAGAAATACCCAGGAGGCTTCGGCCTCCTTTTTCATGTCCGGATTTCTCTCCGATAAAGACCCCACCTGACCTTCATCTCGCCTGTAAGCCGCTTTGGCACGGAACATTCCGGAAGTATGTATATATACGTAATCTCGGTATAATCTGTGAACTCACCAGACATAAACATGTCACAATGATTCAGAATCTTTCAAAATCCTCCGGAAAACCACATTACATGAATAGAGTGAAGACTCTATCGCAGCAAAATATTTCATTATTGTTAGCGATTTATATTGGCATTTTCCTCAATGTCTCCGTGTTTCAGCGCCGCTTTGCCGCCTTGATTAATCATTTCACTTCCACCGAACTGCTACAGGCCGTCACAGAAGTGTGTGCGATCGTCCTGTTTACTTTTTTCGTGCTGCGTTTGTTGTCGCTGGGTGGACGGCTGTTTTTCCGCATCGTTGCCAGCCTGCTGGTTCTGATTTCCGTCGCCGCCAGTTATTACATGGTGATGTTCAATGTGGTGATCGGCTACGGCATCGTGGTCTCGGTGATGACCACGGATATCGATCTCAGCAAAGAGGTGATTGGCCCGCAACTGTTTATCTGGATGGCGCTGGTCAGTGCCATACCGCTGTTCCTGATCTGGAAAAATGATCTGCGTCTGACGCTGATTGAACAGATGAAAACGCCGGGGCAGCGTGCGTTGCCGCTGATCGTTATGTTGGCCACGGTGCTGCTGGTCTGGTTGCCGCTGCGTTATCTTGATCACAAACAAAGCGTGAACGAGAAGAAAACTAACGTCGATTTACCGAGCTACGGCGGCGTTGTCGCGCACTCCTATTTACCGTCTAACTGGCTGGCTGCCCTCGGGTTGTACGCATACACCCAGATTGATGAAGGCCAGGATGCCAGCCATTATTTAGACCCGGCGAAAGAGTTTACCTACGTGCCGCCGGCGGATATTGATGACACCTATGTGGTGTTTATCATCGGGGAAACCACCCGCTGGGATCACATGGGTCTTCTGGGCTACGAGCGCGATACGACGCCGCGCCTGTCGAAAGAGAAGAATCTGGTGGCGTTCCGCGGGACTTCCTGCGATACCGCCACCAAGCTCTCGCTGCGTTGCATGTTTGTGCGCGAAGGCGGGACGGAAGATAACCCGCAACGGACGCTAAAAGAGCAGAACATCTTTGCGGTGATGAAATCTTTGGGTTTCACTTCTGAACTCTTCGCGATGCAAAGTGAGCTGTGGTTCTACAACAACGCCGACACCAACAATTTCTCCTTCCGTGAAATCATCGCGTCTGAAAAGCGTAATGACGGTAAACCGGTGGACGATATGTTGCTGGTGAATGAATTGCAGCAGTCTCTGAAAAACTACCCGAAAGGGAAACATCTGGTGATCCTGCACACTAAAGGCTCGCATTATCTCTATTCCCAGCGTTATCCGCGCAGCTACGCGCGTTATACGCCGGAATGTAAGAGAACCAACTGTACTAAAGAAGAGCTGATTAACGCCTTCGATAACAGCGTGCTTTACACCGACACCTTCATCGACAGCGTGATTGATCAGCTGCGCGACAAGAAGGCGCTGGTGTTTTATGCCTCCGATCACGGTGAGTCGATTGATGAGAACTCGCATCTGCACGGTACGCCGCGCGAAATGGCGCCACCTGAGCAGTTCCGTGTGCCGATGATGGTGTGGGCTTCTGACAGCTTCCTCGAACAGCCGGACCACAAAGAGGCGTTTGAGCAGCTTCAGGCGCAGCAGCGTGTAGGGGCGAAGAAGCGCCACGTCGAGCTTTTCGACTCGATTCTGGGTTGTCTGGGTTATACCTCACCGAACGGCGGAATCAATCCGGCGAATAACTGGTGTGCTAAACCTCAGGCAGAACAGAAGTAATAGGTTAAATTGGCGGCGTATCGGATGATTTCTGGGCAGTCGGTGAATATGGATGAAAAAGCCGTTGACGCTCTGAAACCACCGCAGTAAGATGCGCCCCATTCGGCGAGTAGCGCAGCTTGGTAGCGCAACTGGTTTGGGACCAGTGGGTCGGAGGTTCGAATCCTCTCTCGCCGACCACATTTGAAAAACCTGCTTTTAAAGCAGGTTTTTTTTCGTCTGCAGTTTAAGAGGATGAGAACCTCCGAAGGAGGTTTGAGCCGAGCGAAGCGAGACCACGTTGCTTTAGCAACGGCCCGCAGGGCAAGCATCGAAGATGCGCGTAATCCTCTCTCGCCGACCACATTTGAAAAACCTGCTTTTAAAGCAGGTTTTTTTTCGTCTATAAAAAGCCCGCTGCTTTCTGGTTGCGGGCTTTTTGTTGTGTGCGCTCCCTTAACCTCATCAGCTTCAAATCCTCTTTCCTGTGATTTGTAGAGTTCTGATAGTCGGCGGTAACGCGGTGAAGAAAGGAGAAGCCGACGGTATTACCGGTTCTTCGCGCTGTCGCGAAACAAATAAAACCTGTTCACACCGTTACATCCGTCTCATGCGCTTTAGCGCGAAAACTGCGGCGTAACCGCGTCATGGAAAATACCGTTGCATGGGCGACGTGCAGGAATTCTTCGCCTTCCGGGGTCAGGCGGATGGGGTAAGTTTTGCGGTCAAACAGCACAACGCCGAGCCACTCTTCCAGCTGGCGGATGCGGCGGCTGAGTGCGGACTGAGTGATATTTCGTTCGCTGGCGGCGCGCGTGAAGCTGTAGCAATGAGATACGCTGAGAAAATCTTCAAACCACTTTAGTTCCATCACAAAACCTCTGGCCGGTGAGATACAAAAAACCTGCTGCCATAAATCCAGACACCCCCCATATTTAAGCAAAAAACGCGCCAGTCTTCGGATTATAAGAACAGTTTGGTTTCGGGGTATTTCAGCCCGCACAGTGCCTTTCGGTGAAAAAACACACGAAACATATCCACGAGGGTGGCTGCACCATCATCGGGCATCTGCGCCTTTTTGGGGTGTTTGAAGGGGTCAGTGCGTGAAGCCCATTTATGACAGTCCCATGTCATCTGCTGCTCTTCTCAGCATTTTCAGCTGGTTTCCACCCCTATCTCAAAAATAACCGTTCATATATTCATCATTTAGCGAGAAATTTTTAGGGATTTAATATGTGCAAAACCCCCAGGAATATTCTTTTACAAAGTTGATTGTGTGGGTTTCGGGTTCAAAAACTGAACATTCATCCTGATTTGGTTAACGGAATGTTTTTTTATGTTTGTTTGCTGTTACTCACAGTCTGTGTAAATGCCTGATGGTTATATTGACGTCAGGGATAGGAGTTGCCAAATTGATAGCCCCAAGGAAGACCAGTGATTATTTCCGGTAAAGATCCGTAAAGCCCGCTTTACAGTTCGAAGGAAAAAAAATGGCAGTTCACCATGCTCTGGTTGGACTTAATGCAGCGCACACCAACACAGTCACCCGCAAATAAAAATAAAGGGTGGCGTGAGCTGCAAACACAACACACACATCCACATCACCATTAATCAATGGAGCAGAAGCGATGACAATCTCTTTAGGTAAGTCGGGGCTACTGAAATTCAGTATGGGCCTGATTGCGCTGACCGTTGCGGCAAGCGTGCAGGCAAAAACGTTAGTGTATTGTTCTGAAGGTTCACCTGAAGGCTTCAACCCTCAGCTGTTCACCTCAGGCACCACGTATGACGCCAGCTCCGTGCCTATCTACAACCGTTTGGTTGAGTTCAAGATCGGGACCACAGAAATTCAGGCGGGTCTGGCTGAGAAGTGGGACGTGTCGGCAGACGGCAAAACCTACACCTTCCATCTGCGCAAAGGCGTGAAATGGCAGGACAACAAGGAATTCAAACCAACCCGTGATTTCAATGCGGATGACGTGGTGTATTCCTTCGAACGTCAGCTCGACAAAAACAATCCATACCACGGCGTTTCTGGCGGTAGCTACGAATACTTCGAAGGCATGGGTATGGGCGATCTGATCAACAAGATTGTCAAAGTTGACGACAATACCGTTCAGTTTGTGCTCAACCGCCCGGAGTCGCCATTCCTGGCTGACCTGGCGATGGACTTCGCTTCCATCCTGTCTGCGGAATACGCGGATAACATGCTGAAAGCGAAAACACCTGAGAAAGTCGATTTGGATCCGATCGGTACCGGTCCGTTCCAGCTTGTGCAATACCAGAAAGATTCACGCATCCTCTACAAAGCTTTCCCTGGTTTCTGGGGCACCAAGCCGCAGATCGACCGTTTAGTCTTCTCCATCACGCCTGACGCTTCCGTGCGTTACGCGAAATTGCAGAAAAACGAATGCCAGGTCATGCCATACCCGAACCCCGCTGATATCGCGGCAATGAAGAAAGATAAAACCATCAACCTGATGCAACAGCCAGGTCTGAACGTCGGTTATCTGTCCTTCAACGTTGAGAAAAAACCACTGGATGAAGTGAAAGTGCGTCAGGCACTGACCCTGGCTGTGAACAAAAAAGCCATCATCGATGCGGTTTATCAGGGTGCTGGCCAGCCGGCTAAAAACCTGATCCCACCGACTATGTGGGGCTACAACAAAGACGTTGTGGATTACGATTACAACCCTGAGAAAGCCAAAGAGCTGCTGAAAGAAGCAGGTCACGCAGACGGTTTCACTATCGATCTGTGGGCGATGCCGGTACAGCGTCCGTACAACCCGAACGCGCGCCGTATGGCTGAAATGATCCAGGCTGACTGGGCGAAAGTGGGCGTGAAAGCCAACATCGTCACCTACGAGTGGGGCGAATACCTCAAGCGTGCTAAAGCCGGTGAGCATCAGTCTGTGATGATGGGCTGGACCGGGGACAATGGGGATCCGGACAACTTCTTCGCCACGCTGTTCAGCTGCGCGGCCGCCAAAGACGGTTCCAACTATTCCCGCTGGTGCTACAAGCCGTTTGAAGATTTGATCCAGCCAGCCCGTGCTGAATCCGATCACGCCAAACGTGCTGCGCTGTACCAGCAGGCACAGGTTGTGATGCATGACCAGGCTCCGGCACTGATCATCGCTCACTCCACCGTGTACGAACCTGTCCGTAAAGAAGTCAAAGGCTATGTCGTTGACCCGTTAGGCAAACACCACTTCGAAAACGTCAGCATGGAATGATTGACGATTGAGCGCACAGGGAGCTGCGTTGTGCGGTGCTCGCAATTTTCGCCTGCCTGAGGGTATGTTTCAATTGCTGTGCTCCTCCGCCTTGCTCGCAGCGCGCTCACTACGTCTTTTAGTTCAGCGGTATAGAGTTTTGTGAGCTACTAATAAGCCCGGCGAGCTACGGTTCTCCGGGCATTTTATACAGAGAGTACGGGATATGTTTCAGTTCATACTCCGACGTTTGGGGTTAGTTATCCCAACGTTTATCGGCATAACTTTGCTGACTTTTGCCTTCGTACATATGATACCAGGCGACCCGGTCACCATCATGGCAGGCGAACGCGGTGTTTCCCCCGAACGTCACGCCCAGTTAATGGCAGATATGGGGCTCGATAAGCCTCTTTATCAGCAATACTTCCACTATGTGAACGGGGTGCTGCACGGCGACCTGGGCACTTCCTTAAAAAGCCGAACCCCTGTCTGGCAGGAGTTTGTCCCGCGCTTTAAAGCCACGCTGGAACTGGGCATCTGCGCGATGATTTTCGCGATTGTTGTCGGTATTCCGGTGGGCGTGCTGGCGGCGGTCAAACGCGGATCGATATTCGACCACACGGCAGTGGGTATCTCGCTGACCGGCTATTCCATGCCGATATTCTGGTGGGGGATCATGCTGGTGATGCTGGTCTCGGTGCAGCTCAACCTCACGCCCGTATCGGGGCGAATAAGCGATACCGTTTTCCTTGATGACAGCATGCCGCTGACCGGCTTTATGTTGATCGACTCCCTCATCTGGGGCGAGCCGGGCGACTTCAAAGACGCCGTAATGCACATGATTTTGCCTGCGCTGGTGCTCGGCACCATTCCTCTGGCGGTTATCGTGCGTATGACCCGTTCTTCCATGCTGGAAGTGTTGGGTGAAGATTATATCCGTACCGCGCGCGCCAAAGGCGTCAGCCGTATGCGGGTGATTGTCGTCCACGCACTGCGCAATGCGCTGCTGCCGGTGGTGACCATCATTGGTTTGCAGGTCGGGACGCTGCTGGGCGGCGCCATTCTGACGGAAACCATCTTCTCCTGGCCGGGACTTGGCCGGTGGCTGATCGATGCACTCCAGCGCCGCGACTATCCGGTCGTGCAGGGCGGAGTGTTGCTGGTCGCTACTTTGATCATCGTGGTTAACCTGCTGGTAGACGTGCTCTACGGCGTGGTCAACCCGCGTATTCGCCACAGAAAATAAGGGGCGCAAAATGTCTCAGGTTACAGAGCCCGTTGCGAATGAAATCGTGACGGCTGCGCCAGTGCCGATGCCGCCATTGCGGGAATTCTGGCATTACTTCAAGCGTAATAAAGGGGCCGTGACTGGCCTGGCTTATATCATCATCATGCTGGTGATTGCGATTGGGGCGAATGTGATCGCGCCACACGCCCCGGCTGAACAGTTCCGTGATGCCCTGCTGCGTCCGCCGGTCTGGATGGAAGGCGGAAGCTGGAAATTCCTGTTAGGCACCGACGACGTGGGCCGCGATATTCTGTCGCGTCTGATGTACGGCGCGCGGTTATCGCTGCTGGTCGGTTGTCTGGTCGTGGTGCTTTCGCTGATCCTCGGCGTGATTTTCGGTCTGTTTGCCGGATATTACGGCGGTGTCATCGACGCTATCATCATGCGTGTGGTCGATATCATGCTGGCCTTGCCAAGCCTGTTGCTGGCGCTGGTGCTGGTGGCAATTTTCGGTCCGTCGATAGTCAACGCCTCGCTGGCGCTGACGTTCGTCGCCTTGCCACACTACGTGCGACTTACCCGCGCGGCGGTGCTGGTGGAAGTGAACCGCGACTACGTGACCGCTTCGCGCGTGGCGGGTGCCGGTGCGACGCGTCAGATGTTCATCAATATTTTACCTAACTGCTTAGCGCCGCTGATCGTTCAGGCATCGCTCGGTTTCTCCAACGCCATCCTCGATATGGCGGCTCTCGGCTTCCTCGGCATGGGCGCGCAACCGCCAACGCCGGAGTGGGGCACGATGCTGTCCGACGTCTTACAGTTTGCTCAAAGCGCCTGGTGGGTTGTGACCTTCCCTGGTGTGATCATTCTGCTGACGGTACTGGCATTTAACCTGATGGGTGACGGCCTGCGCGACGCCCTTGACCCTAAACTCAAGCAGTAGGGGACGAGAGATGGAAACCACATTAATTCAAGACGTACCGGTCGGCAAAACGCTGCTGACCGTTGATAAGCTTTCCGTGCATTTTGGTGACGAAGGCACGCCGTTTCGCGCCGTAGATCGTATCAGCTACAGTGTGAAACAGGGCGAAGTGGTCGGGATTGTCGGCGAATCCGGTTCCGGTAAATCGGTCAGTTCACTGGCGCTGATGGGACTTATCGATTTCCCCGGCAAAGTGATGGCTGAAAAGCTGGAGTTCGGTGGCCGTGATCTGCAAGGCATGAGCGAAAAAGAGCGCCGCCAGATTGTCGGCGCCGAAGTCGCGATGATTTTCCAGGATCCGATGACCAGCCTTAACCCGTGCTACACCGTCGGATTCCAGATTATGGAAGCCATCAAGGTGCATCAGGGTGGCAACAAAAAGACCCGTCGTCAGCGCACCATCGATCTGCTGAATCTGGTCGGCATCCCCGATCCGGCTTCGCGTCTCGACGTGTATCCGCATCAGCTTTCCGGCGGGATGAGTCAGCGCGTAATGATCGCGATGGCGATCGCCTGCCGTCCTAAACTGCTGATCGCTGATGAACCGACGACCGCTCTCGACGTGACCATTCAGGCGCAGATCATCGAATTGCTGCTCGAGCTGCAACAGCAAGAGAACATGGCGCTGATGCTGATTACCCATGACCTCGCACTGGTGGCCGAAGCCGCGCAGCACATCATCGTGATGTATGCCGGTCAGGTAGTGGAATCGGCAAGAGCCACGGAGATTTTCCGTGCGCCGCGCCATCCGTACACTCAGGCGCTGCTGCGATCCTTGCCGGAATTTGCCGCTGACAAAGCACGTTTGCAGTCATTGCCGGGCGTGGTGCCGGGCAAATATGACCGTCCGAACGGTTGCCTGCTCAACCCGCGTTGCCCGTATGCCACCGATCTTTGCCGTAAAGAAGAACCGGCGCTGCGCGATCTCGCGAACGGGCGTCAGTCGAAGTGTCATTATCCGCTCGATGATGCCGGGAGACCTACTTATGAGTCCTGATAACACCGCATCGCAGCCGTTGTTGCATGCGATTGACCTGAAAAAGCACTACCCGGTGAAGAAAGGGATGTTCGCCCCGGAACGTACAGTTAAGGCCCTCGACGGCGTGTCATTCACTCTCGAACGCGGTAAAACGCTGGCGGTGGTGGGTGAATCCGGCTGTGGGAAATCCACGCTGGGCCGTCTGCTGACCATGATCGAAGTCCCGACAGGCGGTGAGCTGTATTACCGCGGGCAGGATTTGCTGAAACCTGATGCGACAGCGGAAAAGCTGCGCCGTCAGAAGATCCAAATCGTGTTTCAGAATCCTTACGGATCACTGAACCCGCGTAAGAAAGTCGGGCAGATCCTCGAAGAGCCGTTGCTGATCAACACCAAACTGAGCAGCGCCGAGCGTCGTGAAAAATCGCTGGCGATGATGGCGAAAGTCGGCCTGAAAACCGAACATTACGACCGCTATCCGCACATGTTCTCCGGCGGCCAGCGTCAGCGTATCGCGATTGCCCGTGGTCTGATGCTGGATCCTGACGTGGTCATCGCCGATGAACCGGTTTCCGCGCTCGACGTTTCCGTCCGCGCGCAGGTTCTGAACCTGATGATGGATTTGCAGCAGGATTTGGGGCTGTCCTACGTGTTCATCTCGCACGATTTGTCGGTGGTTGAACATATCGCCGACGAAGTGATGGTGATGTACCTTGGCCGCTGTGTGGAAAAGGGCTCGAAAGACGCCATCTTCAACAATCCGCGTCATCCGTACACGCAGGCTTTGCTGTCGGCAACGCCGCGTCTGAACCCGGACGAGCGCCGTGAACGCATCAAGCTGACCGGCGAGCTGCCAAGCCCGCTGAACCCGCCAGCCGGTTGCGCCTTCAACGCCCGCTGCCGTCGCGCGTTCGGCACCTGCAAACAATTCCAGCCACAACTGAAACAGTACGGCGATCAGCTGGTCGCCTGTTTCGCCGTGGATCAGGACGAGAACGGCACTACGCAGACCGTCGCGTAAATCAGGTGACGTACAGAAATGAGAAAGGCCGCGAAAGCGGCCTTTTTTATTCAGCGGAGAAAATTACCCCTGCTTACTCGCCCACCAGCTCAGAAGTTGCAGCGTAGACGAATAGTAATCATCTTTCGGCGCGAGGTTCGGGCTGATGGCAGCGGCGTTGGCCATGGTGAAATCACGGATAGCCAGTAAGCCCGGCGACATGTTATAGCCCGCTTTGGTGCCGGTCATCACATCAATCCAGGCCGGTGTCGCGGTGCGTGGCGACTTCTGCCACCAGAGAATGAAGGGTGCCAGCTGCGGGCTGCCCGGATGCGCCCAGCCGAGGTACAGCGGGATACGCACGGCGTCATAACTGAAACGCGTTGGCCAGCGGCTGGCGGGCTTCATGCTGCCATCGGCCTGCATGTCTACCCAGTCGGTCGGCAGACGTAATTCGCCGAACGCCATTTTGCTGAGCATCGCGGTGCCGCTTTCATCGAGATCCTTCCACACTTTCAGGTGGCTGTGGGCGTAAAACGCTTTCCACGCCGGGAAGAGGAAGTAGGAGGCGTTGATCGTCACGTTACTGGTCTGATTGAACCCGGTCACGCCCGGCAGCATCACTTTGTAACCGGCGTAATCAATCACGTTATATTTGATCAGTGCCGTCTGTAATTTCTCGGAGGCTTTCGTGTAGCGCGTGTCATTCCATTTATCGCCCGCCAGCAGGAGTGCCCACGCCATAAGCTGGTCGCCGTCAGAGGCGTTATTTTTATCAGCGACGTGCACGCTGTTATTCGGGTCGTAACGCCACGAATAGAGGCCGATGTCCTTGCGATACAGCGTGGTGTTCGCCCACTGCCACAACTTATCGAAAGTGGCCTGATCGTCATTGAATACCGCCAGCAGCATGCTGAAACCCTGGCCTTCGGTGTGACTGACGTTTTTATTGGCGGTATCAATGATCCGGCCGTCAGGCATCAGAAAGCGACTTTTGTAGGCTGACCAGCCCTGATCCTGCGCCATTACTGCGGTAGTGAAAAACGAGAAAACCAGACCGAACCACAGCACCAGGCCGTAGCGTCGAAATGCCAACATAAAAATTCCTTACAAACCATTTTGATAGCGGAAGACCAATGCGCCTTCCGATGTGCTTTCCTGCCAGCGCAGGGGAACGTAAGGCTGCCCGCCTTGCGCCTGCAACCATTGGGCATACAGCCCTTCAAACAGCGAAATCAGCGCGATGCGCCACAGTTCGTCGTCTTCACCTTGCGGCGAAACCGGCCACGCGATGTGCACCAGCGCAAGCTGTTGCTGGGTAGCTTCAATTTTCACCACGCCCCAGTCGAAACGGCTGAGAATGTGGTTGATGTTTTCTTCCAGTTCGCCGAGCGTGGCGCACACCGGCAGAGGATGCTGTCGCCCCAGATTACCGCCCATCAGCGTGAGAAAACGGCGGCCATCTTCGTCTTCGGCGGATGCCAGAATACCTGAAAATAGCACCTGCACCAGACTTTGCCAGCCCGGAGTGGAGTGCCGCTGGCGGTAATATTCCTGCGCGACCTGTGTATAGTTCTGTTCTTGCATGGTTTTATTCCACCGGGATTAATTTTGGCCCATCAGATAGCGGAAGTAGACCTGCGCTTTGCTTTCGTTGTAATCGCCGAAAGTATCGTAGCCCACCTGACCGCCAATCTGCATGTTCTTGTTCAGATGATAATTGCCGCCGACGCCAGCATTCCAGCCGATACCATTTTCGGTTTTACCGGAATAGTAAGCCTCGGTGCCGTAGCCCGCCGCCACCAGATCTTCCAGCTGTTTCTGCAAATCCGGGTTATTCGGGAAGTAGGCGCTCTTATCCTGAGAATAGGACTGATAACCGACGGATGCCGAGAGTTTCATATCCCAGTCGTCATACTTCTGGGTATATTCCACCGGGAAGGAGACGCTGACGTAGTTCTGCGGACTGAAGTAACCGCCCTGACCGTAGCTGTAGTAGCTGAGGTTTTTGTCGAAGTTCATGTAACCGACGTTAACCCCGGTTTTCAGCTCGCGATCGTCGTAACGGTAAGGACGAACGTACAGCCCGGCGTTGGCATTGACCGACTGGTTACTCTTCACATTGTTACCGAGATAGCTGTAGTAACCGGCACCGGCGTAAAAGCCCGCGTCACCGTCATCGTAAGAAAGTTTAACGCTGCCGCCGTTTTTGGTGACCTGACCCCACTCTTTGCCGCTGTAGTTATCTTTGGTACCGACGTAGGACAAAATACTGTCGGTGATCGCGCGACGTTCTGCGGTCACGGTCAGCGTGGTGAAGTCCGTCAGTTTCGGTGCCCACTGCACGCCACCGACCAGCGAGCTCAAATCCTGCCCGAGCGGCGTACTGCCCACATCGGCTTTGTAACTGTCACCGGTCAGCGCGGCGTTGACTTCCACACCGGTGGCTTTCTGATTACCGGCATCCGGGGCGGAATAGGTGGTCGGATCGGTACCCGTAATGGTGTTATAGGCCACGCACTGCGCCGAGGCCGCGTTGGTCGAACTACAGTTTGCGCTGGAATTGGTGGAAGCCGCCGCCTGCAGTTTGGCGAAAGTGCTGTAATCGGCGATGTTCAGACCTGCCGCCGACGCCGCCGCTGCCACATCTTTCTGCGCGGACTGCGCCTGAGCCAGCGCGCCTTGCCCAAAGCGGCTGTTGGATGTACCGGACGGGCTGCCTGCGCTGAGCGAAACCGGCGTCACGCCGATGCTCAGGCGCGAGGTATCAAACGGCACGAAGGCGAAGGTCATCGGCGCCTTGGCTTCGGTCAACTGACTGAGGCCGCTTTCGCCGTCACGTCCGCGAATCGACATCTCACCCTGCGCCCAGGCGGCGGTTTTGCCCTGCAAATCGTCGAGCATGTCGTCGATCTGTTTTTCTGTCGCATTACGCTGTGTCACGGCCGTTGGTTCTGCGGTGGTCGCAGGAATATTCCCCGGCGTGGAAACCTGATCGGAGACCTGCCACGGCATAACAGCGCCGTAAGAGGATTGCGTTGTCGGGCGTGAAGCCGTGGTGCGCGTCGAGCGGTTGATGAACGGGTTGTCGCTCAGCTGCAATCCGGCGACCTGCGCCGAACCGTCTGCGCCTTCCAGCCCGATCATCTTGCCCTTCGCCGAACGTAACAGCGCCATCGCCTGCTGATGATCGCCCTGTGCCTCGGCAACGCGCGCCGCCAGCAACAGGCGGTCTGGCGTGCGCGGGCCGGTCAGCCCGTTCATCAGCTGCTGCGCACGCTGCGTATCGCCTTCGCCCAGCGCGATATTGATCGCCCCGACGCGGGCATCCTGCGTCGGTGTGTCGTTGGTCATCAGGTAGTTGTAAACCTGACCGGCCTGTTTATTGAGTTTGCCGGACTGATACAGGCGCGCCATCGCCAACATCAGATCGCGGTTTTGCGGATCGGCTTGCAGCGCGACCACCAGCTTGTCGTACGCCGCTGCGTACTGACCCTGTTCGCGCAGCTGATCGGCCTGCGTGATAACGAAACCGTTACGCAGATTAGCCAGCGCCGTCGGCGACGTGCCGGACTGAATTTCCGGATTTTGCAGGAACGCCTGCGCTTCGTTGCCAAGCCCGGCCTGATTCAGCACAGTGACTTGATCGGCGTAATCCCCGGCGTTACCTTTCACGCCGTTGCGCATGTTCTGGCGCACCAGTTGCACCGCCAGCGGAAGCTGCCCGGTGGCGGCCAGATTTTTCGCCAGCGCACCCACGTCAGCCGGTGCTGTTGGCGGGTTCTGCGCCAGCGCGCGCAGGGTATTGGCAGCGGCCGCGCTGTTGCCCTGTTGCAGATAGTTTTCGGCATCGGCCATTTGCGCATTGAAGTTGGCGCGCTGCGCCAGTTCACGCATACCCTGATTCTGACTGCCGCGCGGAATGCGCGAGAGCAGGGCGCTGGAGGTGGACCAGTTTTTGGTTTCCGACGCGAATAAGGCCGCGGCGTAGAGATCGGCAGACGAGGCTCCTGGGCGCGCGGACGGTGCCATGATCGACTGCGCCTGCGCAGTTTGTCCCTGAGATTGCAGGATGCGCGCCATGTCCAGTTTCACCCAGACGTTGGACGGCTGACGTTCCTGCGCCTGCTGGAGTATGTTCAGCGCGCGCTGCGGATCGTTGTTCGCGACGGCCTGTGCAGCCTGACGGCGCAACGGCTCGATGACGTCGGCCACTTTTGGCGGATTCATCTTGGTCTGAATATCCGCTGGCAGCGTTTTGAGAACCTGATTGGCTTCGGCTGTTTTGTTCTGCTGACGCAGCACATAGAACAATCCTGCGCGGGCATCGGCGTTATCGCCAAGCGCGCTGAATTGCTGCTCGGCACCGGGCAGATCGCCCTTGCGGCGCAGAATGTCGGCGCGCAGTAATCCTGCGGACTGACCTTTCTCCCCGCCGACCTGTGTCAGCGGCGTGACCGCGGCCAGCGCGGCGTCATAACTGCCCGAACCGGCGGCTTCTTTGGCTTTCGCCAGCTGAGCGTAGAACGCAGAATCCTGTGCCTGATTACTCAGCTGTGCGCTGTTCGGTCCGCCCTGTGCGGCGGCTTTGCTCAGATACTGCGAGGCGGCTTCGAAATTGCCGCTGCGCTGCGCGATGTAACCCAAACCGGCCAGTGCGTCGGCATCGTTCGGATCGCCCGCCAGCACGCTTTCAAACTTGGCTTTCGCATCGGTGACGTCGCCGCTGTTCAGCGCGGTAAAGCCCTGACCTTTCGCCGCGCCACCGATATTTTTCTGGAAATAGGCCATTACGCCGGTGTCATTCGGATGACGCGCCTGATAGCCCTGATACAAATCGCGATCGCTTTCCTGCGGCGCCATCCATAACAGCGCCTGACGCAGCGAGCGGTCAGCGTCGCTGCTGCTGCCCGCCATGGTGCTCAGCAATTTGATGCCGTCGCGGCGGGAAGATTCCTGATAGGTCAGCACTTTACCCAGTGCCAGACGCGCCTGCGTATCATCCGGACGGGACGCTACGCGCTGCTGCAAACCCGCAATTGCCTGCGGCTGGAGCGATTTATCACCCGCCATTGTCAGGTAATATTCGGTTGCCAGACTGTCGAGCGGCTGGTTGCCATTAAAGATAGTGCGGTAGGCCGAAAGTGAACCGCTGACGTTACCCTGCGCGGCCATCTGGCGTGCAGAGGCTAGCTGCGCCGGGGGAATTGACTGCATGGCTTTGGCGCTGTTTAGCGATGCTAAGCGCGGATCGTCCGGCGACGCGGCAGACAGCTTTTCGCGCCACTGGTTAGCCGCGGTTTTGTTGCCACTTTGCATCGAGTACAGCGACATCAGATACAGCGCCTGGGCGTTGTTCGGCTCGACCAGCAACACTTTCTGCAAGGCGTCTTTCGCCAGATCGTCATGGGCGCGTTCGTGCCAGTAAGCCGCCTGATCGAACAGGGCTTTCATGGCCGGATTGGTCGTATCCGCGGCAAACGTTGAGGCGCTAAAACTCACGACTCCGGCGATCCCTACCAGATAAATAGCCCTGATCACCGCCAAGGACAGTTTATGTTTTTTCATTTTCCAGCTCCGGTAATCGCCAGGTTATAGCCGGGAGTAAAGGCTACCTTCATTGTTGTTCTTTTTGTTTTAAGGCTTTTCATTTGTGGCCCAGACGTTTAGCCGCATGGCGACGCAGAACGACGAACAGGCTCAGGCCCACCACCAGCGAGACCAGCGTGGCAATCAGCGACAGGATCACGATGTGCGTGCTGGCGTACCAGAGCACCATCATGTACCACGGCATTTGTCCGGTCGGGAATTGCTGGCCGACCGAGAAGCTGCGGATGCCGTTTTCATCAGTAATGATCGCCAGATCGCCGCGTACGTTGGCGTTGATTTGTGGCAATTTCAAATCGCTGTGGATTTTCAGCAACTGCTGATCGTCAGTACCGGTTGCCACGACCACCACGTGATCGTTAGACCAGCGCGAGCGGTAGCTGACAAACCCGCGCCATGCGCCGGTTGATGACAGATAGCGGTCGGCATCCACCGGCTGGCGATACCAGTCACCGGTCAGCCACGCCACGATGCGCTGTACTTCGGTTGGCGTTTTTACGCCCATCGAATTCGCGTTCAGGCCAAACGGCGAATCAGCCAGTAACTGCTGATTAAAGGAGGAATCGCCCAGCGTGGTGACCGCCAGAATATCGCGGTCAAACAGCGGATTTCCCTGCTCGTCCCCCTTCAGACCAAAGGCAATCTGCACATGACTCACCGGCACGCCGGTGGCTTTGCCCGCGCGGGCGGTGAGGTTCAGCAAGGTGTGAATTTCATCAGCCGTCGGTTCCGGCGGCAGCAGCATCAGCGTGTCGGAGAAGTCGGCCAGTTTGGAATACGGATAGGACGCACCGACGAAATACGACAGGTTCGGTAACTGCGCGAAATGGTAGCTTCCGCTCAGGTCGATGAAGGATTTCGGATCGATACGGCTTTTGATGTTATCGCTGGTCAATATGCTGCACGGCGCGTCTTTTTTCGATTTGATGTCGAAATAGAACTGCAACTGGTTGTCGCCGTAAATCAGATACGGCGCGAGCTGCATGGTGTAGCGTTCCTGACGGCTGTCACCGCCGAGGCGACGCCAGATGTTTTCTACCAGACCGACTTTGTTCACCGTCAGGCTGCGCAGGAAATTGCTGTTGATGGAGACATTCAGGCGCGAATTATCTTCATCAATCCAGTTTTCCGTCGGGAAGCGATAATCAATACGAACCGGAATGTTGTGGCCATCCCACATGAACAAGTCCGGCGCGGCGCGGAACGCCACCTGAATGCCATCGTGATAAATACCGTTGGAAATCAGCGAATCCGGATCTTTGCCTGCCAGTTCACCCAGCGTGACCGGGCGCGACGTGTCGATCCAGCGCGGGGCGTCATACGGCTTGCGGGGCGGAATGGTTTGCTGTGCGACATCCAGATGATCGGTGTTGTTCGGCATTCCGGCGCTTATCAGCCGGTAAGCCGCCTGACGCAACTGATTGTCATCGTTACCCAGAACCAGCAGCAGCTTGTAGACCGGATTAATCGGGTTATCAATGATTTGAATCGACGCACCGCTGCTGGCAGGCAGCGTCAGAGAGCCGATTTTATCGCCAGGTTTACCGAACAAAATACCGTTCTGATCGGGCAAATCATTCAGAATAACCGGGAAATCAACGTCACGATAATCGGACAACATGCCGAGATAAGAAGAGACCATCGCGGCGGCGCTGACATCTCCCGGTTTCATTGATGCCGGGAAGCCCATGGTGATTTTGGACTCCTGCATTTGCAGGCTGTCGAAGAACGGACGTGGGAAGTTGCCCAGATTGCGCCCAATGTTCAGTTGCTGACCTTCCAGACCAATGCTGGTCGTCGGCAAAATAGTGACCCAATATTTGTCCGACTGATCCTTCTCGCAGGTCATGGTGTTGCTGTCATGCACGCGAAAGCTCAGGTTGTTGCTCGAGACCACCATCGCTGACGGGATATCCAGCTCGTAGACATCGCCGCCGTTGCTGGTCTGGTTCAGCGGCAGGTTACCCAGCGGCTGGCCGTTGAGCATCAGTTCCAGCGTGGTATCGCGGGCGATCAGCGCCGGAGAAATTTTCAGCGCCAGCGAGAGATGGGCGTTGGTCACCACTTCATCTGCCGGCAGGGTGAAGAGAATGCCGGACTGCAACTGGCCGCCGCTGAGGGTCAGGCCTTTTGGCTGGCCCATTTCGGCAACGGTAATATTACTGGTGACCGGCTGAACCAGCGGGATCACTGGCGCAGGCGCGGCTGCGGGATCGGCCACCGGCATGGCCGGGGTTGCTGCATTGGCCGAATCGCTGTTATTGACCGGCGTGGTATCCGCCTGAGGCATATATTCTGACGGCACCGCCTGAGGTGCGACCGGCGCTGCGGTGTCAGCAGGCGCGGCTTCTTCCGGCATCGCTGGCGTGGGCGGCAGCCATGACGGTGCTGCAGGCAGACTGGTGGCCGGATCGACCGCCGGGGCAGGGGCTTCTTCCGCATGCGTAAACGGCAGGCCGCTGAAGGTCAGCAGCAGGCCGGTGGAAATTTTCCTGAGCAGGGACGCACCCGGCACAGCAAATAAACGGTGCTTGATCATCGGTTTACGTGGTCGTTTCATGCTGCTTCACTCTTGCTGGTGGTCTCAGCGGGGGTATTTTTGCCGCGGCGTTCTTTCCATGTGTTGTAGAACAACTCAAATACGCAGCGGATGATGCTGAGCAGCGAGCGGAACGGATTGTCCGGTGGATATTCTTCACCGATCCAGGCATCCGCCCGGCACAGGACAACGCGCACCAGTTCACGGCGTTTCGACAACGGCAGGTTTTCAAATTGCAGACGGATGCGCTCTTTGTTGCCACTGATTTGCGTCACCGGGAAACTTTCCGCGCCCGAGGACAGCTGAATTTCTACCTCTTCAATTTCTTCGTCCAGATAACGCACGTCCGGCGTCACCAGCTGCACGCCGCCCATCGACATATCGATGGTGGTGGTGCGCAGGGAAATGCCGTTGGCGTAATGAATGATGGCCGGGATCGCCACATCAATACGGATGGTTTTACGCACCTGACGGGTTTCTTTCGCCACGGCAATGGCTGCCAGCAGGATCAGCACACTGAAGCTGCCCCACGCCACGTTCAGCGCGATTACGCTCGGGTCGATGGCAAAGTAGTTATGGAAGACCGCGCGCACTAAGCCGTAGCCGATACCGATAATCATCAGAATGGCGACGATCAGGTGAGGCTTGACGATGTTGAAGTCAAAGAAGCCCACGTCCAGCAGGCCGCCTTTGTCGGTCACGTTAAACTTGCCGCGTTTTGGCGCAAGCAGGGTGACAATCGTCGGCAGGATCAGGTGGAACGCCATCACGGTTTCGTAAATTTCACCCCAGAACGTATAGCGGAAGCGGCCATTCATGCGGGAGTTGATGTACAGCGACATCACCAGATGCGGCAGCGCATACGCAAAAATCAGGCTGGCGGACGAGGAGATGATGTTCAGGTTGAATAGCAGGAAGGCCAGCGGTGCGGTCAGGAACACCACGCGCGGCAGGCCGAACTGGAAGTGCAGCATGGCGTTGAGATAGCACAGGCGTTGCTGCCATTTCAGACCACGGCCAAATAACGGATTATCGACGCGGAAAATCTGCGTCATGCCGCGCGCCCAGCGGGTACGCTGAATGACGTGCAGACCGAGACGTTCTGTCGCCAGACCGGCCGCCAGCGGAATATCCAGAAACGCAGTGTTCCAGCCACGGCGCTGCATTTTCAACGCCGAGTGGGCGTCTTCGGTTACGGTTTCTACCGCAAAACCGCCGACTTCTTCCAGCGCCACGCGGCGGATCACCGCACAGGAACCGCAGAAGAACGTGGCGTTCCAGTTATCGTTACCCTGTTGAACCGGGCCGTAGAACAGCGCGCCTTCGTTTGGCATGGTGCGCCCAGCAGAGAGGTTGCGTTCAAACGGGTCGGGTGAATAGAAATAGTGCGGCGTCTGGATCAGCGCCAGACGCGGGTCTTTCAGGAAGCTGCCGACGGTCGCCTGTAAAAATGCGCGGGTGGCGACGTGGTCGCAGTCAAAGACGCAAATCAGCTCGCCTTTGGTGAGTTTCATCGCATGGTTCAGGTTACCGGCTTTCGCGTGGGCATTATTATCACGGGTGATATATCCCACGCCTGCATCGGCGGAGAACACGGCAAATTCGTCGCGCTTGCCGTCATCAAGCACGTATATTTTGATTTTATCTTTTGGATAATCGATACATTGCGCCGCCAGAACGGTATCACGCACCACGTCGAGACTTTCGTTATAAGACGGAATATACACATCGACGGTGGGCCACAGCGTGGTGTCATCCGGCAAGGGTTCGATGGTGCGTTTCAGTGGCCAAGTGGTTTGCAGATAACCGAGTAACAGAATAAGCCAGACGTAAAGTTCGGCGAGGAATAACCCGATGCCTAAAATGGCTTCAATGGTGGAATTGAAATGCAGCGTTTCCGTCGCGCGCCAGTAAATATAGCGCGTCGACATCATGACGGACATGATGACCATCACCACGCTTATCCGCCGGCTTTTGCTGATGCCCAGTAAAAATAAAAGGCCAATGCTTATCAGCCCGAAGATGTACTGCTTCTGGCTGTCCATTGGCGTGATGACGATAACTGCTGCCACCGGCAGCAGCAGGAGCACAAGCAGGGAAAACAGGAATTTATTCATCGCTTTGGGATCGCTGTTATCAGTGACAGTTAATAACTGCCGGTTTTAGGCGCGGCGTGTAACTCACCATCACCGACTTTAATCCCTAAAATAGCGGCGACTTTTTTGCTGATCAGCTCAATATCAAACGCGGACGCGGATACCGGACTGAAATCAATAATAGAGCGCTGCGAGGCATTCGCCTCTGGCACACATTCATCCCTGTGGATTGTGCCTAATAATCTTTCATTCAAACGTTGTTCGAAGAATTGGGTGACGTCGCGACTTAATGTCCGGCGGGTGTCACTTTGATTTACTACGTAATATTCCCCTTTTTTATTATTCAGGGGCGTGCCAATTAATTTATTCTTTTCCATTAATGGCAATAAAGATAACGATGCCGTATCCGCCAGCATTACCACTACGTGTAAATCCGCAATACTTTGCACGGCTTTTAATGCCGGACTTGGACCGGGAGGGAAATCCGCGATAATAATTAAACCCGGATAATTTAGAACGGTATTTAATCCTCGCTGTAAGAAATGCGGATCGCTGGCTAATTGATGTTCAAATTCCAGTCGCTGATCTTCGCTCACTTCACCATACGGCAGAACAAAGGTGTTGGAACCGGCTTTGAGAATGAACTGGCTCCAGTCGGACTCATTACCTGAACCGGCAACAAAACCGCGGGTATCTGATATCGGCACACCGAAATGAAGGCGCAGGGCATTCTGCACATCAAAGTCGATGACCAATACTTTGCTGCCGCTACGGGCAAGCGAGTAGGCCAGGTTGGAGGCCACCGTGGTTTTTCCTACTCCACCTTTCGGTGAACAAACGCAAACTAACGGCATGAGGCAATCATCTCTAACAAAGGTTGAAGCGGTGTGTCGCGATGCAGATAAGCGCTGACAGGCTGCGGAGCCCGCTGTTTAAACATTTGTTTAAAGCGCTGTTCGCTATCCGCTGACGCCACGGGCGCGGGGGCCGGAGTATGTAATGGGGCTGAACGGGACGTCGGTGCTGGCGAGTGAACAGGTACGGTTGAGACCGGCGTAGCCGGTTGTGCGGGAGCGGCCGGGGCGACAGGCGGCTGACGCACGGTTTCAGGCATGGCTTTTCTCAGTGAATCGAGCAAACCCGAACCGCTGTCTGGCACCACAGACTGTGCGTGCAACGACGGCGTCGAGTGAACTGGCTGCGGCGCTGACGCGGGGGCCGGATGAGCAGGCGCGGGCGGCAGTGTTTCACGCAGAGCATCCAGCAATCCAAAGCCCGCCGCCGGAGGAGAAACTTCCGAAGAACGTGGCTCGTCGTGCGTATGCGAGGCGTCGGTAAAGGGGGGCAAATGCTGTGCGTTCAGCGTTTCCTGTGCCGAAGACGGCGAGAACTCATCAGCAGAAATGGCCTGCGGCGTGGGCTGGGTGGAGCGCCCCCTGTCTAAAGGACCGCCGGGTGTCTGGCTGGCAGAAACCTGTTTTATTAACGTCCATTGATTCATTGAACCAGTAATAGATTCGCCGGTGGATTTATCATTAAGCTCTTTATAATCAAGCTCTTTAAGGTTGGTCTTATCCATAAAACGCTTAATGTCGTCATATTTATTCATATTATCCCGCCCGGTAGGATTATATTTGTGTGGGGATTATTTGGACGTCAAAACGGCCACACGAGAACCGCTAACAAAGAGTGTAAAAGGTTTAATTTTTTAGCGTTTTTTTTCGGGATAAGAATAATCTTAATATATCAGTTCTTTTACAGCATAGAGCACTTTTTACAAAAATTAGGAATTGCACCATAGAAAACATTACCCCTTTAACCCGCTGTCACAAAAGGTTTTTTATTTATTTGAGCTGAAACTTTCTGTTATGTGAGATGAAACCATCGTTTTTAGTGTGATGCACAGCACATTGATTCTATCAGAAGCGCTAAACTCAGAATTTTAATAACATCACAAATCATCAGGTTAATGTCGGGTGCAGGTTTTACGTCAGTAAAAACACATTAAGTCATTCTGTGATAAATGTTGCCTGGCAAAGACGTTGTTTTTTATAACCAAACGACCCTGTTTCGCCTCGAAATAACACGATATAAGGTATACTGCGCACAAATACTGTTCCTGATAAGGTACACGGAGCAAAACAGGTCGGCGGTTGATGGAGAACTATGTTGCGGGTCAGGCGTTCGTTAACAATCAAACAGATGGCAGCCGTGTCGAGCGTGGCTGCGATAACTATTTGTTTTTTTATCGTCATCCAGTTGTTTCACTTTGTGCAACAACGGAGGGATGATTACGCCCAGCAGCTTGAAAACATAGCACATTCTGTAAGGGAGCCCCTGTCTCAGGCGGTGCTGGATGTGGATCTGAATGAAACTCAGGACATCCTGAATACACTGCAACCGGTGGGGATCCTCAGCCGCGCGAAAGTCGTGATGCCTAATCAAATCGCGGCGTTGCACACCAACTTCCCGGCGGGTCGCCCGGTGCCACCGTGGATCTCCCGCGGGTTTAATCTGCCGGTGACCATTTCTGTTCCTCTTTATTCCGCCGCGGCCAGCCCTAAAGATCCGAAACCGCTGGCCTATCTGGTTTTGCAGGCTGACTCGTACCGGATGTACCAGTTTATTGTCAGCGCACTGTCGACCATGCTGACGACTTACCTGCTGCTGGCGCTGATCCTGACCATTTCACTGAGCTGGGTCATCAACCGGCTCATCGTCAAACCGCTGCGCACTATTGCCCGCGAGCTGGAGTCCCTGCCGGAAAGCGACGTGCCCTTTCATCAGCTAACCATGCCTTTGCTGCATGAAGATGATGAAATCGGAATGCTGGTGCGCAGCTATAACCGCAATCAGCAACAGCTACAAAAAATACAGCAACACATCAGTGACGCGCCGCCGCCCGCGCAAAACTGTGTCAGTAATGAAGAACAGTTTATGGCGCGGCTGCAACACAGGTTGCAGTCCACCGAGCCTGAAAAGGGCTTTCATCTGTTGCTTATCGGTATTGAAAGCCTGCGCGATGACGGTCATGTGGATTGCCCGCTGGTCTCTTCAATCATTGAGGCGCTTCCTGACCACTGCTTACTGGCGCGTCTGAGCTATAACGAATTTGCTTTGCTGGCGGGGGATATTGCCCGACCGTTTATGGCAATGCGCCTTGCCCGACAAATCATGGAGCGCATCAATGCCCCGCAGGAAAGCGATGCAGGCAATATGTCTCTGCATCCGACCGGCAGCATCGGGATAGTGCAGCATACCGGCGAATCCCCGGCGACCGCGCAGCAGCTGATGGTCAATGCCCGCGCCGCGCGCGTTTCGGCTTATCAGCAGGGTAAAAATCAAATCCTGTTCTTCGAGCCGGAGTTAACGGAAAAGATTCAAAAGCGTTTGTTGCAGGAAAACGACATTCTGCACGCGATGGAACAAAATGATTTCACGCTGTTTATCCAGCCGCAGGTGAATATGCGCACCGGCGCGGTGGTCGGTGCTGAAGCACTGTTGCGTCGGAAAATGGCCGACGGCAGCTACGGTCTGGAAAGTGATTTCATCGTGCTGGCGGAAGAAATTGGCGTCATGAGTATGCTGGGCTACAAGATTCTTGAACTGGGCTGCGTGATCCTCGCGGACTGGCAGAGTCGTGGCATCAATTTACCGCTCTCGGTGAATCTGTCCGGTGTTCAGGTACAGCAGCGCAATTTCCTGCCTGAACTTCGCAGTCTGCTGAGCCGTTATAAAATCAATCCGGGGCAGCTGGTGCTGGAAATCACCGAAACCGCGCGCATCGACGATTTAGATCGCGCACTGCTGCTGCTGGGCGAATTGCGCGCCGTGGGCGTGTCGATCGAACTGGATGATTTTGGCCTCGGATATTCGGGTCTGGAATACCTGAACCGCCTGCGCTCGTTGCCGATCGATGTCATTAAAATCGACCGCAGCTTTGTCGGCGTTCTGCCGCAGGACGACGTCATGGTCAACATTGTGGCGTCCATCGCCCGAGCGATGAACATCCAGTTAGTGGCCGAAGGTGTCGAAACTGAAGCGCAACGCCAGTGGCTGCTTGAACAAAACATTCTGTTGGGCCAGGGCTATTTATTCTCTGCGCCGCTGTCAAAAGACCTCTTCGAACAAAAGTTTTGCCCCACTGAATAACCTGCCTCAGGGCAGGAATTCCCCTCCAGACCGTCACTTTTCGTACTTTTTTTACTTACTCTCCGTCTGCTGAATGCTTTCAGTTCTGTTTTTTCATGACCCGTCTTTTCCGGAGGAAACAAAATATTTCCATGATGTTGTGATGGTGTTACTTTTCGGCAGTCGCCCATTATCCGTACCCCTACAAAACAGAGGGCGATACTCTCACATCAGGATGGCTAGTCATGAAAATATCTCTCTTCAAAAGCCTGTATTTCCAGGTGCTTCTGGCAATAACCCTGGGTGTCCTGCTGGGACATTTCTACCCTGACCTCGGCGCGCAAATGAAACCGTTAGGTGACGGTTTTGTTAAATTGATCAAGATGATCATCGCGCCTGTCATCTTCTGTACGGTCGTCACCGGTATCGCCGGCATGGAAAGCATGAAAGCGGTCGGACGTACGGGAGCCATCGCGCTGCTGTATTTCGAAATTGTCAGCACTCTCGCACTGATTATCGGGCTGGTGATCGTCAATATCGTTCAGCCAGGTGCGGGAATGAACGTTGACCCGGCGGCGCTGGATGCTAAAGCGGTCGCAATCTACGCCGAACAGGCTCAAAGCCAGGGCATCATTCCGTTCCTGCTGGATGTCATTCCTTCCAGCGTAATCGGTGCCTTCGCCAGCGGGAATATCCTGCAGGTCTTACTGTTCGCCGTACTGTTTGGCTTTGCGCTGCACCGCCTTGGCCACAAAGGCCAGCTGATTTTCAACGTAATCGACAGTTTCTCGCAGGTTATTTTCGGTATCATTAATATGATCATGCGTCTGGCACCGCTGGGGGCATTCGGCGCGATGGCGTTCACCATCGGCAAATACGGCGTAGGTTCTCTGGTGCAACTCGGCCAGCTGATTCTGTGTTTCTACCTGACCTGCGTGCTGTTCGTGGTGGTCGTACTCGGGCTTATCGCGCGCTTCACCGGTTTCAGCATCTTCAAGTTTGTTAACTACATCAAAGAAGAACTGCTGATCGTGCTGGGGACATCCTCTTCTGAGTCGGCGCTGCCACGTATGCTGGATAAAATGGAGCGTCTGGGCTGTAAGAAGTCGGTGGTCGGGCTGGTGATCCCAACGGGATATTCCTTCAATCTCGATGGCACCTCGATTTACCTGACAATGGCGGCGGTCTTTATCGCGCAGGCCACCAATACCCACATGGATATCTGGCATCAGATCACCCTGATTGTGGTGTTGTTGCTCTCCTCAAAGGGTGCGGCAGGCGTGACCGGCAGCGGGTTTATCGTTCTGGCGGCGACATTATCGGCAGTGGGGCATTTGCCGGTAGCGGGTCTGGCGCTGATTTTGGGTATCGACCGTTTCATGTCAGAAGCGCGTGCGCTGACCAATCTTGTGGGTAACGGCGTGGCCACTATTGTGGTCGCGAAGTGGTGCGGTCAGCTCGATGAAGGCCAGCTTAAGGCGACGTTGAACGGCCAGAAAGGCCTGACAGAAGCGGAGAAGTCAGCTTCAGGCGCTTAAACCTTTCCAAATAGCGGGTGATATCTGTGCATAAAACCCGCTCAAGGTTCCAAAAAACGCATTTAATTGGCCTCAATCCCCCCTAATATCCACCGTTTACTTGATGTAACCGGTGGATTATCTTCATAATATGCCTCTCAAACACCGCTCACTGCGGTATTTCCCAGAATATTTTCGTCGGGTGCGCGACATTGCGAAAAACCCGCGGTCTAACGAAGAGCCGCAATTTTTCGGCCTTTATTTTACGCATTCAGTTCCTGTGGGCGCGTCTTAAGACACCGGCAGGACAGCACTCTGATAATTAGATTGTCATTACGTAGGGGTTCACATGCAGGGCACCAAAATCCGTTTACTCATTGGTGGATTGCTGCTGGCAGCAGCGGCAAGTCATGTGCAGGCAGAAACATTACAACCCGACCCGGCCTGGCAGCAGGGGAAATTAGATAACGGGTTCACCTGGCAGCTTCTGACCACACCACAACGTCCGAGCGATCGCATTGAATTACGCCTGTTGGTACGCACCGGTTCGCTGGCAGAGTCTGCCCAACAGTCTGGCTACACCCATTTCCTCCCTCGTCTGGCATTAATGCACAGCGAAGGATTCAGCACGGCCCAACTCCAGTCTCTCTGGCAGCAGGGTATCAATCCGCAACGGCCATTACCGCCCGCCGTCAGCTCGTATGATTTCACCCTGTATAACCTGAGCCTGCCGAACAACCGTCCGGATTTGCTGAAAGACGCATTGAACTGGCTGGCGAACACGGCGGGGAAAATCTCGGTGACGCCTGCTTTGGTAAGCGCCGCCCGTCAGGAATCGCAGGATCCGGTGGGGGCATTGCCACAAGATACTCAGGACGCTTTCTGGCGTGCACGTATTACCGGCTCAACGCTGGTGGGACATAACCCTGACCAGTTACCGACTAAACCGGTCAATATCGATGCCCTGATCAAGTTTTATCATCAATGGTATACGCCGGACGTGATGACATTATTCGTGGTCGGCAACGTCGATGGCCGTACGCTGAATGAACAAATCAACCGTACTTTTTCACCGCTGAAGGGCAGCCGACAGACGCCGCAAACTTTGCCGACGCTCTCTGAGCTGACGACGAAATCCATGACGCTGATGGACGACAACCTGACGCAGGATCGTTTGTCATTAATGTGGGATAGCGCGTGGCAACCGATTCAGGATTCACAGGCTCTGGCTGCTTACTGGCGTAGCGATTTAGCCCGTGAAGCGTTGTTCTGGCATTTACATGAAGTGCTGAAAACCACATTCGAAAGTAAGAAAGACGCCACAACGCCCGCACCGGGATTAGGTTTTGACTGCAACGTTCAGTTCCAGCGCGCTCAGTGCTCTATCCGCATCGAAGCATCGCAGGCCAAACTTCCGGAGCTGTTTAAACGCCTTTCCGAAGAGCTACTGGTGATGCGTGATAAAGGCATCTCACAGGCAGAATTCGATGCGCTGATTGCCCAGAAAAACGATCAGCTGAGCAAACTTTTCGCCACCTACGCTCGCACCGACACCGACGTGCTGATGAGTCAGCGTTTGCGTTCACAGCAGAACGGCGTCGTGGACATTGCTCCGGAGCAGTATCAGCAATTGCGTCAACAGTTCCTTTCCACCCTGACGTTACCGGTGTTAAATCAGGAGCTGAAACAGCAATTGTCACGTGATCCGGCGTTAATTGTCGCGCAGCCGAAAGGCGAACCGGAGGTCAATGCCGGGGAGTTGCGGGCGATATACGATAAGATTATGGCTCCCGCTGAAGCCAGTCCGGCGGTGGAAGCCGCACCGACGGCAGCGGTGCAATAAGGGATTTCCTTATAAATCCCTTTTTAATCTGATCGAGAGTCATTCGGTTTTTCAGCAGCCGTTATCACATGACTTTCTGCGTCGAAACCTGGAAGAGGGGAAAAGCCTTTCCCCTCTGCACTCCCCACGCTTTTCAAACCTGCGCCCTGCTCAGTGTCGCCTTATGCCCGCTTCGGCATAAACTCCACCGGGATGATCGCCCCGCGATGCTGGATCACCGTGCTCGCTGTTTCATGTCCACGCATGGCCGCTTCCACCGCGCTTCCGCCTGTGAGCCTCACCGCGAGATATCCCGCGCTGAAAGAATCTCCGGCAGCGGTGGTATCGACGACTTTCTCTTTCGGCAGTTTCACCGCAGGCACATCATGCAGCTCGCCCTCGGCGCTGGAGACGATGCAGCTGTCAGCGCCGCGCTTCACTACTACTTCACTCACGCCAAGCGCGTGCGTGCGGGCAATCACTTCCTCGTAGGGCTTCTGGCCCCACAGCATGTCTTCGTCGTCGAGCGTCAGGAAGGCGATATCGGTACAAGAAAGCATGGCGTTGTAGGCCGATTGCGTCTGCTCTTTGCTGGCCCACAGACGTGGACGATAGTTATTATCGAAAATCACTTTGCCACCGCGTGAACGGCAGGCTTTCAGCAGGCTCATCAGGCGGTCGCGGCTTTCGTCGTTCAGAATAGCCAGACTGATGCCGCTCAGGTACAGATAATCGAATTGCGCCAGCTTCTGACAGATTTCTTCAGAGTGCGGGCTGTCCAGCCAGTAACGCGCGGCGGCGTCATTGCGCCAGTAGTAAAAAGTGCGCTCGCCAGTCTCATCCGTTTCAATCACGTACAGGCCAGGGAGCTTGTTATCCAGACGCTGTGTCAGATCGGTTTTAACCCCTTCTTTCTGCCACGCCTGCACCATTTCATTGCTGAAACTGTCGGTGCCGAGGGCGGTGACGTAATGCACGTTCAGCGCGTCGGGCGACACCTGACGGGCAATATAAACTGACGTGTTCAGCGTATCGCCACCAAAACCCCGGTTTAAAGCGTCGCCTTTTTGTGACAATTCGATCATGCATTCGCCGATAACGGCAATGTTTTTGCGAGTCATTGTACCTGGCCTATGTCTGAAGCATTAAAACGAAAGAGAAGAAAAGTCCGTCATTATTGCGCTCTAGTCTCTGCATAAGAATGCGGTCAGTCAATAAAATTAAAACGAGGTTTTATTTTTTACGAGGAAGATCGAAAAAAGCATGCAAGTGAGGTGAAAGTGGAAGCCGCGCGGCTTCCACATCAGACATATAGAAAAGCGCCTTATTTGCTTTCTTTACGCAGTTCCGTCACCGGACGCCCGCCCAGCCCCCAGTTATCCGTGTCGATTTCATCGATGATTACCGTGGTGGTCGCTGGATTTTTGCCCAGTGTATCGACCAGTAATTGGGTCACGCCTGCGATCAGCGCTTTCTTCTGTTCGGCAGTCGCGCCATCGCGGGTGATTTTGATATTGACGTAAGGCATTTTTCTCTCCGAATCGGAACGTGCGGTTAATGGAGTGTTGCAGGGCTTCCAATGTAGAGCCTGCACAAAAGAACTTCCAGCGCCGGTTTACGGTTTTTTGTGCGGAAAAGTCGCAGGGAAATGCGGAGTGATTAAAGTTTCTGCGCGCTGCGCCGATAGATATCTCTACAAAAGAAAGCCAGGAAATCGAACTACTTTGTCGGCACGTCATACATTGTAGTCACGGAAGACATGTTGCCGCATGTCCCTGATTATCTGACTCTTATTCATGACGGCAGAAAAATATGATAACTAAGATGATGTTAGGGCTGATTACGCCTTCTTTTACCGCCCTTGAGCGCGTGAAAGCACAGTCTTACTGGCGTCAATGTCAGAGAGTGTACCGTTTTCAGCCCATTTACCGTACAACTGGAAAATTACTGGGCATTGAATTGCTGACCGGCGTTTTCCATCCAGGAGAACCGCAGAAATTTATTTCGCCTGAGCATTATTTTGTCGCGATAGCGGTAGGTAAACGCCTGCAAATCGTGCAGGAACAGCTCGACCTTTTGCAGCGCTGGCAGCGGTTGTTTATCGATAACGGCCTGCTGGCGTCGATCAACGTCGACGGTCAGGTGCTGGAAATGTTGCAGTCCGAATCATCGCTGCGCGCACAAATCAGCGCGATGCCATATGTACGGTTTGAACTGGTCGAAAGTGCCGAAAATGCGCTGAGTATTCCGCTTTCGCAAATAGAACAGTCTGATCGCCTTTGGCTGGATGATTTTGGCCAGGGTATCGCCAACTTTTCTTCTTTCACGACCTGGCATTATGAGTACATCAAAATTGCCCGCGACCTGTTTATTCTGCTGTGTCAGAGCGAAGAGGGCTCGCGCCTGTTTTATACGCTGGTGACGCTCATGAACCGCTACAGCAAAGGCGTGATTATTGAAGGCGTGGAAACCGCCGCAGAGTGGGCAATGGTGTGCAAATCTGACGCGTTAGCCGCTCAGGGATACTATCTGGCGCGCCCGGCGACGTTTGACGGCCTCGACAACCTGCCAATACATTTCGAAGGATAATGAATCACACCAAACTTAGCTCAGGCAAGTCTCAAAATGCCGGGTGAGTTGCACTGGTGTGATACCTTCCCATCACCTTGATTTTACGTGATTTATACTCATTTCCTCCCTCCATATGATCCCGTCGCCTCTGTGTCGTTTCAGGCAAGCTATGTCGAATTCAACTATGTTTAAACTCTGGAATTCGTTAACTGTCTGAAAGGAACCCGTTTATGACGCGCACAGGTAAGGTGATCTCGTGGATTGCAGGCGTGATTATCATTCTGCTGGTCGCCATCGTCATTTTCATTGCGATGTTCGACTGGAATCGCCTCAAACCCACTATCAACCAAAAAGTCAGCACCGAGCTTAACCGGACGTTCGCCATCCGTGGCGATCTGGGTGTGGACTGGTCTCGTCAGAAGGATGAGGCAGGCTGGCGCGCGTGGGTGCCGTGGCCGCATATTCACGCCGAAGACATTGTGCTGGGTAACCCTCCCGACGTTCAGGGCGGCGAGAAAGACGCGCAGATGGTGAAGCTTGCCCGCGTCGACGCCAGCATTGCGCCGCTCGCACTGCTGCACAAAGAAGTGCTGATCCCGCGCATCTGGCTGAAACAGCCTGACGCCTCGCTCTTGCGTTTAGCCAACGGCAAAAATAACTGGACGTTCAATCTCGCCAACAGCGACAAGAAAGACCCGGCGCAGCCGCCGTCAGCCTGGTCGTTCACGCTTAACGATATCGTTTTTGATCGCGGACAGATTGATTACAACGATGCTCAAATGAAAGCCGATTTCCGCGCAGTGATTGACCCGCTGGGCAAACCGCTGCCGTTTACCGAAGTCATGGGCGATAAGAAAGACGCGCCGAAAACTAAAACCCCGCCGTTCGTGTTTGGCTGGAAAGTGGATGGCAAATACAAGGGTGAATCGCTCTCAGGCAGCGGGAAAATCGGCGGCATGTTAGCGCTGAAAGACGCCGATGCGCTGTTCCCGTTGCAGGCTGATGTGCGCTCGGGTAATACCCGCGTGGCCGTCGCCGGAACGCTTCAGGATCCGATGAACCTCGGTGGTCTGGATTTACGTCTGAAATTCTCAGGCCAGACATTGTCTGATTTGTACGGCCTGACCGGTGTCCTGTTACCGCAAACGCCACCGTATTCTACCGACGGCCATTTATCGGCGACGTTGCACGATAAAAACGGCGCAATTTACCGTTATCAGAACTTCAACGGGGAAATTGGCGACAGTGACATCCACGGCTCCCTGACTTATCAGGCCAGCAAACCGCGGCCAAAACTGACTGGTGAAGTGGTGTCTAAACAGCTGCGCTTTGCCGATCTGGCGCCGCTTATCGGTGCTGATTCCAATAAAGATAAAGCCAAACGCGGTGAGACGACGCGTCAGCCTGCGGACAAAGTCCTGCCGGTGGAAAAATTCGACACGAAAAGCTGGGGGGCGATGGATGCTGACGTGAAGTTCAGCGCGAAACGTATCGAGCATGGCGAATCCCTGCCGCTGAGCGACCTGAGCACGCATCTGAAACTCAATAATGGTGAAATCCTGCTCGATCCGCTGCGTTTTGGCGTCGCGGGCGGAAGCCTCAATTCGACTATTCGTCTGGAAGCGGATAAATCGCCGATGCGTGCGCGTGCCGATCTGCACGCCCGTCATTTAAAACTGAAACAGCTGCTGCCGAAAATGGAGTCGATGGAGCGCAGTCTGGGCGATCTGAACGGTGATGCGACGCTGACCGGCACCGGTAACTCTGTCGCGGCGCTGCTGGGCAGCAGCAACGGTGACATGAAAATCCTGATAAATGACGGCGTCATCAGCCGCAGCCTGATGGAACTGGCCGGGCTGAACGTCGGGAATTATCTGGTCGGGAAGCTGTTCGGCGATGATGAAGTGGCGATCAACTGCGCTGCCGCCAATGTGAATATCAAAAACGGTCTGGTCACGCCGCGTCTGTTCGTATTCGATACCGAGAATGCTGTGATCACTATCACTGGCAGCACCAACATGGCGACCGAGCGGCTGGATCTCACCATCGACCCGGAAAGTAAGGGGTTGCGTGTCCTGACCCTGCGCTCGCCGCTGTACGTGCGCGGCACCTATAAAAATCCGGATGCCGGTGTCAAACCGGGGCCGCTCATTGCCCGTGGCGCCGCCGCTGTCGCGTTAGGCGCTGTCGTGGCACCTGCCGCCGCGCTGCTCGCGCTGATCTCGCCGAGCGATAGCGCAGAAAACCAGTGCGGCCCGATATTGCAGCAGATGAAGGAGAAATAATATTCAGCTCCTCCTCTGTGCAGGGGAGGAGTTTTCATCATTAAGGGCGTGGGTTCAGCACCTTACAGTCATGATCCTGGATTTCTTCGGTTGAAGCATTGTTCAGTTTCAGCAGGTCGCGTTCGCTGGCGAGCAGCAGAAAATCGCCGCCTTGCAGGCTGACCATCGCCATACCGAAGTGTCCCATCTTTTTATCAGCCTCCGGCACACCTTCGGCCAGAATGCGGAAAGCGCCCCTCTGATTCAGTTCAGCAGGGGTGACTTTGCGTGCCAGATAGGTGTGGCCGAGCAGCTTGTCAGGCAGTTCCTGCCAGTCATATCCCATCGCCGCGCCGTCTTTGATAAGCCGGTTTTTCACCTCTGGCAACAGGCACGAAATATGAATGTGCAGTTGGTTCTGTGAACGCCCGTACTGAGAATTGATTGCCAATGAGACATTGCTGTCATCAATCGGTTTGCCGTACTTTTCCGCCATGTAATGCCGTGCGGCCCACGCCTGACTAAAGAAGTTTGGTGTGGCCGGCTCCAGCAGCGCCGGGCTTTCCATTCCGGTGATGCGCGCTGTGGGCATCAGCAAATATTGCAGCGGGCCGTTCATGTCTTTGAGCACCACAAATCCCTGTTGTTCATCGACCTGCGCACAGGGCGCGGGCTTGCCGTTGCTCTGCTGATTCGGCAGGCATTTTTGGCTGATGATATTCCACAGGGCGTTGGGATTAGAGCTGTGAGGCCAGAAGTACCAGAGGGCGGCGGCAATCACGATAAGCAGGAGCAGGACAGGCAGGATCAATCGTCGTAAGCGCATAAGAAACCTTCGCAGAAGGCACCGTGCCGGGCGCGTACCGGGCACGGTGTCCAGGTCAGTTACAGTGACTGATGGGCCGTTTCTTTGGACAGCAGCAGCGCTATCAAGGTTAGCGTTGCCATAAAGGCCAGATAAACGCCCACATAGAACAACCCGTAATGGGTTGCCAGCCAGGTGGCGATGTACGGCGCAACGGATGCACCCAGTATCGAAGACACATTATAGGAGAAGGACGCGCCGGTATAGCGAACTTCGGTCGGGAACAGCTCCGGCAGCAGCGCGCCCATCGGACCAAATGTCAGGCCCATCACCATGAATCCGCACAGCAGGAAGACCATCACCAGCGCCTGAGAACCTGAACCCAGAATCGCCGGGAAGTTAAGCGCAAAGACAATCATCAGCAGCGTAATGCAGATCATAGTTTTACGACGGCCAAATTTGTCCGCCAGCTGGCCGGCAATCGGCACCATCACACCAAATCCGATCACGCCAATCATCAGCATCAGCAGGAATTCGTTACGCGGAATGCCTAACCCGAGAGGCTGTGCCGCTGTGCCGTAGCCCAGCGAATAAACCGTCATGATGTAGAACAACGTGTAAGTGGCCACCATGATGAAAGTGCCCAGCAGCGTCGCTTTTTTGTATTTAGTGAACAGGGTACCGATCGGCACTTTTACCTGTTTGCCTGCTTTAGCGATTTTGGCGAAAACAGGCGTTTCATGCAGGGACACACGCACATACAGGCCAACCAGTACCAGCACGGCGGAAAGCAGGAACGGCACGCGCCAGCCCCAGGCGATGAACTGTTCGTCGGTCAGCAGCCACGACAGCAGCAGGAACATGCCGTTGGCGAAGAAGAAGCCAATCGGTGCGCCGAGTTGCGGGAAAGAACCGTACAACGCGCGCTTTTTTGGTGGCGCATTTTCTGTCGCGAGCAATGCCGCACCGCCCCATTCGCCGCCGAGGCCCAGACCCTGACCGAAACGCGCCAGTGCCAGCAGCAGCGGGGCGAAGACGCCAATGGTGGCGTAAGTCGGCAGCAGGCCGATGACCACGGTGGAGACGCCCATGGTCAGCAGCGAGGCAACCAGCGTCACTTTACGTCCGACGCGGTCACCAAAGTGGCCGAACAACGCAGAACCGATCGGGCGTGCGATAAAGGCAATAGCGAAGGTTGCCAGCGACTGAAGCGTCGCGGCGGTCGGGTCGCCCTGCGGGAAGAAAATATGCGGGAACACAATAACGGCGGCGGTCGCGTAGATGTAAAAGTCGAAGAACTCGATGGCCGTACCGATCAGCGATGCCACGATGACTTTGCCGCGGGAGTTCTGACTCACCAGGTGCGCGTCAGCTTCTAATTCAGGAGTGATGGTGGCTTGCATAAGTGTTTCTTATTTGTAATGAGTGAGAGGGAACTAATGTAAATAAATGTATAGCGAAAAGTCATCTTATGCAGAGCGCGGCGGCATTTCAACGCGTCAGAAAGCAGGGGAAAGCGGATTTCAGGCGGGATTGGCCGATTGTTTTATTAACATCTCGTTTCACCAGACATACGTTCGGTGAATAGATGAAATGCAGAATAACTGACAGGGAAATGGCGAAATTAAAGTGCAGCTCTCAGTCAGTTATTCTGGTTTTTGGGGTCAGGATGGTGTGAAATCAGTGGTAATCACTGCCTTCTTATTTCATTGTCAGCATTAACGTCTGCGATATGAATATCATCTGGCACGATGATATGGTCTTGCGTAAATTCGCTGTCGTTTACCGTTGCGGCTTTCTTCTTTGCTGCCCGTTCTTTGCTGTCTGGCATGCGCGGATCATCCTTGTACTGCGCGGTGGCGATCCATGCGGCGACAAACAGCGTCAGGCGGGCGAAGAAATAGAAGAACGCCATCAGGCCGATCACCGAACCAAAAGCGGCACCGGAAGGCGAGGTCGCAAGGCGCGGCAGCGTCATGGTCATCACAAACTTGATAACCTCAAAACCGATTGCCGCCAGCAGCGTCCCGCGGAACAGGGCCTTTTTACGCGGCTTGTGACGCGGCAGCATCCAGAAAATCCACAGAAACAACAGGTAGTTGGCGGCAATAGAAATCACCAGCGCGATGCTGGTCATCACTGGCCTCAGCCATTCAATACCGCTCAGCCCCAGCGCATCCACGATAGTTTTCTGCGCCGAACCGGCAATAGAGGTCAGTGAGAGCGTGATAATCAGCGCCAGCACCAGCCCGGTCAGGGAGATAAAATCACGAAAATAGCGGCGATAAATTTTCTCCTGATCCTGCGGGTTACGCTCCCATACATCGCGGGACTGCGCACGGATCGCTTCACGCAGATTGCCCATCCAGCTGATACCGGAATAAAGCGCAATCAGCAGCCCGGACAAACCTACGGCGGTACGCTGCTCGATAGCCGTATTCACGGTACTTTTCAGCGTGGCCGCCAGATTGGGATCGCTGATACTGTTGACGATTTTATTGATAATCCCGGCCAGCAAATCCGGATTCGAGGCCAGCACGAAACCGACGGCGGCGAACGACACCATCAAAATCGGGATCAGCGACAGGAACGAAAAATAGGTAATGGCCGCGCCAAACTGGCTGCCGAGACGATCGTTAAACCGTTCGGTGGTGCGCAGCAGATGCGCGACCCATCCCCAGGATTTGACGTGTTCAACCAGACGCGAAAATCTGCCGATATTTTTGTCTACCGTGTGATTGCCGGTTTTGATGTTAATCAGCGGCGTCGGTTCTTCCTGCTTTGCCGGCGCGTGTTTTGAAAGGTCTTCTTTTGAAATTAGGGGCATTGATCCATGTTGTCCTTAAAAGTGCATCCGGCCTTAAGTATAGACACCTGTGCGGCGCAGACGAGCCCGCGCAGGCTTAAGCGGTCAGGCAATGAACGTTTGGGTGATTTCCGTCAGCCAGTCCATGAACACTTTCACGCGGCGCGACAGGTTCAGACGGTGGGGATAAACCAGCGTAACCGGCATGGGCGGCGCGCGAAATTGCGGCAAAATGCTCACCAGCTGGCCGCTTGCCAGCGCGTCCTGCGCACCAATCAGCGGCACCTGAATAATCCCCAGCCCGGCCAGACAGGCCGCGACGTAGGTTTCGGTGCTGTTGACCGTCACCGCGCCGCCGCTTTTGATGCTTTTCACCTGCTTGCCGTCGAGGTATTCGAACGTGGACGTGTGGCTGCCGAGCGTTTGCTCATAATGCACCATCGCATGATGAGCCAGCTGATCGGGGTGATCCGGCGTGCCGTAACGTTGCAGATAACCGGGACTGGCGCAGTTGATTACGCTCAGATGCCCAAGTGGACGGGCGATAAGCCCCGAGTCTTTCAGTGTGCCCGAGCGGACCACGCAGTCGAATCCTTCGCGCACCACGTCCACCCGGTGATCGGTGCTGCTCAGCTCGATCTCCAGTGCCGGATAGCGGTTCAGAAATTCCGCCAGACGCGGTAACACCAGATGCGTCGCCATACCGACTGACATATCCACCCGCAGCCGCCCGCTGACGTTCGCCGGGTTCGACTGAAACATCGTCTCCAGCTCATCCATGTTGGCCAGCAACTCCTTGCAGCGCTGATAAAACACCTGCCCGTCCTGCGTCAGCTGCACGCGACGCGTTGAACGATGCAACAGGCGGGCGGACATCCGCGTCTCCAGCTGCTGTACCAGACGAGACACACTGCCCTTCGGTAATCCCAGACTTTCAGCGGCGCGGGTAAAATTACTCAGCTCGGCGACGCGCACGAAAACCTGCATTGACTGTATTTTATCCACATTTTATCCGATTGTTGTTTGGATTGAGACAGTGAAACTCATTATGGACCATTTATCACGCGCGGGTAATCCAATAGGCTGGGTTTCATCCGAGGCAGAAGTGACATAACCCCAATGAGGTCTGAAATGAGTCGTAAAATCGCTATCGTGACCGGCGCAAGCCGTGGTTTAGGTAAGAATGCCGTTGAAAAGCTGGCAAAAAAGGGCGTGGATATCATTTTGACCTACCACAGCCAGCAGGATGCGGCGCAGGCGGTGGTGAAATCGGTGCAAGCGGCGGGCGGGAAGGCGGTGGCTGTCAAACTCAATGCGGGCAACAGCAGCAGCTTTGATGCCTTTGTCGCAGAGGTGAAAGCGCAGTTGCAGGCGGTCTGGCAGCGCGATAACTTCGATTTTCTGGTGAACAATGCCGGTGTCGGTCTGCACGAAGCATTCGCTGAGACCACCGAAGAACAGTTCGATCTGATGATGAACATCCATCTGAAAGGTCCGTTCTTCCTGACGCAAAAATTGCTGCCGCTGATGGCTGACGGTGGCCGTATCCTCAACGTATCAAGCGGGCTGGCGCGCTTTGCGCTGCCGGGCTCATCCGCATACGCCATCATGAAAGGCGCAATCGAAGTGCTGACCCGTTATCAGGCGCGGGAATTAGGCGAGCGCGGCATCACCGCTAACGTGCTGGCACCCGGCGCGATTGCGACGGATTTCAGCGGCGGCATGGTGCGCGATAATCCGCAGGTGAATAAAATGGTGGCGGGTAACACCGCGCTGGGCCGTGTCGGATTGCCGGATGATATCGGCGATATGGTGGCATTGATGCTCAGCGATGAAGCGGGCTGGATGACCGCCCAGCGCGTCGAAGCATCAGGCGGCATGTTTATCTGATGGCAGCGTTAATCGTGCTGGAAACGTTTCGCTTTCATATGCTGTTGTTTTTCCAGTTCGAAAATTGCCCGTTGCAGGTCTCGTTCCTGCGCGGGCGATAAGCGTGGAAACTTAAAGCTCAGACGCTGGGAGCTGACCGTCTCGCCTTTGTTGCTCACCGATTTACGCGGCATCGAGCCGATATACTGCAAATCCAGTTTAAACGTACCGAGCTCGGCCAGCTGGATCACGGAATCCTTCAGCACTTCGCCAGAGGTGATTTCCGGCAGCGTGGTGCCCTCAATTTCCAGTCCCAGACCACCCAGCGAAATGTCTCTCACGCGAAAAGCAAACTCGGTGGCATCGGAGAGTTTGCCGCTGCAACGGTAGTCCGGCAGCCACGGCACATTAACGCGGAAATACTCACGGCGTTGGATGAAATACAGCACTGGCGGAATATCACAGATAAATGTCGGCAGGCCGTCAAACGTCACCTGGCGGACTTTGCTGCACGAGAACTCGACTTTTGCCCCGGTCGGTTCCGCCACAAAGGTCAGCGATTCTGCTTCCATCGCCAGCCCATTCTCGTAATCGGAACTGCCCAGATCGAATAAGAACTGATGGCCGTCGGCGTTCACGTCCAGAATTTTACTGATAAATTGACCACGGGTGTGGGTGATCATGACCAGCGTCTGATTTTTTTTCAGGTCCCGTAAAACGGACAAAATTGCCAGCGTGTTACGCTTAGCAAACGACTCTTTGGGTACTTCGCTCACCTGCCACACCTCTATATGCAGTAATCACAAAATGTTGGCGCAGCCTTTGACGTATAAAGCGCCCACTACGGTTATCGGCCACTCAGAACAAATCTTTATTGGGTTAACCCTGATATTTTCACTGGCTCAAAGTAAAATTCTGCGGTCAGTGGGCGGCTTTGAACCGCCCTGAATTATATATAGGCGATATTTCACCCACCTGAGTATGATTTTTTGCTCCCACCACCAAATAAACCGAATAGAAAGCCGCGCTCAGGTGTTTACCTTTAAACGAACACTGTCGGGGCGGCGCGCTTCTTCAAACCGTCTTCACGGTGTCGTCCTGGTAATCAGCCGAAGTTAACGATCCCTCTCTACAGGACATCAAAATGAAGACAAAAACGATGATTCAGGCGCTGTCAGTGGTTTGTTTCGCGGGCAATATCTTGTTGTTCAGTGCAGGCGCCAGCGCGATGGGCGACGACTCAGATGCGAAGAAAACGCCGGATTGTCCGAAAGGACAAATCTACGACAGCAAAACCAAAAGTTGCATGGTAGATAAAGGCAGTATGATTTCGGATCAGGATAAAACTCAGTACGCCTACCATCTGGCAAAAACAGGCCGATATCAGGAAGCCCTGACGGTGCTGAATACGTTAAAAGATCAGAACACCAAAGAGGCATGGAATTATCGCGGCTATGCGACCCGCAAACTCGGGCGCACCGACGAAGGCATCGGCTATTATCAGAAATCCATCGCCATTGATGCGAATTACGCCAAAGTGCGCGAGTATCTCGGCGAAGCTTATATGATTAAAGGGCGTCCCGATCTCGCCAAAGCGCAGCTGGCAACTATCAAAGGCTTATGCGGCACCGGCTGCGAGGAATATCGCGATCTGAGCGCAGCTATCGACGGCCATCCCGAATCCTGAGTACGGGGAACGATAAATTTCACCGACAGAATTACGTCACGAACTGAGCCAGTGTCTGGCCCGCCTGTGGCGCTACGCGATGGTATTATCGCATAAGCGCGATGTGGCGGACGATCTGGTGCAATCCACCTGCGTGCGGGCGCTGGAGCGCTGCGCGCAGGTGAAGGAGAGCGCCGGGGTCGATCGCTGGCTCTTTTCAATTCTGCACTCCGTTTGGGTCAATGAACTCAGGGCGCAGCACGTCCGCCAGGGACAGGGATTTGTGGATGTGGATGATTTGGATGAACCCGCAGAGACGTTTACCTTTGAAGACAGGCACTGGCATACGCAGGTGATGCAGCGGGTGAAACGCCTGCCTGAAGCCCAGCGCAACGCGGTTTTTCTGGTGTATGTAGAAGGTTTCACCTATCAGGAGGCGGCGATGACGCTGTCAGTGCCGATTGGCACCATCATGAGCCGTCTGGCATCCGCACGGCTGACGCTGGCAAAAAATACCGGAATGTCATCACGACAGGGAGAAAAAAAATGAACCGTGAAATCCTGTCTTCTCCCTTTTCCGATGAAGCCTTAGTGGCATATCTCGATAATCAGCTGAGCGCAAAACAGCGCGCGCAGTTTGAACGACAGCTGGCGCACGACGATGTTCTGGCTGAGCGGCTGGCGCAGATGGCGCGCAGCAGTCTGCCTTTCCACGATGCTTTTGGCGCAATGTTGCAGGATGCGCCAGTCGGCAGGCTTCAGGCCACGCTGGATGCGATCCCGGATGTACCGGCCGCCGCTTCGCGCGGCGTCAGCCGTCGCGCACTGCTTGCCGCATCGGTGAGTTTTCTGGCGGTCGGGCTGCTCGCCGGGCGTTATTCGACCCTGCTGCATGCCGACATCACCTGGCGCGATCGCGTGGCTGATTACATGTCGCTCTACACCGCGCAGACGCTGGCGGACATCAACGATTCCCCTGAACAGCAGCAACTCCAGCTGTCGCGGGTGCAGAAATCGCTGGGGATCGTGTTAACACCGGCGGCGCTGAGTGTGCAGGGCGCGGCGCTGAAAAATGCCCGAATGCTGCATTACGATGAATATGACATCGCGCAGATCACCTATCTGGACGCACGTTTCGGCCCGATGGCGCTGTGCATTACCCGTAGCGAACAGCTCGACGACACGGCGCAGGAGAGTGAAATCCGGCAGAAAATGAACGTCGTTTACTGGAGGCAGTCCGGCTATAACTTCATGCTGATAGGCCACAGTCCGGCGCCGGTTCTGGCGGAACATGCGGCCAGTTTGCAGGCAAAATTAGCCTGAGTGTGTGGCAGATAGTTTCGTCACGGAACTAACTTATGTAATTATTTAAAGTATTAAACTATTTTTAATGCACGTAACGGCAATGTTAAAATGTTTACGAAATCTCGATAATATGAGTAATCGGTAACATTTGTGTGGTTGAATTGTCGTTAGTCACCGCAGTTTTCGTTACTCCCCATTATTGTCCTTTCATACTCTGTGGAAACAATCGCTTGTTTCCCACCGCATCGGGTTGTTGATTTCGTTTATCCAGGGAAATTTGGATAGCTTTCACCTGCAAAACTAAAACTAAACATTCAGAGAAACAGACGTCATGAGAAAGATATTCGCCATGATCCTCTGCCTTAACGTGGTTGCCTTCAGTCAGTCAGCGTTCGCAGAAGATGAGAAGCCCGTCGATGTATTACTGATCGGCGGCGGCATTATGAGCGCGACGCTGGGGACGTACCTTCAGGAATTAGAACCGGACTGGTCAATCAATATGGTTGAGCGTCTGGACGGTGTTGCACTGGAAAGCTCCAATGGCTGGAACAACGCCGGTACCGGTCACTCTGCGCTGGCAGAAATGAACTACACGCCGGAAAAACCCGACGGCAGCATCGATATTTCCAAAGCGGTTGAGATCAACGAATCCTTCCAGATCTCCCGCCAGTTCTGGTCATATCAGGTAGAAAACGGCGTTCTGCACAACCCGCGTTCTTTCATCAACAGCACGCCGCACATGAGTTTTGTGTGGGGTGATGACAACATCAATTTCCTGCGTAAACGTCACGCCGCGCTGCAACAAAGCACGCTGTTCCGTGGCATGGAATACTCTGAAGACCCGGCGCAAATCAAACAGTGGATCCCGCTGGTGATGGAAGGTCGTGACCCGCAACAGAAAGTGGCCGCGACGCGCATTCCAATCGGTACCGACGTGAACTTCGGCGAAATAACCCGCCAGCTGGTGGCTTCTTTGCAGAAGAAACCTAACTTCTCCCTGAGCCTTGGCCATGAAGTCCGTGAAATCAAACGTAACCCGGATAACACCTGGAACGTCACGGTTGCTGATCTGAAAAACGGCGACAAAGAAAGCGTCATCAAAGCCAAATTCGTGTTTATCGGTGCGGGCGGCGCGTCCCTGACCCTGCTGCAAAAATCCGGTATTCCTGAAGCGGATAACTACGGCGGCTTCCCGGTTGGCGGTGAATTCCTGGTGACTGAGAACCCGGACGTCGTGAAACGTCATCTGGCAAAAGTGTACGGTAAAGCGTCCGTTGGCTCGCCGCCGATGTCCGTTCCGCACCTCGACACCCGTATTCTCGATGGTAAACAAGTTCTGCTGTTCGGGCCGTTCGCGACCTTCTCCAGCAAGTTCCTGAAAAACGGTTCCCTGTGGGATCTGTTCGGTAGCGTCAATTTCTCCAACATCATGCCGATGACCCACGTGGGCATCGACAACTTCGATCTGGTGAAATATCTGGTCAGCCAGGTCATGCTCTCCGACGACGACCGTTTCGATGCATTGCGTGAATACTTCCCGGATGCGAAGAAAGAAGACTGGCGTCTGTGGGAAGCGGGTCAGCGCGTGCAGATCATCAAGAAAGATGAGAAAGAAGGCGGCGTGCTGCGTCTGGGCACCGAAGTGGTCAGCTCGAAAGACGGCAGCATCACCGCTCTGCTGGGCGCATCACCGGGCGCTTCTACCGCTGCACCGATCATGCTGCACCTGATGGAAAAAGTGTTCAAAGACAAAGTCGCGACGCCAGAGTGGCAGGCCAAACTGAAGGAAATCATCCCTTCTTACGGCACGCAGCTGAACGGCAACGTGGCCGCAACGGAGAAAGAACTGGGCGACACCAGCCGCGTTCTGATGCTGGATAATCCACAGCCAAAACCGGTCGAACCGGCACCGGCGGCGGATAACTCTTCAGCACCTAAGCAAGGCCAGGAGCAGAAACAAGTGGCTGACGTCGCTCTGTAATCTGAATCCTAAAGCCGTTATCAGGAAGGCGCGGGAGACCGCGCCTTTTTAACAATCTCCTCCAGATTCTTCCTTCCTCAAACCCGATTTAGCACGAATTGCGCGTTCTTTGTACGCCACAAATCTGTCAAAAACATCGTCATAAATCCCCGAAAACCCTGTCGGATTGCGGCCTGCGCGCAAGTCAGACGTTCTCATCTCCTCTTTTTTTGAAAGGTTAAATCCTTTTTTAAATTATGTAGTGATAATGTTATATTCGTTGCCATCATTTGAAAAAATGAAGATTCAGTAACGTTCCCGCGTGTTTTTTTGCTAATTTCTTGTTCGATTGTGATAACAGAAGTCATAACAAATCGTCATAACGAAACAGAACTGAACATTTAGAGAAACAGACGTCATGAGAAAGATACTTGGTATGCTTCTCAACCGTGACTCACTGGGTGCCAGCGAGCCTGCGGCCGCAGAAGACGAAAAATCCGTTGATGTATTGCTGGTCGGCGGCGGAATTATGAGTGCTACGCTCGGGACCTATCTTCAGGAACTCGAGCCGGACTGGTCGATCCATATGATCGAACGCATGGACGGCGTGGCTCAGGAAAGCTCGAACGGCTGGAATAACGCCGGGACAGGCCATTCCGCGCTGGCAGAAATGAACTACACCCCGGTGATGCAGGACGGCTCCGTCGATATCACCAAAGCCGTGGCGATCAACGAAGCCTTTCAGGTTTCCCGTCAGTTTATGGCGTATCAGGTGCAAAAAGGTGTGCTGAATAATCCACGCTCGTTCATTAACAGCGTGCCGCACATGAGCTTTGTCTGGGGCGATGAAAATATCGATTTCCTGCGCAAACGTTTTGCTGCCCTGCAGGAAAGTACGTTGTTCCGTGGGATGGAATATTCGGAAGATCCGGAACAAATCAAACAGTGGATCCCGGCGGTAATGGATGGCCGTGATCCGGCGCAAAAAGTGGCGGCAACCCGCACCACGGCAGGCACCGACGTGAACTTCGGCGAAGTAACGCGTCAGCTGGTGGAAGCCCTGCAGAAAAAATCCAATTTCACGCTGGCGAATGGCCAGGAAGTGCGCGACATCCAGCGCAATCCGGACAGAAGCTGGCGTGTGACTATCACCGATCTCAAACACAGTCACAAACATCACGTCGTGAACGCGAAATTTGTGTTCATCGGTGCCGGTGGTGCGTCGCTGACCCTGTTACAAAAATCCGGTATTCCGGAAGCGCGTGACTACGGCGGTTTCCCGGTCGGCGGTGAATTCCTGGTGACTGAGAATCAGGACGTGGTGAAACGTCATCTGGCGAAGGTGTACGGCAAGGCCGCCGTGGGCGCGCCGCCGATGTCCGTTCCGCATCTCGACACCCGTATCATCGACGGTAAACAGGTTCTGCTGTTCGGGCCGTTCGCGACCTTCTCCAGCAAATTCCTCAAAAACGGTTCCCTGTGGGATCTGTTCGGGAGCGTCAACAGCTCGAACTTACTGCCAATGACGCACGTCGGTATGGGTAACTTCGACCTGGTGAAATATCTGGTCGGGCAGGTGATGCTCAGTGATAACGACCGTCATGCAGCGCTGAAGGAATTCTTCCCGCAGGCCGAGCAGAAAGACTGGAAACGCTGGGTGGCGGGGCAGCGCGTGCAGGTCATCAAAAAAGATGGCAAACACGGTGGCGTATTGCGTCTGGGCACTGAAGTAGTCAGTGCGAAAGATGGCAGCATCGCCGCCTTGCTGGGCGCCTCTCCGGGCGCGTCCACTGCTGCGCCAATCATGATGAAGCTGCTGGAAACCGTGTTTAAAGAGAAAGCCGCCAGCCCGCAATGGCAGGCCAAATTCCGGGAGATCATCCCGTCGTATGGCACAAAACTGAACGGCAATGTGGAAGCAACCGAGAAAGAGCTGCTGGAAACCAGCCGTATTCTGCAACTCGAGACGCCTTCCATGAAGACGACGCCGGTCGCCGAGGTGGTTCAGCTGCGTCCGCTCGATGCACAGGCGCAGGAAGAAACCAATCTGCCAGCGGATATCGCGCTGTAATTCCTTAACCGGGAAACAACAAAACCGCCTGTTAACCTCAGGCGGTTTTTTTTATGCCTTTATTTTCCTCATGCGCCGGAAAGGGATTTTGCGATATTCGCCTCCTTTATGCGGGCCGTTTCATTTTGCGATTCCAGTACAATTCTCGCCAAAGGGGTGTCTTCGTGATAACGCGTTTGTGCATCCAGCCCTTTAGAATATTTATTGTATTTCCACCCTGCATAACCGAGGAACAGCACCAGCCCGCCGACGTTATAAAACACAATGGTTAAAATGCTGGCGCCGGTCGGGAATGTTGAGGCGATAAATCCGACGGTAAAAATCACAATCAGTGTACTGACGATGGTGATCCCCTGCTTTCTAGAGCCCATTTTAAAATCGCGTTCAACGTTGTCATATTTCAGCCGCAGATTCAGATACGCCAGCATAATAAACAGCGGTGGCAGCATGGATGCCGCGGCTGTCATATTGATCAGCGTATTCATTAATTCCTGCACGCTGTTTGAGCCCAGGGTCGGAATTAACATCAGCGGGATGACGATAAGAAACTGGATCCACGCCGCGCGCGTCGGCACGCCGTGTTTATTCAGACGGATGGTTTTCTCCCCAAAAATCCCCTTAGGAATTTCAGTAAAGAAGATTTTGACCGGCGCGGCCGTCCACATTAGCAGTGAACCAAACATCGCGGTAAATGAAACGACGCCGACGAAGCGGTTCATCATTACCGCCGGTAAACCAAAGTGTGCCGATAATCCTTCGAATACCTGCACCGTGCCGCCGGTGAAATGCAGCGCAGACTGCGCCACGAATACGTTGATCAGCAGTGACGCGATGGAGTAAAGCACGCCGATCACCAGCCCGGAAATGATGATGACTTTGACGAATGCGCGGCTGCCGCCCTTGACGTCATTGACGTATACCGCGACCGATTCCGCACCGCCTGCCGCCTGAAATATCCACGCGATAATGCCTAAGAATGCCCAGTTAAAATGCGGCGTCATGGCGTCGACATTGATCGGATTCGCCGGCTCGACACCGCCAATTAATGCTGCGCCCGCCAGCACGATATAAGAAAACGTCAGCAGCAACATTAATGTGGAGGTAACCGACGTCATCGGGCCGAGTAATTTCGCACCGCTGTTGGAAATAAGCGTGGAAAAAGCGAACAAACAGATGCTGATGATGGCGGTGGTGACCGGTGTGAAAATATAGTCATGCCCTAAAAATGCGTACGAGGCGTAAGCAATAACGCGCGGAAGCAGCGCCGTGAAGAAAAATAAATTCACGAACCAGTAAGTGTACGCCGTCATAAATGCCCAGCGACCGCCGAGCGCACTTTTTACCCAGGCGTAAACGCCGGCTTCCGAGTTTTTATTCAGCGAGACAAATTCGGCGATGATCAGACAAAACGGAATGAAATACAGCACAGTCGCTACCAGAAAGACCGGCGCGGAGGCGATGCCCAACTGAATATTATTATTGATGACATTATTAAAGCTAAAAACGGCGGCAAACGTCATGGATAACAATCCAAATTTACCGATCGTATTGCGACTGGACCCGGCCATAGTGAATCTCCAACTGCGATATTTGTAGGGTGAGTTTTTTATTATTTGTTTAAGAAATAGCTTTCTTCGATGGTCACTTTCAGGATGACTTTTTTAACGTTTTTTTCTGGCCGGAAGCGGCTGGCTTCGTGATTTTCAAAAATGATGACGTGGCCTTTTCGCGCTGTGATTTTTTCGCCGCTGCCGGTGAAGAGTTCACGATCGGTTTCATCGCTGTAGGGCGCGAAAATGTTAAGCCGTGATTTGGCAGCGAATTCAATGTCTTCGCTCCCTTCGAGGTAGTAGTGAATATCGAAATAACGCCGGTGGCCTTCAAATTCTGCCCGCTGCGGTTCCGCGCCGGACGCCAGTCGGTATACCAGCGAATCGCCGACAGAGTGAAAAACGCCGGGACGGATATTTTCAACGTTATTGACTGCTTCCATGCAGCGCAGCCATTTTTTTCCTGTGCCGTACAGCCGCTGAAATTCAGTTAACGAGTCAAGAATAATCATCAGTTCGCCTCCGGGGTTTCTAAGGGCTGGGGTTGAAAGGAATGTTCGGCAAGGCTCCGGCTGTCGGTGTCCTGCTGGCGGAAAGGCACCAGCGTGAAGCCGTAGCTGAACGCCGAGAAGTAAACGCGGTAAGAATCGAGCACTTCCGAGCCCCAGGAGTTGGAGCCGAGCCCCATGATTTGATGATCGAGGTTGAGGGTCAGGCAGCTATCCGGCGTGAGCTCGTCGATGTGCTGCGCCTGCTGCACCATTTGCGAACTGTACGGCCACAGGCTGAAATTGATCGGCTGGCGCGGCTGAATGAAAATCCCGTTTCCGGCGTTATCGCGCAGGCTGAGCCAGCGGATATCCTGACGGTTGCCGTTGTCCTGCGGCATTGGGTAGTTCTCAAACAGGCTGCTTACCGGCTGCTGATAATGGCTAATCAGGTTCGCCTGACGGCTGTCCTGATAGTTTTCGCCCGGCCCGCGACCGTAATATTCCACCTGTTGAAAACGGCGGCTGATGCCAAAATCCAGCCCGATTTTCGGGATAACGTGGCTAAAATCACCATAGGGCGTGCCGGACAGATCCAGACTGACCGTGCCCTGTGGCGATATCCGCCAGCGGTAAACGCAGCGCATACCGAAATCAAACACCGGCGGGGCGATCATCGTGCGCACTTCAATCACGACGTCGTTGTTCAATCGCTCACAATGCAGCGAGCGAAAATGCTGCTGCATGATCTGCAAATGATTAGGCTGCCAGATGCCTTCAAACTCCGGCTTATGATTGTCGATTACCGGTTTGAAGAAGTTGAGTGTGGGCGCGCGGCCAACGATTTCTTCTCCGTCGACCTGCCAGCTTTTCAGTTCGCCGTCGAGGCGGGAAAACTCAAGGCGAAAGCCCTGACCGCTGACGATAATCAGTAGCTTCTGCTCGTCGCAAACCAGCGGTATGCGGCTATCCGCATCGGGTAAGGTCGCCAGCGTCTCTGCGGCCTGCAACAGCACCTGATAATGTCCGAGCGGATGATTCGCTTCGCTGTACGCGGTCGGGCTGTTTTTACTGATGCTGACGTTAAGGAAGGTTTCCTGGCCGCTGACGGTGAATTCCGGCAGTGGAATTTCTTCACATTCGCCAGGTTGCAGGTGCGGCAGGGTGATTTTACGGGTTTCTGCGCAGCGCCCGGCAATCTGTACGGTCAGCGTCAGCGTGATGTCTGCCAGTGAGCTGAACCAGTAACGGTTTTTGACGCGTAGAGCGTCGCCATCGCGACTGATTTCCACCGGGCACAACACCTGTTTGTATTCGCGCAGACCGGGGCCTGGCGTCTGATCAGGGTAAATCAGGCCGTCCATACAGAAGTTGTAATTATTCGGATAATCGCCGTAATCGCCGCCATAGGTGTAGCGTATTTTCCCGTTTTCGGCGGTTTCCAGCAGGCCGTGGTCGCACCATTCCCAGATGTAATGCCCTTGCAGGCTGGCGTGACGGTTCATCACGGCCTGATATTCCGCGAGTCCGCCGGGGCCGTTGCCCATCGCGTGGGCGTACTCGCAAATAATGCGCGGTTTAGCGTGCGGATATTCGCCGAACGCGTTCATCATCTGAACGCGGGAATACATGGTGCTGATGACGTCAGTGACCTCAGCGTCGCGGTCTTCTTCGTAATGAATGAGACGCGTCGGGTCGAGAGCTTTGCAGCGCGTGGCCATGGCGCGGATATTGCAGCCATAACCGGATTCGTTGCCGAGCGACCACATCACTATCGACGGATGGTTTTTCTGCGCCATCACATGTCGCTCGATGCGTTCAACATAGGCGCGTTCCCAGCGCGGATCGTCGGTGATACGGCTCAGATCGCCGACGTTGGCGAAACCGTGGCTTTCCAGGTCGGTTTCGGCCATGACGAATAAGCCGTAGATGTCGCACAGGTCGTAGAAGCGCGGATCGTTCGGGTAATGTGCGGTGCGCACCGAGTTAATGTTGTGCTGTTTCATCAGGATGATATCGCGCTCAACCCGCGCCATATCGACCGCGCGCCCTTTGCGGTGATCGTGGTCGTGCCGATTCACGCCGTGCAGTTTGAGGTAACGCCCGTTGATATAAAACAGCCCGTCGCGCACGGTGATATCACGAAATCCGACGCGTTGCGGCACCACGGAAATCACCTTGCCCGCGTCGTCATACAGCGTCAGCAGCAGCTGATATAACGCCGGATGCTCCGCGTTCCACTGACGTGGCTGACTGACCGGCATCTCCAGCCTGCAACGGGTTTCGTCGCTGATACACAAGCCTTCTGCCGACAACTCCGCGATGCAGCGTTCGCCATCCCAAAGCTGCGCATGCAGCCGGTAACCGCTGACCGGCTGATGAAGGTTGTGCAGAGCGACATCAATGTTCAATGTCGCATCGCAGTAGTTTTCATCGAATGCCGTGACGAGGGAAAAATCCTGCAGATGGACAGGGTTCTGGCCGGTGAGATACACATCGCGGAAAATCCCCGCCATCCACCACATGTCCTGATCTTCGATGTAGGTCGAATCCGCCCACTGCATTACGCGCACCGACAGCAGATTTTCGCCCGGCTGCGCCGCCGCGCTGATATCAAACTCCGCGCACAGGCGGCTGCCTTTGCTGAAACCGACGTAATGGCCGTTCACGTAAACTTCGAAATAGGTTTCGACACCGTCGAATTTAATCAGGGTTTGTTTGCCTGCCCATGAAGCATCCAGACAAAATGTGCGCTGATATGCGCCGGTCGGATTGTTGGTGGGCACGAAAGGAATGTCGATCGGGAAGGGAAAACCTTCGTCGGTATATTGCAGCTGGCCGTGGCCTTCCATTTGCCACATCCCCGGCACGGCGATATCACCCCAGCCGCTCACGGGCTGACGGTAGAATTCATCAGGAACTAACGCTGGATGCGCAAAATAGCGGAATTGCCAGCGGCCGCTAAGCAGCTGAAAATTCTGGCTGGCGGCGCGGTCAAAGCTTAGCGCCTGCTGCGCGTTTTCATAACTGAAAAACCGGGCGCGAGGCGGTAAACGGTTTTCTGACTGCTTGTCGATGTTTTCCCAATTATTCACGTGATCTCTCCTGAGACGTGTTTCTATGGGAAATAAGATAGTAAATATTTAGTAAAAATAACTAAAAACATTTACTGATTGTCAGAGAGATCACACAATTTTAAAAATGTGTTTGAGGATCATGCAGTTAATTTTACCGATCGTCGAAGATCCCTCTGACACTGCCTTTTCATCGAAAAACCGCGTGCCAGAGAGTGATTCGTACCAGCCCCGGATCAGCGGCGCGTGGTGTCGCGCAACTGCAAAGAGCTCGGTACAAACAGTGAAAGCGGTACGCTGCGTTCATCGCGCAGGCGTTCAGTCAGCAGGTTGACTGCCTGCGCACCCATGGTTTCTGAATGAATGCGAACCGTTGATAATGAAGGAAAAACAAAGCGGGCGGTCGGGATGTCGTTGACGCTTATCAGCGCGATTTGCTCGGGGATTTTCACGCCATGTTCCAGCAGCGCACGGGTCACGCCCAGCGCAATCGAATCGGTGGCAATCAGCAATGCCGGTGGCCAGGGCGCGTTCTCTGCCAGCATTTTCTTCGCACACTGATAGCCGGACTGGCTGGTGAAATCGCCGTAATAAATATCCCGTGGCTGCACGACGTTTTTCAGCCGGCCATATTCCACAAACGCCTGCTCACGCTGGTCGGCGAACTCCGGATGATCGCGCCCGCCGATAAAACCGATGCGCGAGTAACCCTGGGCGATGAAGAAATCGATCACCTTCTGGCTGATTTTAAAGAGATCCACATTCACGCAGTCAAACTGTGCGTCTTCCATCACGCCGTCAATGAAGACCACCGGGCAGGATTGCTGACTGAGTTGCTGATGCAGCGCGATCTGCGGCTGGCCGATGACCAGAAATCCGTCGGCGGACGGCAACGGTTTATCGCCACTGAAATCATAACCAGAAATTAGCGTGATACCGAGTTTTTCACATTGCGTTTCAACGCCATAGCGCATGGAAAGATAGTAAGGATCATCGATTTCCAGCCCCTGGCGGTAGGTGAACAGCGCCGCGAAGGTCATCCGGTGCGTCGCGTTGCGTTTGGAAGGGGACAGCTTATATTCCAGACGCTCCGCCGCTTCCAGAATGTTCTGCCGGGTTTGCGCTTTCACGCTCAGGCTCGGATCGTCATTTAGCACGCGCGAAACCGTCGCAACGGATACGTTCGCGGCCTCAGCGATTTCCTTCAAAGTAGCCATCAGCGTCTCATAAATAGGTAAACGAAAGCCGTAGCTTAATGTGATCAGCCGCTTATGTACACCCGCTGCGGCTGCGTGAGCGCCCAAAAAAGCAATGTGACAAGGTTAACGCTTTACCAATAATTCAGTATATTTTAGTAAAATATTTACTACTATGCGTTTTACTTTTTGGCTCACCTAAAACTTCTCATTCTGAGCGAAGCGCATAACCATGAAGAAAATATCACTCAATAAAATATTAATGCTTTTATTATTCGCCTCGCCAATGACTTTAGGGGCGCAGGAACAGGCCGTACCTGCCGAACACAATGTATTAACCCCGCCTGAAATAACGCCTAAATACCCGGATGCGACCGCCTACCGTTTTTATGGTGAAATGGGCGGCGGCGGCAGCGTCTATTTAAACGGTAAAGATCAGCATAAATACAGCGATGGAACTTATATCGAAGGCGGGCTGGAAATAAAGCACGGCAACTGGTTCGGGCTTATTTATGGCGAAGGCTGGACAGTGCAGGCCGATCATCAGGGAAATGCCTGGGTGCCGGACCATAGCTGGGGCGGATTTGAAGGTGGCCTGAACCGGTTTTATGGCGGCTATCGTACGGATAACGGCACCGAGATGATCCTCAGTATGCGCAACGATTCCTCACTCGATGACCTGCAATGGTGGGGCGATTTCACACCGGAATACGGTTACGTTATTCCCAATACGCGCGATTTAACTCAGGCTGCGAAAATTCAGAACCTCACCGGCAAGTTTCGCTATAGCGTGACCGCCGCGCCGGAAAGCCGTGTCGATGAAAGCAAGGCGCTGCTGCATTTTGGAAAATATGACCGTTATTCAGACAAATACATCTATCGGGCGATGGTCAACGGTTATACGCAATATGACCTGACGGAGGGGCTGACGCTGCTCAACGGCCTTGAGCTTACCGACGGCACCGGGCAGCTGTTTCTCGCCGGTTTGCAGGGCAAAAATCTCGCCGGGCGCATCTGGCATCACACCGGCAAGGGCGATGGCAATCATCCGGGCAGCGAATCCGGGATGATGGTCAGCGCGATGGCGGAAGCCGCGTCAGGCCTCTATTTATCCACCGCGTACAGCTATGCCGAACACCATTTAGATAATGCGGCTGACACCACGACGTCCTATGCACAGGCTGGGATCTGGTATGAATATTACGGTGGCCGCTTCGCGACGGCATTAGACAGTAAATTTTATATGAGCAACGACAATACCGGCGCCAGTAATTCAGTATTTCTGATGCAATATTTCTATTGGGGTAAATCATAATGAAAAACGTCAGCAGACTTAAATACGCTACACTTTTGGTCTCAGCGGCATTATTTATTTCCGGCACTGCACTAGCCAATAATGCCAAGATATTGCATGCAGGGGATTATAAAAACGTCATTAACCGTACCGGTGCGCCACAATATATGCTCGATTATGATTTCGATGAGCACCAGCGTTTTAATCCGTTATTTGATGACGGTGCGTGGCATGGACATTTATTACCGGCAGGCCCGCAAAGTATGGGCGGATTTCCTGGCCCGGCGCTGCTGACCGAAGAATACATCAACTTTATGGCGGAGAATTTTGACCGCCTGACGGTCTTCAAAGAAGGTAAGAAAGTCGCGCTGAGAATGACGGCGTACAGCATTCCCGGCGCGCTTGTTCAGACGCTAACTGCGCCCGGCATCCGTATCGATCTGACCCTGCGTTTCGTCACCTCGCGCACGTCGTTGCTTGAAACCAAAATCACCACCGATTCCCCGCTGGAACTGGTGTGGGACGGCCAGCTTCTGGAGAAACTTCACGCTCAGGAAGGCAAGCCGCAGTCGGATAAAACCATCGAACAGGAATATCCCGGCTATACGCGTACTATCCTCCCGACGGCTGACGGGCTGCGCGTTACCTTCGGCAAAGTCCGTGCGCCTTCCAGCCTGATGACATCAGGGGAATCACAGTATCAGATCCACAAATCTCTGCCGATGCAGACGACCGTCGAGGGGCATCAGTTTACCGGCAAGGCGGACATCTCCGGATCCACTACGATTTACACCACCTATTCGCATCTGCTGACTGCCGCCGAAGTGCAGCAGGAACAGCCGAAAATCGCCGATATTCTCCTCCATCCGCACACTTATCTCACCGCAAGTGAAGAGCGCTGGGAAGGGTATTTGAATAAAGGGCTGACCAACGCACACGCGACAAAAGCACAGGAACGCGTGGCGGTAAAAGCCATCGAGACCCTTAACGGTAACTGGCGCGGTGCGGCAGGCGCGATGAAGTTTGATTCTGTCACGCCGTCGGTGACCGGCCGCTGGTTCTCTGGTAATCAGACCTGGCCATGGGACACCTGGAAACAGGCGTACGCGATGGCCCATTTCAATCCGCAGGTGGCGAAAGACAATATCCGTGCGGTGTTTGCGTTTCAGATCCAGCCCGGCGATCCGTTGCGTCCCTGGGATGCCGGTTTTGTTCCCGATCTTATTGCCTATAACCCGAGCGCCGAGCGCGGCGGGGAGGGTACCAACTGGAATGAGCGCAACACCAAGCCGAGTCTGGCGGCGTGGTCGGTGATGGAAGTCTACAAAACCACTGGCGATAAGGCGTGGCTGGCTGAGATGTACCCAAAGCTGGTCGCTTATCATGACTGGTGGTTGCGCAACCGTGATCATAACCATAACGGCGTGCCGGAATATGGCGCGACCCGCGATAAAGCGCATAACACTGCCGACGGCAAGATGCTGTTTACCGTCAAAGACGGCCAAAAAGAACAGACAGAATCCGGGCTGAAGAATTACGACAAGGTCGTGAAGTCAGGAAAATACGACAGCATTGAGATCCCCGCGCAAGTTGCGGCCTCCTGGGAATCTGGCCGTGACGATGCCGCCGCCTTTGGCTTCATCGATGCCAAACAGCTGGCGAAATACGTCGAAAAGGGGGGTAAAAAACAGGACTGGCAGGTCAGCTTCGCCGAAAACCGCGCCGCCGACGGCACGCTGTTAGGCTATTCGCTGTTGCAGGAGTCGGTGGACGAAGCCAGCTATATGTTCAGTGACAATAAATATCTGGCTGAAATGGCGGACATTCTCGACAAGAAATCCGAAGCGGAAGCTTTTCGCAGCAAAGCCGCGAAACTGGCTGATTACATCAATACCTGCATGTTCGACAGTCACAGCGGCTTCTTCTACGACATCCGTATTGAAGACAAACCGCTGGCAAATGGCTGTGCAGGCAAGCCGATTGTCGAACGTGGCAAAGGTCCCGAAGGCTGGTCCCCATTGTTCAACGGCGCAGCGACGCAGGCCCACGCCGACGCGGTAGTAAAAGTCATGAAAGACCCGAAAGAGTTCAACACCTACGTGCCACTCGGCACCGCCTCGCTGACCAATCCGGCGTTCGGTGCAGACATCTACTGGCGTGGCCTCGTGTGGGTCGATCAGCTCTATTTCGGCTTAAAAGGCATGGAGCAATATGGCTATCGCGATGATGCCGTCGCGATGGCGCAGACCTTCTTCGACCACGCCGACGGACTGATCACCGACGGCCCGATCCGTGAGAATTACAACCCGCTAAACGGTAAGCAGCAGGGCGCCCCGAATTTCTCATGGAGCGCCGCGCATCTATATATGTTGTATAACGATTTTTTCGGGCAGGGTAAGTTGAAATAATCCAGTGGCCGTAACCGCCCCTCGGGGCGGTTTTCGTAGGTCAGGATTTGCGCCCTAATCCCCAGCACACCAGCCCTGCGACCACCAGCGACGGAAGGGTCGCGCCGATGTCCGGCAGCAGGTGAGCCATCAGATGATAGACCGCGATACCGATAATCCATGCTGCCAGTGAATGCACATTCAGGTCTTTATGGGTCTGAACGTGCAGGACAAAATGATGGGTGAGCACGACGCCGAACAGGGGCGCAAACACTGAGCCAATCAGCAGCAGGAAGTTTTCATACTGCGTGAGCGGCACACCCCATGCGATAAGCGTACACAGCAAGCCAATGCCCAGTGTGAGTTTTCCGATGCTGATGGGCAACGATGTCCCCGCCGAGACCGCCGCCGAATGGATATCCGCGAACGCGTTTTCGTGTTCATCCACCAGAATCAGTAACAATGGAATGCCCAGCGCGATGCCGGAAAGTGCCAGCAGCAGGGCGTTAGCGTCAGTCGATGTGCTGACGAACGCCAGCGTGTAGCCCACGCCGAGTGACATCATCCATACGCTGCCGAGAAAATATCCGCACGCCGTTCCCCAGAAGTTCTGTCTGGCGGTTTTGCCGAACCGGGTGTAATCCGACACCAGCGGCAGCCACGAAAAGGCCATCGAGACCACGATGTCACAGGCCAGCGCGAACGGCATCGAGCCGTCTCCCGCTTTGTGCCAGAGCGTGGATAAATCCGCATGCAGGAACAGGTAACCGGTCAGCCACGCGCAACTTGCCAGAAGCAACCAGATCCCCCAGCGGCGCAACACCACGCGGATAAATGCCAGAGGCCCGCTGGCCGCCAGCAGCGTGGCAATTGCGCCGAAGATAAACGTCCAGAGTGTCGGATTGGCCCACAAGCCGCCATCGCCCCACGCCCGTTTTGCCAGAAGAGTGGCCGCATCGCGCATGACGACGATTTCGAACGCTCCCCAGCCGACCAGTTGGATCAGATTAAACACCACCGGCAACGCCACCCCGCGTTTACCGAGGCTCAGCCTCAGCGATGCCATCGACGACATTCCCGTCTGTCCGCCGATCACCCCGACCAGCGCCAGCAGTGCAACGCCCACTGCGGAACCCAACACAACAGCCGCCAGCGATCCCGCGAGCCCCAGACCCGGAGCCAGAATCGCCCCCGCCTGCAATACCATCAGGCCCATGCCGAGCGAGAACCAAAGCGAGAATAAATCAGCCCAACCTAATGTCCGTGATTTTTCCGGAACAGAGGTTTTCGGTGAGTAAATACTATTATCTTTCATGAGGTTAATTTCGTGGTTAGAGCGAAGGTCTGTTATAGCACAAAGCCAAAGGATTCTGATGACGGGTATGGGGGAAGCGCACTTTTGGGTTTCAGTTGCTGAATTTCCGGCACAAAAAACCTTTTCTCACTTCTTAAAATTTCAATCTCTTCCTTACTTCGAATGAATCACAATCACGCCTAATTTCTCCAGCAAATGACTTTGCTGCCAGTCATCGATTTTCACGCCGTCGAGATCGACCTTGCGCAGGTTCAGTTCGCCAAGATCGGAATTCGTCAGGTCACAATGGGTGATGTTCACATTGTTCCAGTCAAATTCGGTGAATTCGCCGCCGGAAAGATCGGAGCCGCTGAGGTTCGCGCCTTGCACATTCGCACCGGTCCAGCGGTTTTCCCACAGTTCACATTTCTCCAGAATGACTTTGCTGAAGTTCGTGTAGCTGAAGTTATTTTTGGTCATGAACGCGCTGCAAAACCAGGTGCGCGAGGTGATCATATTCATAAAGCTGGCACCGCTGAAATCTGCGCCGGTGGCTTTGCATTCGCGGATTTCCAGACCCAGCGCCTGAATATTTTTGAAGTCGGCCATGGTTAAATCGCAGTTTTTGAAACTGGCGTCTTTCAGCTGCGCATGCTGAAAAGAGCAACCTGCCTGCGTTTCATCATCGTAAAAAATACAGTTCACGAAGGCGACTTCAGACAGATCACTGCTGTCGAAACGGCAGCGCAGGAACCGGCAATCATGAAATATTTCGCCCGTTAGCTGCTTTTGGCTAAACCGCTGGTCGCTGAAAGTCTGGTCTTTGATCATCTCGTTCTCTGTCATTTTTCCCGCCGCGAAGGGGCTTATCCTGACAGAAAATACAGATCGAAAATATGGAACCTGCCTCGTAATAACACGATTTACTTAAGTATTCGTTTTGCCGAACGGCTGGCAGGCGTCTATTCTCAAAGGCTTAACGGAGTCCATCTTTCAATCAGCTAAGGAAGACTGAAATGCGTCTGTCCATCCTCTTTATGGCAACCAGTCTGGCGTTCAGCCAGTACGCAATGGCGGCAGAATCCGCGCCGCCCGCCACGCAGGAGCACGTCATGAATCACGCGATCAACGCCGATAATCCTTTTTTAAAAGCCAGCCCGCTCGAGTATCAGGCTCCGCAATTTAATCTCTATAAAGACAGTGATTACGAACCTGCGCTGCTTGAAGGCATCCGTCAGAAACTGGCTGAAGTGGATAAAATTGCCGACGACATTTCTCCGCCGACCTTTGAGAATACGTATGTCGCACTGGAAAAATCCGGCGTGATGTTGCAGCGCGTCCAGAACGTCTTTGGCGCGATGACCGGGGCGAATACCGACGATACGCTGCAAAAAATAGATGAAGACATGTCGCCGAAGCTTGCCGCGATGGATGACACTATTCATCTCAACAGCAAATTATTTGCGCGGCTGAAAGCGGTCTATGACCAGCGCGCGTCGCTAAAACTCGATGCCGAATCCCAGCGCCTGATCGAGGTGACGTATAAGGATTTTGAGCTGTCAGGCGCGAATCTGTCCGATGCGGATAAAGATAAACTCAAAGCCCTTAATCAGCAGGCGGCCACGCTCAGCACTCAGTTCACCAACAAACTGTTGGCCGCCACCAAAGCGGGCGGCCTGACGGTGAAAGACAAAGCGCAACTGGCCGGGCTGAGTGATGCCGAGCTTTCCGCCGCCGCGCAGGCAGCCAAAGACCGCAAGCTGGATAACACCTGGCTGCTGGTATTGCAAAACACCACGCAGCAGCCGTTGTTGCAGTCGCTGGAAAACCGCGAAACGCGCAAAGCACTGTACGAAGCCTCAATCAATCGCGCAGAGAAAGGCGATGCCAATGACACCCGCGAACTGATCGCGAAACTGGCTAAAGTCCGCGCCGAACAGGCCAAAGTGCTGGGCTTCCCGAGCTATGCCGCGTGGAAGCTGGAAGACCAGATGGCGAAAACGCCACAGGCCGCGCTGGATTTCATGCACAAAATTGTTCCGGCAGCGACTGCACGGGCAGAGCGTGAGGCAAAAGATATTCAGTCGCAGATTGATAAACAGCACGGCGATTTTAAGGTCGCGGCGTGGGACTGGCAGTTTTATGCGCAGCAGGTACGCAAAGAAAAATATGACCTCGACGACGCGCAGATCAAACCCTATTTTGAGCTGAATAATGTGCTGGAAAATGGCGTCTTCTACGCGGCGAACCTGTTGTACGGCGTCACCTTTAAAGAGCGTAAAGACCTGCCGGTGTATAACCCCGACGTACGCGTCTTTGAAGTGTTCGACAAAGACGGCAAATCGATGGCGCTGTTCTACGCCGATTACTTCCAGCGTGACAATAAAGGCGGTGGCGCGTGGATGAGCAACTACGTCGATCAGTCCAAACTGCTGGGCACAAAACCGGTGATTTACAACGTCGCGAACTTCCAGAAACCGGCTGCGGGGCAACCGGCTTTGCTGTCGTGGGATGACGTGATCACGATGTTCCATGAGTTCGGCCACACCCTGCACGGGCTGTTCGCCGATCAACAATACCCGAGCCTTTCCGGCACCGCGACGCCGCGTGATTTTGTCGAATTCCCGTCACAGTTCAACGAGCACTGGGCGAGTGACCCGAAAGTGTTTACTCACTTCGCCAAACATTATCAGACCGGTGAAGTGATGCCGCAGGCATTGCAGGACAAAATCGAGAAGGCCAATAAGTTTAACAAAGGTTATGACATGACCGAGTTGCTGGCCGCTGCGCTGCTCGATATGCACTGGCACAGCCTGAGCGCGAGCGATCCGCAGCAGGATGTCGATAAGTTCGAAGCCGAATCGCTGGCGAAGGACAACGTCAATCTGGCTTACGTCCCGCCGCGTTACCGTTCCAGCTACTTCCAGCACATCTGGGGCAACGGCTACGCCGCCGGTTATTACGCCTACCTGTGGACCGAAATGCTGGCCGACGACGCCTTTGCGGGTATCACCGAGCAGGGCGGGCTGACGCGAGAAAATGGGCAGAAATTCCGCGATCAAATCCTTTCGCGCGGTAACAGCGAAGATCTCGAAAAACTGTACGAAACCTGGCGCGGTAAAGCACCGTCAATTGAGCCGATGCTGAAGAACAGGGGGCTCGAAGAATAACGGAAAAGAATGATGAACGGCGGGTGTGGGTAGGATACCCGCCGTTTTTAAGCTCTTCATTCTCTTCGTTTATTTAGGCGATAAGCGGGCAATTGTCAGGTAAGGGGCATTTTTGCGAGAATAATATTTTTCCATTATCCAACTCCGAAGTTTTAACTTAGATTCTTCTTCATTGTGACTAAAGCATTCAAACTCGCCATAGTTAGCATCAAATACTCGATAAGTTTTCTGATTAACAGATACGCCAATACAGTGGAAAAAATCCACATCATTTACGACGGCTACAAAATAGAACCCATTCTTATTATCTTGATGAATTCTTTGACCTTCATAGCACCGAAGTAACTTTTCATCTGTTGATTTATAACGATCGCTTTTTAATACCAACATTTGTCCCAGCGTGAGCCAGGTAAATTCACAGTATGCCCGTTGACGGGAAAAAAAACGATGAACCTCTTTATAATATTGCTTGTCTTTTCTGGTTGCTGACATTTCGTTCATTAGCCAGTCCTGAGTCATCGCAAAACAAACCCCATTTTGTAAATGGCTTTCGTTGGTTAAATTTTCCAAGTATCGATCTTGATTTAATGGGAAATTCCTTTTCATATTGCCCTCTGGCTTGTAAACACATTATTCGTTGTTTAACTGACTGTTTTTAGAGGTGAGTGTTATTGATGACACACTGAAAAATAGTGGGTTATCTCGCCTCAAGACGGTCTCGCTCATATCATCTGGCGTCTTGATGACGTTCATTTAAGTGATGAAAATTAAAAAGCCGATATGCATTATAGATAATAGAAAGATCTATGCAATGCTGGAAATAAAATTGATCAGACGAATAGATGAGATGCAATTAATTAATATTTCACATATTAATTAATTTAAAGTTAATAGCGTGAGTTTTCCTTTATTCAGGCACTTTATTTAGGTTTTTTAACTCAGAAAAAATATGAGTCGTAAATTTCAGGCGCGCAGTTGGATAACCGTTATGAATCCGGAAGTAGATTCTCTGCGCCGTCTCGTTCTTCACCAGACGGAGCAGAGAATCGCCCCTGCGCTAAAAATGGCTAATGGCGTATCACTAACAAAGTAGCTCGCTGGAGTTTACTGGGAGCCCTGCGCCGCCAGCCTGTGCCCCATCCAGAAGAATACCAGCCCGGCCACCGAAGCGGCGATCAGTGCGATAAACATCACCGCCGGTGCGGTGTAGCTGAGCAGGAAGCCGCACATGACCGGGTTGATTGCGCCGCCAAGATTGCTCAGGTTTTGCATGCCGTAGTAGCTGCCTTTCATGTTTTCCGGGGCAATAAAGTCGATAAACATATATTCCACCGGAATGACGATAAGTTCGCCGAAGCTGAAAATCGCCATCGCAATCATCCAGAACAGTACCGACTCTCCGGCGGTCATAAATCCGATCAGCCCGACGATAAAGAATACCGTGCCGAGAAACAGCCATTTCAGCAGCGTTTGCTGCTTCATCCGGCTGCTTAAAACGTACTGGAAGGCGATAACAATCACGGCGTTGGTGATCATCACCGCGCCAATGATTTTATAGGCAAACTCCGCATTCGACACCAGTATCAGATATTGCGAGAGATATCCGGCAAACTGGCCGAAGACGACTGAGCCGAGCGTGCTGCCCAGCGTGAAGTAAATCAGGCGGCGATCGCGGGCGAGAATGCCCAGTGTCTGGCGCAGATTGGGTTTTGGCAGTGGTTTTTGTTCCTGCCCGGTCTGCGGCGGTTTGTGAGGAATATTGCGTAACCCCCAGCCAAGAGAAATTACCGTCCCGAGGGCCAGTACGCCGGAAATCACAAATGGCAGCATCGGGCTAAACCCCGCCAGCCATACGCCAAGAGAAGAGCCTACCGCCCAGCCGACGTTTACCAGCGTGTAGTTCATCGAAAATGCCTTTACCCGTTTCTCGATCGGCAGCCAGCTGGCGATACAGGCTTTAAGCGTAATACTTAGCAGCGCATAAGAGGCGTTAAGCAGTGCCAGCACCAGCAGAACGCCGGTGACGTTCGGCAGCACCGGCAGCAGTAAAAAACTCAGGCCGAAAGAGCTGATGGATACGGTGATGAGGGTGCGGTGATTAAATTTATCCACCAGATAACCGGCGTACAGGCCGCTGAGAATACCGATTGCCAGGCTGGCACCGAGGATAATCCCGACGCTTTTCGGCAGCAGATGGTAGTGCTCGGTCAGGTAAATCGTGATAAACGGCAGTGTGACGCCACGCCCGATAGTAAGTACTAACGAACTGGCGAGCAGCGCGAGGATCAGCGGCGGCATTCCCTTCATTCTTAAGGCATTCCCTATGTATTGATGATGACGGCTAGCCAATGATAATAGTCGAGTCTGCGCAGTATTTTTCGATACAAAAATGCGGTATTTAAGCGAGATGTGCGCTGATTCTCGGAGCGGATAAAGTTCAAATCTAAGGCTTCTGCGGTTCAACGCTATCTTTTCCTTGAGGCCATCGGGAAGTACCTCTAGATGAACATGAGGCCAAATTTAATCTGTCATGAGTTACTTTTCCTTAAATAATAAATCATGTGTTTTATTTAAAAAATCTCTAATTTATTGTGAGTTTTGTTATATTGGAGCTGGTCTTTATAATCTTAGTTAATGTATTTTATGGAATATATAAATGAACTATATGTATAATGAAATTGATTTCGAGGATTTTAAATTGGCTAAGTCAGGCCAATGGTTTATTGGTGTTTTTTGCACTAAACCAACAGGGATTTACATTTCCCCAGTAAATATATTTGAGGAAAGGGGTGACAGACTCGATGATGATGTTATAAACAACTTTTCTAGCAATGGAATGAATCGTTATGCTTCAGGTGCGCCGGGAGAGAGCAGGGGAATGATGACACCTTTCAAAACCTACAAGGAAGGAAATTGGTTGGCCAACAGAGCAGTCGGTATGACACATCATACTGCTGTCATGCGTAAAAATAAACTTCCTGAACTTTATTGTTACGGATTTTCATTAATAAAAATAAATGATTCATTTGCACAACTTAAGTTTAGTTCAACTTCATTAAATTCTAAGGAAGGGGGATATGTATCACATAGTTTTTCAAGGGCAACATATTCAAATAAAGGAGGGTTCTTTCCTGGTACAACGTTAATGCCAGTCCATAAACAGCAACTCCTTGCTACAGCCTTGAGAGAATATCCGTTCTCAATTTCGCATATTGCTGCGTCTCAGGATTAGATTAATTGCCTTCTTTAAAATAATGTAGGGAAATAAAACCAGATTTAAGAGCTTATGTTTGATCTCTTATTCATTGAAAGACTAACAATTTAATAAAATTAATTAACGCTAATCATAGCTTCTGCGGCGCCACCCCATGAAAGAGCAACACTGAAACGTGTTTACGCAGTGCTTCGGGGGAAATCGGTGAGGCGGCGCCCTGGCGCATTTTCATCGAGGCGAGCGGGAACAGCGTCAGGCCGAACAGGGTGATGAACAGCAGCGCCGGATCGAGTTCCGGATTCAGGCGGCCTTCGGCTTGCCAGCGGGTGATACAGTCGTGCACGATTTTGCGATTCTTATCGCCATTACGTTCTTCCATCCGCTTTTTTAACATGCCGCTTTCGCTGATCACTTCGCGCACCCACAGCGGGGCGACCCAGGGATATTTTACTGCCGCATCGATCATGCACTGCGCCATTGAGGTGATCGCCATCAGCGGATCGTCGGCGTGGATATCAAAGATATCGCTGAAACCGGCACGCACCGGCTGAAAACGCTCATCGATGAGGACGTCCAGCAGCTGCTCGCGGGTATTGAAATAGTAATGCAGCATCGCGGTGGTCACACCCGCCTCTTTGGCGATCATGCTCAGCGGTGTTTCGGCGATGCCGGACTGGGCAAAGAGTTTCAGGGCGGCATCCAGCAGCAGTTCACGCTTATCCACGCCTTTTTTAACCCCGCTCGGGCGACCCGGACGGCGTGGGGGTGTTACGCCTTCTTTTTGAACCTTTTGTGCTGTCGTCGCTTTTTCTGAGATTTTTCTGTCTGTCATGAGCGGGGTGATCCATTGACCGGATGAAAGTGATGCGTCAATATTAATTATACAGTTAATTAATTACAAGTCAGGATTGCATTCATGACAACTATGAACTCGGCGCAGAGCGAAGTGACGCAAGCGAAGCCTTCGATCAAGCTTCTGTTCTCCGCGCTGTTACTGGTGATGCTGCTGGCCGCGCTTGACCAGACCATTGTCTCAACGGCATTACCGACCATCGTCGGTGAGCTGGGCGGCCTGGATCAGCTTTCGTGGGTGGTGACGTCGTATCTGCTGGCGTCGACCATCGTGGTGCCGCTGTACGGTAAGTTCGGTGATTTGCTGGGCCGCAAAATCGTGCTGCAAACGGCGATTGTGGTGTTCCTGCTCGGCTCGGTTCTCTGCGGGCTGGCGCAGAACATGACCCAGTTGATCCTCATGCGTGCATTGCAGGGGCTGGGCGGCGGCGGGCTGATGGTGGTCACCATGGCCGCGGTGGGTGATGTGATCCCGCCGGCTGAGCGCGGAAAATATCAGGGGCTGTTCGGCGGGGTGTTCGGGCTGGCGACGGTCATCGGCCCGCTGATCGGTGGTTTTCTGGTGGAGCATATGTCGTGGCGCTGGATTTTCTACATTAACCTGCCGCTGGGTATTTTTGCGCTGCTGGTGATCGGTGTCGCGCTTAAATCCCAAACCGCGCGTATTCGCCACGAAATCGACTTCCTTGGCGCGGCCTATCTGGCGGCGGCGCTGACCAGCATCATTCTGTTTACCAGCGAAGGTGGCACGGTCTATCAGTGGTCGGATCCGCAGCTGTGGTGCATTCTGGCGTTTGGCCTGGTGACCCTCGGTGGTTTCATTTATGAAGAGACGCTGGCGGCGGAGCCGATCATTCCGCTCGGGCTGTTCCGCGACCGCACATTCCTGCTGAGTTGCGCCATCAGCTTTATCATCGGGATGTCGCTGATGGGCTCGATGACCTTCCTGCCGCTTTATTTGCAGGTGGTAAAAGGCTCGTCGCCGTCCCAGGCCGGGATGCAGCTGCTGCCGCTGATGGGCGCGCTGCTGGTCAGTTCGATTGTCAGTGGGCGCATTATCAGTCGCATTGGTCGCTACCGGATGTTCCCGATTTTCGGCACCCTGCTGAGTTTTATCGGCATGCTGATGCTCGGCAATCTCAAACTGAGCACCACGCTGCCGCAGCTATATTTGTATATCGGCGTCCTTGGCTTCGGTCTGGGCATGGTGATGCAGGTGCTGGTGTTGGCGGTGCAAAACTCGGTGTCGATGAAACAACTGGGCGTGGCGACATCCAGCGTGACGCTGTTCCGTTCTATCGGCGGCTCTATCGGCGTGGCGGCGTTTGGCGCACTGTTCACCCACGGTTTACGCACGCAGCTGGAGAAGCTGATCCCCGAAGGCACGCAGCTCCCGCACTCACTGGGTGCGCAGGCGGTGCAGCAATTACCGGCGGCCATCCGCGATGATTATTTACAGGCATTCGCCTCAGCGCTGCACTCGGTGTATCAGATTTCCGCCGGTGTGATGGTGCTGGCGTTCGTGCTGTCGCTGTTGCAAAAAGATGCGGTGCTGAAGAAATAACCGGCGGCACTGCGTGTGATTTGCACTAAGCTTTCCCCTTTACGGCGCTGGAAAATATCAGCGCCGGTATTTTTTAGGGACAATTAAAAAGGGGATCACCATGCTGTTTCGCCGTTTCGAGCGAATGATCGACATCTTCCGTGAGGCGCCGGGCGGGGAGCCGCCAGGCAAAGTCTTTCCTTTCTATCTCTATTATCTGCGTCAGGTCTGGCCGAGTTTTGCCGTGCTGCTGGTGGTCGGGCTGGTGGCGTCGCTGATTGAAGTGTCGCTGTTTAGTTATCTCAGCCAGATCATCGATCTCACCAAAGACACGCCGCCGGGCAGTTTCTTCTCCGAACATATGGGGGAGCTCCTCTGGATGGCGGCGGTCGCGTTGATCCTGCGGCCCGTATTTTTCGGGCTGAACGATTTGCTGGTGCATCAGACTTTGACGCCGGGCATGACCAGCATGGTGCGCTGGCAAAACCACAAATATGTGCTTAAGCAGAGCCTGAACTTTTTCCAGAGTGATTTTGCCGGGCGTATTGCCCAACGCATTATGCAGACCGGCAGCTCGCTGCGGGATTCGGCGGTGCAAATGGTCGATGCCATCTGGCACGTGGTGATTTACGCCGCGAGTGCGCTGTTCCTGTTCGCCGAAGCCGACTGGCGGCTGATGATCCCGCTGATTATCTGGATTTTCTGCTACGCCATTTGCCTGTGGTTCTTCGTGCCGCGCGTAAAGCAGCGTTCGGTGGAATCCTCCGAGGCGCGCTCGAAACTGATGGGCTGCATCGTCGATGGCTATACCAATATCGCGACGCTCAAACTGTTCGCCCACAGCGATCTGGAGCAGCAGTATGCCCGTGATGCGATCACCGAACAGACTTACAAAACGCAACTGGCGGGTCGTTTACTCACCGGTATGGCGTTCGCCATTACCACACTGAATGGTTTGCTGATTGTCGCCAGTACGGGGCTCGCGCTGTGGTTATGGACGCAATCTCTGATCTCAGTCGGGGCGATTGCGCTGGCAACCGGGCTGGTCATCCGCATTGTGAATATGTCCGGCTGGATCATGTGGGTGGTGAACGGGATTTTCGAAAATATCGGTACGGTTCAGGATGGCTTGCACACCATCGCGCAGCCACTGACCGTCACGGATAAACCGCAGGCGAAAGCGCTGAAGGTCGATCACGGGGCGATCCACTTCGATCATATTAACTTTAACTACGGGAAGGGCGCGCGGGTGATCCAGAATCTGGATCTGGCGATCCGCCCCGGCGAGAAGATCGGCCTGATCGGGCCTTCCGGCGCGGGGAAATCGACGCTGGTGAACCTGCTGCTGCGCCTGTATGACATTGACGGTGGCCGCATTCTGATTGATGAGCAGAACATCGCCGACGTCACGCAGGAAAGTCTGCGCGCGCAGATCGGGATGATCACTCAGGATACCTCGCTGCTGCACCGCTCCATTCGCGATAACCTGCTTTATGGCCGACCGGGTGCGACGGAAGAGGAGCTGTTGCTGGCGGTCCGCCAGGCGCGTGCTGATGAGTTTATTCCGCAACTGTATGATTCACAGGGCCGAACCGGGCTGGATGCGCATGTCGGTGAGCGCGGTGTGAAACTCTCCGGCGGGCAGCGTCAGCGTATCGCGATTGCGCGCGTGTTACTGAAAAACGCACCGATTCTGATCATGGATGAAGCCACGTCGGCGCTGGATTCCGAAGTGGAAGCGGCAATTCAGGAAAGTCTGGAGACGCTGATGGGCGGCAAAACGGTGATCGCCATCGCGCACCGCTTATCGACGATTGCCAAAATGGATCGTCTGGTGGTGCTGGAGAAAGGGCAGATTGTCGAGATGGGCAATCATGCCGAACTGCTGGCGCACGGCGGGCTTTACGCCCGTTTATGGCAGCATCAGACCGGTGGATTTGTCGGGATGGATTAAGGTTCGGCGCTGTGCCGGTAAGGCAGCATCTCACGGGCTTCATCCGCCCAGCGCTGCACGCCGGCACGCTCTTCTACTAAAAAATCTTCTACGGCATCGCGCAGACCCGGATGCCGTAGATAGTGCCACGAGTCGGTGATCACCGGCTCAAAGCCGCGCAGTAATTTGTGTTCGCCCTGAGCACCCGCGTCAAACCGTGCCAGCCCGGTGGCAATCGCGTATTCCATTCCCTGATAAAAACAGGTCTCGAAATGCAGCCGGTCGAACTCGGCGAGGCATCCCCAGTAACGTCCGTAAAACGTATCGCCGCTGATCAGACTGAACGCCATCGCCACGTCACGGCCATTTTGCTGCGCGACGACCAGACGGATCGCCTCTGGCATCCGCTGCGCCAGCAGGCTGAAAAAATCGCGGGTCAGATACGGCGCCTGACCGCGCACCGCGTAGGTGTTGCTGTAGCAGCGGTAGACAAAATCCCACTGCGCCTCGGTCACTTCGGCCCCTTTGAGCCAGACAAATTCGATGCCCTGCGCCGCGACCTGTTCGCGCTCTTTGCGAAACTGCTTTCGTTTACGTGAGGTCAGGGCGTCGAGGTAATCCTGAAAATCGCGGTAGCCCCGGTTTTGCCAGTGATACTGACAGCCGAGCCGGTGCTGCCACAGGGGTTCTTCGCCGAGCAGCCGGTTGGCGCGGGTGTCGGTGAAATTGATGTGTGCGCCGGTCAGGCCGTTTTCCACCAGATATTCCGGCAATGCCTGTAAAAGACGGATGGCCGCTGTTTCATCGCCGAGCAAACGTGCGCCGGTCACTGGACTAAACGGCACCGCGCCCAGCCATTTCGGATAATAGGCAATGCCCGAACGCTGACACGCATCTGCCCAGCCCTGATCAAACACATATTCGCCGTACGAATGACGCTTGCGGTAACCGGGAATGGCGGCGCGGATTTCACCGTTTTCCTGCCAAAGCAGATGTTCGGACCTCCAGCCTGAATTCGGCCCGAGGCTGCCGCTCTCTTCCAGTGTGGATAAAAACGCGTGGCTGAGAAACGGTTGTTGCGCAGGCACCAGCGCGTCCCACTGTGCGGCGGGCAAATCGGCCAGACGGTTTAACGCGGTTATCGGCATGAGCTTTTCCGGTGAGAAAATGGGCAGGGTCGGGCGGTCTGCCGGGGGCTATTTGGCCCCCGGCTGGGAGGTATTATGAGGCGGTGACTTCCGGGTTATCGGAGAGCGAGATGAAAGTCTTGCCGTCATAGGCTTCAATAGAGCCGGATTCAATATCATAAACCCAGCCGTGCAGGGTAATTTCGCCTTTGGCTAAAGCGACCGCCACACAAGGGTGCGTGCGCAGATTACCGAGCTGTGCTACCACATTCTGATGCACCATCCCGTTTACGCGGGCTTCCGGTGTTTCATGTTCAGTGGCTTCGTTGATGGCTTTTGCCGCATCCGAATAACGCAGCCAGTGGGCGACCGCAGGCATGTGATCCAGACAGGTGCAGTTGGCGATTGCGCTCATTGCCCCGCAGTTGGAATGCCCGCAGATGACAATATCCTTTATGCCCAGTGCCTTAACGGCATATTCGACGGTCGCGGAAACGCCGCCAGGTTCAGGTCCAAATGGCGGCACGATATTACCGGCATTTCGGATAACGAACAGTTCACCCGGTTCACGTTGGGTAACTAATTCGGGTACCAGCCTGCTGTCTGAACACGAAATAAAAAGTGTTTTAGGATTTTGATTTAATGCGAGCTTTTTGAAGAGCTTAGAGCGTTGGGGGAACGCTTCTTTTTGGAATCTGAGGAAACCTTCAATAACGTCTTTCATGTGGGAATTCCATGTATTTCAATCGCAATGATACTGCCACGAATAAATAAGCAGATCAATCAGACGCAATACCACTATTATTTACAAGGTAAATGACTTTATCCATAAAGACGCTTTGACCTTCCTGATAAATACCAGTGGGCTTTATTTTGTTGTGATACCTTTATCCTTATATTTATGCCCTCATATTTACCTTGTACTCAACGTGAAGGAGTCTTTATGACAATCGAATACGCTATTTTCGGCGGCGGCTGCTTCTGGTGTACGGAAGCGGTATTCAAAGACGTCATCGGCGTAGAGTCAGTAGAAAGTGTCTATACCGGCGGTGCGCGGCCCAACCCGACCTATGAGCAGGTTTGCAGCGGTGCCACCGGCCATGCGGAAGCCATTCGTGTGGGTTTTGACCCGGAAAAACTGAGCTACGGTGATCTGCTGGATATCCACTTTGTCACGCACGATCCGACCCAGCTTAACCGCCAGGGCAACGACGTCGGCACGCAATATCGCTCGGTGATTTTCCCGGTCGATGACGTGCAAAAGGCGGAAGCGGAAGCCGCCATTTTGCGCGCGCAGCCGGATCACAGTCAGCCGATTGTGACCAGCATCGAACCGCTGGGCGAAGTGTATGTGGCCGAAGGCTATCACCAGAATTACTGGGATGGAGCGGGCCAGCAAAACCGTTACTGCATGGCGGTGATCCCACCTAAATTGCAGAAATTGCGTAAGAGTTTTGCACAGCGGACAAAATCGCTGAATCCTTAAGATTATCAATATCTTTAAAAAGCAAAAGCCAGAACATCGTGTTCTGGCTTTTTTCGTTTCTCCGTCCGCTCAGAATCCGTAGCGGATCGCATCCTTACTTTGCTGCATCAGCGCATCAATCTTCTGGGAAAAGGTTTCCAGCCCTTTGCCGTCACCGGCTTGTGAGCACTCACGTCGCCGCGCGTTGTACGCTTTCATCAGCTGCGCCTGCGCAAAGCCCGGCTTGCCGTAACAGGCCATGCTTTGTTCCCAGCAGGCGATGGCGGCATCCAGTTCCTGTTGTTCCTGATATTGCTTTCCCAGCTCGTTGAGCGCTTTGGCCGATTCCTGCGGTGGCAGCTGCTGCGCTAAAATTTGCTCAATGCGTATATCCATCTCTGAAAATCCTCAGGGTCGCTTAGTGGAAGAAGTTGAGAATATGGCCGAACACCAGCCCGACGCTGATGACGTCCGAGTCACTGAACGTCACGTTCGAGAACCCGAATTTGCCGAGCAGCGGTAACAACAGCGCCGGTAATAAGGTGATAAACAGTCCGTGGAAGATGCCCCCGATAATCGCGCCGCGACGTCCGCCCACGGCGTTACCAAAGATCCCCGCCGTGCCGCCTGCGAAGAAGTTGGTCAGCATGCCCGGTAAAATCATCGCCAGCCCAAGGCTCGGGAACAGGAACATGCCGATGACAGACCCGATAGTGGTGGAAATAAAACCGATGATGACTGCGTTCGGGGCATACGGGAACAGCACCGGGCAATCGAGCGCCGGAATAGCGTTGGGAACGATGCGCAGAGCGATCCCGCGGAAGGCCGGAACGATTTCAGCCAGCAGCAGACGGACGCCGGAGAGCAGCACATACACGCCCACCACAAACTGTATCGATTGCAGGAATGCGTAGACCAGATAGTTGACGCCGTTAGAGAACGGCGCGACCACGTCCGGACCGGCGGCGATAGCGGGGATGAGATAAATCGGGATCATCACCACCATCATCGACAGATAAGTGTCCTGCAGGAATGAGAAGGCTTGCGGCAGCTCGAAGTCTTCGGTGCTTTTGCTGACGTCACCGGTGACTTTCGCCACCCCGGCCTGCACGATATAGCCGATGGTGCAGAAATGGCCGAGCGCAAAGTCATCCGAACCGGTAATTTTGCGCACAATCGGCTGCGCCAGAACAGGCATACCCACCGCCATCACACCGGCTATCACGCCGCCGGTAATGATAAGCTCCGCACCGCGCAGGCCGCCCATATAGCCGATGACCGAACAGACGGTCGCCATCCATAAGGAAGCCTGACCGGTCAGGAAGATATATTTAAAGCGCGTCAGGCGGGCAATCAGAATATTGACGATAAACGCCAGCACCATAATTAATGCGGTTTCTCGCCCCAGCGTTTGTTGTGCGATCCCGGCAATCGACCCGACGTCAGTCACCACGCCGCGCATATTAAAGCCTTTCTGGAATATCTCCCCCAGAAAGGTCAGCGCATTCACAATAATTCCTGCACCGGAAAGTAAGACTAAAAATCCCAGCAATGTTTTTAGTGTGCCGGTGATAATTTGTCCGGGGCTTTTTTTCAATGCGATCAAACCGATCATCGCGATCAGCGATATTAATATTGATGCCTGGCCTAATACATCATTAACAATAAAGTGAAGGAAAGACATAAGCGTCCCCTGTAGTAGAGATGTAGAGTTGTTCTATTGGAAAGCAATGTTTTTATTATTGGACAGTAAGAAGACCCATTTCCTGAAGTACCGGCGTCAGCTTGGTTTTAATCTCATTTTTATCCACCAGTCGCTTGAGATAAATAATATTGGCGCTGATGGTGTAATGCTGGAACTGCGAGCGGAAATTTTCACCGGTCATAATAATATCGGCACGGGTGGACGTGGCGCTGGAAATATCACAGTGTGATAAATCCGCTTCGACGCCTAAATCTTTTAACGCGGCTTCGATACTCATTTCACAGGCGAAGCTGCTGCCCAGACCTGCGCCGCAGACGGCTAAAATCGATAATCTTTTCATGAGAATTCCTTACGCATTTTGTAGGTGATGAATCACGAGTTATGTTCATATCTCTTCACTTCACGTCTAAAACTGTCGGATGATCTCTAAGGCTTCCTGCTTGTTTTTACTCTCTTTTAATCTTTTCCCCGCCTCGTCGTCGCAGAACAGATGAGAAAGACTGGCGATCATTTCAATGTGCGAATGGCTGTCGACAGCGGCCAGCGCGAAAATAACGTAAACCGGATCGTTATCTTCACTGCCGAACTCAACACCTTCAGAAACAATCACCAGCGACAGGGCCGTTCTGATAACCCCTTCTTCCGGCCTGGCGTGAGGCATTGCAATGCCTTCGCCCAAAACATAATAAGGACCGATTTCCCGATGCATATCATATATCGCCTGCAGATAACGGCTTTCTGCCGCACCGGAATCAATTAATGGCTGCACCGCGAAAGCCACGGCACTTTTCCAGTCATCGGTTTTCGGAATTATCTGTATATTACTTTCATTGATCCAGTCGCTTAACATATTACCTCATCGTATGAATAGGGTCTTTTCTCAGTATGATATTTAAATTAAATAAAAACTGTGATCTGTCCAACCCTGTTTGCTATTAATTAAACTTTCATTTATCAAAGATAAGAATGTAAAACGATGTGTCGTAATAAATGATTGAGCCAAAAAACACACATCAGTCTGTTTTTTTGTTCAGTAACGTAATATCCCCCTGTTTACTTTATTGGGTTTGTGTAAGGAATGAATTCATTATCCATTCGTGAATAACAACAATATTTACAGGTCTATTTTCATCGACATTATTCTGATCGAGAGAATATACCGGCCCCAGCGCCATGGGCTGCGCATTTCCTGCAAGAATTTTTAATTCGGGAATATATTCTGCCCCGACATGCCCCGGTAACCGTTCGCCAAGCCGTGAAGAAAAGCGGTCAGCCACGCGTTGTGCATCAATCTTGCACCAGATTTCCACCACCTGCGTCACGCCCGCCTGTTGCAGATATGTCTGCAAAACGTCTTTCGGCTGGAAACCGAACCAGGCATCGACAATAAAGGTGCTGCCCTGTCGCGCACTGGCGACGATATCCCAAATCACCTGATAGCTGGCCTGACCCAGCACGCGGTTAAACGGGCGATCGACATTTTGCAGTCGCTGAAGGAACGGATTTTTGATGCCATCCAGCGACAGTTGCAGCCAGCCGCTGTGTTCAGAAAGCTCAACGGCGAGCCGGCTTTTACCCGATGCGGGGATCCCGTTGACCAGGACAACGCGTTTTCCGGCAAAGCCATTTCGTGAGGCGCTTCTGTTTTCAGACATGTTCCACCTGTTCAGTTTGGTTGTGCGCGGGGGCGCGGAAATACTGTTGGATCACCGCCTGAAGCTCGTTTAGACGCGGCACGGCAAGCGATTCCAGTCGGGATTTGGTCGCGCTGCGGTCGAGAGAAATGCAGTCTTTCCACAGTGAACGCCCGGCAATAACGCCTGATGCCCCTTCGCTCATCGCGTCAGCCACTTGCTTGAGGAAGGTTGTGTGATCAACGCCCGCTGACAACACCGCCCAGGGTACGTCACCCGCCAGTGTGGTGATATCTGCACAGGCCTGTCTGGAGCCCGGATAAGGCAGCTTCAGTACTTTCGCGCCGCATTCCAGACAAATCTTCGTTCCACCATAAATCAGCGACGGGACTTTTTCCTTATATTCTTCCTCGGTTTCGTTATCGAGTTTGTAGGTCAGGAACTCCACCACCAGCAGCAAATCTTCGCGGGCAAAATCGTCGATGCACTGACGCAGGATTTCAATGTTGTGGCGGTTAGCTTCTTCCTGATCTGAGCGCAAATACACCATGATTTTCCCACCGGTGGCGCCCAACTCGCGCACACGGCGTGCATCCACATTGGCGACCAGTCGCGACAGACGGTAGCCTTCCGGCGAATTATCCCAGCCGGACGCATCGAGGCCGATCAGCAGGGCGGTGTCGCGGGCGATAATGCCGTCGTCCACCAGTTGTGGCACGGCGCACACCGGATCAACCAGTACACAGGAAGCTTTGCTGGCGAGGTATTGGGTGATGTCCGCTTTGATAAGGCCGAGTTCATGTTCTGAAATCGCCGATTGTTGTTGAGGGTCGCTGGCCAGCAGGCTGCGCATGGCACCGCGCTGGTCACAGGCGATCACCAGCATTGCGCCATTCTTGCCACAAATCTGCTGATAGCTGCGTAATTCTGAAGTAGACATTTTTGACATGGAACTCTCCTTTGCGTGAAATTTATTACAGATGAAAAAATCTCGATTACACTGGACGTTCTGTCTTTACCCTGGACTAAAAAGGGGTGGGAAATCGCGTAACACGCCGGTTTACAAGGGTTGAAGCCCGATCCGGCACATTGCATTTTTACAGGTGTTGCGCAATAATCCCTCAATCGACGATTTGAGTGTAATTCATTACTGAAAGGAATTTCAAGCTGAAAGAGCCAATTTTGCAAGATATTGCAGCAACGCGTGCCATGATGCATTTAGTGGCGAAGCTGCATTACGAGTCTGATATGTCTCAGGTGGAGATTGCTCGCAAGCTGGATGTCTCAACGGCCACCATCTCACGATTGCTCAATAAGGCCCGTGCGGCGGGCATTGTGCGCATCGAAGTGGTGGGATTATCTTCGCCGGAAGACATGACGTCAGATTTGGTCAAACGCCTCGGATTAAAGCAGGCTTACGTGGTCGATGCGCCACCGGGAAATGTGCTGGGCGCGCTGGCGACACCGCTGTCCTCACTGTTGCAGGACGCGGGATTAGGGTCGGGTTCGGTGTTGGGCATTGGCTGGGGAAGGGCGGTGCGCGAAGTGACGCTGGCCGGTATGCCGCGATTGCCCGGCATCATGACCGTGGCGCTGAACGGCGGGATGCAACAATCTGCGCCCCATTTCCAGATCACTGAGTTTGTGCGCCGGGCGGCGGAACAGATGGAAGGCACGCCGTATTTCTTACATGCGCCTTATCTTTCTTCAGCGCCGCTGCGCGATGCATTTCTCGCCGATCGCAGCGTGCAGGAAATCATTTCGCTGTGGGATCGCCTCGATGCGGCGATTGTCGGCATCGGTCTGACGCACACGCCAAAACCGAGTGAATCCACCACCGCCACGCCGGGCGAGCAGGCGCTGAGCGATGCGGCGGGCGACGTGCTGCGCCATTACTTCACCGAGTCCGGCGAGTTGCTGCACTGGGAAGGCGAGGAGCGGATGATTGCCGCCTCCGTCGAGCAGTTGCGTAAAACGCCGCTGACCATTGGCGTCGCCGCCACGCCAGAAAAAGCCGCGGGGATTATCGGCGCGGTACGTTCGGGGATGATCAATTCCTTAGTGACGGATGTGAACACCGCGCAGGCCATTCTGGATAAACTGCCGGTGACATAACCGCAGGCGGTGCTCAAAAGAAATGGCACTTCCTTCGCCGGGCGTGCTTTTTTTATCCAGCAGGGTTGCGAGCTGTATAAACAGACAGTATTATTTGTCGAATATTTTTTATACGTTTTTATCAGGCAACAGCAGGTCAGCTAATTTGTGGAATCCCGAGAAAGAGCTTTTTACCGAGCTTTATCAGTATCCTGAACATCTTCGTCATACTTTAGAGAACCTGCCTGGCAGCAGTGGTGTGTATATTTTCTATGGTGATGACCAGACTTTTCCGCTGTATATCGGTAAAAGCGTAAATATCCGCAGTCGCGTGATGTCGCATTTCCGCAATCCCGCTGAGGCAAAATTGCTGCACATGACGCGCGACATCGATTATGTCCAGACTATCGGTGAAGTCGGCGCATTGCTGCTGGAATCGGATCTGATCAAATCGCGGCGTCCGCTGTTTAATAAACGGCTGCGTACCGCCCGCAAACTTTGCTCCATCCGGCTTCAGGGATTTACCGCCAATATTGTGTTCAGCAATGAAGTGGATTTCTCCCACAGCGAAGACCTGTTTGGGCTGTTCAAAACAAAAATGTCTGCGGTGGAGAAAATCCGGGATATAGCCGATCAGGAAAAGCTTTGTTATGGCGCGCTGGGGCTGGAAAAACTGGCTAAAAACCGCGCGTGTTTCCGGTTTTCTCTCGGAAAATGCGCCGGTGTGTGCTGTGGAAAAGAAACGCCGGAGGCGCATCACGAACGTCTTAAGAATGCGCTCAGTGCCCTGAAAATCCGCAGCTGGCCCTATCCCGGCCGCATTGCCATCGCCGAAGAAGCCAATGGTCAGACGGATTATCACGTCATCAATCACTGGTTCTATCTGGGTACGGTAAAAACGCTGGAAGCCGCAAAAGAGTTTGATATTGCCGTCCCACATTTTGACCGCGACAGCTACAAAATCCTCTGTAAACCGCTGTTTGCGCCGGACACGCCGAAGATTATTTTATTGGATTGAGATGTCTTTCTTACCCGCTACTCCACATTTAGCCGGAATTCCCGGCGGTATAAAGACGGCGAGGTTTTGAACTGCTGCTGGAAGTGCCTGCGCATTGAAAGGGCGGAGGTGAAGCCGGATTCCTGTGCGATGCGTTCGACAGGCTGATCGGTTTTCTCGAGAAAACGCTGCGCCACGGCCAGACGCTGATTCAGCAGCCACTGTGTGACGGTTGTGCCGGTGGTTTGCTGAAAGCGACGGGTGAAGCTGCGACGGCTCATGCAGGCTTTTTCGGCCATGACATCGACGGTCAGATCCTCTTGCAGATGCGCAGACGCCCAGCTCAGTGCCTGCATAAACCGGTCGCCGCTGACGGTGTTATAAACCGGCTGTTCAATAAATTGCGCCTGCCCGCCTTGCCGGTGCGGCGGAACCACCAGCTGCCGCGCCACGGAGTTCGCCGTCTCTGCGCCACACTGCTGGCGCACCAGATGCAGACAACAGTCGATGCTGGCGGCGGTGCCAGCGGAGGTCACGATATCGCCGTCATCGACGTAGAGCACGTTAGGGTCGACGGAGACCGACGGGTAGAGCCGCAAAAAGTCTGCCATCCAGTTCCAGTGCGTTGTCGCCGGGCGGCCATTAAGCAATCCGGCGGCGGCCAACACAAACGCGCCCATACACAGACCGATAATCTTCGCGCCACGGCGATGTGCCTGTATTAAGGCATCCGTCAGCTCGCGAGGCGGCGGCACATCCGGATCATTCCAGCTCGGCACAATCACCATATCTGCCCGTTCCAGCACGGCCAAAGAATGCTCAGCAACAATTGAAAACCCGGCATTGGTTCTCAGCTGGCCGGGTTCTGCCGAACAGACCTGCAACTGGTAGAGCGGCGTGCCATCCGCGCTCAGGGCTTTTTCAAACACCGCACAAGGGACGGAAAGATGAAAAGGAATGATCTGGTCAAACACCACAATACCGACCCTGATAACCGACATAATTGCTCCTTAATGGTGGTTTTGGCCTAAAACGACTGCTTTTCGTCACCTGCGTGGCTGTTGAGCAGCGGTGTAAATCTACACAATGCATCCCGTACCGCAAAGGGGAAACGTCTCCCGGCGAATCTTAACAACAGGATGAATACTGATGAAAAAATTAATGGCTTACAGCGTACTGGCTTTATCGATGGCGACTTCCGGCATGGCTTTCGCTGCCAAAACGCTGACCGCAGAGCAGGCACCGACAATCCGCACCATGAGCGGCGCGCAGGCGACCACGTCCCTGGTTGCGGATGAAACAGCGCTGGTTGTGATCGATTTTCAGAATGAATATTTCAGCGGCAAAATGCCGATCCCCGACGGCATGAAAGCGCTGACCCATACCCAAAGTTTAGTCAAATTTGCCCATCAGCATAAAATGCCGGTGTTCTTTGTGCGTCACATCGGCCCGGCTAACGGTCCGCTGTTTGCCCAGGGCAGTAAATTCGCTGAATTCCATAAAGATTTGCAGCCAGCGGGTAACGATCGGGTGATCACCAAAGAAACGCCAAGCTCGTTCGTCGGCACCGATCTGGATAAACAGCTCAAAGCGCTGGGCATCAAAAAAATCATCGTCACTGGCCTGATGACGCACATGTGTGTGTCTTCCACCGCGCGTGACGCCGTGCCGCTGGGTTATGAAGTGATCATCCCGGAGGATGCGACGGCAACCCGCGATCTGGCAACGTGGGATAATAAAATCGTCGATCACGCGACGCTGCAACGCGCTGCATTGGCAGGTGTCGCGGATGTTTTCGCTGAAATAATAACCACCAAAGATGTGCTGGAATTACCGGTAAAATAACGATGCATTAAAACAAACAGGCCTGAGATCATGCGATCCCGGGCCTTTTTGTATCCAAAACAAATAGTTTCTGATTGGTATCATCTTGAAACATGTTGGTTTTTACCTAATGAAATTACTGCTGTATATCTGATGCTTTGTTACGCAACCATTTACGCAACTATGGGAATAAGGCGAAGAAATGTTTAGTAAACAATATGAAGTGGATGAGGCCCATATCGATTTTCAGGGTGTGGTGGATGGTTTGTACTATCCGTTTTACATGGAGTGGGCGCGCCACGCCTACATGCGAGAAGCACTGGGAATTGATATCGAAGCGGAATTTACTCAGGGCAACCTGTACATGGTATTAGAGTACTCCATGCGCTTTCGTAAAAGCCTGAAAAAAGGCGATCAGGTTGAAGTGACATGCGTACTTGAGAGAAATGAAAAACGTAATCGCGTTAACTTCGTTCAGCAGATCAAAGTTGAAGGCATCGTTTTCGCCGACGCCACTTTTGTTGCCACCTGCCTGACTAACGGGCGTCCCTCGATGCCAGATGCGGTGAAGAACGCGTTAGATCTGTAGCGGTGACGATCGTCAAGGAGTGATGCCAGATATAAAAAAACTGGCCTGTTACGGCCAGTTTTTCAACGTTACAAAGGTGCAGGGAGGATTTTCCTCCATTAACGCATGGTAACGAATTCTTCCGCGCCGGTCGGATGGATCGCGACGGTGTTGTCGAAGTCTTTTTTGGTTGCGCCCATTTTCAGTGCGACCGCGAAGCCCTGCAACATTTCGTCCATGCCGTAACCGATGCCGTGGATGCCAACGATTTTCTCGTCTTTACCGACGCACACCAGTTTCATGCGGCACGGCTGACGGTGCTGCGTGACGGCGGTGTACATAGCGGTAAACTGCGATTTGTAGACTTTCACGTTGTCTTCACCGAACTGCTCGATGGCCTGCGGTTCTGTCAGGCCGACCGTGCCGATTGGCGGGTGGCTGAAGACCACGGTGGCGATGTTGCTGTAATCCAGATGCTCATCCGGCTTGTTGTTGAACAGGCGTTCGGAAAGACGACGACCCGCCGCAACGGCCACTGGTGTCAGTTCGACCGCACCGGTGTTATCGCCCACAGCGTAAATGCCTTTTACGTTGGTGTTCTGGAATTTATCGACGACGATATAGCCTTTTTCGTTGGTTTTCACGCCGGTCGCTTTCAGATTGAAATTGTCAGTTTCCGGTTCGCGGCCAATCGCCCAGACCAGGCTGTCGACTTCAAATTCTTCGCCGTTTTCCAGCTTCAGTGTCAGGCTGCCATCGGCATTTTTCACCACTTCTTTAGGAATGGATTCTTTATGCAGTGCCGGGCCTTCGGCTTCCATGACTTCCACCAGCGTATCGACCATCAGCGGATCGAAGGTACGCAGCGGCGCATGTTTACGCACGAACAGGTGAGTTTCTGCCCCCAGACCGTTCATCACACCGGCGATTTCAACCGCGATATAACCTGCACCTACGACAGCAACGCGTTTCGGCATTTCGGTCAGTTCGAAGAAACCGTCGGAGTCGATGCCATATTCAGCACCAGGAATATTGGGATGGCTCGGGCGACCGCCGGTGGCGATCAGGATGTGATCTGCGGTGATCTTCTCGCCGTTCACTTCAACAGTATGATCGTCAACGAAACGCGCGAATCCTTTGATCACATCAACGTTGTTTTTACCGAGCACGTTGTCGTAAGAGGTGTGGATACGGTCGATATACGCGGTGCGGTTGGCGACCAGCGTTTTCCAGTTGAAGCTGTTAACGGTGGTATCAAAACCGTAGTCCGGGCCGTAGTTGCGGATAGCTTCGGCGATCTGCGCGGCGTGCCACATCACTTTTTTCGGGACACAACCCACGTTGACGCATGTGCCGCCCAGCTCTTTAGCTTCGATCAGCGCGCATTTTTTCCCATACATGGCTGCACGGTTGATTGATGCGATACCGCCGCTGCCGCCGCCAATTGCCAGATAGTCATAATGTTTGGTCATCGGATTTTCCATGAATTGTGAAAAATGAAGAACGCCATACCGGCGTCGCTAATCTAAATAATTGCCCAAGAGTTTAGCTGGTTGTGGAAAAGATTGGATCAATGATTGCGATAGGTTTGATAGCCGGAGCCTTTGAAAACAGGCTCCGGCACAACAGAAGGGGGATTACTCAGGCACGACCCATTTGACCGTCGTGTGACCTGTACCGGAGGGCACCAGCACTTTCAGCAACCACGGCAGGACGTTTTTCATCTGCTGCTCGAGTTTCCACGGCGGATTGATGACAATCATGCCGGAGGCCGTCATCCCGCGCTGATCGCTGTCCGGGCGCACGCCCAGTTCGATTTGCAGGATACGGCGAATGCCCGTGGCTTCCAGATCGCGCAGCATTTTTTTGATCTGCTGACGCATGACCACCGGATACCACAGCGCGTAAGTGCCAGTGGCAAAACGCTTGTAGCCTTCCTGAATGCCTTTGACCACGTCCTGATAATCGGTTTTCAGTTCGTATGGCGGATCCATCAGGATAAAGCCACGGCGTGACAGTGGCGGCAACTGAGCTTTCAGCTGCTGATAACCATCGGCGCGCGAAACACGGGTGCGGTCATCTTTCTGGAATTCACTGCGCAGCAGCGGGAAATCGCTCGGGTGCAATTCGGTCAGTTGCAGTTTGTCTTCTTCTCGCAACAACTGACGAGCAATCAGCGGCGAACCAGGGTAATAACGCAGGTTCTCGTTGCGGTTGAAGTGGCCGACGACGGACATATAGGCCGCCAGTTCTTCAGGAATATCGTCACGCTGCCAGATGCGCGCGATACCTTCCAGATATTCACCCGTGCGTTCGGCGTGTTCGCCGCTCAGCTGGTAACGCCCGGCACCCGCGTGGGTGTCGAGATAAAGGAAGGGCTTATCTTTTTCTTTCAGAGACTCGATGATCAGGCTCTGAACGGTGTGTTTCAGTACGTCGGCATGGTTGCCTGCGTGAAAACTGTGGCGGTAACTCAGCATAACTTTATTGTTCCGGATTGGCGTAATGCCGACAGTATAAACTGTTTACATCCTTCATACTTCATGTTGCAGATGCAATCTCACTTACCGACCCAGCTGTTCTTAATTTTGAATTTGTCTGCGCGGTTATAACTGATTGAGTAGTTGAAGGTTTTGCCGTCTTCCAGTTTGGTGATCCCCGACACCTTCAGCATTGGCAGGCCGGATTCACTCTCCAGCAGTGCTGAAAGCGTGTCGTCAAACAGCGAGGCTTCGATCACTGAGTTGTAGAATTTAATTTTCCGGCCGACTTTATTCTCAATAAATTCATATAAAGACGCATTCTGTAAAATGTACTCGGGAATAATGTCGACGACCGCGCAGGGAATATAGGAGTCTTCGACCAGTACCGGAATATTGTCCACCAGTCTGACGCGGCGGATAAAATGCACGTCGTCATTTTCATCTATATCCAGCTGACCGGCGATATAGTCATCCGCTTTGAGGGTCTTCAGGCTGATTAAGCGACTGGAAACTTTGACGTTATCTTTAAATTCGCGCGAAAAACCGAGAATAGAATCGCTGGTGCCGTTATTGAGCAGATAAACGTTGTCTTCAATAACTTTGGTGACGTACATGCCTTTGCCATGAATGCGCTCAATAAAGCCTTCCTGCTCCAGCATATGCATGGCTTTTTGCAGTGTTACGCGCGTCACTTCATAACGCACAGCCAGTTCCCGCTCAGAAGGAATTTTGTCCCCGACCCGATATTCTTTATTGAGGATCGCCTGTTTCAGGCTGTTTTTAATATCAATATAACGGGCGACCATGGGGGTAACTTCTTCATGTTGTGGTGTATTTTCGAACAGTATAGACATTCGCACCGCCAACCGGAAGCCTCAACTCCCGGCCGGCAGGCGTTTTAGCTGAGTCTGACAAGCGCCGGAGTGGGTTGTTCAAATGCACGGTGCAGAATTTCCATGGTGGTCATCACATCCGCTACAGACACATACGGCGGTGCCCCCTGACATAACGTGGCATACACGGCATCGTAAACGCGTCCATAATCGCCGTTGCCCGCATCAACACGTTCGGTGAGGGTTTCCCCCTGTGCATCCAGATATTTCAACACACCGTATTCCGTTTCCTGACCAAAGTCTGACGTCCCCGGTAATTTCCCGGCTTTCAGACACGTTTCCTGCTGGTCAATATTTTGTTTAATAAATGAGCCTTTTTCCCCGTGAAGGATGAATTTCGGGTAAGGCTGCATCACCAGATGGCTGCATTTAATAATGGCCTTTGTATCGCCATAACAAAGTTGCAGTTCAAATGTGTCGTCAGGGTTATTTTTATTACGCACTGAACGTATGTCGTAATGCACGCATTCGGGCCGACCGAAGAGGCTGACGACCTGATCGACCAGATGAACACCGAGCCCGTAAAACGCACCATGGGTATAATCTGCCGGTGCATCGGGCGCGTCAGGACGGAAATAATCGAAATGACTTTCTAACTCGACAATGTTACCCAGCACGCCACTGCTGATGACTTTTTCTACGGCCAGAAAACAGCTGTCGAAACGCCTGTTCTGATAAGGTGTCACTGTCAGTCCTTTTTCCGCCGCAAGCGAAAATAACAACTGCGCTTCTGCCAGCGTCCGTGTAAACGGCTTTTCGACAATGACATTTTTACCGTGCTCCAGGCACAGTTTGGCGTAGTCAAAATGGGTTTGCGGCGGCGTACACAGCGTCACCAGCGTAATGCTGTCGTCGAGCAGAATATCGTTCAGATCGGATGTGAAGCGGATGCCCTGATAAGCCTCTTCTTTTTCAATGTCCGGATGACGAGTGATATCGAAAATGGTTTTAACCTGAAAAGTATCGCGTCGCTGCAAAACGTAGGGCAAATGGTAGCGTGTCGCGCTTTTTCCGAATCCTACAAACGCACAGTTTATCTTCATGATATTTCCTTCTTCTGTGTTCCGCGTTTATGCATTGGCCTGCGCTGCCGCCGCAGGGATTGTTGCCTCTTCCTGTGCCAGCTGTTTCTTTTCCATCAGCCGGAAGAAAGGATAATAAATGATTGTCGAAATAATAATCATGACGCCTGACCAGATTGCCGCAGGGATATTCCCACCGGTGGCAAAATACGCATTCAGGAACGGCGGCATCGTCCAGGGGATTTGCAATACAGGGCGGCCAATAATATTAAATGCCATCAGGAAATAAGACATCGTACACAGCAGCATGGGCGTAATGATTAACGGTAGCATCATCAACGGATTAAACACCATCGGAACACCAAAAATGACCGGTTCATTTATACAAAATAGCGAGGGCGCAAAAGACATTCTGCCCAGCGATTTATAATAACGACTTTTCGACATCATCATCGCCAGAACCAGCCCCATGGTTGCGCCGGAACCGCCTGTGCAGATAAAGAAATTATAAAAGCCCTCGGCAAAAATATGCGGGATCGGCTGGTGGCTGAGATACGCCTGCGTATTTTCAACAATAAACTTGAGAAATATCGGTGCGGTAATACCAGAAAGTACGTTGGTGCCGTGAATGCCGCAGCACCAGAGCAACGAGATAAGAAACACCAGAATCAGCATGCCCGGCAGCGTGCCGAGCCCGATAACCAGCGGGCTGAGGATCAGCGTGAAAAACGCGTTAATATCAAAATGCAAAATCACCCGCACAAACCACACCAGCGCCAGGCAAACAATGGCGGGTATGACGCTGACAAAGGATTGCAGAACGGCAGGGGGGACATTGTCCGGCAGACGGATATAGATTTTATGTTCGATGAAAAAGCGGATGATATAGACGGTCAGAATCGAAAGAATAATGGCCGAAAATAACCCTGAAGCCCCGAGATTATCGACATTTAGGGTGTAATCATCATTCAACTGCGCCATCAGAAAAACGGCCACAGTAATAGCGCAGCAGGTCAGCCCGTCGAGCTTATAATGTTTCGCAAGATTATAACTGATGCCCATTGCCGAAATTAAACCGATGATCCCGAAGGTGACGAGAACCGGGGCATTCAGCGCCGTGCCAAACTGACCTAAATATTCAGTCCAGCCGGGGATCGGCAGGTTGGCGATAATCAGGAAAATACTGCCGGAGATAATAAACGGCAGCGTCAGGGTAATACCGTTACGCACCGCAACCAGAATAACGTTATCCCCGACTTTCACCAGACAGGGCACCAGCCGTGACTCTATGAATTTCATCATGATGTTATATGCCTGTCATTGTTAATATTGCGGCAGAAAAGGCCGGTTAACCGCGAGGTATTCATCGAGAATTTTTTCCGCGATATCCACTGACGGGATCAGCGGATGCACCGAAAGCGCCATTAATGCCGTGGAATAATCGCCGGTGACGGCAGCTTCGATCGTGAGTTCTTCAAAGGCTTTGACGCTCTGGATCAGACCGCGTATTTTCGCCGGTAAACGGCCATAGGCCAGCGGGTGCGCGCCCTGACGATCAATCACCGCGTTCGTTTCAATCACGCTGTTTTCATCCAGATCGGGCGTTGCGCCGCGATTAAGCGTGTTGACGACGTGGATCTCCTGTTTGTTGTTAAAAATCGCGCTGATGATTGAACAGGCGGTATCGGAGTAATACGCGCCCCCACGGCTTTCCAGTTCTTTCGGTTTAGTATCCAGCAGCGGGTTTTTATAGATTTCAAAAAGATGGCGTTCAATTTCCCGCGTCTGCTCTGCACGCGTGCCGCGCATCTGGCTGTCCTCCACGCTGTGCGCCACCATTTCACGCTGCAGATAGAAATATTTCAGGTAGGAAAGGGGATACAACCCGAGCGCGCGGATAAAAGCAGGCATTAATCCGGTATCGGGGATATTTTTCTGCTGATTCTGGCCATTGCCCTGCGCCAGTTTTTCAATGAATTCTGCCGTAACGTCGTGGCCTTTGACGGCGATCTGATCGGCAAAAATGAGGTGGTTCAGCCCCATTACGCGGGCATAAACGTCCTGACGACACACGTCATAAACCTTCGCGATATCCATCATCATGCTGTTCGCGCCGCTGCAAATACCCAGCGTTTTTATGCGCGAATATTTTTCAATGGCCTCAGTGACAATACCGGCCGGATTGGTGAAGTTGATCAGCCATGCATCCGGACAAAGCCTTTCCATATCGCGGCATAAATCTAACAGCACGGGGATGGTCCGCTGCGCTTTCATAAACCCGCCTGCGCCGGTGGTTTCCTGCCCGAGAACGCCGTATTTCAGCGGGATCGCCTCGTCGTGAATACGCGCTTCCTGCTGGCCGACGCGCAACTGCGTGGTGACGAAATCCGCATTGCGCAGTGCGGCTTCGCGGTCGGTGGTCAGATGCACCGTCATCGGTATTCCGGCTTTTTTCACCATTCTTTGCACCAGCGCCCCGACGATTTTCAGCTTTTCCTCACCGGCGGCGATATCGACCAGATAATAATCCGAGACAGGCATTTCATCGTAACGCCGGATAAAACCGTCGATCAGTTCCGGTGTGTAGCTTGAGCCTCCGCCTATCGTGACAATTTTGAGTGCTTTCATATCCGTTTATTCCCTTAATCGTGATGTAGTTAAGCTGGCATACGCCAGATGAAAATAACAGGATTAACCCTGCTGTAAACAGGGTTTAACGGGCAGGTACGGGGAAAGATCAAAAATGCGAAGCAGGTCTACTTGCAGCCTGATGTAACGGACTGGACTCATTGAAAACATGAATGTCGGTGGCTGGCGGGCGAAATCGCCGCCCCCCATTGATTTCCCCATCCCTTGACCGCATGTTAGAAGTTACGTCATCTTTAAGACGACCCGAATTCACGGCGTGGTGCGCCACAGGCGTATCACCCCCAACGCTATAACGAAGGACTGGCCCTATGACTGAACAGCAAAACGCGTCGAATCCGCTCTTAAAACCGTTCTCCCTGCCGCCTTTCTCTGCGATCCAACCTGAACATATTGTCCCTGCGATGAAGTCTGCGATCGAAGAAAGCCGTCAGACCATCGAACGTGTGGTCGCGCAAGGCGCGCCGTATACCTGGGAAAATCTGTGCCAGCCGCTGGCGGAAAGCGACGACCGTCTGGGGCGCATCTGGTCACCGGTCGGTCATTTGAATGCGGTGAAAAACAGCCCGGAGCTGCGCGAAGCCTACGAGCAGTGCCTGCCGATTTTGTCTGAATTCAGTACCTGGGCGGGTCAGCACGCCGGTTTGTATCAGGCGTATTGCGATTTAAAAGCCAGCGAGCATTTTACTACGCTGTCCGTGGCGCAGAAAAAAGCCATTGATAACGCGCTGCGTGATTTCGAGCTTTCCGGCATTGGCTTGCCGCAGGAAAAGCAGAAACGCTATGGCGAAATTTCTGCGCGATTGTCTGAGCTCGGTTCGACCTACAGCAACAACGTGCTCGATGCCACGATGGGCTGGAGCAAGCTCATCACTGATGAAAATGATCTGAAAGGTTTACCTGAAAGCGCGCTGGCGGCGGCGAAAGCGCTGGCCGAATCCAAAGAGCAGGAAGGCTGGTTGCTGACGCTGGATATCCCGAGCTATCTGCCGGTCATCACCTACGGCGAAAACCGCGCGCTGCGTGAAGAAATGTACCGCGCGTTCGGTACCCGCGCGTCCGATCAGGGCCCGAATGCCGGTAAGTGGGACAACAGCGAAGTGATGGCGGAGATTTTGTCACTGCGTCACGAACTGGCGCAGTTGCTGGGCTTTGATTCTTACGCGGATATGTCGCTGGCCACCAAAATGGCCGAAAGCCCGAAACAGGTGATCGACTTCCTCAGTGGTCTGGCGACCCGTGCGCGTCCGCAAGGTGAGCAGGAACTGGCTCAGCTGCGCGCGTTCGCGAAAGAACATTACGGCGTTGATGAGATGGAAGCCTGGGATTTGCCGTTCTACGGCGAAAAACAGAAACAGCATCTGTTCTCCATCAACGATGAGCAACTACGTCCGTATTTCCCTGAACAGCGCGCGCTGGAAGGGCTGTTCGAAGTGGTGAAACGCATTTACGGCATCACCGCTAAAGAACGTAAAGACGTGGAAACCTGGCACAAAGACGTGCGGTTCTTCGATCTGTTTGATGAAACCGGCGAACTTCGCGGCAGTTTCTATCTCGACCTGTACGCCCGCGAGCACAAACGCGGTGGTGCATGGATGAACGACTGCGTCGGCAGCATGCGTAAAGCCGACGGTGAGCTGCAAAAGCCGGTCGCCTACCTGACCTGCAACTTTAACGGACCGGTCGGCAATAAACCGGCGCTGTTCACCCACAACGAAGTTACCACGCTGTTCCATGAGTTCGGTCACGGCCTGCATCATATGCTGACCCGCATCGATACTCCGGGAGTCGCCGGTATTTCCGGTGTGCCTTGGGATGCCGTCGAGCTGCCGAGCCAGTTTATGGAAAACTGGTGCTGGGAGCCGGACGCACTGGCATTCATCTCCGGCCATTTCGAAACGGGCGAACCGCTGCCAAAAGAGATGCTGGATAAGATGCTGGCGGCGAAGAACTATCAGGCGGCGCTGTTTATTCTGCGTCAGCTGGAGTTCGGTCTGTTCGATTTCCGTATGCATGCGGAATATGACCCGGCAAAAGGCGCGCAGATCCTGCAAACCCTGAGTGAAATCAAGAAGCTGGTTGCCGTGGTGCCATCACCGAGCTGGGGACGTTTCCCGCACGCGTTTAGCCATATTTTTGCCGGCGGGTATGCGGCTGGTTATTACAGCTATCTGTGGGCAGAAGTGTTGTCAGCTGATGCGTATTCCCGCTTCGAAGAAGAAGGGATTTTCAACCGCGAAACCGGTCAGTCATTCCTCGATAATATCCTTTCACGTGGGGGTTCCGAAGAGCCGATGGAGCTGTTCAAGCGCTTCCGCGGGCGTGAACCGCAGCTGGATGCTATGCTGCGCCATTACGGTATCAAAGGATAACCTCTGCCTGTGAGTGTGTGTTTACTGTGTGAAGAAGGCGCCGATGAAGGCGCCTTATCTGTTCTGGCGCAGCGCTGGAATCTGACGTCTGACCCCGACGCGGTGATGGCGCTGGTTCTTACGCCTGAACGTCTGGAATTACGCAAACGCGACGAGCCAAAACTCGGCGCGATTTTTGTCGATTTCGTCGGTGGTACCCTGGCGCACCGTCGCAAATTCGGCGGCGGGCGCGGTGAAGCCGTGGCGAAAGCGGTGGGCGTCAAAGGGCGCTATCTGCCAGATGTGGTGGATGCGACGGCTGGATTGGGCCGCGATGCATTTGTGCTGGCGTCATTAGGTTGCAAAGTCCGGATGCTTGAGCGAAATCCTGTGGTGGCAGCATTGCTCGATGACGGGCTGGCGCGCGGTTACCGCGATGCGGAAATCGGACCGTGGCTTCGTGAGCGTATGACGCTGCTGCATGCGTCCAGCTTGACTGCGCTCTCTGAGCTTTCGCCGAAACCGGAAGTGGTGTATCTCGACCCGATGTATCCGCACAAACAGAAAAGTGCGCTGGTGAAGAAAGAGATGCGCGTGTTTCAGGGGCTGGTGGGTCCGGATGATGACGCCGATGGTCTGCTGGAACCGGCGCGCCGCTTAGCGACCAAGCGCATCGTGGTAAAACGCCCGGATTACGCGCCACCGATGGCCGATATTCCTGCGCAAGCCGCCGTGGTGACCAAAAGCCACCGGTTTGATATTTATACGCCGCTGTAAGAACACAACGAGATCGCAAAGAAACCAGAAAGCACCGCACCTGCGTTCTGGATAAAAAAATGCCCGCCGGTTTTCACCTGCGGGCATTTTTACGTCAACGCTTTGGCGATTTACGCTTCTTCTTCCTCGTCACGCAGTGGGACGATCAGCATGTCGATATGGACGGTATTAATGAGCTGGCGCGCGGAGGACATCAGTTTGCTCCAGAAATCCTGGTGATGGCCGCACAGCACTAAATCCACGCCGTATTTGTTGATTGCATCGACCAGCACCTGCGCAAGATCGCCGCTGCCGCTCAGGGTTTCGGAAATCGGATAACCGGCGTTTTGCGACAATTCATTCAGCGCGTGGTGGGTTTCTTCCGAAATTCGTTTTTGCATGTCGCCCAGATTGACGTCAATAAGGCCGGTATACAGGTCCGAATAGTTCACATCAACGTGGATCAGGGACACTTTGGCGTTATACGGACGCGCCATGGAGACGGCTTTCTCAACTAAAACCTTGCTCTCTGGCGACAGGTCTACTGCAATGAGTATGTGTTTGTAAGCCATAAGAAAACTCCTTCCATAAGTCGGTTAACAGCAATATCAGCATCATGCGAAACTCATGCTTTTAGTATAGCCCCAAAATGGTTAAAGAAATCAAGCATACAGATCCCATTTCCTTATCTGATAAAGCATAGATAGAAATAATATGAGCCAGCGTCCCCATTTCCAGATTCGTTTCCTACACTCAATGAATGCAGGGTTCTCCTGCTTTGGCAATTTTCTGTGATGTAAAAAGGGGCGGACCGCGTTGTGTCCGGGGGTGTGAAATCGCGGAAAGGCAGGGCGAAACGTCGGGTGTGTGGCCGATTGCGGGCCGCATCGCGCGGGGTGAGTTCTCCTTGAGGGGGAATCATGATCAGTCCCGTTGCGCTATTTTGGGCTTTATGTTTTGTGTGTGTGGTGAATATGCTGCGCTATTACTCTTCTCTGCGCGCATTGCTGGTGGTGCTTCGGGGATGCGATCCCTTGCTGTATCAGTACGTGGATGGCGGTGGGTTCTTTACGTCTCACGGCCAACCGAGCAAGCAGATAAGGCTGGTGCGATATATTTATGCTCAGCGTTACGTTGAACATCACGACCCTGAGTTTATCCGTCGTTGTGAGAGAGTTCGTGGTCAGTTTGTTCTGACGACCGCGCTGGTGGGGCTTATCCTCATCAGTATGCTGGCGATGCTCATCTGGTATTAACCCTGAATAATCGTTGTGAGGATGTGTGAAAAAGGAAACAAAAAGGCGACCTGTGATTGCTCACAAGGTCGCCTTTTTCTTACCTGAACCGCAGCTCAGACGTTTATCAGATAAGCTTCAGCGCAATCCAGTACAGCAGGCCGGAAAGTACAATCGAGACCGGCAGGGTTAAAATCCATGCCATCGCGATGTTCTTCACGGTTTTAGACTGCACGCCGCCGCCGTCCACAATCATGGTGCCCGCAACCGCAGAGGACAGCACGTGCGTGGTGGAGACTGGCATACCGGTGTAACTTGCCACGCCGATAGACACCGCCGCCGTCAGCTGCGCAGACAGGCCCTGTGCGTAGGTCATGCCTTTCTTACCGATCTTCTCACCAATGGTGGTCGCAACGCGCTTCCAGCCAATCATGGTACCCAGCGCCAGCGCCAGTGCTACCGCGATGATGATCCAGATCGGAGCATATTCGACGGTCTGAAGAATGTCGGTTTTCAATTCGCCGAGGAAGCGTTTATCCGCAGGCGAGGTTTCCGGCAGCTTCGCCACTTTATCGGCCGTATCAGACACACACATCAGCAGGCGACGCATATGGCTGCGTTCATCCGGTGCCAGGGCGCTGTAAGACGGCAGATTGGTCAGCAGCGTTTGCGCGCGGCCGATAGCGTCGAGTGCGTGGCTGCTGTCGCAGTGGAACACTTTCGTAGCGTCGGTCGGTGCGATATTCACGTCTGGCGCAGGCACCAGAGGCGTTTGCGCGACCACGTGCGGTACAGCATCAACATGCTGCTGATAGTACTGTCCGAGGTGCGTCACGGCGTCGCGGGTACGAGTGATATCGTAACCCGTGGCGCTCATGTTGAGCACAAAACCTGCCGGAGCCACACCAATCAGGACCAGCATGATCAGGCCGATACCTTTCTGGCCATCGTTGGCGCCGTGAGAGAAACTCACGCCAATAGCCGACAGGATCAGGCCGATACGGGTCCAGAAGGGTGGTTTCTTCTTGCCGTCTTTCTTTTCACGTTCAGCAGGCGTCAGGTGGATACGGGCATGTTTCTTATTGCCACTCCAGTAGCGACGCAGCAGGAAAATCATGGTTCCTGCGACAATCATCCCCACCAGAGGCGAGATAATCAGAGAGGCAAAAATACCGATCATTTTAGGAATGTTTAATGCATCGACCACGGAGGTGTGAGTCATCAATGCATTGGTCAACCCTACGCCAATGATGGCGCCGATCAGCGTGTGGGAGCTGGACGCCGGCAGACCAAAATACCAGGTGCCGAGGTTCCAGATGATCGCTGCCAGTAACATCGAGAACACCATGGCAAGGCCATGCGTGGAACCAACGTTGAGCAGAAGATCGGTTGGAAGCAAATGAACGATGGCATAAGCCACACTCAAACCACCGAGTATGACGCCAAGGAAGTTAAATACCCCTGCCATCACGACCGCTAATTGCGAACGCATTGCCCGGGTATAGATGACGGTTGCTACTGCATTGGCCGTATCATGAAAACCGTTGATGGCTTCATAGAACAGAACAAACAGTAACGCGAGAATCAATAACGAACCGGTATGAAAATCCAACCCGGCAAATAGATGCAGCATAATTGTTACGCCAGTTAGTGGTCATGAACGCCGCGCATTATCTGCGAGAACAGGGTGTCTATAAAAGGAAAATATGACATTTTTTTGATTAAAAACGGGTCAAAAAAAGCCGAAGCGGAGATTAAATCAATAATAATCAGTGATTTATTTACCCTTTCTTAATTGAAACATTTGCTTACTTAGCGCCATAAAACCCTGCTGCGACTGGTGTAACCCCTGTCAGTCACTTACAATCCGCGGCGCATGGCGGGCAAAATCGGCCCAGAAGCAGAGCGTATCCTATTTAAAACGTAGCTGAATTTTACGAAAAGAGAGGCCAAAAGTGGAACAGGTTGATGTGGTAGTCATTGGTGCGGGTGCGGCAGGCATGTTCTGTGCAGCGCAGGCCGGACAGGGTGGCTGCCGGGTTCTGCTGCTGGATAATGGCAAGAAAACCGGACGCAAAATTTTGATGTCCGGGGGCGGACGCTGCAATTTTACTAATCTATATGCCGAACCTGCTGCCTATCTTTCGGAAAACCCGCATTTCTGTAAATCCGCACTGGCGCGTTACACCCAGTGGGATTTTATCGACATGGTCAACCGCTACGGCATCGCCTGGCATGAGAAAACGCTCGGCCAGTTATTCTGCGACGACTCCGCCCAACAGATAGTCGCTATGCTCGATAAAGAGTGTGAGCTGGGGAATGTGGATGTACGACTGCGTAGCGAGATTTCCGACGTTCAAAAAACTGAAGACGGCTTTATTATCAAAGTGAATGGCTCAACTGTAAGTACTCACTCACTTGTGGTGGCGAGCGGCGGGCTTTCCATGCCGGGGCTGGGGGCAACACCGTTCGGTTATCGTCTGGCCGAGCAGTTTGGCCTGAAAGTTTTACCGACCCGCGCCGGTCTGGTGCCGTTTACCCTGCATAAACCGCTGCTCGACCATTTGCAGACATTGTCCGGCGTCTCGGTGCCTTCGGTGCTGACCGCGCAGGATGGCACCGTTTTTCGCGAAAGCATTTTGTTTACCCATCGCGGCATGTCCGGCCCGGCGGTTTTACAGCTATCCAGCTACTGGCAACCGGGTGAGTTTGTGAGCATTAACTTACTTCCAGACACTGACCTGGCGGCGTTTCTTAACGCTCAGCGACAGGAACATCCGAATCAAAGCCTGAAAAACACGCTGGCGATGCAACTGCCGAAGCGTCTGGTCGAATGCCTGCAAACCCTCGGTCAGCTACCGGACGTCACGCTGAAACAGCTGAACGTGCCGCAACAGGCCGAACTGGTTGAGCAACTGCAGAACTGGCAGGTGCAGCCGAACGGCACCGAGGGTTACCGCACGGCGGAAGTGACTCTCGGTGGTGTCGATACCAAAGAACTTTCCTCGAAAACGATGGCGGCGGCCAAAGTCCCCGGTCTGTATTTCATCGGCGAAGTGGTAGACGTCACCGGCTGGCTGGGGGGTTATAACTTCCAGTGGGCATGGAGTTCAGCGTGGGCGTGTGCGCAGGATTTGGTGTCTACGCGAAAATCATAAATATTCAATATTCTTAGCACATCACTCCATCAGCCCAGAGGCAGTGATGTGCTCCCGCATGACTTTTATCCATCTCACTGCCACGTATTTTCCTCACCGTCATTTCCCCTATCAACCGTCAAAAAGTCTGTAAAAGTGGACAATGGTCGACTTTTCATCTTAAAGTCCTGCGGTTGGCACTAGAGATAACCCCCAATTGTTATCAAATAATAATGGCTGAATGATGATGAGCGGCCCACCAGACAGCCGCCGCGCAGTTCAGTGTTCGCAAACACTCCGTCAGACTTTTTGGAGAATTTATGCATTCCTCTGGTAGTAAAAATGAAGGCCGGACCTTCTTAGGCCATCCTTATCCGCTGCGCTCGCTGTTCTTCACAGAGATGTGGGAGCGCTTCTCGTTTTACGGGATCCGTCCTTTACTGATCCTGTTCATGGCGGCGACGGTCTACGAAGGCGGCATGGGGCTCGCGCGTGAAAACGCCTCGGCTATCGTCGGTATCTTCGCGGGTTGTATGTACCTCGCCGCGCTGCCGGGTGGCTGGCTGGCGGATAACTGGCTCGGGCAGCAAAGAGCGGTCTGGTACGGTTCGATCCTTATTGCTCTCGGCCACTTGTCGATTGCGCTCTCTGCTTTTATGGGCGACAGCCTGTTCTTTATCGGCCTGATGTTTATCGTCCTCGGCTCTGGCCTGTTCAAAACCTGTATCTCAGTCATGGTGGGCACGCTGTATAAAAAAGGCGATGCGCGTCGTGACGGCGGTTTCTCGCTGTTTTATATGGGCATCAACATGGGGTCATTTATCGCGCCGCTGATCTCCGGCTGGCTGATAAAAACCCATGGCTGGCACTGGGGTTTTGGTATCGGTGGTATCGGGATGCTGATCGCACTGGTGATTTTCCGCCTGTTTGCCGTGCCGTCGATGAAACGCTATGACAGCGAAGTCGGTTTAGATTCCACCTGGAATAACCCGGTGGCGAAGAAAAAGGGCGTTGGCGCATGGTTACTGGCGCTGGCGGTGGGTGTGGCGATCGTCGTTGCGCTGATTGCTCAGGGCGTGATTGTGATCAATCCGGTCGCGGTCGCCAGTGTGCTGGTCTACGTGATTGCCGCCTCGGTGGCCCTCTACTTTATTTACCTGTTTGTGTTTGCCGGCCTGAACCGCAAAGAACGCGCCCGGTTGCTGGTTTGCTTTATTTTGCTGGTTTCTGCTGCCTTCTTCTGGTCCGCGTTCGAGCAAAAGCCGACCTCATTCAACCTGTTTGCCAATGACTACACCAACCGCATGATCGGTGATTTTGAAATCCCGGCCTTATGGTTCCAGTCAATCAATGCGCTGTTTATCATCATTCTTGCGCCGGTATTTAGCTGGGCATGGCCGATGATGGCGCGCAACAATGTGCGTCCAAGCAGCATCACCAAGTTCATCATCGGTATTTTATGTGCGGCTGCGGGCTTTGGCATCATGATGATGGCGGCACAAAATGTGCTGACCAACGGCGGCGCAGGCGTATCACCCATGTGGCTGGTAGGCAGTATTCTGATGCTGACCCTGGGCGAACTTTGCCTCAGTCCGATTGGTCTGGCGACCATGACGCTGCTGGCACCGGAAAGAATGCGCGGGCAGATGATGGGGCTGTGGTTCTGCGCCAGTGCGCTGGGTAATCTGGCGGCGGGTCTGATTGGCGGTCACGTGAAAGCCGATCAACTGGATATGCTGCCGAATCTCTTCGCGCGCTGTTCCATTGCGTTGCTGATCTGCGCAGCGGTGCTGTTTGTGCTGATCATTCCGGTTCGACGCATGCTGCAAAATGCTCAGGCGAGTTCTGAGCAGAAACCTGCGACCTCTGCCTGATTGGGCATAGCTTTTTTGCATAGCGTGAAATGAAGGAGGCCGATCTGACGATCGGCCTTTTTTTACGACGAAGCCCGCTACCATGAATTTCCAAAATAAAATGAGTTTCTATTTTTCGGTTTATTTAAAAAACTCAGGTTATTGTTAATAATACTCAAAAGACTGTCATCCATGACATCGCGTTTATGTAATCTGTGACCTCACACTCTGCTCTGACGAAAAGCCAGACGCTCGCTGGAAGGTTTTATCAGCGGGTTCCACGAGATTTCAGAGCCTGGCTGAGTGTTTGCGGTTTCCTGATGTTGGGTTTTCGCGTCACATTCCGATTGTAAAAATCAACGAAATCACTCAGTGTGCGGCCTGCAGTGCGCCATCCGGCGTGCGTCCCCCACTTTCGCAAGGTCGTCTGATGTACACCCGTCATTGTTCCGGTACTACTTCGCTTGATAAATCAATGCAATGAAAAGAGTATCGGGAAGACTGGCCGGTTTAAGTACCCTGCTGCCTTTGCTGCTGACCTCATGCGGCACGCTGTCTGAGATGCAGGTGGAGGAAAGCCCGCAGGCGGTGAAGCAGCTTGCCTGCACGAAAAATATCGACGGGATGGTCGATGGCATCGTTTCCCAGTACATCAAAAAGGAAAAGGCCAGCGGACTGGCGATAGGCATCATCCGCAATGACGGTACCTCCCGGACGTGGGGCTACGGTTATACCGATGCGGTCAAGGCTCACAAAATCGACGGAGAAACGTTGTTCGCGCTGGGTTCAATCAGTAAAGGCGTGACCGGCGAAGTCGTGGCGGGGCTGGTGGAAAAAGGGCTGCTGAAATGGGACGATAAACTGTCTGATTTGTTGCCGAAAAACACCCCGCTGAGTGACGATGCGAAGAACATTACCTTGTTGCAACTGGCGACCCACACCTCGGGTTTACCGCGCCAAAACATGAACAAAGACATGTTGCAGAGCTTCCTCAAGTATCTCTATACCGGTGATAACTTCTATAACGAACTGGACAGCGATGCGGTATTGAACGATCTCTCCTCGTTTAAACGTCCGCAAACGCCGGAGCCTCAATATTCTAATCTGGGTTATGCGCTGCTCGGATACATACTGAAGTTAAAGACCGGCGAAGATATCCAGCAGCTGTCTTATGACTTTATTTTCAGATCGCTGAAAATGGGCAGTACCAGTTTTCACGGCCCGACATTGAAAGCGTATCCGTATCGCGCAATAGGCCATGCGGGCGATCAGCCGAAATTTATCCGCCGTGGCAAAGTAGTACCCGACTGGTATTTCACGAATAATATGGTCGCTGCGGCGAACTTATACAGTAACGTTGACGACTTGCTGAAATACCTCCGTGCGCATATTACAGATTCAGAACCAAGCGAGCTTAATTCGGCGATAAGAGTGTCTGAAAAGATTTATTTCGAGCGTAATATCGAAGCAGCCAATATCGCATGGGTTACTGACCATAAAGATAATCAGGTGATCACTTATCAGGTTGGTTATATTGGCGGGTACTCAAGTTATATTGGTTTCGATAAAAAGCATAAGAATGCGGTCGTTGTCTTACAGAACTCTTTCAACTGGAGCAATTATATCGGCCATGACCTGTTGCTGAAAATGGCAATGGCGGACGACTATCGGGGAACCTGCCCATAAAGTCAGTCTGTTGGCTGCGAAATATCTGAGCGCGGTTTTCTGAAAAACTTACTCCATAAAAAAGGGCTCAACACGTGAGCCCTTTAAATTGATATTTCAAGTATATCTAACGTCTTTACATCAGAAGCTGACTTTCACCCCAAGCGTGGCGCTGGTGTCACGATAGCTTTCGCTGCCCATCTGCTGGCCGATATTGCCCCACAAATTGACCCGCTGGGTCAGTTGCCCGTCAACACCGGCGCGGACTTCGGCGATATTCTTGCTGCCGCGCTGTCCGATGCTGGCGCCGTTGAGTGTCGCTCCCGCGTTCTGGCTGTTGTTGATCCAGTTCGCTTCGAGGTACGGCTGGAACACCGGCTGCTGTTTTTCGCTGTGCGTTTTCATCGAAGCGCGAACCCCTACGCGGGACTGTACGTCGCCGTTGCCCTGCGTACTGACGCGGGTGCCGTTGTTCTCGGTCAGTGAATCCGCCTGGATGTTGCTCCAGATAACCTGCGCGTTAGGCTCAATGAAGTAGCTGTTTTTCTTGCTGTCTTCACCGAGTTTCCAGCTGTAACCGCCTTCCAGTGATGCACTCACGCCCTGTGATTTATAGCTTTCCTGCGGCAAACCGTCGCCTTTCACGCTGTTGTTAAACCAGCTGTATTGCGCCCAGCTGTCCACGTAGGCACCGGTCTGTGCTTCGGCATTCTGATACCAGGTGCCGTACACGCCGAGGCTGTAGCCGTTGACCTGACCTTTCGAGCGGTAGCCGGTCACGTTGGAATCGGTGGTGCTCTGTGCATTACCGTATCCGGCCAGCGCGCCGATATGCAGGCTGTCGGTGCCGTCAAATGACCATTTGCCCAGATCACCGCCGAGTTGCAACACGTAGCGGTTGGTCTGCGTATCCAGCTGACCGCTGCTGTCTTTGCTGGTGTTGTGGCCGCCAACGTTACGCATCCACAGGCTGGTGGTTTTCTTCTCACCGGTGATCGCATCGGTATACAGCGTTTCGCCGCCACGGTCGTGCAGACGCAGGTTAAACATATTGCTCGCCGCCGACATGTTTGCCAGATAGCTGCCGGCTTCCGGACGGGTGATCATTTTCGTCGGCACAACAGGGCGCACCACAGGATCCACCGGTTTGGCCGGATTTACAGGATCCACAGGAACTGTCGGATCCACAGGATCAATGGGACTCACCGGATCGACGGGCGCAACGTCGCTTATCAGATACCAGTTTTTCGCCTGTTCGCCGAGGCCGCGCATCAGGTGATAATCATACGCACCGGCCACGATACGGCCCTTCTGGATGAATTCGCCGTCGGAATTGCCGCCCACCGAAATCACTTCGATACCCTGTATGGTCTCTGCGCCGCTGCCACCGGCTTTGTTCATGACCACGTTGGTGTCGCCGGCGGTGTTGCCGGTGACCTTAAGGGAATCATGCGCCGAGTTGTCGCCCGCCAGCACGCTGTTCATGACTAAGGTGCCGCCGCTGCTGGTGTAATCACCCTCGACGATGACGGTTTCGAAACTGTCATCAAAGTGGCTGAACATCACGGTGCTGTCGTTGAGGTTCAGCGCGCCGATGTTGGAATCACCGGTAACCGTCCACTGGCTGGCGTTGTTCAGGTTCAGCGTATGCAGGCCAGTGGATACGCCTTTCCATGCGGATGCATCGAGGGAAAGCGCGGTGTTGCTGTTCACATCGCGGTCGATGCTTACGTCTCCGCTCAGCATCGACCCGTTGGTGGCGTTAATGTTGATGTAACCGACGGTGTCACCAGCGTCATTTGCCTGGCCGCCGACCAGCAGATTTTTGGCGCTCAGCGTTGAGCCGTCTGCGTTCAGGTTGAACGAAGAGCCTGCGAGTACCGTCACTGCCGTGTTATCACTGGAAATCTGCGTGTTTTTTAAGGCGATTTGCTGCTCTCCGGTGCTCGCCAGTATGCCGGTGGCATTACTGCCGTTCACCACGACGCGGGAATCTTCAAAGCTTGATGTTGTAAGACCTGTGCCATTACGGTTCCAGATCCCCGCTTCAGGCAGAGTGGTCAGTTCGCCGTTAGCGTTATTCATCACAATATCGACGTTTTTGGCGTTCAGCTGAGAGTTAAAACGGGTCTCGACACCCCAACCGCCGACGTCGCTTTTGATGCTCACGTTATTGAGCGTGGTGGATTCACCGTCGCTCACCACGCCATAAGACGCGGGTGTATTAAGGGTGATCTGGCTATTGGTCAGGTTCATTATGCCCGTACCATAACTCCAGACTGCCGGGCCGTGGTATCCACCGGTTTTATTGATAATCAGGTTATTACCATCAAACTGGCTATCAGATACCCACACCGCGTTGCCGTTAGTTGTGATGTTGATGGAGTCGGCTTTCAGCGTACTGCCCGTTGTCGCCACCAGAGCGGCTGCACCACCGACATCTAACTGCCCGGTATTGTTAATGGTGATGTCCAAATTACTGACGTCAACGCTGGCACCCCCCGCAGCCTGAACACCGTAGGCTCCGCCGCCCGATGTCGTAATCGTACCGCCGTCAACCGCCACCTGTGCGTCTGCCCCCGACGCCAGAATGCCGCGTGCGCTGACGCCTGTAGTGGTGATCCCGACGTTATTCGCTGTCGTGGTACCGCTTTGGGCGAGGATCCCACTGGCACCGTAGCCAGCGGTGCTGATGGTCGCATTGCTGACATGGAGTGCGCCGTTGCCGGTCATCGCGCTCTGAATGCCATAACTGTTGGTGCCCTGCGTGTCGATGCTCAGGGTATCGATATTCAGCTGGGTATCTGCGCCCTGCATGAATATACCGCGGGCATTATTCCCCGTTGTGGTGATGGCGATGTTATTACCCGTCATGCTTCCCGCCTGAGCTAATATGCCCACGCCGGTGTCACCTGCAGTATTGATCGTGGCATTTTTGACATTGGCATCGGCGGCGGCACCGGTGTAACGAATGCCGTAGCCGCTAGCGCCACTGGTGATTATCTCTAACCCATCGATATCCAGTGTCGAATCGGCCACCAAAATGCCGGTTGCGGTGCTGCTAATCTTCACGTCGGTGCCATTAAACACGCTGTTACCGAGCAGATTAATCCCATAAGTGCCCGCACCGACAGCCAGCATACGCAGGTTGTTGGCGTTGACGGTGGCGGCAGTGGCATAAAGCACGTGGGTATTCGTACCGAACGTGCCGAGTTGCACGTTATCCAGATTCAGCGTTGAGCCGCTCTGCACCAGTGCAGCATAAGCTGCGCTTCCGGTGGTGGACGCCTGATTATTGGTAAAGGTCAGGTCAGCATTGTTTGCGGCCCAGAGAGCATATTGCGAGTTGGCCGTCGTGGCGACCTGATAATCATCGTAAGTGGCCGAGGCATTGTTTACGGCCACCTGGCCGTTCGGTGCAGCTGTCGCCGTAAAGGACGTCAGCAGCACGGCGGTGGTAATCATGCCAACCTTAGTGCCGGAGCTGGATTTGGTTTTGCCGGTCGCCAGTTCAGAGGTGACCATAAAACAGCGCAGGGCGCTGTTCCAGATAACGCGATAGATTTTGTTCATGAGTGGGGTGTCTCTTCATCCGCTGAGTTTGTTGCCAGCGACTATATGCGATGAAGAAACCATCAACAGTCAGGCGCGTCCTTCATGGTTGTAGGACGCGTCCGAAGAGTGAAAAGTGCAGAAGTGAGAAGAGCATAAGTTACTGATGTACCGCGATATAACGTTCAAACTTTGCCGGTTTTAAGCGGCTGAGATCGACCAGCACTAACCCGTCGATACAGTGATTGAATTCCGGGTCGCTGCCGAAATCAATAAACTGCACGCCGCCGGTTTCGCAAAGTTCGGAATACTGCTTATACAACGCCGGAATGCTACTCCCGAGATTGGCCAGCAGACGTTTCAGACGCTGTAAATCTTCCTGATAATCGCTACCACAAAACTGCGCTAACACGTCTGGCAGTGAAGCCGGATAGGGACGGCGGGAGGTGGCCAGCGGAAGAGCAGGGGCGAAATACAAGCGATAGAAGGCCACCAGCAAATCACGCGCGGGCAGCGGCATTCCGCCGGAAATCGACACCGGGCCAAACAGATAGCGGGTCTGCGGATACTTCGCCAGATAGGCACCGATGCCCAGCCACAGATAATCCAGCCCGCGTTTTCCCCAATACGCAGGCTGAATAAAGCTGCGCCCGAGCTCAATTCCCTGCGCCAGAATCGGATCCATCTGATGCCCGTACTGGAACAGGCTCTGGCTGTAAATACCGTTCAGGCCTTTGCTGGCGACCTGATCGGCAGTTGGAATAAACCGGTACGCGCCGACAATTTCCAGCGCCTGCGGATCCCACAATACCAAATGGAAATAATCGTCGTCGTACCCGTCGAGATCGCGACGACGGCCACTGCCTTCCCCGACGGCGCGAAAGGCAATTTCTCGCAGCCGCCCGAGTTCGCGTAGGATCGGTACGGTGTCTTCGCCGTGGCGGCGGTAGAGATAAATCATCTTACCGTCCGGCGTTTTGCCCAGCACTTCGCTGGCTTCCAGAGCATGTTTTAGCACCGCGCGGTCTTCGGCGCGGGCAATCGATGATTCAGTATGGAACAGACCCGGTTTGCCAGCGCCGAGACGATAAACGTGTTTACGAAAACGTGCCGCCAGATCGCCCACCAGCATTTGTCCGTCGTGCCAGCTGGAAAAAGGGATGCGCGCGCCGATTTTCAGCGTCAGGCTGTTGCCGCGCTGGCCGAACATCTCATGCACCAGCAGCAGCGTGCTGAGCGGGCGGTAAACCATTGAACTGAAATAAAATAACGCGCTGTTGCTGCCGCTGATATGCACCGGCACCACTGGCGCACGGGCTTTGGCAGCGAGGCGGATAAAACCGGTGTGCCATTTACCGTCGCGCACCCCTTTCGAGCTCAGGCGCGAGACTTCACCCGCCGGAAAGACAATCAGCACGCCCTGATTCTCCAGATGTTCCTGCATCTGCGTCACCTGATGACGCCGCGTGCGGTTGCCCATGTTATCCACCGGGATCATCAGGCTGCCGAGCGACGAAACCAGCGACAGCAGCTGATTGGCGACCACTTTCACGTCCGGGCGCACCGAGGCTACAGCGTGCAGCAGCGCCAGGCCGTCGAGCGTACCAATCGGATGGTTCGCCACGACCACTACCGGGCCGTAGCTTGGGATCTGCTCGCGGTCGCGTTCGGTCAGTTCACAGCGAATGTTAAACTGCTCGAGCACCTGCTCGACCATATCGATCCCTTTCAGGTGCTGATATTGGTCGGCAAAGCGGTGAAATTCTTTCTCGCGGAACAGGGTTTTTAACAGACGGCGTTGCCAGGAAGGGGTTTTGTGCTGCGGGTCGAGATCCTGAAACAGGGTATCCATGCTGAACATAGGATGTCCTCCGGTTGAAGTAATCCGACCATAAGCAGCGCGTGTGACAGCGATGTGTCACTTTTGTGGCAGTAAGAGGAAGGCTGAATAAAACGGCGGTTCAATCTGTTGCGAAAATAGCCAAATACCCATAAAGTCAACGCTCCTGCGCGGTTTCTTATAACGGCTAAACCTTCTTTCGTGAGACGCTGATTTCCATGCCTGGTCCCGCTTCGCCCGAGATTTCTCCTGCCCCTTCCTCAAAGACCACACTGCGTATTCTTTCGATTCTGGTGTTTAATTTTGCCAACTATCTGACCATCGGTTTACCGCTGGCGATTTTGCCGGGTTACGTGCATGACCATCTTGGTTACAGCGCGTTCTGGGCAGGGCTGGTGATCAGTCTGCAATACTTCGCGACGCTGCTGAGTCGTCCGCACGCCGGGCGTTACGCCGATAAAGTCGGGCCAAAAAAAGTCGTCATGTTCGGGCTGAGCGGGTGCCTGCTCAGCGGCGTGTTTTACCTGCTGGCGCTGTCGTTTGATGCATCACCGGTAGCCAGTCTGGCGCTGCTGTGTGTCGGGCGTTTGCTGCTGGGCGTAGGGCAAAGTTTTGCCGGAACCGGCTCAACACTGTGGGGCATTGGTGTGGTCGGCTCCCTGCATATCGGCAAAGTGATTTCGTGGAGCGGGGTGGTGACTTACGGCGCGATGGCTATCGGTGCGCCGCTTGGCGTGTGGATTTTCAGCCTCGGCGGCCTGACGCTGCTTTCGGTGTGCATCATTGCGGTAGCGCTGACTGCGCTGCTGGCAGCATGGCGTAAAACGCCGGTCGCGGGGAAAGCCACGTCGCAGATCCCGTTTCGTCAGGTGCTCGGCAAAGTGTTGCCTTACGGGCTTGCGCTTGGCCTCGCGTCTACCGGTTTCGGCGTGATCGCCACCTTCATTACGCTGTTTTATGATGCCAAAGGCTGGTCGGGCGCGGCGTTTTCCCTGACCTTTTTCAGTGCGGCCTTTGTCGGTATGCGGCTGCTGTTCCCCAACTGTATCAACCGATTCGGCGGACTGCGTGTCTCGCTGCTGTGCTTTGGTCTAGAAATCATCGGGCTGATTCTGGTGTTTTTCGCCCCGACGTCTGCGGTGGCAATGGGCGGCGCGTTTCTCACCGGTGCGGGCTTCTCACTGGTGTTTCCTGCGCTGGGCGTGGTGGCTGTCCAAAAATTGCCGCAGGAAAATCAGGGCAGTGCGCTGGCGACCTATTCGGCATTCCTGGATTTATCGCTGGGCGTGACCGGGCCTCTGGCGGGCATTCTGATGGCGCAGGCGGGGATTGATGCGATTTATCTGGGCTCGGCGTTGCTGGTCTTTATCGCCATGGCGCTGGTTCTGCGGTTGCTGTTAAGCCAGTCCCCGCAGAAAGCCAGCGCCTGTGTCAAAACCGATTAATACGAACGGATACGGCCCATATGCAGCGTGTCGACGTAATCGCCGTCACGCAGCGCATAGCACGGGCTGAGCCCTTCAACGCTGAAACCAAACTTCTTATACAGCGCGATCGCCCCCTCGTTATCGGCATACACCGTCAGCTCGACGCGTTTTATATGCAGCCATTTGTCGCACAGGTCCAGCGCGGCCGCGACAAGTTTGCTGCCCACGCCTCTTCCCTGAAAACCGGTATCTACGCCGATGCCAAACGTGGCTACGTGGCGGCGTCGCCAGGGCTCTTCGACCATCAACGTCAGATTGCCCACCAGTTTGCCGTCGATACAGGCCACCAGCGCGAAGCGGTTCGGTGACGGATTAGCCAGACGGCCTTCCCATAGGGCGGCAGGCGGATACGGAAGCTGGAGAGTGTCGCTGTACACGGGAACCTGAGCGTAGAGGTGTTGAAGCGCTTCTGCGTCCGTGGTTTCTGCGTGGCGGATAACGATTTCGCTCATAGCGACACTCCTTTTATTGTGGTTACTGTTTGAATATCCTCTAGATTTATCAGGAATTGAAAAAGTGTCAATCCTGCGTGTGATTAAAAATAATGCTTTACAAGTGCGAATGATAATGATTATTATTGCCATGCGTTCCGGGGATGGCCTCACACCAAGGTCAAACGGGTCCCCATGAATGCACGACATTGCTCACATTGCTTCCAGTATTATTTAGCCAGCCGGGTGCTGGCTTTTTTTTTGCCCTTTTCCCCTCATATCTCGTGCCGGTAGTGCGTTGGCTGCACGCGTTCACCCCGTTCACAGAGTAATCTATGCGCCCGAGGGCTCTCTCGCTTGCCGCCTTCTCCCAACACGAACTATTTTGGGAAAAACCTCTCCTGTTAACGCTTAAATCTCCAACAATTCCTTTGAATTTAGCCATCTGCATTTGTTCATATTTTTTGAACAGAGGAGTGAGATTTTTACGCTTTCTTATTCCCGGCCGTTGACTAGACTAGAGAAAACATTGAGGAGAGTTGAACATGATCTACTTACGCAAAGCACAAGAACGCGGTCACGCAAGTCACGGCTGGCTGGAAAGCTGGCACACATTTTCTTTCGCCGATTACTATGATGCGAACTTCATGGGCTTCTCCGCACTGCGGGTTATCAATGAAGACTTCATCGACGAAGGACAAGGGTTTGGTAAACACCCGCACAAAGACATGGAAATCCTGACCTACGTGCTCGAAGGCACCGTGGAACATCAGGACAGCATGGGCAACAAAGAGCAAATTCAGGCGGGTGAATTCCAGATAATGAGTGCCGGTACCGGCGTGACTCACTCCGAGTACAACGGTAATAAAGACCGTAAATTGCATCTGTATCAGATCTGGATCATTCCTGACAAAAAAGGTCTGGAACCGCGTTACGAACAGCGTATGTTCGACGCGCCACAAGGCCGTCAGCTGGTGCTTTCGCCGGATGCCCGCGAAGGTTCGCTGAAAGTGTTCCAGGATATGGAACTGTCACGCTGGGCGCTGAAAAAAGACGAACAGTCTGTGTATCAGATTCAGGCAGAACGTCGCGTTTGGATCCAGGTGGTGAAAGGCACCGTGTCGATTAACGGCCAGAAAGCCGGACCAAGCGATGCGTTGGCGATTTGGGATGAAACGGCGCTGTCCGTGCATGCCGATGAAGACAGTGAAATCCTGCTGTTCGATCTGCCACCGGTCTGAAAATAGTGTCCAATCAAAAGGCGACTCCGGTCGCCTTTTTTACGTCTGCTCTCTGACGCTGGCCGCCCGGCATAGTCCTTTATCCCAGGACGTGCTGATAATTTATTCAACTTCGTGACGCTTTTCACAGCCTGATGCGAACCAGTCCCGATTTTATGAGCACGCTCTCATTACGCTCTTTCACCCATGGAAACCGGTTTCCAAAGAGACTCAAATACCCTCAGCAAGAGAAAACGGGCAGAACATCCATCATCTGGGAGAAAAGCAAAATGAAAAGAATCATGCTTTGTTGTTCGGCGGGTATGTCGACCAGTTTGTTAGTTCGCAAAATGAAAGAGGTCGCGGCAGAACGCGGTGAGGAAGTGCAGATCGAAGCATTCGGTGCCAGCGAGTTTGACGAGAAATTCCGTGATTATCAGGTGGTGCTGCTCGGGCCGCAGGTACGTTACATGCAGGCCGACTTATCCGCCAGAGCGGCTGAATTCAATATTCCGGTCGAAACCATCAACATGATGGATTACGGCATGCAGCGCGGTGATAACGTGCTGGACTTCGCTTACGGGCTGATTGCACAGGAAGGAAGCCGCGTATGAGTGGTCTCTATCAGGCGATGGTCAACGTCATCGAAAAGCACATCACGCCGCTGGCCGGAAGCGTCGGCCAGCAACGGCACGTGATTGCTATCCGCGACGGCTTTATCGCCGCGCTGCCGTTTATGATCATCGGCTCGTTCATGCTGGTGTTCATCTTCCCGCCTTTTTCGCCCGATACCACCAACAGCTTCGCGCGCGGCTGGTTAGATCTGTCGCTGAAATACCGCGAACAGCTGATGCTGCCGTGGTATCTGAGCATGGGCGTGATGACGTTTTTCATCTCGGTCGGCATCGGTGCGAGTCTCGGTAAGCATTATAAACTCGACCCGATCATGACCGGTTTGCTGGCGTTTATGGCCTTTCTGCTGGTCGCTGCGCCGTATCATGACAAACAAATCTCCACCCAGTATTTCTCGGGCGAAGGCATTTTCACTGCCATCCTGACCGCCATTTATGCCGCCGAAGTGTATGCGCTGCTCAAACGCCGCAACATCACTATTCGCCTGCCGAAAGAAGTCCCGACCGGCGTGGCGCGCTCCTTTGAAATTCTGATCCCGGTTATCGTGATTGTCGCTACGCTGCATCCGCTGAACCTGTTCATTCAGTCCACCACCGGCATGATCATTCCTGAAGCCATCATGCATCTGCTGGCGCCGCTGGTATCCGCGTCGGATTCCCTGCCTGCGATTTTGATCTCGGTATTTATCTGTCAGGTTCTGTGGTTCGCCGGGATCCACGGCGCGCTGATTGTCACCGGCATCATGAACCCGTTCTGGATGACCAATCTGGCGCTCAACCAGACCGCGTTACAGGCTGGCGCACCGCTGCCGCACATTTATTTGCAAGGTTTCTGGGATCATTATCTGCTGATTGGTGGCGTCGGCTCGACCCTGCCGCTGGCGATTTTACTGCTGTGCAGCAAGGCCGTGCATCTGCGCACCATTGGCAAAATGGGCGTGGTGCCGAGCTTCTTTAACATCAACGAACCGATTCTGTTCGGTACGCCGATTATCATGAATCCGGTGTTTTTCCTGCCCTTCACACTGGTACCGATGCTCAACGCCGTCTTCGCCTATACCGCCACCAAACTTGGCTGGGTCGCGCAGGTGGTGTCGCTCACGCCCTGGACGACGCCTGCGCCAATTGGTGCGTCATGGGCCGCAAATTGGGCGTTCAGCCCGGTAATTATGTGTCTTTTCTGTATGGTGTTATCGGCAGTAATGTATTACCCGTTCCTGAAAGCCTACGAACGTACGTTGCTGAAACAGGAAGCGGAAAAGGCTACTACACAAACGGCGGGTAACGCCGTGCCAGCAAACAGCTAAAAGCTAACGGACAGCGAGGATGACGATGAAATATCAATTTCCAAAAGAATTCTGGTGGGGCAGTGCCAGCTCTGCGCCGCAAACTGAAGGGGAAACCCTCAGCCACGGCAAAAGCGCCACGGTCTGGGATCACTGGTATTCGCAGCAACCGACACGTTTTCATGGCGATGTCGGGCCGCAGGACACATCGACGTTTTATAAAAACTGGCGCGAGGATATCGCGCTGCTGAAGCAGCTGAACCACAACACATTCCGCACCTCGATTTCGTGGGCGCGCCTGATCCCCAACGGGCGCGGTGAGGTGAACCCAGAAGCGGTCACCTTCTACAATCAGGTGATCGATGAAATGCTGGCGCAGGGCGTGCAGCCGTTCATCAACCTGTTCCATTTCGACATGCCGATGGCGATGCAGGAAATCGGTGGCTGGGAAAACCGCGAGGTGGTCCATGCCTATGAGAAATATGCCGATACCTGCTTCGAACTGTTCGGCGACCGCGTGAAACACTGGTTTACCTTCAACGAGCCGGTTGTGCCGGTGGAAGGCGGCTACCTGTATGATTTCCATTATCCGAATGTGGTGGATTTCAAACGTGCAGCGACCGTGGCTTATCACACGATGCTGGCACATGCGCTGGCGGTGAAAGCTTATCGGGTCCGTCAGCAGGGCGGCGAAATCGGTATTATCCTTAACCTGACGCCGTCTTATCCGCGCTCACAGAACCCGGCGGATCTCAAAGCCGCGAACATTGCCGATCTGATGTTTAACCGCAGCTTCCTCGATCCGGCGCTGCGCGGTGAATATCCGCAAGAACTGGTAGAGTTGCTGAAAAAGCACGATCAGCTTCCGGCCTGTCAGGATGGCGATAAAGCGTTGCTGCAACAGGGCGTGGTGGATTTGCTCGGCATCAACTATTACCAGCCACGCCGCATTCAGTGCCGCGACAGTATGGTGAATCCGGAAAGCCCGTTCATGCCGGAATGGTTCTTTGACAACTACGTCATGCCGGGGCGTAAGATGAACCCGCACCGTGGCTGGGAAATCTACGAGCAGGGCATCTACGATATTCTGACCAACCTGCGTGAAAACTACGGTAATCCGCGCTGTTTTATTTCTGAAAACGGCATGGGCGTGGAACATGAGCTGCGTTTTGAGAAGGACGGGCGGATCGATGATGATTACCGCATTGAGTTCGTCAGCGGGCATCTCAAATGGCTGCATCGCGCGTTGCAGGAAGGCAGTGGCTGTCTCGGATATCATATGTGGACGTTTATCGATTGCTGGTCATGGATGAATGCGTACAAAAACCGCTATGGCTTTGTGCAGCTGGATCTCGACACGCAAAAACGCACGGTGAAAAAAAGCGGCGAATGGTTCGCGAAGGTCGCCGCCGAACACGGCTTCGACTAACAGATAACGCGGTTAAACAAGGAACGACATGGCAAACATTAACGACGTTTCGCGGCTGGCTAACGTGTCGAAAGCGACGGTTTCCCGTGTCCTGAGTGGCAGCCGCGGAGTAAAAGAGGAGAGCCGCCTGGCGGTGATGCAGGCGGTGGAAGCGCTGCAATACAAACCGAGCATGATCGCGCAGTCGTTGTCGACGCAGTCTACCGGCTGCATCGGCGTGATTTGCGCGGCGGAAAACATCAATCAGAGCACCGGCTACCTGCATGCGCTGGAAAAAGAACTGCGACTCAATCAGAAGTATTTACTGCTCAGATTCGCCACCGACGCCGCCAGCCTCTCGCATTCCGTGGATGAGATCGGGCGCGGTTTGTGTGACGCGATGATTGTGATCGGCGCGCGCTTTGCCCTTCCGGCGCTGCCTGACAACGTCATCACTATTGACTGCCTGGATGCGGACTCCGGGCGCAGCATTCATTTTGACCGCAGCTTCGCCACCGAAACCGCCTGTCAGTACGTGCTACAGCAGGGGCGCAGGCAGATCGCGCTGATCAATTTTGAAAACAGCGATGCGGCGGGGCAAATCCTTCAGGGTTATCATCTGGCGCTGGAGAAGTTTTTACTGCCTTACGACCGGCGGCTGGTGCACAGTGGCGATCAGGCACTGACGCAACTGCTGGCGCAAAATGTGCCGTTTAACGCGCTGCTGGTGCCGGACGATGCCACCGCGCAGGACGCACTGCGTCAGCTCGCGCAGCTTGGGCGGAACGTGCCGCAGGCGGTGATGGTCTTCAGTCTCGACAGCACGCTGCCGCCGGGCGCGTCTGCAATCCCGGCGATCGCCTGGCCGCTGGAAACGCTGGCGCAACGGGCGATGGCGTTACTGGCCGGACAGTTCTCAGCGAACACCGGCGAACCGGTTCGCGGCCAGCTCAGTTTACCGGCCTGATCCACCTCGCATGTCGCGCAGCAACGGATACCCGCCTGCGCGAATGTTTGCTAACATAACCTTCTGATCCCTCACTCTTTCACCGGCCGCATCTCATTGACTGTCATGAAGAAAAAAAGACCCGTACTCCAGGATGTTGCCGATAAAGTGGGCGTCACCAAAATGACGGTCAGCCGTTATTTGCGCAATCCCGAACAGGTTTCCGGCGCGTTGCAGGAAAAGATTTCGGCGGCGCTCGATGAGCTGGGATACATCCCTAACCGCGCCCCGGATATTCTCTCCAACGCCAAAAGCCGCGCTATCGGCGTCTTGTTGCCCTCGCTGACCAACCAGGTGTTCGCCGAAGTGCTGCGCGGCATTGAAAGCGTCACTGATATTCATGGCTACCAGACCATGCTGGCGCACTACGGCTACAGTCAGGAACGCGAAGAACAGCGGCTGACGTCGCTGCTTTCCTACAATATCGACGGGCTGATTTTATCCGAACGCCATCACACCGCGCGTACGCTGAAAATGATCGAAGTTGCCGGTATTCCGGTGGTGGAGATGATGGACTGCGTCTCGCCGTGCGTCGATCTCGCGGTCGGGTTCAATAACTTTGAAGCCGCACGGCAGATGACCCAGCAGATCATCGCGCGCGGGCATCGTCACGTGGTCTATTTCGGCGCACGTCAGGATGAACGTACGATCATCAAACAGCAGGGCTACGAGCAGGCGATGCGCGAATCCGGTCTTGAGCCGTACAGCGTGATGACCAGCCGTTCCTCAAGCTACAGCGCGGGCGCGGAATTATTGCGTCAGGCGCAAAAAGACTGGCCGCAAATCGACAGTATTTTCTGCACCAACGACGACCTTGCGGCAGGCGCATTCTTTGAATGCCAGCGTCAGGGGCTGCGTATTCCGTCACAAATGGCAATCGCCGGTTTCCACGGCCACAACATGGGACAGGCGATGGAGCCGCCGCTCGCCAGCGTCCTGACGCCGCGAGAAAGAATGGGGCAGATTTCCGCCGAACGCCTGCTGGCCAGACTGCGCGGCGAAAACGTCGTCCCGCGCATGGTGGATGTCGGGTTTACGATTTCGGCGGGCGGCAGTATTTGAGTTTAAAAGCCGATAAAAAAAATCCCCGACACAATGGCCGGGGATTGTAGATTCACACACGGGCTAACTACGATGCCAGTGACAAATGTCTTTTCTGCTGTTTATGCGTTTGCAGCCACTCGGCGACGCGCTGTTGCTGCGCTTTATCGAGCCACATGCCGAGTTTAGTACGGCGCCAGATCGCATCATCGAGTTCGCTTACCCACTCTTTTTCCACCAGATACCGCAGCTCCGCCTCGTAGAATCCGTGACCGAAATCTTCGCCCAGCGATTCAATGCTGGTGGCATCTGACAGGAACAGCTCCGTCTGGCTGCCGTAGGTGCGGGCATAACGGCGTGCCAGCGATTCCGGCAACCATTTGAAACGGCTACGCAGATTGGCGCTGTAAGTATCGCGATCGCCATTCAGTTTCCCGCCAGGCAGGACGGCTGTTTTGGTCCACGCCGGACCGGCTTTAGGATAATACTTCCCAAGTTTTTCCAGCGCATGTTCCGCCAGTTTACGGTAGGTCGTCAGTTTGCCGCCGAACACGGAAAGCAGCGGTGCTTTACCGTCCAGATCGTGAACGTCGAGCGTGTAATCGCGGGTGACCGCCTGCGGTGAATCAGATTCGTCATCGCACAGCGGACGTACGCCGGAGTATGTCCAGACGATGTCTTCGGTGGTCAGCTGTTTCTTAAAGTGATCGTTATACACTTTCAGCAGATAGCCGATCTCTTTATCGTCGATCTTCACGTCTTTCGGGTCGCCGTGATATTCCACGTCGGTGGTGCCGATAATTGAGAACTCATCCAGCCATGGGATCACAAACACAATACGGTGGTCTTCGTTTTGCAGAATGTACGCCTGCGGCTGATTGTGCGCGCGTGGCACCACAATGTGACTGCCTTTGATCAGACGAATGCCGTACGGCGATTTCAGCTTCAGGCCGTCGTCGAAGAAATGTTTTACCCACGGCCCGGTGGCGTTCACCAGACCTTTGGCACGCCAGGTGAAGGTTTTGCCGGTGTCGATATCTTCGGCTTCCACCATCCATAAACCGTCTTCACGCCATGCACGGGTTACGCGGGTGCGGGTACGAACTTCGCCGCCGCGCTCTTCCACTTCCTGCGCGTTAACGACAACTAAGCGCGCATCGTCAACCCAGCAGTCTGAGTATTCAAAGCCTTTGGTCAGCTCAGGTTTGAGCACCGACTCGCTGCCGAATTTCAGGCCTTTACTGGCCGGCAGGCTGGTGCGTTTACCCAGATGGTCATACAGGAACAGGCCGGCGCGGATCATCCAGGCCGGGCGCAGGTGCGGCTGATGCGGTAAACGGAAACGCATCGGGAAGGCAATGTGCGGTGCCATTTTCAGCAGCACTTCACGTTCAGCCAGCGCTTCGCTGACCAGACGGAATTCGTAATGTTCCAGGTAGCGCAGGCCACCGTGAATCAATTTAGAACTTGCCGAAGAGGTCGCGCAGGCCAAGTCTTGCGCTTCAAGCAGCAGTACAGACAGCCCGCGGCCAGCTGCATCTGTTGCGATGCCGGTACCGTTAATACCGCCACCAATTACGATCAAGTCTTTGGTTTCCACGTCATCTTCCTCCAGATGTTCGCAATAGCTCTTTTATGTTCGTTTTCGCTCACGATTGTAATCGAGAATCGACAAACAAGCCAAGCGTTAACCAAATAAAAACAATTATGCGTGATGAAGGTAACATTTTTGTGTCGGTTTCGCGCAAAACGGAGAGAAGGGAAAGAAACCGAACGCGGTCGCGCGTGGAATTTTTCGAAATTGTTCGTTTAGGGCAGGGGATGGGGAAGAAGAAAAAGCAGGAGCGCCAGCGCGACGCTCCACAGGGGCTGGTAAATCAGCAGAGTTCGAGCTGGACGTCGTACTTGTCGATGATTTGCTTCACGCTGTCCGGCGGCTGTTTGTCGGTAAACAGATAGTGGATCAAATCCATTTTACCCAGGTTCACCATCGCGTTACGCCCGAACTTGGAGTGGTCAGTCACCAGCATCACGCAGCGTGAGTTTTCGATAATCGCGCGCTTGGTTCGTGCTTCGTGATAATCGAATTCGAGCAGTGAGCCGTCCATATCAATGCCGCTAATGCCGAGAATGCCGTAATCGAGGCGGAACTGAGAGATGAAGTCGAGCGTTGCTTCGCCCATGATGCCGCCGTCGCGGGCGCGCACTTCGCCTCCGGCGAGGAACAGACGGCAGTCATCTTTCGCACTGTAGAGCGTCGCCACGTTCAGGTTGTTGGTGACGATGCGCAGATCTTTATGATTGAGCAGTGCGTGCGCCACGGCTTCCGGCGTGGTGCCAATATCGATAAACAGCGTCGAACCGTCGGGGATCTGGCTGGCGACGCGTTCGGCGATGCGCGCTTTCGCTTCCGACCACATCACTTTACGGTCGTTATACGCGGCGTTCACCGAACTCGACGGCAGTGCCGCGCCGCCGTGATGACGATGGATTTTGTTCTGTTCAGCCAGATCGTTCAGATCACGGCGAATAGTTTGCGGGCTGACGGCGAAGTGCTCGACCAGCTCTTCGGTGCTGACATATCCTTGCTGGCGGACTAAATCGATAATCGCATCATGGCGTTGTGTTTGTTTCACCCGAATCCCCTACTTGCTTTTTTTGCGCGGTGCGCGCGTATCAACAAATGCCATCACCAGGCCAAGACCCAGACCAAACGCGTGCGCAGCATTGGACACGGCAGCGCCGCCCGTAGCATACCCGATAAACATAAAAATCAGCGAAATCACCAGCAGCCCGCCGGGCACGTACAACTTGCTTTCCGGTTTCAGCTGGCCGGTCAGCCAGGCGTAACCCATCAGCGCGTACACCACGCCGGAGAGACCGCCGAACCAGGCACCGCTGACCATCGACTGGCCCCATCCGCTGATCAGAGCTGAAACGATCGTGACCGTAAACAGCTTGCCGCTGCCCAGATGCATCTCAATCTGGCTGGCCAGATACCACCACCACGCCAGATTAATCAGCAGCGCGATAAAGGAGAAATTCATCAGCGCCGGGGTAAACCAGCGCCAGACCTGGAAAACGCGTGAACTGTCCGGCCACGCCAGCCAGCTCATCACCAAAGCATCACCGACCAGCTGTTGCAGGATAAACACCGCCAGGCTGAGCACAATCATGCCAATAGTCAGCGGCCCGGCGCGGCTGCGCAGGCTTTTGAGGAATGGCGTGTGCGACATCTTTAAATGCGGCTGCGCCTTGCCGGTTTTCCAGCTGGCTTCCTGATAGCGCGGATGCAGCGGATCACGGACAAACAGTGCAACCTGTTTTTCGGCTTCTTCCAGACGGGATTCGTCATCCAGCCAGATCTGTACTTCCTGACTTTCGTGTTTCATCGTCAGCGTAAATCCCTGCGTTGCCATGTAATCGACAAACGCCTGAGCGAGACGAGGGTTGTTCAGGTTAAGAATGCGCACCATAGCGTTAATCGATTTCCCTAATGGTTTGATTTGTTGCCGTCATTTTAGGGCAATACCTTATCTGCCAGCGTACGGGAAGTCGATTATAACGTCAGTCAGTAAAAGGAGGGGAATTTACAAATGCTGTGAAGCCAGCGGAAAAGAAAAAATTAACGCGGGTGTGAGATGGATCGGGATTTGATGCAACATCGCGGTTGAACGATGTTGCAATCATTAACCTTACAGGCCTTCCAGTGCCTGTTCCAGATCGGCGATCAGGTCGTCGGTGTCTTCGATACCGATACTGATGCGAACCAGTCCGTCGGTGATACCGCTTTGACGGCGGATTTCCGGTGCGACGGCGCTGTGGGTGGTGGATGCCGGGTGGCAGGCCAGCGAATCCGTATCGCCAAGAGACACGGCTTGCGTGATGATGCTCAGCTTATCGAGGAACGTCCGTGCGGCGTTCAGCCCGCCTTTCAGTTCGATGGCCATAATCCCGCCGAACAGTTTCATCTGTTGCGAGGCCACCGCATGGCCCGGATGCCGTTTCAGTCCCGGATAAAAGACAGTGTCGACCGCACTGTGTCCGTCGAGGAATTCCGCCACGGCCTGCGCGCTCTGTGAACTGGCTTCGACGCGCAGCGGCAGCGTTTTCAATCCACGGATCAGCAAACTGGCTTCAAACGGGCTGAGGCAACCACCGAACTGTTTCAGGCTCAGGGTGCGGATTGGCGTAATCAGCGCCGCTGCACCGGCGACCACGCCACCGGTCGCATCGCCGTGACCGCTGATGTACTTGGTCGCCGAGTGCAGAACGATATCAATACCCAGCTCGAGCGGGCGCGTCAGATACGGTGTCGCAAAAGTGTTGTCGGCGACGCTCACTGCACCTGCGGCTTTCGAGAGACGGGCGATTTGCGCCAGATCCGCGATATCCAGCCCCGGATTTGCCGGTGTCTCGACCAGCACCACTTTAGTGTTTTTGGTGAATGCGGCTTCCAGTTCGGCGACGTTCGCGACATGAACCGGTTTTATACCGTAACGCGGCAGAAGATTACGCACCACGCCTTCGGTACCGCCGTACAGCGTACCGATATGAATGATTTCATCGCCCGGCACCAGCAGGGCAAACAAGGTGGCACTGATCGCCGCCATGCCGCTGGCACAGGCCACGGCGGTTTCAGCGCCTTCCAGTGCCGCAAGTTTCTGCTCGAAAACGGTCACCGTCGGATTGGCGAAGCGGCTGTACATGTAGCCCGGCTCTTCACCGCTGAAACGGCGCGCACCGCTGTCAAAATCGGGGTAAGAAAATGCAGAAGACGCCGTGATTGGCGTCGCGATAGCGCCCGTTTGGGCATCGGGCTGCTGGCCGCCATGAACGGCGAGGGTACGCATCCCTAAAGAACGTGAAGTGTTCAGATGTTTCATCTTGAAATCCTGTCGTTGGTAGAAGGAAATTATATCAAGACTGAAGATGTGTAGCTTTTTCCGCTTAAGAACATTTTAGGCGCAGACCGATCGGGCTGGTTATAAAGGAAACTGCGTCTGCGCCGGTTAAAACAACGGAAAATCAGGCTTCGATATCCTGAGGGAAGGTTTTTGACCAGGCTTCAAAACCGCCGTCAACGCTGTAGACGGATTCGAAACCCTGACCGATGAGAAACTGCGCCGCACCGCGGCTGCTGATGCCGTGGTAGCACATCACCAGGACCGGTTTTTTGGCGTCGGCCTGATCCATAAAGGCACGCATGCTGTCATTGCTCAGGTGGAATGCGCCGGGTGCATGACCTGCGCCGAATGTCTGCGGATCACGGATATCGACCATCACCGCTTCGCCTGATGTCAGACGGGTGTGCGCTTGTTCCACGCTGATTGCTTCAAATTGTTCCATTTGTCCGGGCCTCATTCGTCAGTTATCCGCGCATTCTACCTAACTATTCGCCGATCAAGACCAGACAAACTGCGAGGTTATCCGTTAAACCAGCACCACTTTCACGCCTTTCTCGCGCAACTGCCCGATGATTTCAGCGCTGGCTTCTTTGCCGGTGATCAGCACGTCGATCTGTTCGGTGCGGCTGAACAACATGCCGGCACGCTGGCCGACTTTGCTGCTATCGACCAGCACCGCCAGATTCCCGACATAATTCAGCATCTTCTGCTCGGCCATCGCCGTCAGCATGTCGGTTTTATAGAGGCCATCGGGCGTCAGCCCCGCGCCGCTGGTGAACATCCAGTGGCCAGCATACAGGCTGGCGTCGCCGTCCTGCGGGGCGAGGGTGATCGACTGACTTTTATTGTACTGCCCACCCATGATGACCACGCTGTCGTGCTCCTGCTCAATCAGATAATTGGCCAGTGGCAGATAGTTGGTGATTACCTGAATGTCTTTCCCGCACATTTCGCGCCCGAGCAGAAACGCCGTCGAACCGCAGTTAATCACCACGCTTTCGCCCGGCTGGCACAGTTCAGCTGCCGCTTTGGCGATACGCATTTTTTCATTGAGATTGTGGGTCTGGTGGATATTCAGCGGTGTCCAGTTCTGACGCGGCTGATTGACGGCTTCGGCACCGTTACGCACTTTGCGTAATTTGCCTAATTCATTGAGTTTTGTGATGTCACGACGCGCTGTCGCCGGAGAAATATCAAAGTGATCAATCACATCAGCGACAGAAATCTGGCCCTGACGCTGCAAAAGATCAAGGATGGCATTGTGGCGTTGTGGCTCAGTCATGGTGGCTCCGCGAGTAAATCGAATCAGAATGATTACCGCGTGATTATAAACGAGCAGTAATGGCAATAACATTGTTTATGATGAGGCGGAGTGAATCCCCTCCGCCTGATCGCACAACGTTTTAGAGGAATGATTTAAAGGGTAAATCGGTGTCTGTGGTGAAGCAATCCTCGAACCCGCGCGGATAGTGATATTCGAAATTGTCTTTGTCATTCGGGTAGGTGAATTTGCCGCCGACCTGCCAGATAAACGGCTTGAAACCGTATTTCAGGCGGTCTTTCTTCATCTCCCACAGTACGCGGATTTCCTGCGGATCGGCCTGGAAATTCGACCAGATATCGTGATGGAACGGGATCACTACTTTGGTGTTCAGCGATTCCGCCATGCGCAGCATATCGACACTGGTCATTTTATCGGTCACGCCGCGCGGATTTTCGCCGTAGGAGCCGAGCGCCACGTCTATCTGATATTCATTACCGTGTTTGGCGTAATAGTTGGAATAGTGCGAATCGCCGCTGTGATACAGGTTCCCGCCCGGCGTTTTGAACAGGTAGTTCACCGCCCGCTGATCCATCATGTCCGGCAGAACGCCTGCGGCTTTTTGGTCGGCGGGCAGGGTGATGAGTACCGTGCGATCGAAAGAATCCAGCGCATGAATTTCCACATCTTTGATACGCACGACTTTCCCCGGCGTCATCACGATGCATCGCTCAGCGGGCACGCCCCAGCTCATCCACAGATCCACGCAGGTTTGCGGGCCGATGAACGGTACGTCGGAGGCGCAGTTTTGCATGACGGCGGCGGCGACGTTAACGTCAATGTGATCGTTGTGATCGTGCGTGGATAACACGGCGTCGATCTCGCGGATCGCAAAGGGATCAAGTACGAATGGCGTGGTGCGCAGGTTGGGTTGCAGCTTCTTCACACCGGCCATGCGTTGCATCTGGTGGCCGGTTTTCATCAGCGGGCTGCTGTGATTTTGCTTGCCGACGCCGCACCACAAATCCACGCAAATGTTCGCGCCGCCTTCGGATTTCAGCCAAATCCCTGTACAGCCCAGCCACCACATGGCAAAGGTGCCCGGCGCGACCTTTTCCTGCTCAATTTCTTCGTTTAACCAGGTGCCCCATTCCGGGAAAGTGCTCAGGATCCAGGATTCGCGGCTGATCGTTTCTACTTTGCTCATGGTGTTCCCTCATCGTCATATCAGTGTGATGTAAGTGTCACAATAAATCATTTGATGATTATATGTGATTTGTTTGTGCGGAAGTTATCACCGAAATATCGTCATGACAATGACTTTGAACGAAGATTTACTGATCGGGATGACAACGGATCCTTAAAAGATAATGCGCATGAAGAACGTTTTTATAGAAGCCAGTTTCAGTTAATAATCTGAAATATAAATAAAAAGAGGGTTTATGGCTTTTGGGTGAACATTTCCGACATGACGATAACTTGCGAGACTGCTCACAAATAATCATTGTGAATCTTTACCTGATTCGATGTGAGCATTAGGGTGCATCTGTCCCTCACTTTTCAGCGCAACGTTAGCGCCAAAAAGATTAAACAAGGTCAGACGGAGAGTTTTATGGAAATGCTCTACACCCTCTTTACCGTATTTTTTAATCAGGTAATGACCAACGCACCGCTGCTGCTGGGTATTGTGACCATGCTCGGTTACATCCTGCTCAGAAAGAGCGCGACGGTAGTTATCAAAGGCACCATCAAAACCATTATCGGCTTTATGTTATTGCAGGCCGGGTCCGGCATTCTGACCGGCACGTTTAAACCGGTGGTGGCCAAGCTGTCGGAAGTTTACGGCATCAACGGGGCGATTTCTGACACCTACGCCTCCATGATGGCGACGGTCGAACGCATGGGCGATGCCTACAGTTGGGTGGGTTACGCGGTGCTGATTGCCCTCGGACTGAACATTCTGATGGTGGTTTTCCGCCGCATTACCGGCATTCGCACCATCATGCTCACCGGCCATATCATGTTCCAACAGGCCGGGCTGATTGCGGTCTTCTTCTTCATCATGGGCTACCCGATGTGGACCACCATCTGGTGCACGGCGATCCTGGTGTCGCTGTACTGGGGCATCACGTCCAACATGATGTACAAACCGACGCAGTCGGTGACCGAAAACAGCGGGTTTTCCATCGGCCACCAGCAGCAGTTTGCCTCCTGGATCGCCTATAAAATCGCACCGTATCTCGGCAAGAAAGAAGACAGCGTCGAAGACCTCAAACTGCCGGGCTGGCTGAATATTTTCCACGACAACATCGTCTCCACCGCCATTGTGATGACCGTGTTTTTCGGCATCATTCTCTGTTCGTTTGGCCTGGATACGCTGCAACATATGGCCGGTAAAACCCACTGGACAATCTACATCCTGCAAACCGGTCTGATGTTTGCCGTGGCGATTTTCATCATCATTCAGGGTGTGCGCATGTTTGTCGCCGAACTGACCGAAGCCTTTAACGGCATCTCTCAACGCTTAATTCCCGGTGCCGTTCTGGCGATCGACTGCGCAGCGATATACAGCTTCGCGCCAAACGCCGTGGTCTGGGGCTTTATGTGGGGCACCATCGGCCAGCTGATTGCCGTGGCCATCCTGTTCGGTCTCGGTTCTTCCATCATGATCATCCCCGGCTTTATCCCGATGTTCTTCTCAAACGCCACCATCGGCGTGTTTGCCAACCACTTCGGCGGCTGGCGCGCTGCGCTGAAAATCTGTCTGGTGATGGGGATGATCGAAATCTTTGGCTGCGTCTGGGCTATCAAACTCACCGGCCTCAGCGCCTGGATGGGGATGGCCGACTGGTCGATTCTCGCACCGCCAATGATGCAGGGCTTCTTCAGCCTCGGCATGGCCTTTATGGGCGTCATCGCGGTGATTGCATTGATGTACATGTTCTTTGCGGGCCGCACGTTGCGCGCCGAAGAAGACGCTGAAAAACAAGCGCTGAATCAATCCACTTCTCACTAATCAACGAGGTTCCCATGACAGTACGAATTCTGGCGGTATGCGGTTGCGGGCAAGGCAGTTCAATGATCATGAAGATGAAAATCGGCCAGTTCCTGACGCAGGAAGGTGTGGCTCACACCATGAACAGCTGCGCGGTGGGCGAGTACAAATCAGAGTTGAGCGGCGCGGACATTATTGTCGCCTCCACGCACGTCGCGGATGAAATCACGGTCAGCGGCAACAAATACGTCGTTGGCGTGCGCAACATGCTTTCAGCTGCGGACTTCGGCCCGAAAGTGATGGAAGTGATTAATGCACACTTCCCCACGTCGCTGAAAAAGTAGGGGGGAGAAAGATGAAACTGCGAGATTCGCTGGCTCAGAACGATTCGATCTGCCTGAACGCGCAAGCACAAACCTGGCAGGACGCGGTAAAAATTGGCGTCGATATGCTGGTGAAGGCTGGCGTGGTGGAGCCGCGCTATTACCAGGCGATTCTGGATGGCGTCGAACGTTTCGGCCCGTACTTTGTGATAGCGCCCGGTCTGGCGATGCCGCATGGCCGCCCGGAAGAGGGCGTGCTTAAGACAGGTTTCGCGCTGGTGACGCTGAAAACGCCGCTGGTGTTCAATCATGAAGATAACGATCCGGTGGATATTCTCATCACGCTGGCCGCCGTGGATGCCAACGCGCATCAGGAAGTTGGCATCATGCAGGTGGTGAACCTGTTCGAGGATGACGCCAATTTTGATCGTCTGCGAGCCTGTACTTCAGCGCAGCAGGTTCTTGATTTGATCGACCAAACCTCCGCCGCCGCGGCGCACTAATTCACATTTTTGCTCTCAGAGAAGGAATTCAATATGTCTCATTCATTACCGATGTTGCAGGTAGCACTCGACAACCAGTCGATGGACGACGCCTACAAAACCACGCGTCTGATTGCTCACGAAGTGGACATCATCGAAGTCGGCACCATTTTGTGCGTCGCCGAAGGCGTGCGTGCGGTGCGCGATTTGAAAGCGCTGTATCCGGAAAAAATCGTGCTGGCCGATGCCAAAATCGCGGATGCCGGAAAAATCCTCTCGCGGATGTGTTTTGAAGCCAATGCGGACTGGGTGACGGTGATTTGCTGCGCCGACATCAACACCACCAAAGGCGCGCTGGAGGTGGCGAAAGAGTTTAACGGTGACGTTCAAATTGAACTGACCGGCTACTGGACATGGGAACAGGCGCAGGAATGGCGCGAAGCGGGTATCGGGCAAGTGGTGTATCACCGCAGCCGTGATGCGCAGGCCGCAGGCGTGGCGTGGAGCGAGGCCGATATTACCGCCATCAAACGTCTGTCAGACATGGGCTTCAAAGTGACCGTTACTGGCGGCCTGGCGCTGGAAGATTTGCCGCTGTTTAAAGGTATTCCGATCCACGTCTTTATCGCCGGTCGCAGTATCCGCGATGCCAAAGATCCGGTAGACGCGGCGCGTCAGTTCAAAAAATCCATCAGCCAGCTCTGGGGCTAAGGAATCTCGCATGATGCACAAAGCCGTTCCGCTCGGTATCTATGAAAAAGCCCTGCCTGCGGGCGAAGACTGGCTGAAGCGCCTGACGCTGGCGAAAGAGCTGGGTTTCGATTTCGTTGAAATGTCGGTAGATGAAACCGATCACCGGCTGGCGCGGCTTGACTGGTCAAGTGAGCAGCGTCTGCGGGTGATCGATGCGATTTCACGCACCGGTATTCGTATTCCTTCAATGTGCCTGAGCGCGCACCGCCGTTTTCCGCTCGGCTCTGAAGACGATAAAACCCGCAATCAGGGGCTGGAAATCATGCGCAAAGCCATTGTGCTGGCGCAGGATTTAGGTATCCGCGTGATCCAGCTTGCCGGTTACGATGTCTATTACCAGCAGGCCAACGATCACACCCGCGAACGTTTTCGCGAGGGCTTGCAGGAATCGGTCGAAATGGCCAGCCGCGCGCAGGTGACGCTGGCGATGGAAATTATGGATTACCCGCTGATGAATTCGATCAGCAAGGCGCTCGGTTATACCCATTACCTGAACAATCCGTGGTTCCAGCTTTATCCGGATATCGGCAATTTGTCCGCGTGGGATAACGACGTACAGATGGAGCTGGCAAGCGGCGCAGGGCACATCGTTGCCGTGCATATAAAAGATACGCAGCCTGGCGTGTTCAAAAACGTACCGTTCGGCAGCGGCGTGGTGGAGTTTGAGCGCTGCTTCGAAACGCTGCAAAAAAGCGGCTATCGCGGACCCTATCTTATCGAAATGTGGAGCGAAACCGCCGCCGACCCGATGCAGGAAGTCCGCAACGCGCGCGCCTGGGTGGTGGATAAAATGCAGAAAGCCGGGCTGAACATGGAGGAAATAGCATGACGGAGTCACTGAAACAGCGCGTGTTTGAAGCCAATATGGCGCTGCCGGCGTACGGTCTGGTGACGTTCACCTGGGGCAACGTCAGCGGCATCGACCGTCAGCGCGGGCTGGTGGTGATCAAACCGAGCGGCGTTGAATACGAAAAAATGCAGGCCAGCGACATGGTGGTGGTGAACCTGCAAGGAGACGTCGTTGAAGGGCATTACAAACCCTCTTCCGACACCGCGACGCATCTGACACTGTACGCCCGCTTCCCTGAACTCGGCGGCATCGTTCATACGCATTCCACCCACGCGACGTCATGGGCGCAGGCGGGCGTCGCGATTCCGGCGCTAGGCACCACGCACGCGGATTATTTTGCCGGTGCGATCCCCTGTACGCGCCCCTTAACGCGCGAAGAAGTCGCCGGGCAGTACGAGCTGGAAACCGGCAAAGTGATTGCTGAAACGCTTGCAGGCATTCAGCCGTTGCACATGCCGGGCATTCTGGTGGCACAGCACGGGCCTTTCTGTTGGGGAATCACGCCGGAGCAGGCGGTGCACAACGCGGTGGTGCTGGAAGAAGTCGCAAAAATGGCGTGGATCACCGGCACCCTGCAACGCGCGCAACCGCCGATGGACGATTATCTGTTGCATAAACATTTCAGCAGAAAACATGGGCCGGATGCGTATTACGGGCAGAAATAGCCGACGCTGAGAGACCAGAAAAACCCCTCCCAGCCTCTCCTTTCGCAGAGGGACAAGCAAAACTCGATCAGCTCCCTCTCCTGCGATGAGAAGAGTTGGGGAGGGGTATTGGTGCCATCTTGCGCTAAACCAAATTATCCCTTCGACATGATTTCATGCATTTTTCCTCTGACCTCTGGTGAGCATTTTTTCGACATAGGGTTTATACATAAGTGTATTGGGATCACACTTTTTACCGCAATCAGGCTTTTTCTCACGGAAATATTCCGTCCCCTCTGACAGAAAAGAGACTGCCCTATGTCGAAGATCACGCTCAAGCAGGATGTTTTTTTGGCGGCGTTAACCCGCCAGTGGCAAGCGTTCGGACTCACCAGCGCGAAGGATATGACCCGGCATCAGTGGTGGCATGCGGTCAGCGCCGCCGTCGCCGAACAACTGCCGCCGCAAAGCGATACCGTCACCAGCAAAAGCAAAAAAGTCACCCGCCACGTTAACTACATTTCGATGGAGTTTCTGGTCGGAAGGCTGACCGGCAACAACCTGATCAACCTCGGCTGGTATGAGAAAATTGCCAGCGCGCTGGAACAGTTCGATATCAATCTGACCGACCTGCTGGAAGAAGAAATCGATCCGGCACTCGGTAACGGCGGGCTGGGTCGGCTGGCAGCCTGTTATCTCGATGCGATGGCGTCAGTCGGGCAACCGGGCATCGGCTATGGCCTGAATTATCAGTACGGCCTGTTCCGTCAGCGGTTTGTCGATGGCAAGCAAAAAGAGTCGCCTGATGACTGGCACCGCAACGACTACCCGTGGTTCCGCCATAACAGCTCGCTGGCGGTGAACGTGGGTATCGGTGGGAAAATCGTCAAAAATGAGCAGGGGGTTGCGCGCTGGGAACCGGAGTTTACCCTGCGCGGCGAAGCCTGGGATCTGCCGGTGATGGGCTATCGCAACGGCGTTACCCAGCCGCTGCGCCTTTGGGAGGCCACTCATCCGCATCCATTTGATCTCGATTTGTTTAACGACGGTGAGTTTCTGAAAGCGGAACAACAGGGCATCGACGCCGCCAAACTCACCAAAGTACTCTATCCCAATGATAATCATCAGGCCGGTAAACGCCTGCGCCTGATGCAACAATATTTCCAGTGCGCCTGTTCGGTGGCAGATATCTTGCGGCGTCATCATTTTCTTGGCCGTAAAATCAGCGAGCTACCGGATTACGAAGTTATCCAGCTCAACGATACCCACCCGACCATCGCCATTCCTGAAATGTTGCGTGTGCTTATCGACGAACATCAGATGAGCTGGAACGACGCGTGGCACATCACCAGCCGCACGTTTGCTTATACCAACCACACTTTAATGCCGGAAGCGCTGGAAACCTGGGACGAAAGTCTGGTGCGCAGCCTCCTGCCGCGTCATTTCCAGATCATTAAGCAAATCAACACCAACTTTAAGAAACTGGTCAGCAAAGAGTGGCCGGGTGATGAAGCGGTCTGGGCGAAACTGGCGGTACATCACGACAAACAGGTGCGCATGGCGAATCTGTGCGTGGTCGCCGGTTTTGCGGTGAACGGCGTCGCGGCGCTGCATTCGGATCTGGTGGTCAAAGATCTCTTCCCGGAATATCACCGTCTGTGGCCGGAAAAATTCCACAACGTCACCAACGGCATCACACCGCGTCGCTGGCTGAAACAGTGCAACCCTGCGCTGTCAGCACTGATTGATGACCGTCTGAAAACCGACAGCTGGGTGACTAATCTTGATCTGCTCAAAGAACTGGAAAGCGGCGTCAAAGACAAAAAGTTCTGCAAGCAGTACCGTAAAATCAAGCATGACAACAAAGTGCGGCTGGCGGAGTACGTCTGGCATCGCCTGGGTATCCGGCTCAATCCGGATGCGATTTTCGATGTGCAGATCAAACGCCTGCACGAGTACAAACGTCAGCATCTCAACCTGCTGCATATCCTCTCGCTGTACCGCCAGATCCGCGATAACCCGAAACTCGATATCGTGCCGCGTGTTTTCTTGTTCGGTGCCAAAGCCGCGCCCGGTTATTACCTCGCTAAAAATATTATCTATGCGATCAATCAGGTCGCCGAGAAGATCAATAATGATCCGATCGTCGCGGATCGCATCAAAGTGGTGTTTATCCCGGATTATTGCGTGTCGGTGGCCGAACTGATGATCCCGGCGGCGGACGTGTCTGAGCAGATTTCAACGGCGGGCAAAGAAGCCTCCGGTACCGGCAACATGAAGCTGGCGCTCAACGGTGCGCTGACCGTCGGCACGCTCGATGGCGCGAACGTCGAGATCGCCGAGCAGGTCGGTGAGGACAATATCTTTATCTTTGGTCTGACAGTGGATGAAGTGAAAGCGCAGCTGAAAAAAGGCTACAAGCCAAAAGCGGTGGTGAAAAAAGACAAACACCTGAAAGCGATCCTCGACGAACTGGCCAGCGGTTTTTACGCGAACGGCGACAAAAAAGCCTTCGATCTGATGCTCAACAGCCTGCTCGACGGCGGTGATCCGTATCTGGTGCTGGCCGATTTCGCCCAGTACTGCGAAGCGCAAAAACAGGTGGATGTGCTGTACCGCAACGCCGATGAATGGACGCGCCGCGCGCTGCTCAATACCGCGCGCGTCGGGATGTTCAGCGCCGACCGTTCCATCCGCGATTACCAGCAGCGCATCTGGCAGGCCAAACGTTAGGAGCAGGCATGGAGGACAAGCAACTTATTGAAGCTGCCCGCCGGGCGGGGATTTTAGACAGCTTTATTAACATGGCCGATGAGGTCGAAACGGTCTCCGATGACACCCGTATCGCGCTGCTGGCGGCGATGGGACGTGACCCGCAGGACGTCGAAGACGTTACCCCGGTTCCGCCAGTGAAAGTGTTTACCGCAGGCAAAAAAGTGCTGATAACGCCCGCAGGCAGCGGCGAATTTACGTGGCAACTGACGCTGGAAAACGGTGACCAGACGCAGGGAGAAACTCACAGCGGCAACCTGATCAATTTCACCGTCAGTCTGCCCACCGGCTATCACCAGCTGACCTTATCGCAAAATGGTCAGGCCTGGGCGTGCCGGATTATTGTGGTGCCCCCGCGCTGTTTCGAGCCTCAGGCTTTGCGGGAAGGACAAAAATTGTGGGGTGCGACCCTACAGCTGTATACGCTTCGTTCGGAAAATAACTGGGGCGTGGGTGATTTTGGCGATCTTAAAAGAATGGTCGAAGAAGTCGGAAAACGCGGCGGTGCATTTGTCGGGCTGAATCCGATTCATGCGCTTTATCCGGCGAATCCGCTAAGCGCCAGCCCGTACAGCCCGTCGTCCCGCCGCTGGCTGAATCTGACGTATATCGACGTGAATGCCGTGGAAGAGTTTGCCGCGAGCTCACTGGCGCAAAGCTGGTGGCATTCTGTCGAAACGCACGATGCGCTGTTACAGGCGCGCAGTACGGATTACGTCGATTATCCGCTGGTGATGAAGCTCAAATCCGCCGCGCTGAAACTGGCGTGGCCGCTGTTTGGTGAGCTGCCAGAAGCCAGCTTGCGTAAGCGTGATTTCCGCCGTTTTGTGCAAAACGGCGGCGACAGTTTACGCCAGCAGGCGCTGTTCGACGCGCTGCATACCCACCTGCGGGATCTGGATTTGGGCCAGTGGGGCTGGCCGGTCTGGCCCGATGCGTATCGTGATGCCAAAGGCGCAGACGTGGCTGAATTCAGCGAGCGTTACGCCAGTGAAATTGAGTTCTTCATGTGGCAGCAGTGGCTGGCACACACGCAGTTTTCCGCGTGTTATCAGCGCAGCGTTGAACTGGAGATGCCCATCGGCTTGTATCGGGATTTAGCGGTCGGTGTCGCCGAAGGCGGAGCAGAAACCTGGTCGGATCCGGCTTTATATTGCCTGAATGCCACCATCGGCGCACCGCCGGACATCCTCGGGCCGCAGGGGCAAAATTGGGGACTGCCGCCCATCGATCCGCATGAAATGAAAGCCCGTGCCTATCAGCCATTTATTGACTTACTGCGCGCTAATATGGCGGAGTGCGGCGCGCTGCGTATCGATCACGTGATGGGATTGCTGCGGCTGTGGTGGATACCGGCCGATCAGGAAGCGGGGAACGGCGCGTATGTGCGTTATCCGCTGGAAGATTTGCTCGGCGTGCTGGCGCTGGAAAGTCAGCGGCATCAGTGCATGGTGATTGGCGAAGATCTTGGCACTGTGCCCAAAGAGATTGTTGCCAGCCTGCGCGACAGCGGCGTCTATTCCTATAAAGTGCTGTATTTCGAGCACGATAAAACCTTCACTTATCGCCCGCCGCAGGATTACGTGGCTCAGGCAATGGCCACGGTCACTACGCATGATTTACCCACGCTGCGTGGGTACTGGGAGGGCGGTGATTTAACGCTCGGTGAGTCGCTGGGCGTGTACCCGGATCCGCAGGTGCTGGAGAAACTGCGCGGCGAGCGGGAGCGCAGTAAACAGGGGCTGCTAAACGCGCTGCATCTGCAACACTGCGTGCCGAAAGGGACATCGCGCCATACCGGAAACATGCCGATGACGCCGGAGCTTAACCGGGGTTTACAGTGTTATCTGGCAGACAGCGCCAGCGCACTGCTCGGCCTGCAACCGGAAGACTGGCTGGATATGGATTTGCCGGTCAATGTGCCCGGCACCAATACCGAATATCCCAACTGGCGGCGAAAACTGACGCGAACGCTGGAGGACATGTTTGGCGATAAGCATATTGATGCGCTGCTCAGTGATTTGAACCAGCGCAGGCAGGTGGTTTCAGCCCCGTCTGCTAAACCCTCTCCCAGCCTCCCGCTTCGCACGGAGAGGCGCTAAAACACGCTTGCCTTCCATCCCGGTTGGGGTGGGGTATTAAGGGCATTTCTAAACCGGAGCCATAAAAAAAGCACCCAATTCACAGGGTGCTTTTTGCATTCTGGCCGATCAACGGTTGATCAGTAGAATGAGTGTTCGCCGCGCTGGTGTTCGGTCAGATCGCGAACGCCTTTCAGCTCTGGGAAGTTTTGCAGCAGTTCTTTCTCGATGCCATCTTTCAGGGTGACATCAATCATTGAACAGCCGTTACAGCCGCCGCCGAATTGCAGAATGGCGATACCATCATCGGTGATTTCCATCAGGGAAACACGGCCACCGTGGCTGGCTAACTGCGGGTTAATCTGCGACTGCAGCTGGTATTCAACACGTTCCATCAGCGGCGCATCGTCAGACACTTTACGCATTTTCGCGTTCGGCGCTTTCAGCGTCAGCTGGGAACCGAGCTGATCGGTCACGAAATCGATCACCGCGTCTTGCAGATAAGGCGCGCTGAGTTCATCGACGAAAGCAGACAGCTTCTCGAACTTCAGTTCGGTATCCGTCGCTTCAACCGCGTCGGGTGGGCAATAGGAGACACCGCACTCTGCGGTTGGCGTACCCGGATTGATCACGAATACGCGGATTTGGGTGCCTTCTTCCTGGTTTGCCAGCAGTTTGGCAAAGTGCTCTTGGGCAGCATCGGTAACAAGGATCATAACATTAGCTCAATAGTTGACTATTCCAGTTGGTTATAATACGCCCTTTGCATTTACCCGTCATCCCTCGTGTTGCCGCAGTGTTAGCAGCACGTGCTTAAGCTTACAGCGTCCGGCAAATACAGCCAATTTGCAGCGAAGCAACTCCCTGTTTACGCAGGATTTTACTGATTTCCCGCACGGTACTGCCGGTGGTGACCACATCGTCAACCAGCATCACATGCTTATTGTGCAGATTTTCATGACAGGTAAACGCCTTGCGCAAATTCCACTTTCTTTCCCGCTCGGTCAGGCTTTGCTGCGGCGGTGTACGCCGGTTGCGGCGCAGGGCATACGGCAGAAAATCGCAGTGCAGCCATCGCGCCAGAGGACGGGCGAGCAGTTCACTTTGATTATAGCCGCGTGAGAAATAGCGCTTCTGGTGTAGTGGAACGCTTAAAATAACGTCCGGCCTTGGCAACGACCTTTCGCGCCAGCGCGCCTGCCAGCGCAGTAACAACAGGCGGGCGAGGGCGGTATCCAGCTCCGGCTGTTTCGAGAATTTCAGGCGCAGCACCAGTCCGCTGACCGGCATTTCATAGGGACAGGCGAAGATCATCGCATCCCACGGCGGCGGTTTTTGCAGGCAGCGACCACACTCCAAATGTGCTGCGGCACATGGCAATCCGCAGCGCGGGCAGCAGGGCGGTATGGCGGGCAGATTTTTCATGCACAGACTGCAAATCCCCTGAACTGCAAGATGCAGCGGACACTGGCATAGCCAACAGCGGCTGGCAATTGTTAGCATAGTGGCGGATTCCTTTTGCCATTCAGACAGACACGGACAATACGCTATGAACACGCTTTACCGGGAGACAATCGGCGAGGGAGATCGCCATCTTGTGCTGCTTCACGGATGGGGACTGAATGCACAAGTGTGGCGTTACACCGCCGAGCGGCTTGCGCCGCATTTCTGTCTGCATCTGATCGACCTGCCGGGCTATGGCCGCAGCGAAGGATTTGGCGCGATGACGCTCGAAGAGATGGCGGAAATCGTGCTGGCCGCTGCCCCTGAAAAAGCCGCATGGCTGGGCTGGTCACTGGGCGGACTGGTCGCCAGTCAGATTGCGCTGACAGCGCCGCAGCGGGTGGAAAAACTCATTACTGTCGCCTCCTCGCCCTGTTTCGCTGCACAGGACGACTGGCCGGGTATCCGCCCCGACGTATTGCACGGGTTCCAGCATCAGCTGAGTGAGGATTTCCAGCGCACCGTCGAGCGTTTTCTGGCGCTGCAAACGCTGGGCAGCGACAGCGCGCGGCAGGATGCGCGTCTGCTGAAATCTATCGTGCTCGGCTTGCCGATGCCGGGCGTAGAGGTGCTCAACGGTGGCCTGGAGATTTTACGCAGCGTCGATCTGCGCCAGCCGATGACCGCGCTGACCATGCCGTTGCTGCGAGTTTATGGCGCGCTGGACGGTCTGGTGCCGCGCAAAGTGGTGCCGTTGCTGGATGAACTGTGGCCGCAGTCGCGTTCGGAAATTATGGGCAAGGCCTCACACGCGCCGTTTATCTCGCATCCGGATGCCTTCTGTTCGATTGTTGAGTCCTTCCTGATTGCAAAATGAAAGGTAATGTAAATATTTTTTTCAAATTTCTGGATAATTTCCAAAGGTGACCAATACTTAAGCCGATATGGCGGAGTGACTGGCAAGCGTAAGTTGTTATGCCTGCCTGTTTGCGTCTCTGGGGAGTTTACTGGTGTTTAACCATGAGGGTCATGCCAGCGCAACGACACTTTACGTTCATATCCTGACGGCTTTTTTGAAAACTATTCATCCAATTTAAAGGTAATGTCATGAAAACTAATAAAATTATCGTTGCGGCAATGCTGACCGGGTTATTCTCAATCAACGCCATGGCGGCGGATATGATCTCCAAAGAAGAAGCCAAAGAAAAAGGTTACACCAGCCTGGGCGTGGTCACGACCAGCAATGAATACACCGCACCAATGGATGCTAAAGAAGAGCTGTCCAAACTGGCCGATGAGAAAGGCGGCAAATACTACGTTGTGATTGCGGCTCAAGAGAAAAAGAAAATCACTGCAACGGCTGAAGTCTTCAAATAAAACAGTTGAACTGAACCTGACTGAGGGATGCCACTGCGCATCCCTTTTTATTTCCACTCGTTTTGTGCGCCATCTCCCTTTCTTAATTCCCCATCCTCCTGATTTACCGAATTTAATTTTAATCGTTACTCTTAGAGTAACGAAGTGTCAGACCGCTTAATTGATGGGTTCCCTCTGGATTCCTACACTTAACCCGTTACCTAAACAGGTCAAATGTGATGCAACCGCCACTTGCCTGAACTTCCCCCGTTCTTTCTTTTTCGTTACGTCGGGAAGGCTTCAGCAAGCTCAACCCAGGGAGGTTTGGCATGCCGCAACATCCGCAGACCACGAAAGCGTGGGACACCCGCCGCAATGAAAAACAACGGCGTATCGACAGTGTCCGCTCCGTGGCCGAGGGTAAAGTGTTACCCACCGATAAAATTATTCCTGTTCTGGAAGCGCTGATTGCCTCCGGCGACCGCGTGGTGATGGAAGGGAATAATCAGAAACAAGCCGATTTTCTGTCCCGCTCACTGGCCAAAGTGAACCCTGAAAAGCTGCATGATTTGCATATGATCATGCCGAGTGTCAGCCGCGCCGAACATCTGGATCTCTTCGAACGCGGCATTGCCCGCAAACTCGATTTCGCCTTCTCCGGCCCGCAAAGTCTGCGCATTGCGCAGCTGCTGGAAGACGGTCAGATGGAAATCGGGGCTATTCACACTTACATCGAACTCTATTCCCGCCTGTACGTCGATCTGGTGCCGAACATTGCGCTGATCGCCGGTTTCAAAGCGGACCGTAAAGGGAATCTCTACACCGGCGCGAGCACCGAAGATACGCCTGCGCTGGTCGAAGCGGCGGCCTTTAAAAACGGCATCGTGATTGCGCAGGTCAACGAACTGGTCGAAGACGACGCCGACCTGCCGCGCGTGGACATTCCCGGCGACTGGATTGATTTCGTGGTGGTGGCCGATAAGCCGTTCTTCATCGAACCGCTGTTCACCCGCGATCCGCGCCTGATTAAACCGGTTCACGTCCTGATGGCGATGATGGCTATCAAAGGCATCTACGCCAAACACAACGTGCAGTCGCTAAACCACGGCATCGGCTTTAACACCGCGGCTATCGAATTGCTGCTGCCGACCTACGGCGAACAGCTCGGCCTGCGCGGCAAAATCTGTAAACACTGGACGCTCAACCCGCACCCGACGCTGATCCCCGCTATCGAAAGTGGCTGGGTGGATACCGTTCACTGCTTCGGCGGCGAACTGGGAATGGAAGAGTATATCCGCGCCCGTCCTGACGTGTTCTTCACCGGCCGGGACGGCTCGATGCGATCTAACCGCGCGTTCTGCCAAATGGCTGGTCAGTACGCGGTGGATATGTTCATCGGTTCCACCTTGCAGGTTGATGGCCTCGCTAACTCCTCCACCGTGACCCGCGGGCGTCTCGCCGGTTTCGGTGGTGCGCCAAACATGGGACATGACCCGCACGGTCGCCGCCACGCCACGCCTGCCTGGCTCGATATGATCGAAGAGCCGGACCCGCTGGCGCGCGGTAAAAAACTGGTGGTGCAGATGGTTGAAACCTTCCAGGCCGGTGGCAAACCGACGTTCGTGGAAAAACTTGAAGCGGTGGATGTGGGTAAAGAATCCGGTATGCCGCTGGCACCGGTGATGATTTATGGCGATGACGTCACCCACGTCCTGACCGAAGAAGGGATCGCCTATCTGCATCGCGCCCGCTCTCTGGAAGAACGCCGTGCGATGGTTGCGGCGGTCGCCGGGATCACCGATATCGGGCTGGGCGTTGACGCCAAACGCGTTGCCGACCTGCGCCGTCAGGAACTGGTGGTCTTTCCGGAAGACATGGGTATTCGCCGCACCGACGCCACCCGTTCTTTACTCGCGGCTGGCAGCGTGAGCGATCTGGTTGACTGGTCCGGCGGTTTGTATAACCCGCCTGCCAAATTCCGCAGCTGGTGATCCTGATGCCGCAGACTTTACCGATTGGCGCTGTGCTGACAGCGGAAGAACTGGCCGAAAGGCTGGCAGACACGGCGACGCAGGCGCTGATCGACGAAGCGCGGCTTAGCCCGAAACCGGGGCTGGTGGACAGCCGGAGTTCTGGCGCACATCAGGATTTGAATCTGGATCTGATGGTGCGTTCGGCGCACAGCCTGACCCCGACGTTCTATGCGCTGGCGTTACACAGCTGGCAGCGCCCGGCGGATATCGCCCTGCGTCAGGACATCGGACGTTTAGGCCGTGCAGGTGAGGCGCAGATGATGGTGGAAACCGGCGGCGTCAATACGCACCGCGGCGCTATCTGGGCGATGGGGTTGCTGGTCAGCGCCGTTGCCATGCAGCCGGAAAGCCTGCTGCCGCAGCACATTGCGCAGCGCGCCGCAAAAATCGCGGCATTGCCCGACGCATTCAGCCCGAAAAAATTCAGTAAAGGCTCGCACGCCGTGCAGCGTTATCAGGTGCCCGGCGCGCGCGAAGAGGCGCAGGGCGGATTCCCGCACATTATCGACTGCGCGCTGCCGCAGCTGCATCGCAGCCGTTCGCGCGGCGCCAGTGAAAGCGAAGCGCAGGTCGATGCATTACTGGCGGTGATGACCCGGCTTACCGATACCTGCGTGCTGTCGCGCGGTGGTTTACCGGCGCTGCACGCGATGCATCAGGGCGCGCAGGCGGTGCTCGCAGCCGGTGGAATGCACTCGGTTGCAGGCAGACAGCAATTACGGCGTCTGGAACGCCGGATGCTGGCCGATAACGTCTCGCCCGGTGGTGCAGCCGACTTACTGGCCGCGACCCTGTTTCTCGACAGCGTCAGCGAACCGCACACGATACGAATTAACTAACATCAGTAAAAAGAGGTGTTATGGAACGTTTTGAATTTAGTTACCCGGCGGCCAAGCCGCTGGCAGATCACGCCCAGGCGGGCGTGGTGGGTTCCGGCGACTTAGAAGCGCTGTATGAACCCCACGCCACACAGGCGCTGAAAATTTCAGTGACCACTTCCGTCGATGGCAGCCACAGCCTGTGGCAGCACTTTTTCGACCGTCTGAGCACCCTGCGCGAACTACCGGCAGGTCGCCTCGACATCCATGATTTTGGCGCCACACCAGGGGTTGCCCGTCTGCGTATCGAACAAGTCTTTGAGGAGGCTGAGCATGCAAACTGATGCCGATCAGAGCTTTATCGAGCTGAGTGCCCGTCAGCGCGCCCGAAAATTGCTGGACGCCGGGACTTTCCGCGAACTGCTGGGGCCGTTCGACCGCATCATGTCGCCGTGGCTGGAACCGCAGGGCATTGTCCCGCAGGCCGATGACGGCATGGTGGTCGCCAAAGGCCAGATCAACGGCCAGCCCGCCGTGGTTGTTGCGATTGAAGGCAGCTTCCAGGGCGGCAGCATGGGTGAAGTGTCCGGAGCAAAAATGGCCGCTGCCTTGGAAATGGCAGCGGAAGATAACCGCAACGGTATCCCGACGCAGGCGGTTCTGCTGCTGGAAACCGGTGGCGTACGTTTGCAGGAAGCCAATCTGGGGCTGGCGGCAATCGCCGACATTCACGCCGCGATCGTAGATTTACGCCGCTATACGCCGGTGATTGGCGTCGTGGCCGGAACCGTCGGCTGCTTCGGCGGGATGTCGATTGCCGCCGCGTTGTGCAGCTATCTGATTGTCACCCGTGAAGCACGCCTCGGCCTGAACGGCCCGCAGGTGATCGAACAGGAAGCCGGCATCGATGAATACGATTCCCGCGACCGCCCGTTTATCTGGAGTATGACCGGCGGCGAAGTGCGCTATCACAGCGGTTTTGTTGATGCGCTGGTAAAAGATTCCCTTGTAGAAGTGAAAGACAACGTGCTGGCCTTCATCAAGAAAGGCGTCCCTGTGACACACCGTTCTGATAATTATGAGTATTACCTGCCAAAACTGACCGGTTTTGACACCGCGCAGCAGGCCAGCCGTGACGTGACGGAAGCCTTGTTTAACCGGGAGGATCGCGCATGAGCACTTTTAAGAGCAACACCGTCAGCCGGGGTGATTACTGGTTTGCCGAACTGACCAAAGACGCCACGCCGGTGGCCGGGCTGTGCTCCTCCGTGAAAGCGGCAGACGGCAAAATTAACGATCAGGCCGTGCGTTTTATCGCCGTGGTGCCCGATAAAAACAATCATTATCCGCGCGCCGCGGGCGGTGAAGTCGGTCTGCTGGAGGGCTGGACGCTGGCGAAAGTCGTCAACGATGTGATTGCCGCCGATGCCAATGCAGCTACCAAACGCGCCATCGTGGCGGTGATTGATGTGCCAAGTCAGGCGTATGGCCGTCGCGAAGAAGCGTTCGGCATTCATCAGGCGCTGGCCGGTGCCGCAGGCGCTTATGCCCGCGCGCGTCTGGCCGGGCATCCGGTTGTCGGGCTGATTGTCGGTAAGGCGATGTCCGGGGCGTTTCTGGCGCATGGCTATCAGGCCAACAAGCTGATCGCTTTCAAGAATAACGGCGTGATGATCCACGCGATGGGGAAAGAATCCGCCGCACGTATCACCCTGCGCTCGGTGGACGCGCTGGAAAAACTGGCGGCGACCATTCCGCCGATGGCCTACGACATCGAAAACTACGCCACGCTGGGACTGCTGTCACAACTGCTCGACATCGCTGATCCCGACAGCGCAACGCCTGACGATATCGCCCGTGTCGAAAACACGGTCTGGCAAAACATTCTGGACGCACGCAAAGAAGGCGTAAGCCTCAGCAACCGTCTGGGTGCCGAAAACCGCGCCAGTTCGCAGCGCGTTCGCCAGCAGATGCGCCAGGAATGGTAATTCGTTAACTACTTTCAGTCTCAACCGGTAACGCACCTGCAAACAGCGTGACGCAGCCGCATCGCGGGTTCCGCCCTGATGATTCGTCAGGGCGCGAGCCTGCTGTTGTCTGCAACTGGACTGTCATACTAAAAAAACCATCGCACCGGCGCTGACTGAGCATTCATTTTTGTCTCAGGAAACTCGCTATGACTTACGTAATTTTGCACGCGCTTGCCCCTATTTTCGTCATCATGATCCTCGGTTTTTATGCCGGGAAAGCGAAAATGGTGGATAACCAGAATGTCTCTTTACTGAATATTTTCGTGATGGATTTCGCTTTACCCGCTGCGCTGTTTGCAGCGACCGTACAAACACCGTGGTCGGGCATTGTCGAACAGTCACCGCTGATTCTGGTACTGGTGCTGGCGATGTGGATAACCTACGCGGCGATCTATTTTATTTGCACCAAAGTATTTAAGAAGTCCGCACAGGACGCCGCCGTGCTGACGCTGACCGTCGCGCTGCCAAACTATGCCGCGCTCGGTCTGCCTATTCTGAGCAGCGTAATGGGTGATGCGCCTTCAACGTCGCTGTCTGTGGCAGTTTCCATCGCCTGCGGTTCAGTGCTGATGACGCCGTTCTGTCTGCTGATTCTGGAACGTGAAAAAGCGCGTTTAAGCGGCGAAAATCAGGGCTCATCGCTGGCGCTGCTGCCGGTACTGATGTGGCGTTCGGTGAAAAAACCCATCGTCTGGGCACCGCTGCTGGGTGTGATTCTGGCGGCGATTGGCATTAAAATGCCGGAAATTTTCCTGGCGTCGATCAAGCCTTTGGGTCTGTCAGCGACCGCTTCTGCGCTGTTCCTGACCGGTGTGATCCTCTCCGCCCGTAAGCTGAAAATTAACGGCCCGGTGCTGTTATCCTGTGTCGCGAAAAACCTGATCCAGCCGTTTATCGCCTGGGGTCTGGTGCTGGCGTTTGGCCTGAGCGGTCAGGTGGCGGTGACGGCAATTCTGATGATTGCGCTGTCCGCCGGTTTCTTCGGTATCGTATTCGGTAACCGTTTTGGGGTGCAGTCGCCGGATGCTGAAGCGTCTCTGCTGATTAGCTCCGTGCTGTGCATTGTGACGCTGCCGCTGTTTATCACGCTGACCGCTTCACTTCACTGATAAGAAAGGATGCAGAACGATGTCTCAACCGCGTGCCCATGATTTTATCTGGATCGCTGACCGCTCCGCGCTCGACAGCGACGACGCCTTACCCGCGTGGGTAAACAGCAGCTGGCGCACCGCGCTGCCGCTGGTGGTGCGCCGCGATGTACGTGCTGACGGCGCTGTCCCGGTGGGCATTCGCGGGCTGACCCGCATTCAGCGTGCCGCCGCCTGGGTTAGCCCGGCGGCGATCGTGCGGGTCGTGACGCCGGAATCACTGGTCAGCGACGTCAATCTGCTTCTGCACTCACCGTTTGTTTCACAGCAACCGGTGCAGGCGCTGATTACGTTGTGCAGAATGCAGCTGCCTTTCATGTGGGGCGTGACGGGCAGCTGCGCCTATGCGCTGGCCAGTGACCTTCCGGTGATGCACGCCGACAGCGATCTGGATTTGCTGGTGCGCTGCGACGCACCGGTCAGCCGCGCACAGTTCACCGAATTTTATGAACGGCTTCAGCGACTGGTGTGCCGTGCCGATGTCCAGATCAATACACCACAAGGCGGATTTGCTCTCAGCGAATGGCTGCGTGGCGGTGACGTGATGCTGAAAACTGACACCGGCCCGTTGCGGGTACGTGACCCGTGGCAATCGCTGGCAGGCTGAGGCCTGCCACCAAGGAGCACGATGAAAATCCTCTTTACTTTCCCCGGTCAGGGGCCGCAGGTACCGCAGATGCTGCACCGTTTACCGGACAATGCCCTGACGCACTCCCTTATTGAACAGGCCAGCCGCGCGCTCGGCGAAGACGTTCTGCTCCTCGACACCGCCGACGCATTGCGCGATACCCGCGCGGTTCAGCTCTGCTTGCTGACCGCCGGTGTTATCTGGGCAAAACAATGTCAGGCCGAAGGCATCGAGCCTGATTTTTGCAGTGGCCTGTCGATTGGTGCGTTTCCCGCTGCGGTGATCGCCGGTGCGCTGGATTTCTCACAGGCAGTAAAACTGGTCGCGTTGCGCGGCGAACTGATGCAGCAGGCGTATCCGCAGGGGTTTGGCCTCTCGGCGATCACCGGCCTGCGTCAGAATCAAGTCGAAGCATTAGTGGCGCAGGTCAACACGGCGGGATCACCGGTCTATCTGGCCAATATCAATGCCGAAGATCAGCTGGTGATCGCTGGCAGTGACGCCGCGATGCAGGAAGTGATGGCGCTTGCCAAAGCGCAGGGCGCGCAGAAAACCCACCGGCTGGCGGTCAGCGTGCCGTCGCATTGTGCGTTGCTCGATGAACCCGCCGCAAAACTGGTGGAAGCGTTCAAAGATGTGACGATTTCCCGCCCGACCTGTGGTTATCTCAGTGGCACCACCGGGCGCGTTTACTGGCAGCCGGAGAAAATCGCCGACGATTTGGCAATGAATATGGCACGTACCGTGAACTGGCGTGACGCGATGGTTGCGGCGTATGAGCGCGACGTGCGCCTGGCACTCGAAATGCCCCCCGGCGCGGTGCTTAGCGGGCTCACCCGACGCGCGATGGAACAGGGCGAAGCGCTGTCGTTATGCCAGTCGGGCATGCAGGTGGCGGGACGTCTCGCAGCGCGGTTACGGGAAAATGAGCGGTAAAAGGGTCAGCGCTTGCGGCTCGCAAGCGCATACATCCGGCTTTCGGCTGCGAGGGCGAGCAGGTTCGGGTCGTGCTCGCGGCTGTGCGGGAACACCAGCGCGATGGTCTGGCGCATCTGATAGGCTTCGGCCAGCGGCAGTAAACGTACCGTATTTTCATACACTCCTTTCATCCGGCCAGGGATCAGCGTATAGCCGACGCCCGCCTGCACCAGACTCAGCATTGAGAAAATGTCATTTACCCGCGTCACAATATCCGGCTCAAATCCGGCAATCTGAAATGCTTCCTGAAACCCGTGGTAAGTCGCGAATCCTTCGGCCAGTGAGACGAATTTTTCCTGTTTGAAATCCCGCAAATCCGCCGTGCCCTCGGTTGCCATTTCTGAACTGGCAGGCGCGGCGAGGAAAATATCATCCTGAAAAAGCGGCAGCTGATCGTAACGTTGGGCGTCGATACTGGAGTCGCTGGTGGAAATCAGGATGGCATCGAGCTGGCCGTCTTCCAGCTTGTGCAGCAAATCATTGTTCGAGCCCATCACCAGTTCCAGCTCAAGTTCCGGACGGCGCAGTTTCAGCCCCATGATGAGGCGCGGAATGGTTTCCAGCGTCAGGGAATACAGCGTGCCGAGCTTCAGGCTTTTGTCGCCAAATCCGGCGGCGCGCTGGGTGGCCTGAATGCCGTGTTCCATCTGTTCGATGACCTGCGTGGCGTGTTCCAGCAACGCTTCGGCGGCGGGCAGTGGTAACAGGTTGCGGCCTTTGTGGATGAACAGCGGACAGCGCAACCCTTCTTCCAGAGAATGTAGCGCACGATGCACGCTGACGCTGCTCAGTCCGAGCTGTTCGGCGGCGCGGCTGATGTTCTGCTTTTCCATGTAGGCGAGGAAAATTTCGAGTTTGCGGAAAGTGATTTCACTGTCGATCATACGGGTTCCTGCGGCGCAGTTGCGGCCTGAGGATAATAGCCGCAGTGCGGCTATTGAGAAAGGATTGGAATCAATGCGGGATGAGCTGATAGCTGACCGTCAGGCATTTTTTGCCTTCGGCGCAGCTTTTGCAGCCGCCGGAGAGGCAGCTGTCGTCGGCGTCGATGGCTTCGGCTTTGCGCATGGCGACCAGCCTTTCAAGCATCGCCTGCACCAGTGGCTGCGGGGTATTGAGTTGCAGACTAAGCTGGCGGGCATCCGCCCGGCCAGCCAGTGCGAGACTGTCGCGTACCTCAATCAGAGTGGCCATCATATCTCCTAGTGGCAATCGCTGCCGGTCGCGGGTGCACAGCAGGCCGCCGCTTTACGCGGTTGCAGATGCAGGCTGACGCGGCTGCGGGCGTTGCGCAGGGCGATAAGCACCAACGCGTTAAAGGCCAGCACGATAAGAATGATGGTCATACTGTGTCCCGGATGATCGCGGAAGGTGGCTGCCTGATAGAACAACGTTGCCAGAGAATAGGCGACGTTCAGCCCCCAGAAGATCGAGAAGGTCATCCAGCTGCGGCTGGTTTCACGGGCAATCGCCCCCATCACGGACACGCAAGGTACGTAGAGCAGCACGAAGATCAGATAGCTGTAGGCCGAAATCGCTGAGCCAAATTTGTTGCTCATGACGCCCATCGAGCTGACGCCCATTTCGCCGTCGCCTTTACTGGCTTCGATCGGGTTAGACAGCACGCTGATGCTGAACGTGTCTTTCAGCCCCTGCCAGGTCTCTTTCACCGCGCCGCCCAGTTCATCCACCAGGTTAAAATTCGCCGCATCAAATTCTTCATTGGTGATGTGTTCGGCGGTGTAAAGGGTGTTCAGCGTACCGACCACCACTTCTTTCGCCATCGCACCGGTCACCAGACCGACGGTTGCCTGCCAGTTGTCACTGTGCACACCCATCGGCGCGAGCACCGGCGTCAGCACTTTACTGACCGAGGCCAGCGCCGAATCATTGATGTTATTCACCGCGTTGCCGCTGAACGAGAAGCTGTTCAGTGCGCCGATGAAAATACTGGCGATGACGATGACTTTACCGGCGCGCAGCACGAAACCTTTCAGACGCTGCCAGGTTTGCAACAGCAGGCTTTTCAGATGCGGAACGTGATACACCGGCAGTTCCATCACGAACGGTGACGCTTCGCCGCGCATGATGGTGTATTTGAGCAGCAGGCCGGTGAGGATGGCGACCACAATGCCTAACAAATACAGTGAGAAGACGATGGAGGCGCCGTCCTGCCCGAAGAACGCTGCGGAGAAAACGGCGAAGATAGCCAGACGTGCGCCGCAGGACATAAACGGCGCCATCATGACGGTGATCAGGCGTTCGCGCGGGGCGTCCAGCGTACGCGCACCCATAATCGACGGAACGTTACAGCCGAACCCGACAATGAGCGGCACGAAGGATTTGCCGGGCAGGCCAAGCGCCTGCATCAGCCTGTCCATCACGAACGCGGCGCGCGCCATGTAACCGGAATCTTCAAGGAAGGAGAGGAACAGATACATCATGCCGATTTGCGGCACCAGCGGCAGAACGGTGTTGATCCCGCCGCCCACGCCCTGCGCGAGGAAAATGGTCAGCCATTGCGGGAAGTGCAGGGTAAAACCAATCCACTGCATGCCCTGAATGAAAATCGCCGCGGAACCAATATCGAAAATCGGTTGCAGCGCACCGCCGATGTTGATCGCCAGAACGAACATCAGGTACATCACCAGCAGGAAAATCGGTACGCCGAGGAAACGGTTGAGGATCACGCGGTCCAGCACCTGCGTCAGTTTATTCGGCGCGGTGAGGTGCGAGTTGCTGATTTCAGCACTCAGCTGGGCAATGGACTGATAGCGCGCATCGGCGATCAGTAGCGCCGGATCGTCCAGTTCCTGTGCTGCCAGCCGCGCTTTCACTTCCGGCAGCAGCTGTTGCGCGTTACCGGCGTGGGTCTGGCTGTAGATATCGCCTTCAAGAATTTGCAAAGCCAGCCAGCGGCGTTGTTGCAGCGCCATCTCTGACGGCATGGCGGCGGCCAGCACGTCCACTTCCTGTTGCAGCAGCGGAGGGTAGGTCACGCGCGCAAGCGTCGTGGCCGGAGGCAACGAGTCGATGGCCGTTTTCAGTTCTTTAATGCCGGAGGCGCGGGTAGATACCAGTGCGATCACCGGGCAGCCCAGACGCGCAGACAGCGCCGGGATATCGATATTGATGTTCTGGATTTTGGCGATGTCGAGCATGTTCAGCGCGACGATGCACGGAATGTCGAGCTCGAGCAGTTGCAGTGTCAGGTAAAGATTGCGCTCAAGGTTGGAGGCATCCACAACGTTAATCATCAGGTCGGCATCGCCGCTGAGAATGTAGTGGCAGGCAATCTGTTCGTCGAGCGAGGTTTGTTCGGAGATGGTGGTCAGGGAGTAGGTGCCCGGTAAATCCACCAGCGTGATTTTATGATCTTCGGTGGCGAACTGGCCTTCTTTGCGTTCGACAGTCACGCCCGCCCAGTTACCCACGCGCTGGCGTGAACCGGTCAGCTGATTAAAAAGGGTGGTTTTACCTGAGTTGGGATTACCAATCAGGCCAATGGTCAGTGCTTTCATACGTTCAGATCTACGTGTGAGAAAGGAGAAACGCGCAGGGGATCAGTGTGACCCGCGCAAAAGTCAGGCCAGTATTTCGAGCTTGAGCAGATCGAGATCTTTTCTGCGCACAACCAGACTGGTGCGGCGTGTCTCGATTTGCACCGGATCGCCCATCGGTGCGACGCGGATAATGTTGAAGAACGACCCAGGCAGCATGCCCAGTGACAGCAGTTTCTGGCGGTACGCCGGGCTGATTTCATGAGAAAAGCCGGTGATTTTGTAAGCACGTTGTGACTGAAGTTGCATGAGTTCCTCGCGAAGCGATCGGGTTTGTGGGGGCCGCGTTGCCAAAGCTACGCCGCGCTTCCGTGCCCGGTTATTCCACTTAAATGCGAATTATATTGCAAAAAAACTGCTCAGAAATTGTCCCTGGTGTGCAAATGCCAGCGTATCGCTGACGGCGTACTGAATACGCAAAGTAGTACAAACGAAAATAGTTATCATAATTACTACGCATGGCGAGACAAAAAGAAAAGAGGCGTGCCTCTTCACGGATGTCCCTACCGCGTCGCTATCCTATGCCTGTGCAATCTCTGATTTATTGATTTACCGCAGTGATTGATTCATTAGGAGAGACTTTAAAAAGTGTCGAAAAAAAGTACATAAAAAAAGCCGCTAAAATTCAGCGGCTTTCGTTTAATGGCTTAAAACGTAAAAGTTAACGTTTTTTACCCATTGCGGCGGCCAGTGCATCCGCCATTGCATTATTGCCCGCCGGAGCCGCATTGCGACCCGCTGGCTTGTTTTGCGTCGGACGTTTCTGCCCATCGCGATTGTCACCTGCGGCTGGCGCGGAAGAACGACGCCCCGGCGCTTCGCCCGGTTGCTCATCCAGACGCATGGTCAGCGCGATACGTTTGCGTTGCAGATCGACTTCCATCACTTTGACTTTAACGATATCGCCGGCTTTCACCACAGTATGCGGATCTTCGACGAATTTGTTTGCCAGAGACGAAATGTGCACCAGCCCGTCCTGATGAACGCCGATGTCCACAAATGCGCCGAAGTTAGTCACGTTGGTGACCGAACCTTCAAGGATCATGCCTGGCATCAGGTCATTCATGGTTTCCACGCCATCGGCAAAGGTTGCAGTTTTAAACTCAGGGCGCGGATCGTGCCCTGGTTTTTCCAGCTCTTTGATGATGTCGGTAACGGTCGGCATACCAAACTTGTCGTCGGTGAATTCACTGGCTTTCAGGCCGCGCAGCGCGTTCGAATCGCCCATCAGATCTTTTAGCGCCAGCTGTGTCGCCGCCAGAATGCGCTCCACCACCGGATAGGTTTCCGGGTGAACCGTAGAGGCGTCGAGCGGGTTGTCACCATGGTTGATACGCAGGAAGCCCGCGCACTGCTCGAAGGCTTTCGGCCCCAGACGGCTGACTTTCAGCAGCTGTTCACGGTTGCGGAACTGACCGTTCTCATCGCGCCAGTTGACGATATTCTGCGCCATCATGCGGGTCAGACCGGCCACGCGGGTCAGCAGCGGCACGGACGCGGTGTTGAGATCCACACCCACGGCGTTTACGCAGTCTTCCACCACGGTATCGAGCTTTTTCGCCAGCTGTGACTGGCTGACGTCGTGCTGATACTGGCCGACACCGATGGATTTCGGATCGATTTTCACCAGTTCGGCCAGCGGATCCTGCAAACGACGGGCGATAGATACCGCACCGCGAATGGACACGTCGAGATCCGGGAATTCCAGCGCCGCCAGTTCGGAGGCGGAATAGACCGATGCCCCGGCTTCGCTGACGATAACTTTCTGCGCTTTTACCGCCGGGAACTGTTTTTGCAGCTCGATGAAGAAGCGTTCGGTTTCGCGGGAAGCCGTCCCGTTGCCGATCGCCACCAGTTCGACGTTATGTTTAATGCACAGCGCCGCAACCTGTTGTGCGGCTTTTGCAGCCTGACCAGTATGTGGATAAACAGTATCGATACCCACCAGTTTTCCGGTATTATCCACAACCGCGACTTTCACACCGGTACGCAGGCCCGGATCGAGACCCATCGTGGCGCGCATACCGGCCGGGGCGGCCATCAGCAGATCGTGCATGTTGCGGGCGAAAACGTTAATCGCCTCGTCTTCGGCGCGTTCACGCACGGTGCTCATCAGCTCGGTTTCGAGGTGCAGCAGCACTTTGATGCGCCAGGTCCAGTTAACCACCGCACGGCGCCAGACATCAGCCGGTGCGTTATTGAGGCGCAGGCCAAGATGATCGATGATCAGTTGTTCGGCGTAGCTCTCTTTTGGCGGTTCGTCGTGCTGTGGATCGGCATTCAGCGCCAGCTGTAAGACGCCTTCGTTGCGGCCACGGAACATCGCCAGCGCACGGTGCGACGGGACTTTGGCAATCGGTTCGTGATGATCGAAATAGTCGCTGAATTTCGCGCCTTCCTGCGCTTTGCCTTCGACCAGGCGCGAAGTCAGATGCGCATTTTTCCACAGGTAGTCGCGGACTTTCGCCAGCAGCGAAGCATCTTCGGCGAAACGTTCCATCAGGATGTAGCGCGCGCCGTCCAGCGCGGCTTTCGTGTCGGCGACGCCTTTATCGGCATCGACAAATTTTGCAGCCGTTGCGTCAGGCTCGTTTTGCGGATCGTTCCACAGTAATTCTGCCAGCGGTTCCAGTCCGGCTTCGATAGCGATTTGCCCGCGCGTGCGGCGCTTCGGTTTGAACGGCAGATAAAGGTCTTCCAGCTCGGTTTTGCTCAACGTAGTGTTGATCGCTTTAGCCAGATCGTCGCTCAGTTTGCCCTGTTCCTCGATGGATTTGAGGATGGTCTGGCGGCGGTCTTCCAGCTCACGCAGATAACCCAGACGGGTGTCCAACTGACGCAGCTGGGTATCATCCAACCCACCGGTGACTTCCTTACGATACCGCGCAATAAACGGCACGGTATTACCTTCATCCAGCAGACGCACCACGGAAGCAACCTGCTCCGGGCGAACCTGCAATTCACTTGCGATAATGCGGCTCAGTTGATCATTCATAAGTCTGGTATCAGTTTTTTCGTTAGTGAGTGACGTAAAAAGCAGGGGCACAGTTATACGGTTTGAAGGCTGAAAATGCCAGCCGTCAGGACGATGTGCCTCACGTTTTGAGAGTTAGGTGATCATTTGACGTATTCGATGTCATTGACGTACCAGGTCGCGTCACCGACCGGCGTGGTGACCACCAGACTGTCACCGACTTCCTTTTTCAGCAGCGCACGCGCCATCGGGGAGTCGATAGAAATATAGTCGCGGCGGCCAAAGATTTCATCGTAGCCGACAATGCGAAAACGTTTGATGTCGCCATCGTCGTTTTCCACTTCCACCCACGCGCCGAAGAACACTTTGCCGTCCTGCTGCGGCGAGTAATCGACGATACGCAGCTGCTCCAGACATTTGGTCAGATAGCGCACGCGGCGGTCGATCTCACGCAGGCGCTTTTTGTTGTACTGGTAATCGGCATTTTCGCTGCGATCGCCCAGACTGGCGGCCCAGGTGACCTTTTTGGTGACTTCCGGACGTTCTTCGCGCCACAGGAAATCCAGTTCAGTTTTGAGTTTGTCGTAGCCTTCGCGGGTAATGAGTTTGGTCTTCATGCTACCTGTCGCCTTCCACACGTGTGTATTCCAAAATTCCTGCAGCCATTGTTTCACACAATCGCATGGCTGACAGCGCAGAAATTGGCCGAAAAATCCAACGGGATGCTACGCTTTATCTGATGGCTTTTTAGTCGAATAATTATTATCCTTCGCCGCGCTATTACGGTTTTGTTAACATTTAAGAAATTTCGCAATATTCTGAATACATAAAAGTTTTACTAAAAAATCACTTCTGGTTACGGGTCACAGGGATTAGGGGTACAGCTACAAATGGATTTACTCAAATTTTTACTTCGTTTGCCTTTTACATTGATAAAAGGCCTCTTCCGCGCATTGGCCTTTATTTTCGGGCTGCTCGGTCGCGTCATTAAACCTGTTGTCGGCAATATCGACTGGCGTGCGCCGGTCTGGTGGACGGCAATGTCCGGCGGACTGAAACGCGGTTTTGCGCGTATGGAAGGCGGGGTAGATAAATACCCGAAAGCCATCAGCCTGATAATTCTGGTATTACTGTGCGTCGCGGGGGCGGGCGTTTATGGCTATCACTGGTGGTTAAACCGTCCGCAGCCGATCGAACCGGCACCGATGGTGTATCAGGAAACCAGCGTACGGGTCAGCGGCCCGGAAGCGGTGAACTACGCCGCGCAAAAGCCGGCACCGCAGCAGGTGACGTTTTACTTTAAAAATTCTGCTGCGCCGCTGACTGACGTCGGCAAAGTGGTGGAAAAAGGGATTTCCCTGAAACCTGCCGCCGAAGGCGAATGGAAATGGCTGAGCGGCTATACGTTAGCTTTCGTGCCGAAAAATCCGCTGCCGATGGGCACCAAATATGAAGTCAATTTCACCCCTGACGTGCTGCTCGCGCCGCAGATTAAGCTGGCGGTGACGAAATATGAATTCACCGCGCCTGCGTTTGATTATCAGCTGGGCGAGACCGAATATTATCAGGACCCGCAGGATCCACAGAAACGCAGCGCAATTTTTAACGTCAAATTCAATGCGCCGGTGGACGTTGCCAGCTTTGAGAAACAGGTTTCTCTCGGCCTGACCGAAGGCAAAGCTAAAACCGAGTCTAAGCTGAATTACTCCGTGGTCTACGACCAGAAAAAACTCAATGCCTGGGTGCATTCCGAACCGCTGAAATCCCTCGATCACGGCGGTGCAGTGCATGTGACGATAGGCGAGGGCGTGAAAGCCTCGGTAGCGTCCAATACCACCACACAGGCGCGTAACGGCTGGGTTTCAGTACCGACGCTTTACAGCCTGACCGTCAACGAAGCCAGCGCGCAGGTCGTTGATGCAGAAGGTTCGAAAGGTCAGCGTGCGCTGATCGTCGGCTTCAGCGATGCGGTGAAAGACAAAGATATCCGCCGCGCGGTGAAAGTCTGGCTGCTGCCGCAGCATGATCCCAATGATTCAGAATCTGCGACCGGGCCGGATGATTACGCCAGCTGGGATGTGCAGAGCGTTGAAAACAACGTGCTCGCACAGTCCACGCCGTTAAACATTCAGCTTAATGAGGCCGAAAGCGATTATCAGCCGCAGTTCAGTTTCCGCTTCGATGCGCCCGCGCACCGTTCCATGCTGGTGGAAATCGACAACGTGCTGACCTCGTCCGGCGGCTACAAAATGCCGGAAAAAGTCTACCGCATCGTGCAGGTGCCGGATTATCCGAAATCGCTGCAGTTTATGTCGCAGGGTTCGCTGCTGTCTGTTAACGGTGATAAACAAATCAGCGTCGCGGCGCGCAACGTGCCGGGCATGCGTCTGGACATCAAACGCGTCATCCCGAGCCAGTTGCAGCACATTGTTTCCTTCAAAAGTCGTCAGTACTCATCGGCAGAATTTAACCGCCTGAATGACGAGTATTTCACCGAGCACTTTAAATATCAGACGGCGGTCAATAACGATAAGCCGGGTGAGGTGAATTATCAGGGCGTCGATCTTTCCCGCTATCTTTCGACCGATCCGGCTTCGCATCGCGGCGTGTTCCTGCTGACGCTGTCAGAATGGGATCCGAAGAAGAAAGAAGAAAAACCGGCTACCGATGACGATGGTAATCAGTATCAGGAAGAAGACCAGAGCGGAGACGAAGCGCCGGTCGGGGATTCGCGCTTTGTGGTGGTCACCGATTTGGGAATTATTGCCAAGCGTTCGCAGGATAAAACCCGCGATGTGTTTGTGCAGTCGATTCACAGCGGTACGCCTGTCAGTAACGCCAAAGTGTCGGTGATTGCGAAAAACGGTGTCACGCTGCTTTCCCAAAACACCGGTGCCGACGGCCACGTGCGCTTCCCTGCGCTGGATGTTTATACCAGCGAGCGCCAGCCGGTCATGTTCCTGGTGGAAAAAGAGGGCGATGTTTCCTTCCTGCCAGCCGATCGCGATAACGATCGCGGCCTCGATTTCTCACGTTTTGACGTTGACGGCGAAATCACGCCGAATGACCCGCGCACGCTGAGCAGTTATCTGTTCTCCGATCGCGGCGTTTACCGTCCGGGCGATACGTTCAATATCGGTCTTATCACCCGAGCCGCCGAGTGGAGCAATGGTCTGGCGGGCGTGCCGGTACGTGCAGAAATTCACGATCCGCGCGACAAGCTGATGAGCACCATTCCGCTGACGCTCGGTGCCAGTGGTTTCAACGAACTGAGCTACACCACCGACGAGAATTCGCCTACCGGTGAATGGAACGTTTATCTGTATCTCATCGGCAAAGACAATGAATCTTCTACGTTCCTCGGTCACACCTCGGTGAACGTCAAGGAATTCGAGCCGGACCAGTTGAAAGTTAAACTCCAGCTGACGCCGGAACGTAAGCAGGGCTGGGTCAAACCTTCTGAATTACAAGCCAATATCGACGTGCAGAATCTGTTCGGTACGCCTGCGCAGGATCGTCGCGTGACCTCGAAACTGACGCTGCGCCCGATGTATCCGAGCTTCGATCAGTTCCCGGACTACGCGTTCTACGAGAATCGCCAGAACAGCGACGGTTTCGAAACGGAATTGGAAGACCGCACTACCGATGAAAAAGGTGCTGCAACGATCCCGCTGGATCTGAAATCGTACGCCGATGCGACCTATCAGCTGCAACTGCTGTCGGAAGCCTTTGTGGCCGGTGGCGGACGCTCCGTGTCGGCTACCGCGCGGGTGCTGGTGTCGCCGTATGATTATCTGGTCGGTGTGAAACCGGACGGCGATCTGGGTTACATCAATCACGGCGCGGTGCGTCATCTGAACGTGATTGCCGTTGACCCGACGCTTAAACAAATCGCCCTGCCTGCGCTGAAAGTGGCGCTGATCGAACAGAAATACATTTCTGTACTGACCAAACAGGATTCCGGCGTTTACAAATACCAGTCGAAAATGAAAGAAGTTCAGCTTTCAGAGCAGCCGCTCTCGCTGACCGCGCAGGGCAATGACCTGACGCTGGCAACCGACAAGCCGGGTGATTTCGTGCTGGTGGTTGAAGATGCGCAGGGCAACGTTCTAAACCGCATCGGTTATACCGTCGCCGGTAATGCCAACCTCAGCCGTTCGCTGGACAGAAATGCCGAGCTGAAGCTGAAACTCAATCAGGGCGAATATCTGCCGGGCGATGAAATCGAAGTGTCAATCAACGCGCCATATACCGGCAGCGGTCTCATCACCATCGAGAAAGACAAAGTCTACAGCTGGCAGTGGTTCCACACCGATACCACCAGTTCCGTACAGAAAATCCGCGTACCGGCGGGCATGGAAGGCAACGGCTACATCAACGTGCAGTTCGTACGTGATGTGAACTCCGATGAAATCTTCATGAGCCCGCTGAGTTATGGCGTAATGCCTTTCAAAATCAGCACTAAGGCGCGTCAAAACTCTCTGGAAATCCATGCGCCGGACGTGATCAAACCGGGTGAAAACCTGGCGATGACGGTCACCACCGACGGCCCGCAGCAGGTGGCGTTGTTTGCCGTGGATGAAGGCATTTTGCAGGTGGCGCGTTATCGCCTGAAAGATCCCCTGGAGTACTTCTTCCGCAAGCGCGAGCTGGGCGTGGAAAGCTCGCAAATCCTCGACCTTATCCTGCCGGAGTTCAGCAAACTGATGCAGCTTGCGGCAGCACCGGGCGGTGACGGCGGCGAAGGGCTGGATCTGAACGTCAATCCGTTCAAACGCAAACGTGACAAGCCGGTGGCTTATTGGTCTGGCATCACTGAAGTTAACGGCCAGAAACAGTTCGATTATCAGGTGCCGGATTACTTCAACGGCAAAATCCGCGTAATGGCAATCTCCGTCACGCCGGACAAAATCGGTAAAGCGCAGACTTCTGCCACCGTGCGTGACAACTTCATCATGACGCCAAACGTGCCATCAATGGTGGCGCCGGGTGATGAGTTTGACGTCAGCGTGGGCGTAAGCAATAACCTTGAAGGGCTGAACGGCAAGAGCGTAGCGATCGCCGTGCATCTTAACGTGCCGCCGCAGCTGGAAGTGGTCGGCAAAGCGGATCAGAGCCTGTCGCTGGCGGAAAAACGCGAGGGCGTGATTAACTTCCGTCTGCGTGCCAACGCCGTTCCGGGCGATGCGCCGCTGGTGTTTGAAGCGACCTATGCCGATAAAACCAGCCGTCGCACCATCAGTACGTCGGTGCGTCCGGCTATGCCGTTCCGTACGCAGTCCGTCATGGGCCGCATGAGCGGCAGCAGCCAGAACGTCGATAATCTGCGTCAGATGTTTGATGCCTATGCGGTGCGCAAGGCGGCGGTGTCGAATTCGCCACTGGTGCTGACCAGCGGGCTATCGCAGTATCTGGCGGATTATCCGTACTACTGTTCGGAGCAGATTGTCAGCCGTTCGATTCCGATGATCCTCGAAGGCCTGCATCCGGAAATGAAAGGTAATCTGAGTCAGGCCGAGACCAGCAAAAAGCTGAAAGACATGCTGGCTATCCTGCGCTCGCGTCAGAACGACAGCGGCGCAATTGGCCTGTGGCGTTCGTCGCCAGAAACCGATCCGTTCGTTACGCCTTACGTGGTGCAATATCTGCTGGAAGCCAAAGCTGCGGGCGTGGCGTTACCGGCCGGCATGCTGGAGGAAGCCAACGCGGCACTGCGCGTGCTGGCGGCGAATCAGAATGACGATTTGTACAATCTGCGACTGCGCGCGTGGGCGGTGTATTTGCTGACGCGTCAGGGTGAAATCACCACCAGTTCGCTGGCTTCGGTGCAGGATACGCTGCAACAACGCTACCCGGACACGTGGAAAACCGATCTCAGCGCGCTGTATCTGGCCTCGTCTTACCGCATGCTGAAAATGAATGATGAAGCCAATACATTGTTACAGCCGACGTGGAAACAGCTGAGCAAGGCGTACGACAAAGGCTGGTGGACGCAAAGTTACTTTGACCCGCTGGTGCAGGACGCGACGCGGCTGTATCTGATCACCCGTCATTTCCCGGAAAAAGTGTCGGCTATTCCGCCGCAGGTGCTGGAAAATATGGTCAAATCGCTGAAAGAAGAGCGTTACACCACGTATTCCTCCGCGATGAGTATTCTGGCGCTGGAGAGTTATTCCGCCCAGGTCGCGGCGCAAGCGACGGCACCGGATGCGCTGAAAATCACGCAGATCAGCAAAACCAAAAATGTTGAACCGCAGCTGATTTCCAGCGTTCAGGGGCTGTTTGCCAAAGCCAATTTTACCGCCGATGCCAAAGCAATTCGGGTGGAAAACGGTAACGATGCGCCGGCCTGGTATGTGGTCACGCAGGCCGGTTACGATCTGGCGGCACCGAAAAAAGCCATCTCGCGCGGTCTGGAAATTACCCGTGATTACACCGACGAAAAAGGCAATCCGGTCACGCAGGTGACGCTGGGGCAGAAGATCAATGTGCATCTGAAAATCCGCGCCAATTCGAAAGAAGGGCAGAGCAATCTGGCGATTGTCGATTTGCTGCCGGGCGGATTTGAAGTGGTACAACAGACGCCACCGGAACCGGAAGCTGACAGCAATGATGAAAGCAGTGAGGCCGATGCGTCGGCGTCCTGGCAGTCGCCGCTGGCCGCATCGGGATCGACGTGGGCACCGGACTACAGCGATATTCGCGAAGATCGCGTGGTCATTTACGGCAGCGCCAGTACCGATGTGCAGGAGTTTGTGTATCAGATCAAAGCCACCAACACCGGTAGTTTTGTGATCCCGCCAGCGTATGGCGAGGCGATGTACGACCGCGAAGTTCAGGCATTGTCCGTCAGTGATAAAAAACTGGTTGTCGTGCCTGCGGCTGACAATAAATAACAGCGGGTGCAACACACTCACTGAAGACTGCGCCCCGCCATTGATCGCGGGGCGCAACTTTTCCAGAGTAGCCAGATGATGACCTTTCCCGCATTTTTCAAAACAGCGAAACGCCTGCTGCAAAACATTGCCATGGGCGTCTTTTTACTGGCGCTGATTGTGCTGGCCTGCCGTTTGTGGCCGCATCCGCCGCTTTCGCAGGGGCAACCTTTCTCTTCAGTCTATTATGACCGTCAGGGCACGCTGATGCGTATCACGCTGGCCAACGACGATCGCTACCGTTTATGGACGCCGCTGGAGCAGGTTTCTCCACTGGCGGTCAACGGTTTGCTGCTGCACGAAGACCGCTGGTTTTACGTTAATCCTGGTTTCAATCCGTTCAGCCTGATGCGCGGTTTCTGGCGCAGCTACGTCGCGGGCGGCAAAATGCAGGGCGGATCCACCATCACCATGCAGTTGGCGCGTATGCACTGGCATCTCAATACCCGCACGCCGTCGGGCAAAATCATGCAGGTTTTGCGCGCGGTGCAGCTGGAACTGAGTTATTCAAAACACGACATTCTCGAAGCCTATCTGAACTACGCGCCGTACGGTCGCAATATCGAGAGCATCGGCGCGGCCAGCCTGATCTATTTCGACAAAGTGCCGAAAGACCTGACGCTGCCGGAAGCGCTGACGCTGGCGGTGCTGCCACAGTCGCCGAGCTTTCGTATTGATGCTAAAACCGGCGTGCTCGGCACGGCGCTGACGCAGGCGCGTAACCGGCTGTTCGTCCGCTGGCAGGCGCAGTACACCACCGATAGCAGCCAGCTTTCACTGTTTAAACTGCCGCTGGCGCTGCGTCAGCCCGAGCGGATGCCGTATATCGCGCCGCACTTTATCGAGCAGCTGCGGCAGCAAAATCAGCAGTTAATCCAGACGAATAACCGCGTCGATACCACGCTGGACGCCGGTTTGCAGCGGCTGGTCGAACGGCAGGTGAACGCGTTTATTACCCGCAATCAGAGTCGCGGGATCCGAAACGCCGCGGTGTTACTGGTCGATACAAGGGATATGGGCGTGCGGGCGCTGATGGGATCGGCGGATTATTACAATCGCAGTATTCAGGGGCAGGTCAACGGCACCAACGCCAAACGCTCACCAGGTTCTGCGCTCAAGCCATTCATCTACGCACTCGGAATGGAGCAAGGCGTGTTGCACCCGATGACCATCCTGAAAGATGTGCCATCGGCGTTTGGCGCTTACGCGCCTGAAAACTTCGACCGGCGCTTTCTCGGGCCGGTGACCGCAACCGATGCCCTCAATTTCAGCCGCAACATTCCGGCGGTGTACGTTGCGTCGCAGCTTCGCCAGCCATCGTTCTATCAGTTCCTGCGGCTGTCCGGCGTCGCCAATATGTCCAGTGAGAATCACTATGGCTTGTCGCTGGTACTGGGCGGTGGCGAAGTGACGATGCAGGAGCTGGGAAAATTGTACGCGCTGCTGGCTAATCGTGGCGTATTGCAACCATTGCGTATGCAGCAAATCGATCCCCGTCCGACTACGCCGGTCAGGTTGCTGAGCGAAGAAGCCAGCTTTATGACGCTGGACATGTTGCGTCAGCACCGCCGCCCCGGCGATACGTTGGCGCAACAGCCGTCTTCGCTGCCGGTCTATTGGAAAACCGGGACGTCATGGGGTTTTCGCGATGCGTGGAGCGTCGGAATTTTTGGCCCTTACGTGCTGGTGGTGTGGGAAGGGAATTTCGACAGTAAGGGCAATAACGTGTTTGTCGGTGCTGAGGCCGCCGCGCCGCTGTTTTTCAACATTATTGACAGCATCAGTGCCAGCTATCCGGATTTGCAGGAACCCAAACGCCCGTTCCCGAAACAGCTAAAACGGGTGGATATCTGCCTCGCCAGCGGTGATTTGCCAACGCCGTGGTGTCAGCAAAAAGGTAAAACCTGGTTCATTCCCGGCAAATCGCCCATCAAAGTCGACACTGTTTATCGCCCGGTGCGGCTGGATAAACTGACTGGCGACGTGGCGTGCCCGCCTTTTGATCAAGACGAAACCCGCGTCGAAGTGTTCGAGTTCTGGCCATCGGATTTGGCGAACGTGTTCGCGCAGGCCGGACTACCGAAGCGGAAACCGCCGGTGAATAGATGCAAAGATAACGGCGTTGATGTCGGCGGCAATCCACCGCGGATTACCTCGCCGCTGAAAAATACCACTTATACGCTGCGACAATCTCAGCAGGGGCGTGACCGCATCGCCTTCAACGCGGTTACCGATGCCGACAGCAAAACGGTGTACTGGTTTGTCGATGATATCTACCTCGGCAGCTCCGCCAGTAAATCGGCCATCGACTGGCGACCCATCAACAACGGGCAGTACCGCATCCGCGCAGTGGACGATCGCGGAAGGGCGGACAGCCGGTTAATCAGTATTGAGATTGTGAATTAGGATGAGGCCGCGCGGCGGGAAATGATTGCGCGGCCTTTGTATCATTCGTGCATCAGCGAATGTCGACTTTAAGCGTGGCAGTGGCGTCAAAAGCACCTGTATCCAGTTCACCGCCGACCAAATTCACAGGAAAAGCCGTCAGCGTAATTTTCCCCAGCCCGTTTTGATTCATCGGTAATATACCTTGTGCAAATGGCATGTAAGTCCCACCGGCATCTTGTACGACGATCCCTATATCTGCTTTATTATCGGCCGGACGACGCCGGGCGACCAGAGTGTACTGATTTTCAACGTCCTGGCCATCGAGGATCATCAGCAGTTTATTATTGGCAGGAATGACAGGCAGACCACTTTCCGTACAGTCATAAAGGATGTTGAAAGTCACGCGCCGGTAGTCATCCGGAGGGTTATTCTTTTTAGTGAATTTACCTACCTGAATGGTGCCAAAATTCACTGAGATGGTTTCCCCCTGATTGATTTCACAACTTTGCGGTACTGTCAGAGTACCACTGAGATAAACAATCGCGACGGGTGAGCCCAGCGGTGGTGCGGTGGTTGTTACCGGCGCAGAAGTGGCGTAAATACGAGCAATTTCTGTGCGCGGGATGTCGATTTCGCCGACGAAAGGCGTAGTGATGTAAAATGTCACTCTCCCCTGTGAGCCTGTGTTCAGGTTATCGTGCGTAGCTTGCTGCTCACAGATGCCGGTATTTTCCTTATCCCAGTGGTGTGTTCCATCACTGACTGCTTTGGAGGTAGGCACGGTAACATAGTCATTTTTCGGAATAGCAATTTGGGTCATGACATCCAGGTGATCATTAATTTTATAGTAATTAACGGTGTGCCCAAGGGGTAACGACGTTTGCAGACTGTACATAATTAATACTCCATTATTACTCGCCGCATCGGTATCTGAGCAGTTGCAGGTGATCTGATAATTTTGCTGACTGCTGTTGAGTGTCTCCTCGAAATTATTGCCCCTCGAATTTTCGGTACTGCGTAAATCGCGCAAAATCATGCTTTCATAAGAGGTTGCACCGCCGTTAGCGGGTTCACAAATAGCCGTGGCCGCATAACACCGGGCAGTGCAGGCGACTGTGAACATCAGCACCATCCCAAATATTTTTCCGGCATTATTCTTCATTATTCTTGTCCTTAAACACAGGGGGTCGTGACGGATTGAACAGAGGCTGCTGATTGCCTGAGGTTGAGACTGGCTTTGCATTGCTGGTTTGCGCTGGTGCCCCATTTCACGTGTAACTTGATGGGCTCCTCCACTTTGACGCCGGACAGATACAGAACCCCGCCATCATCGACGATATTCTCTAATGTCTGGTCTTCGCTGACCGCCACAGCGCCGAAAGGCACAACAGATCCGTCAGACCGGGTGAGTTTAATCAATACGCGAACGCCAATACGGGCGTCGAAATGGGCAACGACCATGGCGCCTTTATTAGGGATAACCAGTTCAGAAGTGTTTGTCACATCCACATCTGCCGGCAATGTGGTGGTATCAATCACGATGCGATTTTCAGTGTAAGACGTGAGATAAGGCACCACGGCGTAGCCGCGCCAGTCTGTTTTAAGGCCGGGAATATTTTGCACCCGCGCACCGCTGGCGCCATTAGTATCAATCAGCGCAAAAGAGTCGCCGAGCGACTGAGAAAGGGTCACCCCTTTTTCATGGGCAACAATGCCGCCTGCGAGGCCATAGCTGGTTTGCTGTGAATGATCGTCGTAGTAATAACCGGCATTCAATGTGCCGTAGGATGAACGATAGGATGCATTCAGGTTACTGCTGTCGCCCCCTCCCTGATCCGCATGGCTTTGCTGAAGGGAATAACTGAGGCGGTAATCATCCAGCGCAGTCCCGCTGAGGCCAACCTGTTGGCGCGTGTCGCCATTTTTTTGATGCGTGACGTTATATGTCGCCCAGCTCTGTGGTAGCCAACGGCTTAAAGGAACACGAATATTCAGTGCAAACTGCTGATCGTTTTCCTGATTTTCCATCTGGCTGTAAGAGTAAGAAAAGTTGTAGCTGATCCCGGACACGCTGGTATTCATGCCGAGAGAGATATTTTTCTCTTTGTTGGTGCGGCGCCAGTAGTCTTGCTGATAAGCCGATAGGTAAAGACTCGCCCCTTCCCAGAGTGCCTGATTAATACTGACCTGGAACTTGCTGCGTTTATGTCCGTCCTGAGATGCATTGTCCTGAGACTGATTAGCTTCGTCAAAATCGTAGAAACCGCTGGTTGAATAGCGATAGCTGGCCACGGAAAAGTTAGTGTCCGTTGTTTCGACATTTTTCGAGTATTGAATGCGATAAGACTGACCGCTGCTATTTTGGTCGTTGTCCAGACGGGTCTGTGCCTGAGTGACATCGGCAGATAGTGAACCGAGGGCGAACAGGCTAAAACCCATCCCTGCCTGACCGGCCATATAATCAGGCGACAGTAAGAAGCCACCATAAGTAGTTATTTCGTTTGAAACCCCGTAAATCACCGTGCCCTGTGCAAATTCCGGTTCTTTATCGCCGCTATCGTTCGAGCGGTAGCGGCCAACGGTACTGCTGTACTTCAAACGACCAGGTCGCTGCATAACCGGCACGGCAGAAAAGGGCTGGTTAAATTTGCGTTCAGTGCCGTCGGCTTCTTTAACCGTCACTTCCAGATCACCACTGTAAGACGAAGGGTAAAGGTCATTAATTTCGAACGCCCCCGGCGCGACGTAACTTTGATAAATGATGTAGCCGTCTTGTCTGATGGTCACTTCGGCATTGGAGTTGGCAATGCCGCGAATGGTGGGTGCGAAGCCACGCTGGCTGTTGGGCAGCATATTGTCGTCGGAAGACAATTGAACACCGGTAAATTGCAGACTGGGAAAGAGATCGCCCGGTGTGGAGCTTTCACCTATTAGCAACTGAGATTTGAGGGCTTTGATATCCCGTTGCACATAAGTCGAGATGGCATCCCAGCTTTGCTGGCCATCGCTATTGCTATACGTGCTGTAGTTGCGAAGGCGCCATGCGCCAAGATTTAAGCCATTTTGCAGATTCAAATACTGGCTGGAATCATCACTGCCATTTTTATTGTTCCGCTGTGAGCCCGAAAACGTGTAGTTAGAAAACAGGACAGGTACGCCATCGTCCCATTTTTTAGGATCAACATAGCCACTGGCTTTTCGTTCCATCGCGGCTTGTGGAATGCTCAAATCAAGACGCATTCTGTTGAAGTCAAACTTTGCATTCGCTGCCGGAATATACAAGGTCAGGTTGTCGAGTGGTGCGTCATGCGGGTGTTGCGTCAGGGACGGAAAAGCATCCACGCGAACATTCAATGCACGAAGTAAATCAGGGGTGATTTGCGGGATCAACGACCCGTCAGACTTTTGGTCATAGCGGATGTTTTGCTGTAATGCTTTTTCCTGATTCACGTAAATTGACGTGTTATACACACCGGCAACTTGAGCCTTGTCACTTAGCGCGAAGACTGAGAGATCCACATTGTTGGTTGCCTGACCATTGTTTTCCAATAATCTCGGATCGAAATAGACTTCCTCAGCGTGGACCGAATGAACAAGACATGTGATAACCAAAAAAATACAACTTACCCCAGGCGCTAAGGTTTTACCTTGCTGATGGGGAGAATACATTCCTTTTTCCGGTCTTTGTGCATTCGTATCGTAACCCATAGTCATCTTCCCTGAACTTCCTAATGGCGAATCAACGCGTGATCAAACTAAAGCGCTCGCTTTTCCGGCTGGGTCTCTCCGCCGTAGTCGTTGATTGCTCTCCACTCAATAGTATTCCCGGTATTGTTCGCAGGTAATGTCACATTGAGCTGGCTGCCTGGTGCAATCATGTCGGTATCCTTAAGGATGCTGTTACCGGCGATCAGGTAGCTGAATACCACGTAATAAGGAGTGGGATTATTGATAATAAGATGGCCGTTGACGCGTGAAAAAGTCAGCAATTTGTAAGCGTCAAATGCTTTCCCTTCTAATTTATCAGGACGATAAAAAAGTTTTATCCTTGTCTTAATGACGAGTCGTAACTCGTTTGAATCATTTTTCGGTGTAGAAGGAATAGCCCGGATATTAATGTAAAATATCGATTCTTTGTCCTTGCGTAGTTCACCACCTGTGTACGATATGCGTAGATTATTCTCCTCATTAGCGTTTAACCTAAATAGCGGTGGAGTGACCACAAAAGGCCCGCGCGTTTTACCATCACCATTATCGACCCACGATTGGATCAAAAACGGTTTACTGTCAGATTTATTACTGAGGGGTAATGAAGCTTCCTTTTTATTTTCTTCATAAATTACTCGTGTGCGACCCACAAGAATTCCGCCACCATAGCTCAGCTGAATCGGTAGAAAAAACAGAAGAGTAAATGTAATGATTGAATTGATGAGATTACGCATTTAGATGATTGTATCCAGTAATGAATGATAAATATTCCGTTACCCGGGTAATGAAAAATGGCCCAGTTTACTGGGCCTGTCTGTGAGGAGTGGCTTAACGGTAATCGAGAGTCACATTGACGCTGGCATCAGCCGGACCCGCAGTGATCAGATCAGGGGTTTTGTAGGACTGATAATTCGCCAGCAGATTGATATTCATCGTCGCGCTGGTGATGTCGTAAGTCACAGTGGGTAATGTATTGAGAAGCATCACGTCTTTTGTTGTGGCATCCAGAATCTGGATCCCTACGCCGTCGGCCATAGTATCGCCAAAGCTATTTCCCAATTTCACTAAATTTGGATGTGTTGCGTCTACCGCTTCAGCTTCCAGCCACACGCGAAAATGCTGGATAGGGTCATTTTGCACCGTAGTGAAAGGGCAGTTAGCCAGTGGCAGAGTAAAAGGAATATTGGGTGAGGTATCATTAATCTCTCGGAATTGCGCTGCTGAATAGGTCCCTAATTCAACTTCAATATCATTACCTCCATTAATGACACAGGCAGTTTTAATAATTTCACCGTGAAAATTTATTCGTCCATCTATTGCATAACCGTTACCGGCTAATGCCAGCAGTAACCCACTTACAATGAGCTTGTATGTCGTTTTCATTTTCGCATCCATTCTGAAATAAAAAATTAAGAGCTTAGTCACAGATACACTTGATTAATATATTAGCGATACTAATTAAATGCCTGCAAATGCGGATTCTATCAACTATTTTAGGCATTGAATAGAGGGTGTAGATCATTATCACATAAGGCTAATAAGATCAGCGTGATTATATTCATTTATCTGATCGTTGAGCTCTTATTAATTCATCCGGCTGATCGTTTCGGTTTGATTAAATAATTTAACAAGAGAGAGTCATTATAGGATGGGTTTCCTTTTATTAAACATTTTAACTTAATGGTTAAGGTAAGGGGGTGCCTTAAAAATAAGCTACTGCAGCGAAGTGTTAAATTTATTCGTTTATTTTAAATTAATCGTATTTCTGAAAGTTCTTTTATTAGGAACTATTGAAATGTAATGGATGATTTTCGAGCGGTTACGTCCGGGGGGATGGGTAACTCGCTTCCTTCAGGCATCGCGACAAACCGTAACAAACCAACCGTAGATGGTGGGAGATTCCTCTGATATTGTTGATAAATTAGGAAATCCGTATTCATTGTTACAATTTCGACTAGAATATATACCATTAAACGCTGTCTGTTTTGGCTCATATTTCTAACAATAGAAGCTTCAGGCATTCACGCCTTTGGGAGAGTTACATGCAAGAAAATCACAAGATTCTGGTTGTCGATGACGACATGCGTCTGCGCGCACTTTTAGAACGTTATCTGACAGAGCAGGGCTTCCAGGTACGCAGCGTCGCGAATGCCGAGCAGATGGATCGCCTGCTGACCCGTGAATCCTTCCATCTGATGGTGCTGGATTTGATGTTGCCGGGCGAAGACGGTTTGTCTATCTGCCGCCGTCTGCGCAGCCAGAGCAATCCGATGCCGATTATTATGGTGACGGCGAAAGGTGAAGAAGTTGACCGTATCGTCGGTCTGGAAATTGGCGCCGACGACTACATTCCTAAACCATTCAACCCGCGTGAACTGCTGGCGCGTATACGTGCCGTTTTGCGCCGTCAGGCCAACGAGTTGCCGGGCGCACCTTCTCAGGAAGAAGCGGTGATTTCGTTCGGTAAGTTCAAACTCAACCTCGGTACCCGCGAAATGTTCCGTGAAGACGAGCCTATGCCGCTGACCAGCGGTGAGTTCGCCGTCCTGAAAGCGCTGGTGAGCCATCCGCGTGAACCGCTGTCCCGTGACAAGCTGATGAATCTGGCGCGTGGCCGTGAATACAGTGCGATGGAGCGTTCTATCGACGTGCAGATTTCCCGTCTGCGCCGCATGGTAGAAGAAGATCCGGCGCATCCGCGTTATATCCAGACCGTATGGGGTCTGGGCTATGTGTTCGTCCCGGACGGCAGTAAGGCATGAGACGAATACGCTTTTCACCGCGTAGCTCGTTTGCCCGAACACTGTTATTAATCGTCACCTTGCTGTTCGTCAGCCTGGTGACGACCTATCTGGTGGTGCTGAACTTCGCCATCTTACCTAGCCTGCAACAGTTTAATAAGGTGCTGGCATACGAAGTACGTATGCTAATGACCGATCGTTTGCAGCTGGAAGATGGCACGTTGTTGGCAGTTCCCCCGGCATTTCGTCGCGAGATTTATCGCGAACTGGGCATCTCGCTTTATACCAACTCTGCGGCTGAGGAGAGTGGTCTGCGCTGGGCGCAGCACTACGAATTCCTGAGTCAGCAGATGGCCCAGCAGCTCGGTGGACCGACCGACGTCCGTGTGGAAGTAAACAAAAACACGCCGGTGGTATGGCTAAAAACCTGGCTCTCGCCTGACATCTGGGTGCGCGTTCCTCTTACTGAAATCCATCAGGGTGATTTTTCCCCGCTGTTCCGCTATACGCTCGCGATTATGTTGCTGGCGATCGGCGGCGCATGGCTGTTTATACGCATTCAAAATCGACCCCTTGTGGAACTTGAGCACGCTGCGTTGCAGGTGGGTAAAGGGATTATCCCTCCTCCGCTGCGTGAATACGGTGCGTCTGAAGTCCGTTCGGTAACGCGAGCCTTCAACCAGATGGCAGCCGGTGTAAAACTGCTGGCCGATGACCGTACCTTACTGATGGCGGGCGTAAGCCATGATTTACGCACCCCGCTGACGCGTATCCGTTTAGCCACAGAAATGATGAGCGACGGCGATGGATATCTTGCGGAGTCAATTAATAAAGACATCGAAGAGTGCAATGCCATCATCGAGCAGTTTATCGATTATCTGCGCACCGGTCAGGAGATGCCTACCGAAATCACCGATCTTAACGGTATTTTGGGTGAAGTGATTGCGACGGAAAGCGGCTATGAGCGTGAAATTGATTCCGGTCTGGCGGAGGGTGAATTGCTGGTGAATGCGCACCCGCTGTCTATAAAGCGTGCTGTGGTGAATATGGTGGTGAATGCCGCCCGCTACGGCGACGGCTGGATAAAAGTCAGCAGCGGGCGCGAACTCCAGCGTGCGTGGTTCCAGGTCGAAGACGATGGTCCGGGTATTGCACCGGATCAACTCAAGCATCTTTTCCAGCCGTTTGTGCGCGGTGAAAGTGCCCGAACCACCAGCGGCACTGGACTTGGACTGGCTATCGTCCAGCGTATTATCGATGCGCACTCGGGGACCTTGGATATCGGGAAAAGTGACCGGGGTGGGTTAAGGATAAGAGCTTATTTACCGTTACCGGTAGAAATGCTCAAGGCGGTGGCGGTACAGCAGAAACCGGTGTGAATTAAAGGGGGGCCTTAATAATCCCTGACAGATTCTGCATCGGGAATATTTCGGTTTCACACTCGCAGCGATCACTGCAAGTGTGAAACCGACGCTTCCCCGTCTGCTTTAAGGCCGCCATTGCAGCGGCTTTCTGCAACAAACGTTAAGTCTTCCGACTCATAACATAATATTCCGCGGCTTCCTCGCGCCACCTCGGCGCCTCCACCACATCCCATGGATTCACTACGATCACACCCGTGTGCGCAAAGACCCCGGCGTTATCTGTCACCAGCGACGCCTGATGGTTCAGGCATATCGCGGCAAGCTGCGTATCGCGCTCTTTCATCGTCACGCCTGCCTGCTTTGATAAGGCCATCACGCGCGGATAGTGCAGGGCGCTGGCGGCGTCGAAGGGCAGCAGGCGTCCTGCGAAATCGTGATTCAGCATCTCCAGTAAGGCTTCATTGAGCGGAGTCCTGGGCTGTTCATCTGGCAGGCCGTCGACCCAGGCGAAAAGTTCGGCGACGCCGAGGCTGGTAAGATACAGCTGGCTGGCATCCTGCGCGTCGAGCCACTGCAGAACTGTTTTATGCGGTTTGGGATTGATCATCTCAAGGATGATGGACGTATTGAGGATGATCATTTTGGCGGAAGTTCCAGAGGATTGAGGTTCAGCGTGGAGAAACGCTGGCGAAGCTGGCTGCCGAGGCCGAAATTGGCCGGGGTGCTGGTCAACGCCTGTTTCAGAATTAAACGCGCCTCTTCTTCCATCGAATGCCCTTTTTTAGCGGCGGCGATGCGCAGCAGATCTTTAATTTCGTCATCCAGATTGCGAACCGTGATGGTGGCCATAATCAGCTCCTGTGAAATCAATGCAAGCAGTGCTGTCATAGTGCGACCTGCAGAAATTTTTGCAATAAAAAAGGCGCGGGATCCGCGCCTGAGCAATGTGCGTAAGATTAACGCTGAGGGCCTGCGCCAACCAGCGCCTCGCCGGCAGGCGTATCCGTATATTTATCGAAATTATCAATAAACAGCTGTGCCAGATGCTGCGCTTTTTCCTGCCACTGTTCGCGGCTGGCGTAGGTATTGCGCGGATCGAGGATGTGCGGATCCACGCCCGGTAACGCGGTCGGCACCGCGAGATTAAACAGCGGCAGGGTGAAAGTCTCTGCATCATCAATCGTGTCGTTGAGAATAGCGTCAATAATAGCGCGGGTATTTTTGAGTGAAATGCGTTTGCCGGTGCCGTTCCAGCCGGTATTCACCAGATATGCCTGCGCGCCGACCGCTTCCATGCGCCTGACCAGCACTTCGGAGTATTGTGTTGGGTGCAGCATCAGGAACGCTGCGCCGAAACAGGCGGAGAAGGTCGGGGTGGGTTCGTTGACACCGCGCTCGGTGCCGGCCAGTTTAGCGGTAAAGCCTGACAGGAAATGATACTGCGTCTGGGAAGCCGTCAGGCGGGAAACCGGTGGCAGAACGCCAAAGGCGTCGGCAGTCAGGAAGATCACTTTGCTGGCGTGGCCCGCTTTGGAGACTGGCTTCACGATATTCTGAATGTGATAAATCGGGTACGACACGCGGGTGTTTTCGGTTTTGCTGTTGTCATCAAAATCGATTTTGCCGTCTGCGTTGACCACGACGTTTTCAAGTAATGCATCCCGCTTAATCGCGCCGAAGATTTCCGGCTCAGCTTCTTTGCTGAGCTTGATGGTTTTGGCGTAGCAGCCGCCTTCAAAGTTGAAGACGCCGTCATCGTCCCAGCCATGCTCATCATCACCGATCAGCTGACGCTTTGGATCGGTTGAGAGCGTGGTTTTACCGGTGCCGGAGAGGCCGAAGAAGACCGCCACATCCCCTTTTTCACCGACGTTGGCCGAGCAGTGCATCGAGGCGATGCCCTGAAGCGGCAACAGGTAATTCATCACGGCGAACATGCCTTTCTTCATTTCGCCGCCGTACCACGAGCCGCCAATCAGCTGGATGCGCTCGGTCAGGTTGAAGGCAATGAAGTTTTCGGAGTTCAGCCCCTGCTTCTGCCAGTCGGGATTGGTGCATTTCGCACCGTTCATTACGATAAAGTCAGGCTCGAAGTTCTCCAGTTCCTCGCTGGTCGGGCGGATAAACATGTTTTTGACGAAGTGCGCCTGCCAGGCCACTTCAGTGATAAAACGGACTTTCAGGCGGGAGTCTGCGTTAGCACCGCAGAATGCATCAATGATAAACAGCCGTTTGCCCGAAAGCTGCTTACCGACCAGCGCCTTCAGCGATGACCAGACTTCCTGCGACAACGGTTTGTTGTCATTTTTGCCTTTGCCCTGATCGGCCCACCAGACGGTGTCGCGGGTAACGTCGTCGCGGACAATGTACTTATCTTTTGGCGAACGGCCGGTGAAAATGCCGGTATCAACGTTCACTGCGCCCAGTTCTGTCACCTGTCCGCGCTCAAAGCCTTCCAGACCCGGTGCGGTTTCCTCTTTGAAAAGAGTATCGTAATCAGGGTTATAGACGATTTGACTGCTTTGATGAATCCCGTAACGGGCGAGTGTTTCGGCGGTGATCCCGAGAGTGGTTGGCATTTCCCTGCTCCTTTCCTGCACATAGAACCCCAAAGGGCGTAGGCCTTTAGGGATAAATTAGTTGTAATTGTAGGTATTTATCGCGCACGAACAGCGATAGCTATCAAAGATTAACGGGAGATGTGAATTTTTTTCTGGAAATGTGATGGAATACCAACAAATTATGCAAGGACGTTATAAACAAGCAACAAAAAAGGGACTTTCAACAGAAAGTCCCTTTTGATTTAGTGAGTTAACGATCAGTGAACGTTATCATTTCCGGAGACAACGTTGCCGCCGCTGGCTTTCAGTGTCGCCATATCCATCGCGTCAAATGCATAATCTGAACCGCAGTAGTCACAGTGCATCTCGATTTTGCCATCTTCTTCCAGCATTTCGAGAATTTCGTCATCCGGCAGCGTCAGCAGTGCACCGGCGCAGCGTTCACGCGAACAGGTACAGCGGAAACACACATCCTGCGGTTCGTACAGAGTGACTTCTTCCTGATGATATAGGCGATAAAGCACTTCATTGGCGGGCAGATTTAGCAGCTCTTCGGCTTTGATGGTCGCGGTAAGCTGCGCAAGATGGCTGAATTCTTCTGGATCGGTCTCTTCAGCAGGCAGAACCTGTAACAGCATACCGCCGGTCGCTGGCTTGCCTTCCACTTCACCGCTGCGGATGAAAATACGGGTCGGCAGCTGCTCAGACTGCATGAAATAGTTTTCCAGACACTCAGCCAGGTTCTCGCCTTCCAGACCGACAACGCCCTGATAACGTTCGCCAGCAGTCGGGGAAATGGTGATCACCATGTAGCCGTTACCAATCATCTCTTTCAGCGAACTGCCTTCTTTGATTTCACCTTGCAGACGCGCGAGGCCACGCAGTTCCTGAAGATTGTTGCCATTAATCACCGCCAGTTTCAGCGGGCCATCGCCCTGCAATTGCACGGTGATGTCACCGTCAAATTTGAGCGTGGCGGTCAGCAGGCTGGTTGCGACCAGCATTTCGCCCAGCAAATTACGGACGTCTGCCGGATAGTCATGCCCGGCAACGATCTGCTGGAAAGTTTCGTGGAGCGAAACCAGTTCGCCGCGCACAGCGTGATGGTTGAACAGGTAACGGTGTAACTGGTCGTGATTAGACATAACGTTCTCTCTGTTTGGCGGCGTTTATTCTGCGTCGCCATATTTAAATTTGATCAGGGTGCGGCGTTCCTTTTTATCCGGACGTCGGTCCGGATGGGGCATCGCATTCATTTTCCGTGCCTGAGAGATTTTCTCCCGGCTGGCAATGCTGGCCTCGGTTTCCTGATAAAGCGTTTGTGCTTCTTCCGCACTGCGGCGCTGAGTTGTCAGCCCTAAAACAATGATCGTTTTTGCATCGGTTCCCTGACGCAGGGTAATTTCGGCATTCAGTTCCATCAGCTTGCTCGGTTTCCCGCGCTGGCCGTTGTAATGCACTTTGCCGCCGTCAATCATCTCGCGCGCCAGCGCACGGGTCTTATAAAAACGAGCCGCCCATAGCCATTTATCGAGACGTACTTCGTTGTTGTCTTCTTCCTTTTTACCTTTCATCTTTCCCCCTGAAACGTGCCGGAACTACTGAGCCGGGCCTGTTATCGGGTGAATCGAAGGCAACAGGTCGCGGTAGTCATTGATCGAAGGATGTCCCTGAAATGACTTATTCGCACCGGTTGAATCCGGATTCTCTATACCCAGACAATAGCGGATACCAAAGGTTTTTGCCGCATTCAGAATCGCCTCCCCGTCATCGACAAACAGCGTTCTCTCGGGGTTAAAGCCCGTTTGCTGCTGCACGGCAGCCCACAAACGTTGATCTTCCTTTGGATAACCAAATGTGTGGGTGGAAAGTAATAAATCAAGGTGCTTATCCAAACCGGTGTGTTCAATCTTCACTGACAGACTGTGAGGATGCGCATTGGTCAGCAAAATGGTTTCGCGGCCACTTTCCCGCAGATGCTGCAAGAACGGCCTGGTATCGTCACGAAGTTTTGCATTTTTACCGATGTTGGTGGTCATCTGGTAGATGTCCAGATCCAGCCGCTCGCTCCAGTAGTCAAAGCAATACCAGTTCATGGTGTGCTGGACGGACAGATATTCGTCATGAATTATCTGGCGGGCATTTTCCAGCGGGATAGCGCGTTGCAGGCTCAACGCCTTAGGCACGTCCTGCAACCAGAACTGGCTATCGAAGGCCAGATCAAGCAGCGTGCCGTCCATATCCAGCAAAACGGTATCGATATTGTTCCAGTCGAGATCAAGGGGCATGGAAACTCCATATCCTGCGGGCATGAGCATGGCAGGAGAGAAAAAACGTAAGCAGGGAAGGGCGGTCAGAATAACATAAACTCTCAGGGTGGCGCAGAGCCACCCTGAGTTTCAGCTCAGGGTATGCGCTGGTACGGGCATCATCGTGGGGTGAAAGCAGGCGTTATAATGCTGCTCAATGTCGTCAATACGGCGCTTATCTTTAATAAAGCGGCGGATAAAGAGAACGGTATTGACCAGCAGAACGCCAAGCAACAAGAACAGCAGCATGCTGGTGCCCAGATAGCGCCACAGCGTCGAAATATCCGGTTCACTGTGCAGCGAGATATGGCGTGTACCGTTGGCATCGATGCTGATACTGGTGATCACGCCCTGAGCGCTGAACGGGGTATGCAGCAGCTGCGTTGACAAGTGTTGTAACTGCTTCCACTGATCCTGCGGCGGATTACCGTACAATCCGACCGGCGGCACAGGCTGTTCCACCAGCTGACGACCTTCGTCATTGCTGATAAGGAACCCACCCGGAGGAGGGCTGTTCAGGCTTTCTGCGGCGCGGCGGGTTTCCTGAATGAAGAAGGAGGACGTCGCGTTATTGACCAGCTCACTCAGCGATTGCGCGCTGACCGGTCGCAGCAGGACGTTGATCCCCTGTAACGAGCCCGCTTTCGCGCGTTTCACCAGCGTACTCCAGTTATTCGAGTTCCCCAGATTCACCAGCGCATTTTTCAGGCGTACGCATTCATTGGTTTTGCTGCCGCACAGCGTGTCGGTTTTCAGCACAATATCGGCGAAATCATCGAGCAAAATCATGCCGGATTTCTCGATCGCGGTCGCCAGCTGCGGGTTGATGTTTTGCTCGAGATTTTCACCCGGATGCATCTGATTGTTCACGGTAGTTTGCAGCGCGGTGGCGGCATCAATAATTTCAGACTGCGGCACCGGCAGCGGTGCGGCGTTGTTCCAGTAAATGCCCGAACAGTCGAACGGCAGGAAACCCGATGCGCTGCGGTTGGTCGCAGGTGGCACGTAGCACATGCCTGTACCCTGAACTTTCAACGTATCGCCGACGCGCAATGCTGTTTTTTCCAGATCCTGCACACTGTTGACCTGCGCACTTTGCGCGCCCTGTAGCCACGCTATGCTGAGTTTCAGCGGCAAACCGAGAGGCACATACACCAGCAGCATAAGCAATAACAGAAAGGCGCTGGTCGCCAGCACCAGATTCTTGCCCCAGAGCTGAAGAGGGAATTTTTTGACTTCATCGTGCAACGACAGGTAGCTGCCCTGACGGACGACATGGCTGTTCATGTACAGCTCGATATCCGTTGGCTGGCCGAGGTCGCGGCCGATAAAAGGTTGCCAGTGCGGCGGATAAATCAGGTCGACGGTGCCGAGCGAAATATTGCTGATATCCCCCTGCTTAGATTCGCCAAACAGTCCCCAGCGTTTAGGTAAGCCCCGCAGGCAATGGATTTCTTTGCGGTTTTTACCTAAACGTTCGGAAATCACCCGCCAGCCGACCCATCCTGCGAGCACGGCTGCAAGGGTAAGCAGCCACGGCAAAAATACGACAGGGCTGAGTAACGTAATAAACAGCAAAAGTAAAATACCGGAAACCGCCAGCGCCTCTTTTACACCGCTCGAGCGGGTCAGCGCGTGCTCTTCGCGCGTTTCACGGCGCACCTTCACCATCTCGATATGTTCGCTTTCTTCATGACGAATGGAGGCATTTTGCGGCTGGGAGGGAAGAACCGTTGAAACCGGCGCCGGACCTTCGTAAACGTGGTCCGCCAGCGTATGACCATTGAGAGAGATGACCAGAGGCATCGATTGCGTTTTAATCAGCTCTACCTGATTTTCCTGCGCTATGTATTGCTCCCAAAAGGGGGGCAGGTGGATTTCAGTCGCATCAAGAAAATAGCGTCCGCTGTTGGTGTCTTCGCTGGCTACACCGTAGCGAGTGATGGCGCGCTTAAGGCTGTAAACGTGTTCACTTTTGGTGGTCAGGATGAGTTTATCGCGCAGGATAATCAGATTATTGCGGTGAGTGATCGGCGTTTGTCCCAGCCCTTCACTTTGTCGCAGATACCGTTCTACGGCGTCGCGCTCTTGTTGCGACAGTTTTCGCTGGCTGGGGGTGGGGAAATGTACCACGGACTCGTCGCGTTGGCGGCGTCGCAAGGCAAACCAAAAGAAACTTCCAGTGGCAATGATTGCGATACACAACAACACCAGTGTCACGACTACTGTGCTCATCCGATCCCCGTTCTGACGTGGGCGACTTACGTCAACTCTGTGAAAGTATTATACATAAATTGAAAAGACATAAACCTCATGCATGATTTGCACGTCACCCTATTTTCTACAGGGTTTTCATTATTTGACTGATATTTATGCACAAGTGTTTTAATGATAAAAACACCACGCTAGAGAGTATCCGTAATTGTACTTTAATGGGTATCGGTATAATCCTATTTTGAATCGGTCTGGTTTTTGTTACAGCAAAATTGTGACGCGAACATGGCAACGCGTTCTTTTTGCACGATGTCAGGTACAAAAATCCGGCGGTTCGCGCTGAATATGCCGTTTTCAGCGGAACTTATACGCAGTAAAGATTGCGGTTCAGGCTTGCCTTAACGCACAATGTTTTCTGATAGCAATGTTCAATAATCCATATGAACCCATTACGACACCCGCAGTCAGGTGAATAAAAGTTGGGGATGAAATGACACAACACCTGCAAAAACCAAAAATCCTGAAGGTGGAAACCGTAGCGCGTTCGCGTTTGTTCACCATCGAGTCTGTAGATTTGGCGTTCAGCAACGGCGCGGAACGCGTCTACGAACGCATGCGTCCGTCCGATCGCGAAGCGGTGATGATCGTGCCAGTCATTGGTGAAGATCTGCTGCTGATCCACGAATACGCGGTGGGGATCGAAAGCTATGAGCTGGGTTTTCCGAAGGGGCTGATCGACGCAGGCGAGAGCGTGCTGGAAGCCGCTAACCGCGAGTTGATGGAGGAAGTCGGCTACGGCGCAGGGCATTTTGACGTGCTGGCAAAGCTGACGATGGCGCCTTCCTACTTCTCCAGTCGCATGAACATTGTGATTGCGAAAGGGTTGTACCCAAAGAGCCTGGAAGGCGATGAGCCCGAGCCTTTATCACAAACCCGCTGGCCTATTGCGCGGATGATGGAATTGCTGCAACAACCCGATTTTTGCGAAGCCCGTAACGTCAGCGCTTTATTCCTGGCTCATGATTTCCTGACGCGCAACGCCCGCTGAACCGTCCGTTTTCCTGAAAAATCGTCAATAAAAAAGCCGGTCATACATCATGCAGACCGGCTTTTTTCTATCGGATTTAATCAGGCGTTAAACGCCTGACTCACTCTCATCAGAACAACTCATGTTCCTGACCGTTGTCCATGATAGTCGTTCCGACTTCATGCACCGCATGTTCCGTCGGCTGAGTTCCGTCAATGAAGTATTCCGCACGACTGCCACCGCCCCCGTCGGATAACTTCCCGGTACTCTTATCGATAGTCACCGTCACGATGCCCGGAGGCGGCGTCTGCTTCTCTTCAGGCACGCCTTCCAGCACGGCTTTCATGTAGTCATCCCACGCCGGTTGTGCGCTCTTCGCGCCGCCTTCTGCGCCCGAGATTTGATCTGGGATCACACCGGAAGCCGTCGAACGGCCAAGGTCACGGCGGTGATCGTCAAAACCAATCCAGACGGAGGTGACCACGTTCGGGCCATAACCGGAGAACCAGGCGTCTTTCGAACTGTTGGTTGTCCCGGTTTTGCCGCCGATGTCGTGGCGCTTCAGGTCACGACCCGCGCGCCAGCCTGTTCCCATCCAGCCAGGCTCGCCGAAGATGTTGGAGTTTAGCGCGTCACTGATCAGGAACGACAGCGGCGTGCTGATAACGTGCGGCGCGTACTGTTGCTCTGCATCCACCTGCGGAGAATTGGCCGGAACCTGTTCCAGCTGCGGCGTTGGTACGGCGTTGTTGTTGTTATTCACCGAGGTGGCAACGTTTTCCACGTTGTCATCAGACAACACCGCCGACTTCTGCGTATCGCCATAAATCACCGGAATATTACAGGTGCGGCAGGCGATTTTCGGTTTGGCTTCAAACAGAACTTCGCCGGATTCCGCCACAATTTTGGTGATGAAATACGGGTCAACCAGATAACCGCCGTTGGTCAGCGTCGCATAACCACGCACTACCTGTAACGGGGTGAACGATGCGGAACCCAGCGCCAGTGACTCGGAATGAACAATGTTGGCAGCCGGGAAGCCGAAGCGCTGCAGATATTCTGCCGCGTAATCCACACCCATCGCACGCATCGCACGCACCATCACCACGTTCTTCGACTCACCCAGCCCCTGACGCAGGCGGATTGGACCCGCATAGGTCGGTGGTGAGTTTTTCGGTCGCCAGTCCTGACCGGCACCCGGATCCCAGCGGGTGATCGGCATGTCATTGAGGATAGTGGCCAGGGTCAGCCCTTTATCCATCGCTGCGGTATACAGGAACGGTTTGATGTTCGAACCGAGTTGACGCACAGCCTGGTTTGCACGGTTAAATTTGCTTTGATTGAAATCAAAACCACCGACCAGCGCTTCAATCGCGCCGTCGTTTTGATTCAGGGAGACGATGGCGGAGTTCACATCAGGAACCTGTGCCAACCACCAGACATCGCCCACTTTACGCACCCACACCTGCTGACCTGGCTGAACCACGTCAGAGACTTTCTTCGGTGTCGGGCCTTGTGCGTTGTCATTACGGTAAGGACGTGCCCAACGCATACCGCTGAACGGCAGGCTGATTACGGCGCGGTTAGACATCGTCGCCGTGGCCTGCGCGTCGTCAATCGAGGTAATGACCGCCGGGAACAGTGGCCCGTAGACCGGCAGCGTTTTCAGCGACTGGACGATTTTATTCTCATCCCACGCCGGTTCGCCCACTTTCCACATCTGATTCGACGGGCCGCGGTAACCGTGGCGCATATCGTAATTCAGCACGTTGGTCCGCAGCGCTTCCTGTGCGGCCAGCTGGGTTTTCTTCGTGATGGTAGTGTGAACCATATAGCCGTCGTTATAGGCGTTATCGCCATAACGTTTCACCATTTCCTGACGCACCATTTCTGTCAGGTACGGCGCGGAAAACTCAATGTGTGGGGCGTGATAATTCGCGACGACCGGTTCAGCACGCGCCTGATCGTACTGCTCCTGCGTGATGTATTTCTCATCCAGCATACGGGCCAGCACGGTATTGCGACGGGCAACAGAGCGATCGTGGGAATAGAGCGGGTTGAAAGTTGACGGTGCCTTAGGCAGACCGGCAATGACCGCCATTTCGCTGAGTGTCAGCTGACTCACGTCTTTCCCGAAGTAAACCTGCGCTGCAGCACCCACGCCATAGGCACGATAACCGAGATAGATTTTGTTCAGGTAAAGCTCAAGAATTTCATCTTTGGTCATCATCTGCTCAATGCGGATGGCCAAAAAAGCTTCCTTGATTTTACGGGTCAGCGTGCGCTCAGGGCTTAAGAAGAAGTTACGTGCCAGCTGCTGAGTGATGGTGCTCGCACCCTGTGAGGCGTGGCCGGACATCAGCGCAACGGATGCCGCACGGAAGATACCGATCGGATCCACACCGTGATGCTCGTAAAAACGGCTGTCTTCTGTCGCGATAAACGCATGCACCATTTCCGGGGGGATCTGGCCGAGTTTCAGCGGGATACGGCGCTTCTCACCGTACTGGGCGATAAGGTCGCCTTCGGCACTGAAGACCTGCATGGGTGTTTGCAAGCGCACGTCTTTGAGCGTGGCAACATCGGGTAGCTGTGGCTCGATATATTTATACAAACCGAAGATCGAGGCCGCTCCCAGCAAAATGCAACACACTGCAAGAATCAATAAATACTTTACGAACTTCACCTGAGATTTCCCATTTAGTGTCAATTGGGCAGTTTATAAACAACCGCGCGGTAGTATAAAGGCAAGCCTGCAACATGGATACGTACTTTTATTTACTTGACGATATGGAGATTGGGCGAAAATGCGACTACAAGCATGGCAGGTAGGTCTGGATATTCAAGCCGGTTTTGCCCGCGCGATCGCCGTACAAAGGCGGCGTCATGGCTGGCAATTACGTCACTGGTGGCAGCATCCGCTGCCTGACTTCACGTTGCGGGAGGGGATATTACATGAGACCGCGCCGCTGATCGCCATTTTATCATTCTGGCGCAAAACCTTACCTGCCAGGTTGTCACTGAGAATCAGCCTGCCGGCACAGCGCATCATGCAGCAACGCATGGTGGCACCTGATGCGCGGATGCAGGATCCCGCCCGCAGCGCCTTCATCTTCAGTCATGCGGCGAAACAATTTCCTCTGGGCGTTGAACATCTGGTGATGGATTACCGTGCTGACCCGTGCGGAGATAATCAGATCGTCGTCACCGCCGCACGGCAACAGGAGATCATGCAGTGGATGGAGTGTCTTGCGCAGGCGCAGCTTTTCCCTGAGGTTATCGAACTGACACCCTGCGCACTTCAGGTTGCTGCTCACGCGGCCCGGCTTCCCGGTGATGCGCTGCTGATTCATCCGCTGGACGACGCCCTTCTTTGGGCTTCGCCGCACAGCCTGCCGTTCCAGTTTGGTTTGTTCGACAGCACGCAAGCACGGGCGGATGCAGCGCTTTCCGATCTCATCCGGTCGCAATATCGTGCCGGTGCGCTGTGTGCCACAGAATCTTATTACAGCGGCGAAAATCCTCCTTCCGGAATGCAATGCTGGTCGCCGCTCAGCGCGATAAATCAGTTATCTGCTCCTTTACCTGCCAACCCCGGCGACTTTGCTCCCGCTGTTGGGCTGGCGCTAAGACCTGTGGATTGCTGATGCTACAGGTCAACTTATTGCCATGGCGGAAGGTACATCGACAGCAACGGGTGCGTTTCTGGCTAACTGTTTCGGTGTGTTTTCCAGCGTTGCTGCTGGTGAGCTTGCTGGGTAGTGCTGTTTTTTTGGCTCAGCAACGGACCCTTTTACAACAACATCTTGCTGCCCTGAAACACGCTTCTCAGGCGCTTTCTCTGCAGCAAAAGAGTGTGGATACGGCGTCGGCACAGGTAAAAATACTGCTCGCGCAGCGTTTGGTTAGCCAGCAGCGGGCGCAGCGGAGCAGGGACTCCCTGCAAATGCTGATCTTGTTGGCAGAAAAAATACCAGAGGAGGTTCGGCTGAATGACCTGGTTGAACTTCAGAACCAGCTGACGCTCACCGGCGAAGGGCGGTTTTATCACGACATTCTGGCTTTTCGCGACACGTTGGCGACAAGTGACTTACTCCGGGAGGTCACTCTGAGCGATATACGGCAGCAATCTGGTGTGATGCTGGGCTTTGTGCTGAAGATGCAGCTGCGTCAGCCACCTGAGCAGGGAGCGTTGCCATGAATAACCCACTTTTGCAGCGTCTTGAGCCGCTGATGCAAAAACCGGGCTGGCAGTTGGCTACCATGCTGGCGGGTGCGATGACGCTTGTCGCGCTGGTGATATATCAATGTCTTTTCCGGAGTATCTGGCTGCAACAGACAGAACTGGAGCAGCAGATAAATGAGATCCGCCAGGTAGTGACTCATGCGCAGGTGGCCTTGCTGCGCGGAGCGCCACTGTCGCGTTTGCAGAATATGCTGAAAGAAAATGCAGGGGCCGAAAACGACATCCTGCCGCTGGACCAGCAATTTGCGCCGCCGTTGAAGGCCTCGCAAGCCGCGCTGGTTCGCTGGTCGCCCGCACCTGATCAGCAAGGCGAACTTCAGCTGCACGGTTCGTTTGGTGCACTGATGCATTTTCTTCAGGGATTGCAGCAGCGTCCGTGGCATCCGGCGTTCAGCGAACTCAATCTTCATGCCACTGAAAACGGCCTCGCCGTTTCTCTTTTGCTGACCCAAACAAACGAAGCTGCTGACGGCGATGAAGTCACGGTCCCGGAGCATGATCCTTTTGCTCCCCTGCAATCCCAATCCTGCGCCGGTGAAACCCTGGCTCCCACGTGGAGTCTGGGTGGCATCACGCAGGCAGAAGGCCAGCAGTTTGGCTGGTTACTGTCGCCAGATGGCAGTTGGAACAAAGTCGAAACGGGCACGCAGATCGGCACGCCGTTGTGGACGGTCGAAATGCTGGATGCCTCACAGGTAGAACTCAGCATCAGCGATGCTCGCTGCGGCGAACAACGCCAGACTCTCCGGTTTGGTCACTCGGGTACGTTTCCAGGGAAAGGAAAAAAATGAAACACGTTTATCGGGCCGCTCTGTGGCTGCCGTTTTTCTTATATTTCAGCGTCATCAAGGCGGACGAGCCTTCGTCGGTATCTCTGGAATTTCAAACCGCGCCGATTGAAATGGTCTTGCAGGCACTTTCCGATACGCGGCAGCTTAATCTGATCACCGCGCCGGGTGTGGAAGGGCAGATCAGCGTAAAGCTCAAAGAAGTACCGTGGCAGCAGGCGCTCGACATTATCCTGCGCATGAATCATCTCACCAGCCAGCTTGAAGGAAATGTTCTGCTGATTTCACCGGCAATTGACCCGCTTGCGCGCCAGCAGCAGGTCAAAGAGGCTGAAGAACAGCAGGCTGACCAGCGGCCGATCGTCAGCCTGACCTTTCCGCTTCAATATGCCGATGCCAAAGAAACGGCACTGAGCCTGAATGCGCAAAAAGGCACGCTGTTATCTGTTAAGGGCAATGCGTCTGCGGACAGCCGCACCAATACCCTTTTATTGCGCGATACGCAGGAGGCGCTGGATATCGTCACGCCGTGGATTAAAGAGTTAGATCTGCCGCTGCAACAGGTACAACTGGCTGCACACATCGTGACAATGAACAGCGAAAGCCTGCGGGAGTTAGGCGTTCGCTGGGGTTTCACCGGCGATGAACCGATCACTAAAGCCGTGCGAATGAACAATTTCAGTATGGGAATGCCGGTGGAAAACCCGATATTTACCGCCGGGTTCAATCTGGCACACATCAGCGGACGGATTTTGGATCTGGAGCTGACCGCGCTGGAGCAGGAAGACAAAGTCGATATTATCGCCAGCCCGCGCCTGCTAACGGCGCACATGCAAACCGCCAGTATCAAGCAGGGCACGGAGATTCCGTATCAGGTGTCCAGCGGGGCGAGCGGCAGTACGTCCATCGAATTTAAAGAAGCGGTACTCGGTATGGAAGTGACGCCTAAGATTCAGCGTGACGGGCGCATTCAGATGGCTTTGCAGATAAGCCAGAATATGCCGGGGCGCAGTATCAAGCAGTCCGAGGGAGAAGCGTTGGCAATCGACAAGCAGGAAATCAAAACGCAGGTCACGGTGAAAGATGGCGAAACCATCGTGCTGGGCGGCATTTTCCAGCGCAAAAACCAGAAGACCGACACCAAAGTCCCGGTAATCGGCGATATTCCGGTGGTCGGTTCCTTGTTTAAACACCAGTATATGAATGAACAGCGACGCGAGTTGGTGATTTTCATCACTCCAACCTTAATCCGCGCCCAATAAACGGGTATTTAGTGCTAACCTAAATCGCACAATCACGTTGAGCACATGCAACTTTTTGTGTCGTGTGAGGCTTCTGAGTTTGACGCTGCGGTCGATTTAGCTTACAAGGGTTACCGAATTGAGCACCGTGATCTTTTTTTACTGCAGACACGCCGATAAAAACGTACGTTTTCCCTCCTGCGGCGTGCAATGCGATTTATTCGGTTGCCAAACTACCAAGAGTGTTGAGATAATTTTTTTCTGATCTCGCACTATCGCTCATGAGGTTTCAGTTTAGGTCCCGCCGCTAATTTGATTGGCGGGGCGGGTTATCATCAACGAAATAGTCTTAGTAATACCGAAAAACATGGCAGAGAAACGCAATATCTTTCTGGTTGGGCCTATGGGTGCCGGCAAAAGCACTATTGGTCGACAGTTAGCTCAGCAACTCAATATGGAGTTTTTCGACTCCGATCACGAAATTGAGCGACGTACCGGAGCTGATGTGGGCTGGGTATTTGATTTAGAAGGCGAAGACGGATTCCGCGACCGCGAAGAAAAAGTGATCAACGAACTGACCGAAAAACAAGGCATCGTTCTGGCAACTGGCGGGGGTTCCGTTAAATCACGTGAAACCCGTAACCGTTTGTCAGCGCGTGGCGTTGTCGTCTATCTTGAAACTACCATCGAAAAACAACTGGCGCGTACACAACGCGACAAAAAACGTCCATTATTACAAGTGAGTGCTCCGCCGCGTGAAGTGCTTGAAGCACTGGCGAGAGAACGCAATCCTTTGTATGAAGAGATTGCCGACGTCACTATTCGTACCGATGATCAAAGTGCCAAAGTCGTTGCCAACCAGATTATCAACATGCTGGAAAGTAACTGATTATTGGTTTCTATCATTGCCTGAGGGTGTCAGTTAAAGAAGGTCACAGAGCACGACATGGAGAGGATTACCGTAACGTTAGGGGAACGTAGCTACCCCATTACGATTGCTGCCGGATTGTTCCACGATCCGGCTTCTTTTATGCCGGTAAAGGCAGGCGATCAGGTCATGATAGTGACCAACGAAACCCTCGCTCCTCTCTATCTGGACGCTATACGTTCAGTGCTGGAGCAGGCAGGCGTTCGTGTTGATCAGGTGATTCTGCCTGATGGTGAACAATACAAATCCCTGACTGTTCTAAATGACGTGTTCTCCGCGCTGCTCGAAAAGCCGCACGGACGTGATACCACGCTTGTCGCCCTTGGCGGCGGCGTCGTCGGTGATTTAACCGGCTTCGCTGCGGCCAGTTATCAACGCGGTGTGCGCTTTGTACAGGTGCCTACCACGTTGCTCTCTCAGGTCGATTCCTCCGTTGGCGGTAAAACGGCGGTGAACCATCCCCTCGGAAAAAACATGATCGGCGCGTTCTATCAACCTGCGTCGGTGGTGGTTGATCTCGACTGTCTGCGCACTTTACCTGCCCGTGAAATGTCATCGGGACTGGCAGAAGTGATCAAATACGGCATTATTTTGGATGCCGACTTCTTTGTATGGCTTGAAGACAACATGGATGCCCTGTTGGCGCTGGATATGAACGCGCTGGCTTATTGCATCCGTCGTTGCTGCGAGCTGAAAGCTGAGGTTGTGGCAGCCGATGAACGTGAAAACGGCATGCGCGCCTTACTGAATCTGGGCCATACTTATGGCCATGCTATTGAAGCAGAAATGGGTTATGGCAACTGGCTGCACGGTGAAGCCGTGTCCGCCGGGATGATGATGGCGTGTTATACCGCTCATCGTCTTGGTCAGTTCAGTCTGGGCGATATCGCCCGGGTGAAAACTTTACTCACCCGCGCGGGATTACCGGTGACGGGGCCGCAGGTTATGAAAGCCGAAGCCTATTTGCCGCACATGATGCGTGATAAGAAAGTACTGGCTGGCGAACTGCGTCTGGTTTTACCCAAAGCAATTGGACAGTCCGAAGTACGCTCCGGCGTATCGCATGAAATGGTGCTGGCTTCGATTGAAGATTGCCGTTAAAACTGTGGCCACTTTTTTGGCCAGATAACGACCGATTTCACCCATGCCAGCAAAGCGTTATATTTTTTAGTCAGGATAGTTGCTCCGCGTGAGGCCTGTTACGGGCTTTTAGCCGGGTTGGAGGTTTTAGATGGATGATTTAACACCGGAAGACGATCTCAAGCCAGATACCAGCGATCGCCGCCCACCGCGCGCGCGCAAACCGTCTCCTTCCCTACCCAAGGTTCCTGTTAACCGTCAGTACGTGATGATTGGCATCGGGATTGTGGTATTGGTCCTGCTGATTGTCGGCATCGGTTCCGCCATGAAGTCCCCGACATCGAATCAGGCCACTCAGCAAAACAACGGTCCAAAAGATATTAATCTTGCGGGCAATGACGCTGCTGCACCGGCTCAGCCTTCTGCACAAGCGCAGGCCAATACCGCACAGGCCGTCAACGGACAGCAGCCACAAAGCATTGGTTTACCGCCCGTGTCATCAACCCCAACTGAAGCGCAACCTTTGCCGGACAATGGCCAGAAAGAACGTGTGGATCTGCCTGGTGACATGAGTGATGCTTTATCTTCCCAGCAGAATCAGGTGGATGGCGTAGCGCAGGGCAGCATGGATCAGGGTGCCGCGACCAGTGGTGCTGCACAATCTCTGACGTCGTTACCGACCGCTGCGGCGACCGTCAACGGTTCAGCGCGCACGCAGACGCCTGGCGTTTCCCAGCCGCAAACCCCGCATACCCGTCCGGCGCAAACGCCACGTAATCAGCAGTCTGCTCATACGGCGAAACCGGTTGAGCACAAACCTGCGGCGACCGCCTCGCACACGGCAAAACCTCAGGCGACCAAATCTCAGGCCGCCTCAGTACCCGCCGTTTCTGCGCCGGTAGCCTCGGGTAGCGCGTCAGCCATTAAGTCTGCGCCTGGCTCACACTTCACCCTGCAATTAAGCGGTGCTTCGCAGTCCAACACACTGAACGCATTTGCCAAACAGTCCGGCCTGAAAAACTATCTGGTTTATCAGACTGCACGCGACGGGAAGCCGTGGTATGTGCTGGTGAGTGGTAACTATGCGTCTTCTGCCGAAGCCAAACGTGCTATTGCCAGCCTGCCTGCGGAAGTTCAGGCGAAAAAACCGTGGGTTAAACCTGTACATCAGGTACAGCAAGACCTGAAAAAATGAATCTGATCTCAACGCGATTTGCTGTCTAAAAACAGGATACAATCCGCGGCTGTGAATTGTATAAGTAGCTAACTGACGGCATGAAGAAGAACCGCGCGTTTTTGAAGTGGGCTGGCGGCAAATACCCGCTGATTGATGACATTAAACGTCATCTTCCGGCGGGAGATTGTTTGATCGAGCCTTTTGTTGGCGCGGGCTCAGTGTTTTTAAATACTGAGTATGACGCTTACATTCTGGCGGATATCAACAACGACCTGATTAATCTCTACGATATCGTGAAAACACGCACCGACGAATTTGTGCGTGATGCTCGTGTGCTTTTCACGCCAGAGTTTAATGATGCAGATCGTTTTTACGTCCTGAGGGCTGAGTTTAATGCCAGCAGCGATCCTTATCGTCGTTCGGTACTTTTCCTCTATCTGAACCGCCATTGTTACAACGGCCTGTGTCGTTATAATCTCAGTGGGGCGTTTAACGTGCCTTTTGGCCGTTATAAAAAACCGTATTTCCCGGAAGAAGAACTCTACTGGTTTGCTGAAAAAGCCAAAAATGCTCTGTTTGTTTGTGAGCATTATGAGGAAACGTTGCTGAAAGCGAAGGCCGGTTCGGTGGTGTATTGTGACCCACCTTATGCGCCCCTCTCTGCAACCGCGAATTTTACGGCGTACCACACCAACAGCTTTAGCATGGACGATCAGCGCAAACTGGCGCGTCTGGCGCACCAGCTCTCGAGTGAGAATGCGGTGCCGGTGCTGATCTCCAATCATGAAACACCCCTGACGCTGGAATGGTACGCAGAGGCGGAGCTGCATCGCGTATCTGCCCGACGTACTATCAGCAGCAATATTGCCCTGCGCAGCAAGGTGAATGAACTTTTAGCGCTCTATCGCTGATTGCCGGTTTGCGCCGCAGTCAACAGGTAACCTTATCGTTTGGAGAAGCGGATGAAACAGTTTTTGATTGCCCCGTCCATTCTGTCGGCTGACTTTGCCCGTCTGGGTGAAGATACGGCGAAAGCACTGGCCGCTGGCGGCGACGTGGTTCATTACGATGTGATGGATAACCACTACGTCCCGAATTTAACGATGGGGCCTGCCATCCTCAAAGCGCTGCGCGACTACGGCATTACCGCGCCGATCGACGTTCATCTGATGGCAAAACCGGTGGATCGGCTGATACCTGATTTTGCCGAGGCGGGCGCGACCTATATTTCTTTCCATCCTGAAGCCTCCGAACACGTGGACCGCACGCTGCAACTGATTAAAAGCCACGGTTGTAAAGCTGGTCTGGTTTTCAATCCGGCCACGTCGCTGAGCTATCTTGATTATGTGATGGATAAGCTGGATGTGATCCTGTTGATGTCGGTGAACCCCGGCTTTGGCGGACAATCGTTTATTCCAGGCACGTACGACAAACTGCGTCAGGTGCGTAAACTGATCGACGACAGCGGCTATGATATTCGTCTGGAAGTCGACGGCGGCGTGAAAGCTGAAAACATCCGCGAGATTGCAGCCGCAGGCGCAGACATGTTTGTCGCCGGTTCTGCCATCTTCAACCAGCCGGATTACCGTACCGTGATCGACCACATGCGCAGCGAACTGGCGCAGGTGTCACATGACTGAGACCCTGACCGCGCGTGGTGTGGCATTTGATTTAGACGGCACGCTGGTCGACAGCGCGCCGGGTCTGGCGGAAGCCGTGGACATGGCGCTGCGTGATTTTGATTTACCTCCTGCGGGCGTTGAACGCATCAGCACCTGGATTGGCAACGGCGCAGACATTATGGTCGAACGTGCCGTACGCTGGGCCGAAGGCGATATGTCGCCTGCGTTTTTGCAAAAAATCCGTGACAAGTTCGATCACTACTACGCCGGGACGGCCGCTTCTGGCAGCCGTCTCTATCCGCAGGTAAAAGAAACGCTGGCCGCCCTTGCCGCGCAGGGCTTACCTTTGGGTCTGGTGACCAACAAACCGACGCCTTTTATCGCACCTCTGTTGGAATCACTGGGCATCGGCAACTATTTCACGCTGGTGTTGGGCGGTGATGACGTCGTGGCGAAGAAACCGCACCCGGCACCACTGTATCTGATGCTGGGCACGCTGGGCTTACGCGCCAGTGAACTGGTGTTTGTTGGCGATTCCCGCAATGACATTCAGGCGGCACAGGCGGCGGGTTGCCCTTGTGTTGGTATGACTTACGGATATAACTACGGTGAAACCATCGCGCTGAGCAAACCCGATCGCGTGCTGGAAAATTTTGCCGACCTTTTGCCCGCTTTGGGGCTGTCATCTTTAAAAGATCAGGAAGCATAAAATGAGTAAACCCATCGTATTTAGTGGCGCACAGCCCTCCGGCGAACTGACCATTGGCAACTACATGGGTGCGCTGCGTCAGTGGGTCAAAATGCAAGACGATTACGAATGCATTTACTGCATCGTCGATTTGCACGCGATCACCGTGCGTCAGGATCCGGTGAAGCTGCGCAAAGCAACGCTCGACACGCTGGCGCTGTATCTGGCTATCGGCATCGATCCGAAGAAAAGTACTATCTTCGTGCAGTCTCATGTTCCTGAACATACACAGCTAAGCTGGGCGCTGAACTGCTACACCTATTTTGGTGAGCTGGGTCGCATGACGCAGTTCAAAGACAAATCAGCGCGCTACGAAACCTCAAACAGCGAAAGCATTACTGCGGGTCTGTTTGATTATCCGGTGCTGATGGCGGCGGATATCCTGCTTTACCAAACTAACCAGGTGCCGGTCGGTGAAGACCAGAAACAGCATCTGGAGCTGAGCCGCGATATCGCCAGCCGCTTCAATGCGCTGTATGGCGATGTGTTCACCGTGCCTGAACCGTTCATTCCGAAATCCGGTGCGCGCGTGATGTCGTTGCAGGAACCGACCAAGAAGATGTCTAAGTCGGATGACAACCGCAAAAACGTGATAGGCCTGCTGGAAGATCCGAAAGCGGTGACCAAAAAAATCAAAAGCGCGATGACCGATTCCGAAGAGCCGCCAGTCATTCGTTACGATGTGAAAAATAAGCCGGGTGTTTCGAACCTGCTGGATATCCTGTCCGGCGTGACTGGGCAGACTATCGCCGAACTGGAAGCGCAGTTCGAAGGCCAGATGTATGGTCATTTGAAAGGGGCGGTTGCCGAAGCCGTATCCGGCATGCTGACTGAAGTGCAGGAACGTTATAACCGTTTCCGCAGCGACGAAGCTTTGCTGCAACAGATCATGCAAGAGGGCGCAGAAAAAGCCCGCGCACGTGCCAGCGTCACGCTGAAAAAAGCCTATGAAGCCATTGGTTTTGTCACGCTGCCGTAATCTGTGATTTTGTAGTAAATCTGAAAACCACGTCTTTGGACGTGGTTTTTTGCTTTCTGGCCTGCAAGCGCCGGATTACGAACCGGCGCTGAAGTTATAGGTAAACGTGGCGTTATAGCGCCAGTCGCGTGAGTTGCTGTCGACCGGCAGATCGCCGATTGGCCGCGCCGCCTCTACCGACAACGTATAGTGACGGTTATCGCCAAACATCACGCCAATGGCATACGACGACAGATTTTGCTTAGGCAATCCCTGCTGATTAAATTCGGTATGTGCCGCATCAACCACCGTATAAGGCTGAATGGTTTTTAGCCATTCGCCCTGATCCAGGTTGTGTATGTAGCGCATTTCGACCTGCCCGCCAACGCCGTAATCGCCCTGGGCATCACTGTCCGGATACCCCCGGCCATAATGCAGCGCGCCAAAATTCACCCGTTCAGGCTCCGGTAAATCATTATCCGACCAGTCACCTTCCACGGATGTACTGAGTCGCCATTTCTTGTCGAACAGGTAGGCCGCATCGCCGTTAAATTTCCAGCGGGTAAACGTCAGATCGGCATTGGGCGTGCTGTTGGTCGCACCGAGTCCATCCATCCCCTGGCGCACATTGAATTTGGTATTCCAGTAAGCCTGATCGTATTCGCGGTAACCGGTCAGTGAGATTTCCGCTGCCGGATAGCGTATCCGCTGACTGATGCCCGGCAGTTGCACCTGGCGCTCGCCACGGCGCGCCACTAAATCGTAATCATACTTTTTATCGAGATAATCCAGTTCGCCGCTGACGGTCCATTGTTGTTTGCGCGTCAGTTTAAGCGGATAGCTGAACACCACGCCGCCGTTGTACTGCGTCTGGGTGTTCTGCGACCCGACAGTAATGCCATCGGGCAACGAAAGTATGGTGTTGTAATCCTTATCTTTCTGTTTGTAATAGCTGCCTTTGAGCTGCATAAGCAGGCCGTCGTCGCCGAGATATTGCTGATAGTTCAGCCCGGCGTAGGTTTTGCGGGTGTCGCTTTCCAGCGGGATGAGCGTCGCGATGCCGAGCTGTTCGCCGTAGGTGCTCAGGCCGCTCAGTGTCGCGTTGACCACCGCGGAGCTGTCGCCTTTACGGGTATCGACAGCGGTGGCGATGTTCCAGTTACGCGGCCGCAGCGCCTGTACATTCAGCGTTGTTGCACCGTAAATATTGTTGGGATTGTTGGCCGACGCGGTGACTTTAGTGTCCGGCGTGCGGCTCATGAGAATCGTATAGCGCTCGAAGGTATCCTGCGTCAGCGGCTTTTCTTCCATGATGTGCTTCGATAATTTACTCAGCCAGCGGCCGACCTGCTGGTTGTCACTGTGGATCTGGGTGGCGGAAATATACCCTTCTACCAGCCCGATTTTCACCACGCCGTCCTGAAAATTATCCGCCGGTAAGTAGGCGTAAGAGAGCACAAACCCGTCGCGGTGATAGCGCTGGGTGATCGAATCGGTCGCCGCCAAGAGGGAAGATAAGGGCACTTTCTTGCCGACGTATTGGCTAAAAGGCGCGGCCAGTGAATCCAGCGGATATGCGGTACCGCCGACAAACTGAATATGCTTCACGTCAATAAGCGTCTGCGGCGTCAGGTCAGGCACCGATTTTTGCGCCGGTAAATTGATTTTTTGCGATTTGGCCGGGGGCTGGGAAATCGGCGTAGCCAGTTTGGCCGGATTATTCGGGTCGATTAAAGTGGGGAACATGTCTGCCGAACTGTAACCAATGGCAGAACCCAATAAAGCCACTATGCAGGATTTTATTCTCATAAATATTCCTTTGAGCGCACAGGCAAATGTGGGAATTCAGCGATCGTTGACCCGCTCCCGAATACGCGGGAAGCGGGCTTTTACTGCGTCTTTTAACGATAAATAGTTACTGCGGTTTGTTCAGCTTCAGCCCCAGTCCGCTGGTCAGCCCGCCAACGGTGGTGCCGACACCGGCGACGAGACCGCCTGACTGAGAGACCGATGCGCCCGCACCGGCCGCGATACCGCCGGAATTGCTGGCGGTGGTTGTCGTCGTGCTGCTGGCCGGAACCAGAATCGTGCCGGTTTTAGACACGGCCTGTCCGGTATCGGTGACCGCCGTTCCTAATCCGGCGAGCGCCGGCGTGCTGGCAGACAGTTGTGTGCCGGCTGAACTGACGGTGCCACCGACCTGATTCAGCAGGCCGTTAACTGGCGCGCCCAGCCCCGTTGCGCCTCCGACAGTTTGGGTGGTGTTCTGTACCTGCGCGACAACAGGCGTGACGATCCCCGTCGCCCCTGTCGTTACGCCCGAAAGCGCACCACTTTGCACGTTCTGCGCCAGCCCGTTACCGGTGTTGGTCACCAGCGTACCGACATTATTCACCAGGCCACCGGTTGCGCCGGTCACGCCGCTGAGCGGGGTTCCGGCAGTATTCGTCGCCAGTGACGTGCCAAGGCCAGACACGCCGGTGCCTAAATCAGCCACGGCTTTCGGTACGCCCGCCACGGTGGTGCCGATAGCGTTAGGATTGGTACCTAACTGGCCGATGCCGTTTTGTACGCCACTGCCGACGTCAGTGACAGCTTTGCCGGTACTATCGATAATGGTGACAACGCCGTTGCCCGCGACCGGAATATTACCGATCGGCGTCTGGCTGGCGATGCTGCTGACCTGGGTGCCAAGGCCGCTGACCGCGCCGCCCGCGTTACTCAGGATGGTGCCAGTGGCGAGCGTGGTGGATGGCGTTCCACCCGTTCCGCTGCCCGTCCCTGTGCCACTGCCGGTTCCATTTCCGGCGGTAGTGTCACCGCCGGTTGTGGTTGTTCCTGTTCCTGCTCCGGTCGTTCCGTTGCCCGCCGTCGTCGTTCCGTCACTGCCTGAAGTGGTTCCATCGCCGGACGTCGCAGAGCCGGTGGTGGATGTTTTTGCCGTATGAGAAGAACCGCCGCCACCGCTGCCACTACAGGCAGCCAGAGACAGGGCGACCAAGATTGCGAGTGCAACCTTGTTAACATGACCAACATGAATGGTATGGCGCATGATTTGACCCTCCACGGGGGAATACGCCACAGTTGGCGTAAATTAAGCTTAAGACGAAGATTCTTAATATTCCATTTGTGTGGGGTGATTATTTTGCAAACAGAATGTAGTGTTTGCAAAATAAGGAATTATATTCTGTTATAGGAATTGTCTGATAAAGGCAGGCATAGAAGTGAAATGGATTTCACTTCTATGAATTGATTAGAGAAATGACTCGAGTTTTGCAGAAATATCGGGGGATTACTGCGGCGTTTTACTGGCAAACCAGTTCAGTTTTTCCCGCAGACTGACCACGCTGCCGACGATGATCAGGCTCGGGCTTTGCACCTGTGTTGCCAGATGGCTCAGCTCCGTCAGCACGCCGGTGACGACCCGCTGTTGCTGGCTGGTGCCGTTCTCTACCAGCGCGACCGGCGTTTCTGCTGGCAGACCGTTTTCCAGCAAGCGGCGCTGGATTTCTCCCGCCTGTGTCAGCCCCATATAAAACACCAGTGTCTGCTGGCCTTGCGCCAGACACGCCCAGTCAAGTGCGCCGTCCTGCTTAGCATGACCGGTGATCAGCCGCACACTCTGCGCGTGGTCGCGATGGGTCAGCGGAATGCCGCTGTAAGCTGAACAGCCCGACGCTGCCGTAATACCCGGCACGACGGAAAACGCGATGCCAGCTGCTTTCAGCGCTTCCAGCTCTTCGCCGCCACGGCCAAAAATAAAGGGATCGCCGCCTTTCAGCCTGACCACCCGTTTACCCATCTGCGCCTGTTCCAGCAGGATTTCGTTAATACGTTCCTGCGCAACGCAATGGTGTCCGGCGCGTTTGCCGACGAAAATCCGTTCGGCGTCGCGACGTACCAGATTCAGCACGGCATCGGATACCAGCCGGTCATACACCACCACGTCCGCCAGCTGCATCTGCTGCAAACCTTTCAGCGTCAGCAAACCGGCATCACCTGGCCCGGCGCCGACCAGAATCACTTCGCCGTGTTTATCCACCGGCTCGCTGAAAAGTTCCTCCAGATACTGCTCACTCTGAGCATCGTCATTATTTGCCAGTGACTGCGCCAGACGATGATGATTGAACAGTTTTTCCCACCAGCGGCGACGTTCGGACATGTCGCTGAAATGCGTTTTGACCCGCGCCCGCAATCCGCCCGCCACCTGCGCCAGTTTGCCCAGATGCTGCGGCAAAATGGATTCCAGACGCTCGCGGAGCAGACGCGCCAGCACCGGCGCATTGCCGCCGGAGGAGACGGCGATCATCAGCGGTGAACGGTCGATGATCGATGGCATGATCACGCTGGCGCTTTCCGGCGCATCCACCACGTTACAGAATACGCGGCGATGTTCAGCAGCTTCGCTGACTTCCTGATTGACTAAATCGGAATCGGTCGCGGCGACCACCAGCCATTTCTCATCCACCAGCAGCGGAGAGAATTCGCCTTTCAGCAGGCGGACTTTGCCTTCATCTGCCCATACCTGAAACTGCGGCGTGAAGGTGAGGGCGTTGACCGTCAGTGCTGCGCCTGCGTCGAGCAGCAAACGCGCTTTACGTTCAGCAACGTCACCGGCACCGACCAGCAGACAGGCTCTGTTTTTTAACTGACAAAATAGGGGCAAATAATCCATGAGCGATGATCTCATAAGCAGATGAAAACGCCGCCCGAAGGCGGCGTGAAAGGCACGAAAATTAGCCGATTTCAGCCTGAAGACTGGCGGTAGAAATTTCGACATGGCCGTCGCGCACGCGGACGTCATAGGCCGGAATCGAATGCTGATCGTCTTCCATGCAGAAGCCGTCGGTCAGGCGGAAATGCTGTTTTTTCAGCGGGCTGGCGACCCATAACTCGCCCTGATGCTCGCCGATCAGACCGCGCGATAACACGCTGACCTGCGCAAAAGGATCGATATTGGAAAGGGCAAAAATCTGCTCATCGGCATACGGGCGGAACAGCGCGACCTGCTCATCACCGGCCAGCGCACAGACGCCGCAGCCCGGCAAAATGTCTTCAACAGAACAAAGTGTTAACCACTGGCTCATAATACTTCCTCCCCGTCGGCGATCACCGTCACCGGAATGCGTTCGTCAGGGCGCGCCGGACGATGCTGTTGGCGTTCTGAAACGAACTGTACGTTCGGGTCGCGCTGCGCGCTGTTGATAAAGTGCGTGAAGCGGGTTTGCGCAGCCGGATCATTCAGCGTTTCCTGCCATTCACAAACGGCGGATTCACGCAGGCGCGCCAGCTCGGCCTCCAGCTGATCGTTCAGACCCAGTTTGTTATCGATGATCACTTTACGCAGATAGTCGATGCCGCCTTCGAGGTTGTCCATCCAGACCGAGGTGCGTTGCAGCTTATCGGCGGTGCGGATGTAGAACATCATAAAGCGGTCGAGATAACGCAGCAGCGTTTCATTGTCCAGATCGGCTGCCAGCAAATCGCCGTGGCGCGGTTTCATGCCTCCGTTGCCGCAGACGTACAGGTTCCAGCCGTTTTCAGTCGCGATAATCCCGACGTCTTTACCCTGCGCTTCGGAGCACTCGCGGGTACAGCCCGATACGCCGAATTTCATTTTGTGCGGCGTGCGGATCCCTTTGTAACGGTTTTCCAGACTGATGCCGAAACCGAGGCTGTCGCCGACGCCGTAGCGACACCAGGTGCTGCCAACGCAGGTTTTGGCCATACGCAGTGCCTTGGCATAGGCCTGACCGGTTTCGAATCCGGCATTAATCAGTTTTTGCCAGATCGCCGGTAAATCATCTTTCTGCGCGCCGAACATGCCGATGCGCTGGGAGCCGGTGATTTTGGTGTAGAGATTATATTCGGCGGCAATCGCGCCAATCGCCACCAACCCTTGCGGGGTGATTTCGCCGCCCGGTGAGCGTGGGATCACCGAATAGGTGCCGTCTTTTTGCATGTTGGCAAGGAAGACGTCGTTGGTGTCCTGCAACGGCGTGTGCTGCGCCTTCAGCACGTAGTCATTCCAGCAGGAGGCCAGCAGTGAGCCGACGGTCGGTTTACAGACTTCACAGCCGTAGCCTTTGCCGTATTTGTTCAGCAGATCGTCGAACGAGCGGATACCTTCAACGCGGATCAGGTGATACAGCTCCTGACGGGAATAGGCGAAGTGCTCGCACAGATGATGATTTACTTCGATGCCTTGCTTACTCAGCTCAGCATTCATTACCTGCGTGACCAGCGGAATACAGCCGCCACAGCCGGTACCGGCTTTTGTGGCGGATTTCAGCGCCGCTACTGTATGGCAGCCGCCTTGCACCGCTTTGATAATGTCGCCTTTGGTGACGTCGAAACACGAGCATATTTGCGCGCTTTCCGGCAGAGCGTCAGTGCCAATCACCGCACCGCCGCTGCCCGCATGAGCTGGCAGGATCAGCGCGTCCGGATTTTCGGGCAGTTGAATACTGTTCAGCACTAACTGGAGCAGATTGCCGTAATCGCTGGTATCGCCAACCAGTACCGCGCCGAGCAGCGTTTTGTTGTCTTCGCTGACCACCAGACGCTTATAGAGCGCTTTATTCTCATCGAGATACACGTAACTGCGTGCGCCCGGTGTGCGGGCGTGAGCGTCGCCGATCCCCGCGACATCAACGCCCAGCAGCTTCAGCTTGGCGCTCATATCCGCGCCGGTGAAGCTGTTATCACGGCCAAGGAGGTGATCGGCGGTGACCTGCGCCATTTTGTAGCCCGGCGCGACCAGGCCAAATGTACGCTGATTCCACGACGCACATTCGCCGATGGCGTACACGTCCGGATCGCTGGTCTGACACTGATCGTTGATAACGATGCCGCCGCGTGGTGCGATGTCCAGATCGCACTGACGCGCCAGCTTATCCTGCGGACGGATACCGGTGGAGAAGACGATGAAATCGACTTCAAGCGAGCTGCCGTCGGCGAATTCCATGGTTTTACGCGCTGTACTGCCGCCCTGAACGATCTCTTTGGTATTTTTTGCCGTATGAACCTGCACGCCCATGCTTTCGATTTTCTGGCGCAGCTGACTGCCGCCCATCACGTCGAGCTGTTCAGCCATCAGGCCGGGCGCAAATTCCACGACGTGCGTTTCCACGCCGAGGTTTTTCAGCGCGCCAGCGGCTTCCAGACCGAGCAGGCCACCGCCGACCACCGCACCGCGTTTACTGCGACGGGCACAGGCTTCGATGGCATGCAAATCTTCGATAGTGCGGTAAACAAAGCAGTCCTGACCGTCGGAACCGAGGATCGGCGGTACCCACGGGTAGGAACCGGTGGCGATGATCAGTTTGTCGTACACCACCGTGCGGCCGCTGCTGGAGTGGATCACTTTCTCTTTGCGGTTCAGCGTGATGGCGCGTTCACCGATCAGCACGTTGACGTTGTGCTTCTCGTAGAACCCTTCGCGCACCAGCGAAAGTTCTTCGGCGGTGTGGTGGGAAAAATAGGAGGAAAGATGGACGCGGTCATAGGCGACGCGCGGCTCTTCACACAGTACCGTGATATCGAACTGACCCGGCTCGGCTTTATCCAGTAAGTCTTCGATAAAGCGATGGCCGACCATGCCGTTACCAATAATCGCGAGTCTGACTTTGCTCATAATTGCCTCAATTTTGATTTTCTGAGGCTAAACATAACGCGCGCGTAACAGGGGGTATTGATGCAAATCAAGCCGCTCCCAATATACTCCCTAGGTGGTACTCGACTGATTTTATTGGGTTTTTATGTAACCTTTCGATTTATAAACAGTTTCAGGCTATTGTTCTGTTATTGCATTCATTCCACCGTCTTTCTGAATCCATGAGGTCGCGCGTGCCAAAAACCCTTTTGCGTACCATTAAAAATGTCCGGATGCCTGACCGTGAGGGGCTGTGGCAAATAGAGATCGAAGACGGCGTTGTCCGCCAGATCCTTTCCCAACCGCACAATGATGAGCAGGGCGATCACATTCTGGATGGCGAAGGCGGGCTGGCTATCCCGCCCTTTATCGAACCGCATATCCATCTCGACACCACTCAAACCGCCGGTCAGCCAGCGTGGAATCAGTCCGGTACGTTGTTCGAAGGCATCGAGCGATGGGCGGAACGCAAGGCGCTGCTGTCCCACGAGGACGTTAAGCAGCGCGCCTGGCAGACGCTGAAATGGCAAATCGCCAACGGTATTCAGCATGTGCGCACGCATGTCGATGTGTCTGACCCGACGCTCACAGCGCTGAAAGCGATGCTGGAAGTGAAAGTGGAAGTCGCGCCGTGGGTAACGCTGCAAATCGTGGCGTTTCCGCAGGAGGGGATTATGTCGTACCCCGACGGCGAAGCCCTGCTCGAAGAAGCCCTGAAGCTGGGGGCCGACGTGGTGGGGGCGATCCCGCATTTTGAATTTACCCGCGAATACGGCGTGGAATCGCTGCATAAAACCTTCGCGCTGGCGAAGAAGTACAACAAGCTGATTGACGTGCATTGCGATGAGATTGATGACGAGCAGTCGCGCTTTGTCGAAACCGTCGCCGCGCTGGCCCTGCGCGAAAACATGGGCGAGCGTGTGACCGCCAGCCATACCACCGCGATGCATTCCTACAATGGCGCGTATACCTCGCGGCTGTTCCGTCTGCTGAAAATGTCGGGCATTAACTTCGTTGCTAATCCACTGGTGAATATTCATTTGCAGGGGCGCTTCGATACCTATCCGAAACGTCGCGGCATCACGCGGGTGAAAGAGATGCTCGACGCCGGGATTAACGTTTGCTTTGGCCACGATGACGTTTTCGATCCCTGGTATCCGCTTGGCACCGCCAATATGTTACAAGTGCTGCACATGGGGCTGCACGTTTGCCAGCTGATGGGGTATCAGCAAATTGACCACGGCCTGAAACTCATCACGTCGTACAGCGCCCGTACCATGAATTTGCAAGGCTACGGCCTGGACACGGGCAACGCCGCAAGTCTGGTGATTCTGGCGGCAGAAAGCGGTTTCGATGCGGTTCGCCGTCAGGCGCCGGTGCGTTTTTCTGTTCGTCAGGGCGTAGTGATTGCACAAACCCGGCCAGCACAAACTGTCATTCATCTCGATAAAGATTATCCGGTAGATTTCAACAGCTAAATGCCTGAGAAATTTGATGTAATATTTTGAAATATCTGGATAAATCTTTTGAAAGCGTAAATATAGGTAAAGGTCTGGCGCTGAGCGTAAAGGCTCTTTAGAATCAGTCAGATCTGCTGTTTGTATTCACGAGAAAGGAACCGTCATGTTTAAACGTACTTTAGTGGCCTTCACTGCGCTGCTATCCCTGACTGCAATGTCGCCGGTTTTTGCTGCCGGTGAAACTCACGTAATGCTGACCACTTCAGCAGGGAATATCGAATTGGAGCTCGACAGTGCGAAGGCACCGGTTTCTGTGAAAAATTTCATCGATTACGCCCAGAGCGGTTACTACAACAACACCGTATTCCATCGCGTGATCCCAGGTTTTATGGTGCAGGGCGGCGGTTTCTCAGCTGATATGCAGCAGAAAGCCACCAAAGCGCCAATTAAGAACGAAGCCGACAACGGCCTGCGTAACCTGCGCGGCACCGTGGCCATGGCACGTACTGCCGATAAAGACAGCGCGACCAGCCAGTTCTTCATCAACGTTGCAGACAACGCCTTCCTTGATCACGGCCAGCGTGATTTCGGTTACGCCGTCTTCGGTAAAGTCGTTAAAGGGATGGATGTGGTAGACAAAATGTCTGCGGTTAAAACCGACAACGTCGGGCCATACCAGAACGTTCCGACTACGCCGATTGTGATCCTGTCTGCGAAAGTGCTGCCTTAATAATTTTAAACGCCTGTTCGTTCCTTTCTCAAAGCCTCCGATCCCGGGGGCTTTTTCAATTTCGTTTCTTGACGCCCATCCCGCTGACGAATAGGTTTTAATAAACGCCCTCGCGTCCTACTTTCAAGGAAAATGAAATGAGTGAAGCCCGTCTGATTGCGAAAGCCATGAGTGAAGGTAAGCCGATACAGGATCTGGTGATCCTTCCCGCGCTGGCGAACCGGCATGGCCTGATAACCGGCGCGACCGGTACCGGTAAAACCGTCACGCTGCAACGTATGGCCGAACAGTTTTCCCGCATCGGGATCCCGGTGTTTCTGGCGGACGTGAAAGGGGATTTATCAGGGATTGGCGCAGCAGGCGTGCCTTCGGAGAAACTCAGCGCGCGACTGAATAATATCGGCGTGACCGACTGGCAACCACAGGCGTGCAGTATTATTCCTTGGGATATTTTCGGCGAGAAAGGCCATCCGATCCGTGCGACGATTTCTGACCTTGGACCGCTGCTGCTGGCGCGATTGCTCAGTCTCAACGATGTACAAAGCGGTGTGTTACAGCTGGTATTTAAAATTGCTGACGACAACGGCCTGCTGCTGCTCGACATGAAAGATTTGCGTGCGATGGTGCAGTTCACCGGCGATAACGCCAAACAGTTTCAGACGCAGTACGGCAATATTTCTCCGGCCTCGATCGGCGCTATCCAGCGCGGCCTGTTAACGCTGGAAAGCCAGGGTGCGAATCAGTTCTTTGGCGAGCCGATGCTTGATATCAATGACCTGATGAAGACCGATAAGAACGGTCACGGCATCATCAATCTGCTGGCGGCGGATAAGCTTATCAATCAACCGCAACTCTACTCCGTGTTCCTGCTGTGGCTGCTGGCGGAGCTGTTTGAGCATTTGCCGGAAGTCGGCGATCCGCAACAGCCTAAGCTGGTGTTCTTCTTCGACGAAGCACATCTGCTGTTCACTGACGCCCCGCAGGCGCTGCTGACTAAAATCGAGCAGGTAGTCCGCCTTATCCGCTCGAAAGGTGTCGGGATTTACTTTGTCACTCAGAACCCGCTGGATATTCCCGACAGCGTGTTGGGGCAGCTCGGTAACCGCGTCCAGCATGCACTGCGTGCTTTTACGCCGCGTGATCAGAAAGCGGTGAAAGCGGCGGCGCAAACGCTGCGCGCCAATCCGGCGTTCGATGCAGAAACGGCGATAACCGAACTGGGCGTGGGCGAGGCGCTGGTTTCTTTCCTCGATGAAAAGGGGCGTCCGGAAGTGGTTCAGCGGGCAATGGTCATTGCGCCGGAATCCAAAATGGGCATGCTGGGCGATGATGACCGTAACAAAGCGATTAACCAGTCACCGCTGTATGGCCGTTACGAAGACAGTATTGATCGCGAATCCGCCTACGAAAAAATCACCGCGCAGGGATTTGGTACGGTTGCCACGCCGCAGTCTGCGGGCGCGGCGAAGCCTGCGGGGGAAGCCTCTGCCGGTGGCGGACTGATGGGCGGGCTGAATGACCTACTCTTCGGCAGCACCGGTCCGCGCGGCGGTAAACGCGACGGCGTGGTGCAGTCTGTCACTAAAAGTATCGCGCGCGATCTGGGGCGCCAGATCCTGCGCGGCGTGTTGGGCTCCATTATGGGCGGCCGCAAAAAGTAATTCACTCTGCTCACCGGGAGTGGCTGAACCGCGTCAGCTATTCCCGGTAAATTCCTGCATGACTTCGCACTCTTTGTTGCAAAAACCCCTCATCTACATCTGAGATTGCTATCCGAAGCACGTTACAACGGCTGTTTTTGATACAAAACTCCGCTAAGTGAAGGCTGTCACGTTTTTCACCCGGCAGGGTTTGTAGGCTGAATTGCTTTTGGGCTAAATCAATTCAGCAAAAAGGAGTGGATGTGAAAAAATTACTCGTAACCGGGATCGTGATGGGGCTTTTTTCGTGGCAGGCTGCCGCACAAACTATCGTGCTGACGGATGCTGAAGCCGGTACCGAACTGGGAAACTGGAAGACTGATAGCAAAAAGCTGAATCTCGCCAGCGCGGATTTCAGCATTGAGCAAAAAGTTCTGCACGGGGGCAAACAGGAAGGCTCTAAAGTGATTACTATCACCAGCAAAGGGCTGACTATCGCGCTCAGCCCGACACGCGGTATGGATTTACTGCACGTGACCGGTGATAACATCCGTCTGGGTTGGGATTCACCGGTTCAGGAAGTGGTAAATCCGGCGTATATCAATCTGGAAAGCCGCAACGGCGTGGGTTGGCTGGAAGGTTTCAACGAAATGATGGTGCGCTGCGGCTTCGAATGGACCGGCCATCCGGTCACCGCTGACGGGATGATCTACACCCTGCATGGCCGTGCGGGCAACACCCCAGCTTCCAAAGTCGAAATAGAGATTGCCGACAAAGCCCCGTTTGAAATCACCGTGCGCGGCCTGCTGAAAGAAGACACCTTCAAGAAAGCGAAACTCCAGACCTGGACGGAACTGCGCTACGTGCCGGGCAGCCAGTCCTGGACAATTCACGATACCCTGACCAATGCGTCTGATTATCCGCACGACTACCAGATTATCTATCACAGCAACTTTGGTCAGCCAATCCTTGAACAGGGCGCACGCTTTATCGCTCCGCTCAAATCCATTTCTCCGTTCAACGATTACGCTAAAAAAGGCCTGACTGACTGGCAGACCTACGCCGGACCAACCAAAGGCTTCGACGAAATGGTCTTCAACATGGTGCCACTGGCCGATGCGCAGGGTAAAACGGTGGCGGGAGTGGTGAACAAAGCGGGGGACAAGGGCGCGTCGATTGAGTTTGATACCCATCAGCTTCCTTTGCTGACGCTGTGGAAAAATACCGACACGCTGAAACAAGGTTACGTGACCGGTATCGAACCGGGGACTAACTACGCGTATCCGGTGACTATCGAACGTAAGCAGGGCCGCGTGAAACAGTTGCAGCCGGGCCAGAGCACGGTATTTGAACTGAAATACTCGCTGCTGCCGGATGCCAAAGCAGTACAACAGCTTGAGCAGCGTGTGAAAACCTTGCAGGGCGAGCACAAAACTGAGGTCAGCAGTCAACCTATCGCCGTTGAATAATCTGAGTTTAGGGCGCCGGACGTGGCGCCCTTTTTTCTCTGTCTATACTTAACTCCACAAGGTATGCGCCCTAATGGCTGTGCCAGGGAGAAAATGATGGCGAAGAAAACGACGCTCAGACAGCAGGAAAAACTTTTTCGTGAACGGCAACGGCAAAACTTTCAGGCCAGCAGCGCACTGGATGGTTTGCAGGTTGAGGTAGTGACGTTAGACAACGAGCAAATCGCACAGCGGCTGGCCGAACTGAGGGGGCACTATGAACGATAAACTCGTGGCCGGTGCCGATCCTTACTACTATCGTGGCATCAACGTATTGAAAAACCGGCTGGAAATCCGTGAAGCGCATCGTCTGCGCGAAGCCGAACTGGCCTTCACTGCGTTACGTGCAGCGACAATGCCACTTGGCCCGTCGGTAATGGGGTTGACGCATCTGTGCGCTATTCATCTGGCGCTGTTTCAGGATATCTATCCGTGGGCGGGCGAGTTCCGCGAAATCGACATCTATAAAGACGACACGCAGTTTTGCCATTTCGGTTACATCGAAAAGGAAGGCAATGCGCTGATGCAGGAGCTGGAGGATGAAGAGTTTCTGGTCGGTTTGCCGCTGGATGCGTTCGCAGAACGGCTGGCGCATTACTACACCGGCCTGAATCTGCTGCATCCGTTTCGCGAAGGCAACGGCCGCGCGCTGAGAATTTTCACCGAGCAGCTGGTTATTCATGCCGGTTATGACATTCAGTGGGCAAGCGTCGATCGCGAACGCTGGCTGGATGCCAACAAAACAGCGGTGTTTGGTGATGAATCTGAACTGGTGGCGATCTTCAAAGACGTCATCAGCGAAATTGCTGATGAACATTGATCAACAATATGCGTAGAATTGCCCGGTAAATTTTCGTCTTTACCGGGAACACTATGCTGCTGCTGATCGACAACTACGACTCCTTCACCTACAACCTCTATCAGTATTTTTGCGAGCTGGGCGCAGAGGTCAAAGTGATGCGTAACGATCGGCTGACGCTGGCGGATATCGAAAACCTTTCACCCTCGCATCTGGTGATTTCTCCCGGCCCCTGTACGCCCGATCAGGCCGGGATTTCCTTGCAGGCCATCACTCATTTTTCTGGCCGTTTGCCAGTCCTCGGCGTATGCCTCGGGCATCAGGCGATGGCGCAGGCATTTGGCGCGAAAATTGTCCGTGCCCGTCAGGCTATTCACGGCAAAACGTCACCGATCCGCCACACCGGCAGCAGCGTTTTCGCCGGGCTAAACAATCCGCTGACCGTAACGCGCTACCATTCTCTGGTGATTGCGCCCGACACGCTGCCGGACTGTTTTGACGTCACCGCGTGGACTGAGCGGGAAGGCACGCGCGACGAAATTATGGGCATCATGCACAAGACTTTGCCGCTGCATGGCGTTCAGTTCCATCCTGAAAGTATTCTCAGCGAACAGGGGCATCAGCTTCTGGATAATTTCCTTAATATCTAACCGCTTACACTCATCGAGAAAATTACTTACCTGACAGGTGCGATTTCTGTTTGCCTGTGAGTGATTTATTATGCATATTTTGTGATTATATTTTCACATCTACCAGGGTGTGATTTTCAGAGTAGCGTTACCACTCACCGACGCAAACAGGTAAGGGAGCAGGGTTATGGCAGAAAAATCAGCGGTAGACCGGAGCACGTTCGACAAAGTTATTTTGCCGGTTTATTCACCAGCGAAGTTTATTCCGGTGAAAGGCAAAGGCAGCCGCGTGTGGGATCAGCAGGGTAAAGAGTACGTTGATTTCGCCGGGGGTATCGCGGTGACCGCGCTGGGACATTGTCATCCTGCGCTGGTGAAAGCTTTGCACGAACAGGGTGAAACCCTGTGGCATGTGAGCAACGTATTTACCAACGAACCCGCTCTGCGACTGGCACAGAAGCTGATCGACGCCACTTTTGCTGACCGCGTATTTTTCGCCAACTCCGGCGCGGAAGCCAACGAAGCCGCATTCAAGCTGGCGCGTTATTACGCGTCGCATCGCCACAGCCCGTACAAAAGCAAAATCATCGCCTTCCACAACGGCTTCCATGGCCGAACGCTGTTCACCGTGTCCGTCGGCGGCCAGCCGAAATACTCTGACGGCTTCGGCCCGAAACCCGCTGACATCGTCCACGTGCCGTTTAACGACCTTGACGCGGTCAAAGCGGTTATCGACGATCATACCTGTGCGATTGTGGTCGAACCGGTGCAGGGCGAGGGCGGCGTGACGCCTGCCACTCAGGCGTTCCTGCAAGGCCTGCGCGAGCTGTGTGACAAACATCAGGCGTTGCTGGTGCTGGACGAAGTACAGAGCGGCATGGGCCGCAGCGGTAAGCTGTTTAGCTACATGCACTACGGCGTGACGCCGGATATCCTGACCACTGCGAAAGCGCTGGGCGGCGGCTTCCCGGTCAGCGCCATGCTGGCAACCGAAGACGTGGCATCCGTCATGGAACCGGGTAAACACGGCACCACCTACGGCGGTAACCCGCTGGCCTGCGCCGTCGCCGAAGCAGCACTGGACATTATCAACACGCCGGAAGTACTGGCCGGCATCGACGAGCGTCGCGAAAAATTCATCAGTGCCCTGGAAGGCATTAACCAGAAATATCACATCTTTAAAGAATTCCGTGGTCAGGGGTTACTGATTGGCGCTGAACTCTCAGACGGCTTCAAAAACCGCGCCGGAGAGTTTCATGCGGCGGCTGCCGAATTCGGGCTGATGATGCTGATCGCGGGACCGAATGTGATGCGGTTTGCCCCTTCACTGGTTATCGACTTCGCGGATATTGAAGAGGGGATGGGGCGGTTTGAGAAAGCCGTAGATAAAGTTGTCGGGGGATAATCCCTACATCCCATTTTAAATACGCAACCGAGAAAATTTCGGTTTCTCACTCGCAGTGATCACATGATTTTCTGCTCGGTGCCCTCCGGTGTGTTCCTCCCCCTTCGCAGGGGAGGAGCAAAGCACTACTCGGTCTGGCTCCAACCCCTTTCACGCCTTGCGCGTCAACCAGATCCCATGATGCGGTCTCTGCTTCCACGCCAGTGATGAAATTGTATGCATGACGCTCAGATGTGATATCACGCGCCGCAGATGGCGCTCCATCTCGGTCAGCGGCATATCCGGGTGTAACTCCGGAGCGTTGATGAGGGTGTTCTCGCTGCTCGGACCGTCGTAGATCAGCCGCTGCTGGCAGCTTTGCAGCGCGATTTCACAACTCTGCAAATACTCCGTCGCCAGAGCCTCCGGCAGCATGTAATGCTCGCGGGCCAGAATGGTCATGGCGTTGATGTGCTCGACCACAAACTGACTGTGCGTTACCCACAGACGCATATCTGCAAGATAATGCGAGTTAAATCCCGGTTCCTGCATTGCCTGATTCAGCGAGGTGAACAGCTTGTTATGCGCCTGATTGACCTGCATACGGGCATAGGCCAGTTTTACAGCGTCTGGATTATCTTGCAGGAGTAAGCGGATCGCATCCTGGTAGGTTGCCAGCGCCTGATGGGCATTTTGACGCAACAATCCGCTTTGCCACTGCGGCCATAGCCAGATAGTCCCGCCGAAGGCCAGTGCGCAGCCGATAAGCGTATCGATAAGCCTTGGTACCAGAAAGTGTACGCCGTTCATCGCCAGCAGTTGCAGCGTGTAGACCGCCGTGACCGTCATCCCGACCATCGCCAGCCCGTAGTTTTTACGCAGCACCGTGTACGACACCAGCGTCACCACCAGCATGCAGAACAAGGTAATGCCCTCAGGCAGCTCAAGTTTCAGCAATCCGGCGGCGATCAGTAATCCGGCCAGCGTGCCAAGCGCACGGTGCTGGATCCGCACGCGGGTGGCGTTGTAGCCGTTCTGGCTTACCAGCATGATGGTCAGCAAAATCCAGTAGGGTTTCGGCAGATTGAAGAACAAACCAAGACTGCTGCCGATCGCCAGAATAATGCCAAGCCGCGCTGCGTTGCGCAGGGCGATAGATTTGAAAGACAGATAACTTTTCAGCGCCAGCCAGAAAGGCAGACGCGGCTGAGAGTTCATCAGATCACGGCGGTACAGCGGGCGCTGGGTGCGCAGCAGGCGTGCAATGCGGCTGAAATGGTAATAGCAGAACTGGCCGACCGGATTTTCCGGATTGCGTGCGGCGATTTTTTCCAGCGCCGCCAATTCGTTGGCCATCGTGAAACGCGCTGACAGCCGGTGATAAAGAATGTCGTCGGCAATGACGCGCAGCCGGGCGGAAATCACCTGCGCATTGCGGCGGATCACCGCTTCGGCATGGCTTTCTTCCACCAGTTTTTGTACTTCTTCCGGTTGATGCAGGCTGACCGTGATGTGCTCCTGCAAATCCAGCGCCACCTGAAAACGCTGGAACAGTCGCTTGTGGTGATGATGATGGCCATGCTGCGGCAGCATGTGCAACTGCTGATAGAGCAGGGCAATAAGATCGATGACCTGCTGCTGACGCTTAAGCAGCGGCGGTAAGGCGGTTTCCGGATCGATATGCTGCGTCAGCAGGCTGTATTTGGCTTCGAAATAATCAGCCAGTTGCAGATAGAGCTGGCTGAGAGTTTCGCGCATCGGCTGCTCTTTGGAGATGCGAAACCACGCCCAGTTGAACAGGCCATACCAGGCGGTGCCTGCAGCGAACAGCGCGGGAGCCTGCCACATCGGCCTGACGCCGACCATGCTCAGGGTAAAGATGGTCGCGACCAGTGCGCCGGGCAAAAGTCGCGCATGCAGCGGGCTGATTTCACCGGTGACGCCGAGCAGCAAAGCCAGCGAGAGCATGATGAGCGGCAGCGGGATGTGCCAGTTTTCCATCATCAGTTGCAGCAAGATACTGCTGATCGCAAACAGCGAACCACCAATGAAGAGACGTTTGAAGAAGCGTTTGTGCGGCGTATCAAGACCGGCGACGTTACAGCAGGCAGGGCAGAGGGAGAACAGCAAGCCCATTTGCAGATTCCCGAACAGCCAGCACAGGCCGACCGGCAAACATAACACCAGCGTCTGGCGCAGTGCGTAATTCACTTCGGGGTGATAAAACAGCCTTCTCCACAGCGTCATAGCGGAAGCTTAGCCCATAAAAAAGGCGCGACAGTAAGCTGCCGCGCCAATTTTTGAGGGATTAACGTGTGCCGTAGACGACAATCGTTTTACCGTGTGCGGAGATCAGGCTCTGATCTTCCAGCATTTTAAGAATGCGGCCGACGGTTTCACGAGAGCAACCGACGATCTGACCGATTTCCTGGCGGGTGATTTTAATCTGCATCCCGTCCGGGTGGGTCATTGCATCTGGCTGTTTGGCCAGATTCAGCAAGGTTTGAGCGATACGGCCCGTTACGTCGAGGAAAGCAAGGTTACCGACTTTCTCAGACGTCATTTGCAGACGGTTTGCCATCTGCGCGGAGAGACGCATCAGAATGTCCGGGTTAACCTGAATCAGCTGGCGGAATTTTTTATAAGAAATTTCAGCCACTTCACAGGCAGTTTTAGCACGTACCCAGGCACTGCGTTCCTGACCTTCTTCGAAGAGTCCCAGCTCGCCGATGAAGTCACCTTGGTTAAGGTAGGAAAGTATCATCTCTTTGCCTTCTTCATCTTTAATCAGGACGGCAACCGACCCTTTCACGATGTAGTAAAGCGTTTCGGCTTTTTCACCTTGGTGAATCAGCGTACTTTTAGAAGGATACTTATGTATATGACAGTGAGACAGGAACCATTCAAGAGTCGGGTCTGTTTGTGGCTTGCCGAGAACCATTTGCTATTATCCTCTGTTATTATCGCTGCCCAAATTACAGGGCTCAGAGTTCCCTGTACGGCGTCTGAATATTAATGCGCCCTTTCAGCATATAGCTCTCCAGAAATGCTGCAAGCGGATGTCGGAGTGAAACCGGCTGTATATTGCCGTTATCACCTTGGGTTCTGTTCTTAAACCGCGAAAACCGTCACCGCAATTTGCTGGAAAGTATGTTTCGGCTTTGTTTGTAACACAGGTTTGCAATGCTGTCTTGTGTTGTCTCGCTTCAGCATGATGGCGATCGGGTTACGTTGCCAGTTTTTAGGTGAAAGGGTAGTCTGGGGTGAAAATTTGATTCTTAAGAGCGCCGGGAGATAAGCAAATGCACGCACGAGTAAAATGGGTGGAAGGTCTGACGTTTTTAGGTGAATCAGCGTCAGGTCATCAGGTTTTGATGGACGGCAATGCGGGCGATAAAGCCCCGAGCCCAATGGAAATGCTGCTGATGTCAGCGGGTGGCTGCAGCGCGATCGACGTGGTGTCGATTTTGCAAAAAGGCCGTAACGATGTTCGCGATTGTGAAGTAAAGCTGACGTCAGAACGTCGCGAAGAAGCGCCGCGTCTGTTCACGCACATCAATCTGCATTTTATCGTCACCGGCAAAGCATTGACCGATAAGATTGTAGAGCGCGCCGTCAGCCTCTCCGCCGAGAAATATTGTTCTGTTTCTCTGATGCTCGGCAAAGCGGCCACGATTACCCATAGTTTTGAAGTGATCGAAGCGGAATAAGTCATGACCAGTCATATGACTGGCACTGATTGCGCAGTAAATCCAAAAATCGCCGCGCGGCAAACGTCAGCGGCGATTTTTGCGAATAGAGCACGCAATATTCTGCCTGTGGCAGGGTGTCGATATTAAGCAGACACAGTTGCTCCTGCAAACCGAACGGCGCACGCATCGCCCGCGCCACGATGGTCAGATAGTCCGACTGCAACACCATATTCAGCCCGCACACCACCGAGTCGGTGCGCACCGGCGTTTCACTTCCCGCCTGATAAAACCCGTCCGCCAGTTGTAGCTGCTGGTAGTACCCCATATCCGTTTCCGGCAACACCCAGCGCGCATCCTGTAATTCTTCGAGCCGTGTGGCGTTGGCCAGCGGATGCCCGCGTCTGGCGATAATTCCGAACGGGGCGGTGAACAGCGGTTCACGCACCAGATCCTCCAGCGGAAATCCCGGTCCGGCGGTACCGATGGCGAAATCCAGTTTTCCTTCGCGCAGCGCGGGCAGCAGCACCGACAGCTGACCTTCTTTGATCAACAACTTTGACTGCGGAAACTGGGTTTTGAATTCCCCGTTCAGCGCCGGAAATACCGTCAGCGCCAGCAGCGACGAAAACCCGATCGCCACCGAGCCTTGCGAATACTGATTAATCTGCTGGATTTCTTCAGCGGCGCGCTCCAGTTCTTCGAGGATGAACTGCATCCGCTGGGCGAAAGCGCGGCCAGTTTCGGTCAGCGCCATCCCCTGATTGCCGCGCACGATAAGCTGCGTATCGAGCGTTTGCTCCAGCTCGCGCAGCGTTCTGCTGACCGCTGGCTGCGACTGATTCATCGCCCGCGCCGCGCCGCGAATACTGCCGCTGCGGATAACCTGCTGGAAAACCTTCAGTTGCTGAAGTTTCGGTAAATAGCGCATGACGTCCTCTCGTTAATCATTCAAAACGCCCTATCAGTAAAAAGCATCACCTGCCTAAAAATTGCATCTTATGGCGTGTCTGTAAAGCTGATAGCGTCAGTCTTGTTATAAATAATGCGTTGTTATTCAGTTGATTACGTGACGCATGTCGCATTTTATCTTTCGCCCGACAGTGAGAACCTCTGACGCGGTGATAACAAAAAGGGATATCCGCTATGAAAAGTCGTTCCCTGATGATTTTCCTGCTGTTTGTCGGCTATGTGGTGGTGTATATCGACAAAACGGTGATGGGCTTCGCGCTGCTGCCAATCGAGCGCGAATTTAATCTGCAACCAGAACAACTGGGATATATCACCGGGATTTTCTTCCTGGCGTATTCGCTGTTTCAAATCCCTGCGGGCTGGCTGAACGACCGCTTCGGTTATAAAAAAGTGCTGGCACTGTCGCTGTGCCTGCTCGGTGGATTTGCGTTATGTTTCGGCGTGTTAGGATTCAGCCTCGGCTTGCTGGTGACGTTCCGCTTTCTGTCGGGTATTGGCCATTCGGGTTATCCCTCGTCGTGCGCCAAAGCGGTGGTGTCGAATTTCGCCGTGGAAAAACGTACGTTTGCACAGTCCATTTTGCTCTCCTCCGCCGGGCTGGCGATGACTGCCGGGCCGCTGATTGCGGTCTTTGCGTTGGACAGCGTCGGCTGGCGTGGCTCATTTTCGATTCTCGGGCTGATGGCGTTCGTGATTGCCGCCGCGATTATTGTCTTCGTGCCGAATCCACCTGCAGCACAACCCCGCTCCGGCGCGGTGACCGGCTACCGCGATCTGCTGAAAAACCCGATCGTCCTGCTGCTGTTCGTCTCCATTTTCTGCATCAACATTCCTTCCTACGGCCTGATGGCGTGGTTGCCGAAATATCTGGTGCAGCAGCGCGGTATGTCGCTCGACGTCTCCGGCATGGTGGTGGCCACCGGCGGGCTCGGCATCTGGATTTCGTCGCTGGCGACCGGCTGGCTGGTGGGGCGCTACATGCAAGGCAATGAACCGAAGGTGATTTTCTGCTGCGCGCTGCTCAGCGCCCTGTGCATCTGGCTGGTGTATACCTCAACGTCTGCGGTGACCGCCGGTCTCTTCCTTTTCCTCGGCTACATTTTCCTGATGGCGGCGTTCGTCACTGTTTTCACGCTGCCGATGAAACGCCTGCCTTCAGAAGTCATGGGCGCTGCAATGGGGATAATTAATACCGGCGGTACGCTCGGCGGATTTGTGGCGCCGATTGCGATGGGATATTTGATCACCGTTAGTCACGGATATCTCTCGACATTTGTTTTTCTGGCGCTGGCGATGGTGGTGGCCGGTCTGGCGATCCTGCCGCTGGCGATGAAACCGCGCGCAACGCTGCGTGATGCGGCTTAACTGAGGAGAAGTGTGATGACTATTAATTTCGATGCGATGCTGGCTGAGGTCAAAACAGACGTGTTGCGCTGGCGCAGACATATTCATGCTCATCCTGAGCTGTCATTTCAGGAGCATAAAACCGCAGATTATATCGCTCAACAGCTGGAAAGCTTCGGCGGTCTGGTTCTGACACGCCTGACGCCCAACAGCGTGGTGGCGGATTTACAGGGCGCACATCCGGGGCTGAAATATGCCCTGCGGGCGGATATCGACGCCTTACCGATTCAGGAAGAAAACGACGAGCCGTTCTGTTCGACAGTGCCGGGCGTCATGCACGCCTGCGGCCATGATGCGCACACCGCGATGCTGCTGGGCGCGGCGAAAGTGCTGACGCAGTGTCAGTCCGCGCTGCACGGTTCGGTGCGATTCATCTTTCAGCACGCCGAGGAGCTGCCACCGGGCGGCGCGCAGGAGCTGGTGGAGTTAGGTGTGCTCGACGGCGTGGAGAAAATCTTTGGCCTGCACGTAATGCCTAATTCTCCGACGGGCGAAGTCGGTCTGAAAGAGGGCGTTTTCTGCGCCTCCACCGATAATTTCGACATCACCATTACCGGCAAAGGCGGCCATGGTTCAATGCCGCATCTGTGCATCGATCCGGTCGTGATTGGTGCGGAAGTGGTGACGGCATTGCAAAACGTGGTGGCGCGCCGCATTGATCCGCTTCAGGTGCCGGTGTTGACTATCGCGACCTTCCAGACTGGCGAAAGCTATAACGTCATTCCTGAGCGCGTGAAGCTGGCCGGGACGCTGCGCACTCATCACAGTGGCGTGCGCGAGCAGGTACCGCAGCTGATGGAGCAGATTATTGCGGGGATTACCGCGGCGCACGGGGCGCAGTATGAGATTCACTGGACGCGCGGCTACGTCAATGGTGATAACCATCCCGACGCCTGTGCGATTGCGCGTCAGGTGATTGTTAAAACGCTGGGTGCGGGGGCGCTGCGTGAAGTGTCAGAACCGCTGTTTGGCGGCGAAGATTTCTCGTCTTATCAGCAAAAAGTGCCGGGCTGCTTCCTGTTTATCGGCAGCGGTAACGAGAAAATCGGCGCGACTTATGGCGTGCATAACCCGCGTTTCCGCCTTGACGAAGAGGCATTACAAATTGGTGTCAAACTGCACGTCGGTTTCATTCAGCAGTTGCTGATGAACGATGCCTGATCCCGCTTACTCGATTTTCTTCCCTTCCATCAGGCGCTGCACCAGCGGCGCCATAATCAGCTCCATCGCCAGCCCCATTTTGCCGCCCGGTACTACCAGCGTTTTGATATGTGAAATAAATGAGCCCTGCAACATCGCCAGCAGATACGGGAAATCAATGTCGTCGAGACCCTGAAAGTGGATCACCACGAAGCTTTCATCCAGTGACGGAATGGCTTTGGCGGCAAACGGGTTTGAGGTATCGATGGTCGGCACACGCTGGAAGTTGATGTGCGTGCGGGAAAACTGCGGGGTGATGTAGCTGATATAATCGTCCATCGACCGCACCACTGAATCCATCACCGCCTCGCGGGAATGGCCGCGTTCGCCGGTATCGCGCACCAGTTTCTGGATCCACTCAAGGTTAACGATTGGCACCACACCCACCAGTAAATCAACCTGCGCGGCGACGTCAATTTTGTCCGCCACCACACCGCCGTGCAGCCCCTCGTAGAATAAAATGTCGGTCGGCTCAGGCAGTGCCTGCCACGGCGTAAAGGTCCCCGGCACCTGATTGTAAGGAACGGCTTCGTCATAAGTATGCAAATATTTGCGCGAACGCCCGGTACCGGTCTGACCGTATTCTATGAAGCTTTTTTCCAGCAGACCGAAGTCATTGGCTTCCGGCCCGAAATAGCTGATATGACGCCCCAGATCGCGCGCCTTACGGATCGCCGCATCCATCTCAGGGCGGGTGAAATGATGAAAACTGTCGCCTTCCAGCTCGGCCGCGCGCAGGCCAAGCTGTTGGAATATCTTACGAAAAGCCAGGCTGGTGGTGGTGGTGCCTGCACCGCTCGAACCGGTGACTGCAATAACAGGATGTTTGGCTGACATAATGCGCTTTTCTCCATAAAGGTGATGCTGGCAGGCGTGTCGCGGTCTTTTCTGTGGTCGAAGACCTGGCGTCCACGCTGCGCATAATTACGCCTATTGTTACCATATTTATTCGAGAAGTGACAGGCGACTGCCGGTTATTTCAGCGACCTGGATTGCGGGTTGGGTCTGTTGACCGACGACTAACATAAATAAAATAAAATCAATGCGATAAATAAAATCATGGAAAGCTAAATCTGATGAAAGGAATTAAATATCGGCAGAGGAAGGCGGGAGGTGATTTTTAAAGCATAAAAAAATCCGTAATCGCATCAACGTATTACGGATTTTCATAAAGACCGTTGTGGGAGGCAAAAACTATTTCTTCACCGTCTTCAGCGCGGCCACGCAGCGATCGACCACGCCGTCGAACTTATGATCGATATTGACGCGCAGGACATCTGGTTCGTCTTCGCCGGGCTCTTCGAGCGCATCGAACTGGCTTCTCAGTAGATCGGTCGGCATGAAGTGCCCGGCGCGCGCTTTCAGGCGATCGGCGATCACGTCAAAACTGCCTTTCATGTAGATGAATACCATGCCTTCATTGTCTTTACGCAGCGCATCGCGATAGCGGCGTTTCAGGGCAGAACAGACAATGACGCCGGTTTCGTTTTTATGGCGCAGGCTGTAGGCCGCATCGTTTAAGCGTAACAACCAGGGTGCACGATCGTCGTCGTTCAGTGGTGTGCCGCTGGCCATCTTTTGAATATTGGCGCGGGGATGAAGATCATCACCGTCGATGAATTTCGCGTTGATTTCTCGGGCCAGTGCCGCGCCGACGGTGGATTTACCGCTGCCTGACACGCCCATCAGAATGATGCTTTGTCCTGCCATAAGTATGATCTCTATCCCAAAATGAAAATTTTGACTGCGTAGTGAGTCCTAATATTAGCATGTTACCGGTATCATGATACCGGTAACAAATGGAGATGTGACTAATATCACAAAGGAATGCACTGCTGTTTTAGCGGTCGCGGTCTGTACCCGTTGCACTGTTAATTCCTACAACATGTTGAAAATTAAAAACAATGCGTCGCTCATTGGATTACTGCACCAGAGCGACAGCATGAGGGGAAGAATATGCCACTAATTATTGTAGCGGTGGGCGTCGCACTGCTCTTATTACTGATGATTCGGTTCAAGCTCAACGGCTTCATCGCACTGATTCTGGTCGCGCTGGCGGTGGGCATCATGCAAGGCATGCCGGTCGATAAAGTCATTACCTCCATTAAAAATGGGGTCGGCGGTACGCTGGGCAGTCTGGCGCTGATCATGGGCTTTGGTGCCATGCTCGGTAAAATGCTGGCCGACTGCGGGGGTGCACAACGGATTGCCACCACGCTTATCGAGAAATTTGGTCGTGAACACATCCAGTGGGCGATCGTGCTGACCGGTTTTATCGTCGGTTTTGCGCTGTTCTATGAAGTGGGCTTCGTTCTTATGTTGCCGCTGGTGTTTACCGTCGCCGCAGCTGCGCGTCTGCCGCTGCTGTATGTCGGCGTGCCGATGGCGGCGGCGTTATCCGTCACCCACGGTTTCCTGCCTCCGCATCCGGGGCCGACGGCGATTGCCACTATCTTCCACGCCGATATGGGCAAAACGCTGTTGTACGGTTCACTGCTGGCGGTACCAACGGTGATTCTGGCCGGGCCGGTGTATGCGCGCTTCCTGAAAGGGATCGATAAACCGGTGCCAGAAGGTCTGTTCAATCCAAAAACCTTTACGGAACAAGAGATGCCAAGTTTTGGCGTCAGCGTCGCGACGTCTCTGGTGCCGGTCATTCTGATGGCGTTCCGCGCCGTCTGCGAAATGATCCTGCCGAAGGGCCATCCCGTGCTGGCGTACGCTGAATTCTTCGGCGACCCGGTGATGGCAACGCTGATTGCAGTGCTCATCGCTATCTTCACCTTCGGCCTGAACCGTGGCCGTAAGATGGAAGACGTGATGGCGACGGTCAGTGATTCCATCAAAATCATTGCCATGATGCTGTTGATCATTGGCGGTGGCGGTGCGTTCAAACAGGTGCTGGTCGACAGCGGTATTGAGAAATATATCGCCGCAATGATGGACGGCAGTACGTTGTCGCCAATCCTGCTGGCGTGGTCGATCGCTGCGGTGCTGCGTATTGCGCTGGGTTCTGCCACGGTAGCAGCGATTACGGCAGGTGGTATTGCCGCGCCGCTTATCGCCACCACCGGCGTCAGCCCGGAGCTGATGGTGATCGCCGTCGGTTCCGGCAGCGTGATTTTCTCGCACGTGAACGATCCGGGCTTCTGGCTGTTCAAGGAATATTTCAACCTGAGCATCGTCGAAACCTTTAAATCCTGGTCCGTACTGGAAACCATTATTTCCCTGTGCGGCCTCGGCGGATGTTTGTTGCTGTCGATGGTGGTGTGACAGGAAAACGACAGTAATAAAAAAGGCGAGCCAACCGGCTCGCCTTTTTCGTTTCTGACATCGGCTAAATCTTCAAATACGCCCTGATCCCATCGAGGAACATCTGGGTCGAAAGCATAACCAGAATCAGGCCCATCAGGCGTTCGAGAGCGCTGACGCCCTTGTCGCCGAGCAGGCGCAGGAACAGGTTCGACAGCAGCAAGATTGCCATCGACAGGCCCCAGGCGATAAACAATGCCAGCGTCAGGTGGCTCATCTGGTTCGGATATTGGTGCGAGAGCAGCATCAGCGTGGCGAGAATCGACGGACCGGCGACCAGCGGGATGGCCATCGGCACGAGGAAAGGTTCTTCCCCCGCGGATAGACCGGTACTGCTCTTCTCTTCGGACGGGAAAATCATTTTGATGGCGATCAGAAACAGAATGATGCCGCCGGAAATCGAGACGGTTTCAGTGCGCAGATTCAGGAACGACAGGATTTTTTCCCCGGCGAACAGGAAAATCAGCATCAGTAGCAGGGCAATCAGCATTTCGCGGATCAGCACCACGCGACGGCGTTTCGGGTCGAGATGTTTTAACACCGACATGAAAATCGGTAAATTGCCCAGCGGATCCATAATTAAAAACAGCAAGATGGTTGCTGAAATCATTTCGGTCATGACTACCTCAGAATGATAAAACGCCTGTTATAAGTTGTGCTGCTATTAAACGCTGCACTATTGATTAAATTCACTTGCCACTTCTAGTACATTTTGTAAGGTGGTAGACCAGCGCGGAAACAGAGCATGGCGCATCATAAAAAAGCGCCAACTTAGTGCAAACGCGTGTTCAAGCAGTTTTACACAGCTATCACCCTCAGGGCAGGACAGTCATTATGAAAAATGTAGGTTTCGTTGGTTGGCGCGGGATGGTCGGTTCTGTACTCATGCAACGCATGATTGAAGAACGCGATTTCGACGCTATCCGTCCGGTATTCTTCTCCACCTCTCAGCACGGTCAGGCCGCTCCGGACTTTACGGGTCAGACTGGCACCTTGCAGGATGCTTATGATCTGGACGCACTGAGTGCGCTGGACATTATCATCACCTGTCAGGGCGGCGATTATACCAATGAAATCTATCCGAAGCTGCGTGAAATCGGTTGGTCAGGCTACTGGATCGACGCAGCATCCTCTCTGAGAATGAAGGATGACGCGATAATCATCCTCGACCCGGTTAACAGCGCAGTGATCCATCAGGGCATCGATAAAGGCATTAAAACCTTTGTTGGCGGTAACTGTACCGTCAGCCTGATGCTGATGTCCCTTGGCGGCCTGTTCGCTAACGACCTGATCGAGTGGGCGTCGGTTGCGACCTATCAGGCGGCTTCCGGCGGCGGCGCGCGTCACATGCGCGAGCTGCTGACCCAAATGGGTATGCTGCACAACAGCGTGGCGAAAGAGCTGGAAAACCCGGCATCTGCCATCCTGGATATCGAACGTAAAGTCACCGCGCTGACCCGCAGTGGCACGCTGCCAACCGATAACTTCGGCGTTCCGCTGGCCGGTGGTCTGATCCCGTGGATCGACAAGCAGCTCGATAACGGCCAGACCAAAGAAGAGTGGAAAGGTCAGGCGGAAACCAACAAAATTCTCGGTACCTCGAGCATCATTCCGGTAGACGGTCTGTGTGTCCGCATCGGCGCACTGCGCTGCCATAGCCAGGCGTTCACCCTGAAACTGAAAAAAGACGTGTCGATCCCTGAAATCGAGCAAATGCTGGCGACGCACAACGACTGGGTTCGCGTGATCCCGAACGACCGTGAACTGTCTATGCGCGAACTGACTCCGGCCGCGGTGACAGGCACCATGAACACGCCGGTCGGCCGTCTGCGTAAGCTAAATATGGGCCCACAATATCTTTCTGCGTTCACCGTCGGTGACCAGCTGCTGTGGGGCGCGGCAGAGCCTTTACGCCGTATGTTACGCATTCTTTTGTAAGCCGCCCGTTTACGGCCAGCGGCGCCGTTTTCAACTCAACGGGACACCAGCACGGTGTCCCGTTTTTGTTTCAGTCATCAATCACTTCACCGTTTATCCGCATTTTGCCAGCGCATCTCTCTGTATTTCATTTTGAGATAAATTCCTCGGTTTCTTCCCGCTGAATTCTTCAACCTTTGTCTATGCTTAGTAGAAGAGCTAAGCCTCTTTGAGAAGCTGAAACAGACACTTATTTAGAAAGTGTGAGCACAGGCGCAATCGCGCACCTTTTGGCAAAACTGAAACCGGACGAGATCACAAAGCAACGATAAAAAGGGGAGCACACTGGGATCACGTTTCGCATTGAGTACCTGAATGATTTTATTGGATTTATTGATTTAATTAATCATAGGACGAAATTCATGTCTGTACTTCCCGATCAGCACGTCATTAATCAAATTATATCGGGTCACTACGCTGATCCTTTTTCTCTGCTGGGGATGCACGCCGTCGCCGCCGGGCTGGAAGTGCGCGCACTGCTGCCGGATGCCGATCAGGTCTGGGTGATTGATGCAGAGAAAGGTAAAAAAGTTGTCGAACTGCGTCGCATTGACGATCGCGGTTTTTTTGTCGGCCTGATACCGCGCCGTAAGAATTTCTTTCGCTATCAGCTGGAAGTGCACTGGGGCGAAAACGTCCATGTGATTGACGATGCTTACCGTTTCGGCACGCTGTTGCAGGAGCTGGATATCTGGCTCCTGTCCGAAGGTACGCACCTACGGCCTTACGAAAAACTGGGCGCGCATCTGCAAACGCTCGATAACGTCGCGGGCGTCAGCTTTGCGGTCTGGGCACCGAACGCCCAACGCATTTCGGTGGTCGGTGAATTCAACTTCTGGGATGGCCGCCGCCACCCGATGCGTCAGCGTCGCGAAAACGGCATCTGGGAATTGTTCATCCCGGCGGTGAGCGAAGGTCAGCTGTATAAATTCGAAATTATCGACTGTCACGGCAATGTGAGCCTGCGCGCTGACCCTTACGCGTTTGAAGCGCAGATGCGCCCGGAAACCGCCTCCTGCGTTCGAAAGCTGCCGGACATCGTGCCGTTTTCACAAACGCGCAAGGAGGCCAATGCGCTGAACCAGCCGGTGTCAGTATACGAAGTGCATCTGGGATCCTGGCGTCGCCATACCGACGACAACTTCTGGCTGAGCTACGGCGAGCTGGCGGAACAGCTGGTGTCCTACGCCAGGTGGATGGGCTTTACCCACATCGAACTGATGCCAGTGAATGAGCACCCGTTCGATGGCAGCTGGGGCTATCAGCCGCTCGGGATGTATGCGCCGACCCGCCGCTTCGGCACGCCGCAAGATTTTAAAGCGCTGGTGGATGCCGCGCATACCGCCGGTCTGAACGTGATCCTCGACTGGGTGCCTGGGCATTTCCCCAGCGATTCCCACGGTCTGGCCGAATTCGACGGCACCGCGCTGTACGAATATGCCGATCCGCGCGAGGGTTACCATCAGGACTGGAACACGCTGATTTATAACTATGGCCGTCACGAAGTACGCAACTATCTGGCGGGGAATGGTTTTTACTGGATCGAGCGTTTCGGCATTGATGGCCTGCGCGTCGATGCCGTCGCCTCAATGATTTACCGCGATTACAGCCGCAAAGCCGGTGAGTGGATCCCTAATTATTACGGCGGCCGCGAAAATCTCGAAGCCATCGCCTTCCTGAAATACACCAACCAGACCATCGGTCGCGAGCTCGGTGGCGCTGTGACGCTGGCCGAGGAATCCACCGATTATCCGGGCGTCACCATGCCGCCGGATGCCAACGGGCTGGGCTTTCACTACAAGTGGAATATGGGCTGGATGAACGACTCGCTGAAATACATGCAGCTTGATCCTGTTCACCGCAAATACCATCACAATCTCATGACGTTCGGCGTACTTTACGCCTACAGCGAAAACTTCATTCTGCCGCTGTCGCACGATGAAGTGGTGCACGGTAAAAAATCCCTGATCGACAAAATGCCTGGCGATGCCTGGCAGAAGTTCGCCAACCTGCGTGCTTATTACGGCTTTATGTGGGCGCATCCGGGTAAAAAACTTCTGTTTATGGGCTGCGAGTTTGCGCAGGGGCGCGAGTGGAATTTCAACGCCAGCCTTGACTGGCATCTGCTTGACGATCCGAATGGCTGGCACGCCGGTGTTCAGCATTTGGTACGCGATCTCAACCATACGTATCGCGACAACGCGCCGTTGTATGAGCTGGATTTCAATCCGCGCGGTTTTGAATGGCTGGTGGTCGACGATCACGCCAACTCGATTTTTGCCTTTGCCCGCCGCGATGAAAACGCCGGTGAGGTGATTGTCATCAGTAATTTCACGCCGGTTCCGCGCTCCGACTACCGCATTGGCATCAGCCGACCGGGGGTGTATCGCGAAATTCTTAACACCGATTCGCATTTCTACCACGGCAGCAACGTCGGCAACGCCGGCGCAGTCCACAGTGAAAATATCAGCCAGCATCAGCGTGAACATTCGATAAGCGTGACCATTCCGCCACTGGCGACGGTCTATTTGCGAAGGGAGCCGTAATGAAGCAGCTTGAGCCCGGTCAGCCCGCGCCCTTTGGTGCGCATCTCAGAGATAACGGCGTTAATTTTTGCCTGTATTCCGCACATGCGGAAAAAGTGGAGTTATGTCTGTTTGATGAGACCGGGAGCGAGCAGCATCTGCCGCTTAACGCACGCACGGGCAATCTTTGGCACGGGTTTTTACCCGGTGCCAAAGCCGGACAGCGTTACGGGTACCGGGTTTACGGGCCTTTCGATCCGAAAAAAGGCCACCGCTTTAACCCGAAAAAAGTGCTGATCGACCCCAGCGCGCGGGCGATTGACGGTGTACTGCTCGACAACGCGCGCTTCACCGGCGGCGTCGATGCGCCGGATGACCGCGACAGCGCGGTAGTCGCGCCGAAATCAGTGGTCGTTGCCGGTAAATTTGACTGGGAAGAAGACAAACCACCCGCCACGCCGTGGGGCAATACCGTGATTTACGAAGCGCACGTGCGCGGCCTGACCCGTCAGCATCCGCATATTCCGGCGGCATTGCGCGGCACTTACGCCGGACTGGCGCATCCGGTCATGCTCGAGTATTTACAGCATCTGGGCGTAACCGCCATCGAGCTTTTACCGGTGCAACATCACGCAGACGAACCGCGCCTGCAACGCCTTGGCCTGACGAATTACTGGGGCTATAACGTGCTGGCTCCCTGCGCCGTAGACCCGCGTTATGCCAGCGGTCTGGGCGGTGTTTCGGCGCTGAGCGAATTTAAATCGGCGGTGAAAGCGCTGCATCAGGCGGGGATCGAAGTGATCCTCGACGTTGTCTTTAACCACAGCGCTGAACTGGCTATCGACGGGCCCTTTATCTCGTTTCGCGGTATCGACAACGCCAGCTGGTATTGGCTGAACGAAGACGGTTCCGACAACAACATGACCGGCTGCGGCAATTCACTGCGGCTGGTGGACGAAGAAGTGATCGCCTGGACGCTTGACTGCCTGCGCTACTGGGTGCGCGAATGTCACGTAGACGGCTTTCGGTTCGATTTGGCGACGTTGCTCGGCAGAACGCCGGAGTTCACCGCCCAGTCGCCGCTGTTCGAGGCCATTAAGCAGGACCCGGTGCTCTCGCAGGTGAAGCTTATTGCAGAACCCTGGGATATCGGCACAGGCGGTTATCAGCTGGGGAATTTTCCGGCCCCGTTTGCCGAATGGAATGACGTATGGCGCGATGAGATGCGTCAGTTCTGGTTGCACGGCGATATCTCGATCGGGAAGTTTGCCGGTCGCGTTGCGGCGTCAGCGGATAAGTTCGACCCAACACAGCGCGCGCCTTACGCCAGCATCAACATGCTCACCGCGCACGACGGCTTCACATTGCGTGATGTCGTGAGTTTTAACGATAAACATAACCAGGCCAACGGCGAAGAAAATCGTGATGGCCATAACGAGAACTTCAGCCAAAACCACGGCGAGGAAGGGCTGGAGGCTTCTGCAGATGTTTTGCAGCAGCGCCGGCTCAGCCAGCGCGCACTGCTGGCGACACTGTTTTTGTCACAGGGCACGCCGATGTTGCTGGCCGGTGACGAGCACGGCAACAGCCAGCTGGGTAACAACAACGCTTACTGTCAGGACAATCCGCTCACCTGGCTCAACTGGGAAAATGCGGATGAAAGCCTGACGGCCTACGTTTGTGCGCTGATTGCGCTGCGCCGGAAAATTCCTGCGTTAACGCAAAACCGCTGGTGGCAGGACGACAGCGGCGACGTGCAATGGCTCAACCAACAGGGGCAATCGATGAGCATTGGCGACTGGGAGCATGGGCCGCAGCAATGGCTGCAAATTCGCCTGTCACAGCGCTGGCTGCTTATCGTGAATGCTTCTCTGCACGATGTTGACTTGCAACTGCCACCGGGAAACTGGCAGCCGGTTGCGCCCTTCAACAGCGTGCTTTTTGACGAGGAACCCCGACGCGTCATGGAAGGCTCGCAATGGCGGGCAGCAGCGAAAACCCTCTGTGTCCTACAAGATGTCACTCCACAGAGCCGGTAACTATAAAAATGAAGGAGTCAGATATGGCGACATTAGATAACCGGGATCCGGTCATGCTGGCGCGACAATTGCCGCTGAAATCCGTGGCGTTGATCCTTGCCGGGGGACGTGGTTCACGATTGAAAGATTTAACTGCAACCCGGGCCAAACCTGCCGTTCACTTTGGCGGGAAATTCCGCATCATTGATTTTGCCCTGTCGAATTGCCTGAACTCGGGCATCCGGCGCATTGGCGTTATCACGCAATATCAGTCTCACACGCTGGTGCAGCACATTCAGCGCGGCTGGTCTTTCCTCAATGAGGAAATGAACGAGTTTGTGGATCTGCTTCCGGCGCAGCAGCGCCACAGCACCGAGCACTGGTACAAAGGCACTGCCGATGCGGTGTATCAGAATCTGGATATTATCCGCCGCTATGACGCCGAATTCGTGGTGATCCTGGCCGGTGATCATATCTACAAAATGGATTACTCGCGGATGCTGATCGACCACGTGCAGAAGGGCGGTGAATGTACCGTCGCCTGCCTTGCGGTGCCGATTGCGGAGGGCAGCGAGTTTGGCGTGATGGACGTCAGTGATGACTATCACATCAAAAGTTTTGTCGAGAAACCGCAAAATCCGCCGCCGATGCCGGGTCATCCCGACATGGCGCTGGCGAGCATGGGCATCTACATTTTTAATGCGGACTATCTGTTTCAGATCCTCGAAGAAGATATGGCGGACGAAGGCTCCAGCCACGATTTCGGTAAAGACCTGATCCCGAAACTGACGGCGCAGGGCGTGGCGCGGGCGCATCCGTTCAGCCTCTCGTGCGTGACGCAGAACGAAGAATTACCGCCGTACTGGCGCGATGTCGGCACGCTGGACGCTTACTGGCGCGCCAATCTGGATCTGGCGTCGGTCACGCCTGAACTGGACATGTATGACCGCAACTGGCCGATCCGCACGCACATGGAACCGCTGCCGCCGGCCAAATTTGTGCAGGATCGTTCGGGCAGCCACGGCATGACCATGAACTCGCTGGTGGCCGGAGGTTGCATCGTGTCTGGCTCGGTGGTGGTGCATTCAGTGCTGTTCCCCCGTGTGAGAATCAATTCTTTCTGCAATATTGATTCAACGATTATTTTGCCGGATGTGAACGTCGGGCGATCCTGCCGTTTGCGTAAATGTGTGATTGACCGTGCGTGTCAGATCCCCGAAGGCATGGTGATTGGTGAGAACGCCGATGAAGACAGCCGCCGCTTTTACCGTTCCGAAGGCGGTGTGGTGCTGGTAACGCGCGCGATGCTGGCGAAGCTGTGATGTTGGCCAAAGCCTAAACGGACTTTTTAGAACAGATTGAGTTATGCAGTATTTTTCGTCATCCCGGTGAAGGCCGGGATGACCGGGATAATCAGGAGCGCGAATGCAGGTTTTACATGTTTGTTCCGAGCTGTTCCCCCTGTTGAAAACGGGTGGCCTGGCCGACGTCGCCGGGGCGTTGCCCGCCGCACAGATCGCCGAGGGCGCGGATGTTCGCGTACTCATTCCGGCTTTCCCTGATGTCAAAAAAGGCCTCGGAGAAACGCAGGTGATCGGTACGCTGGACACGTTCGCCGGTTATGTCACGCTTTCGCTGGGCTACTTTGACGGCGTCGGTATTTATCTGATTGATGTCCCCGGCTTGTACGATCGTCCCGGCAGCCCGTATCACGATCAGTCATCTTTTGCCTACGCCGATAATCATCTGCGCTTTGCACTATTAAGCTGGATGGCATGCGAGCTGGCGCTGGGGTTTGATCACCACTGGCAACCGAACATTGTGCATTCCCACGACTGGCATGCGGGGCTGGCGTCGGCCTATATCCGCGCGCGCCATGCGCCGGTGAAAACGGTGTTTACCGTGCACAACCTGGCGTTTCAGGGATTGTTTGGCGGGCACCATATTGATGAGTTGTACATCCCGCGCGAGTTCTTCCAGATGCACGGGCTGGAGTTCTACGGCCAGATTTCCTATCTGAAAGCCGGTTTGTATTACTCCGATCACGTCACTACCGTCAGCCCGACCTACGCCAAAGAGATTACCCGCCCCGAATACGGTTACGGCATGGAATCTTTGTTGCAACTGAGAGAGAGGGAAGGGCGGCTGACCGGGATCCTCAACGGTGTCGATGACGCTATCTGGCAGCCGCGTGATGACGTGCTGCTTTCTGCGCGTTACGACGCTGAAGATTTACGATCCAAAGCGATCAACAAAGCTTATTTGCAACGGGCGATGGGGCTGGACGTGGACGATTCGCGGCTGGTGTTTGCGGTTGTCAGCCGTCTGACCAGCCAGAAAGGGCTGGATCTGGTGCTTGAGGCGTTGCCGGATTTGCTCGAACGCGGCGGACAGCTGGCGCTGTTAGGCGCGGGCGATGCGGTGCTGCAACAGGCATTCCTGGCTGCTGCGGCAGACAATCCGGGGCAGGTCGGCGTGCAGCTGGGTTATCACGAAGCGTTTTCCCACCGTATTATCGGCGGGGCAGACGTCATTATGGTGCCGAGCCGCTTTGAGCCTTGCGGCCTGACGCAGTTGTACGGTTTGAAATACGGCACCCTGCCGCTGGTGCGCCGAACCGGCGGGCTGGCTGATACGGTTGTCGATTGTGCGCTGGAAAATCTGGCTGACGGAACTGCCAGCGGTTTTGTTTTTGAAGAGCCCACGGGACAATCGCTGGCAAGTGCGATCCGCCGGGCGTTTGTTCTGTGGAGCCGTCCTAAACACTGGCGACATGTACAACAACATGCCATGGGTATTGATTTTGGCTGGAAGGTTGCGGCGCAGGAATATCTCACGCTGTATAACCGTCTTATGTCCTGAACCCTGAACGCAGCTAATTTGATCGGGAATGTAACGTTATGACTTCACCGTTTAATTACAACTCACCGACAGTCAGTGTCGAAGCGCTAAAGCATTCTATAGCCTATAAGCTGATGTTTATTATCGGCAAAGACCCGTCCATCGCGACACAACATGACTGGCTGAATGCCACGTTATTTGCAGTGCGCGACCGCATGGTCGAACGCTGGCTGCGCTCCAACCGCGCGCAAACCTCTCAGGATGTGCGGCAGGTTTATTACCTGTCGATGGAGTTTCTGATTGGACGCACCCTTTCCAATGCGCTGCTGGCGATGGGCATTTACGACGATCTGAACACCGCGCTCGATGAAATGGGTTTCAATCTCGAAGAACTGATCGGCGAAGAGAATGACCCCGGTTTAGGCAACGGCGGTCTTGGACGTCTGGCGGCATGTTTCCTCGATTCTTTAGCGACGCTGGCGCTGCCGGGGCGCGGTTACGGCATTCGCTACGAATATGGCATGTTCGCGCAGAACATCGTCAACGGTGAGCAGAAAGAATCGCCGGATTACTGGCTGGAATACGGCAATCCGTGGGAGTTTCAGCGGTACAACACCCGTTACAAAGTACGTTTTGGCGGACGCGTCCAGCATGAGGGCGTGAAAACCCGCTGGCTGGAGACTGAAGAAGTCATCGCCTGCGCCTACGATCAGGTGATTCCTGGTTACGACACCGACGCCACCAACACGCTGCGGCTGTGGGGCGCGCAGGCCAGTAACGAAATCAATCTGGGTAAATTCAACCAGGGCGATTACTTCGCGGCGGTGGAAGATAAAAACCATTCCGAGAACGTGTCGCGCGTGCTGTACCCGGACGATTCTACTTACTCGGGCCGCGAACTGCGTCTGCGTCAGGAATATTTCCTGGTCTCGGCGACGGTTCAGGATATTCTCAACCGCCACTACACCACACACCACACGTACGACAATCTGGCCGACAAAATCGCTATTCACCTCAACGATACGCACCCGGTGCTGTCAATTCCTGAGCTGATGCGGTTACTGATCGACGAGCATAAATTTGAATGGCTGGCCGCGTGGGAAACCGTTACACGTGTGTTCTCCTACACCAACCACACGCTGATGACTGAAGCGCTGGAAACCTGGCCGGTGGACATGATAGGCAAGATCCTGCCGCGTCATCTGGAGATTATTTTCCAGATCAACGATCACTTCCTGAAAGAAGTGGCGGTGCAGATCCCTGGCGACGACGGCCTGCTGTCGCGGGTGTCGATTATCGACGAAGGCAATGGCCGTAAGGTGCGAATGGCCTGGCTGGCGGTGATCGCCAGTCATAAAGTTAACGGTGTCTCCGCGTTGCATTCTGATCTGATGGTGCAGTCGCTGTTCGCCGATTTCGCGCATATTTATCCGGATCGCTTCTGCAATAAAACCAACGGCGTGACGCCGCGCCGCTGGCTGGCGCTGGCTAACAAGCCGCTGTCGGCGGTGATTGATGACGCCATCGGCCATACCTGGCGTTCCGATCTCAGCCAGCTTTCCGAACTGAAGCAGAAACTGGATTATCCGAGCTTCATCCAGTCTCTGCGTAATGCCAAGCTGGATAACAAAAAACGCCTGGCGATTTATATTGGGCAGAAACTGAATATCGTGGTGGATCCTAAAAGCCTGTTCGACGTGCAGATCAAACGCATTCACGAATACAAACGCCAGCTGATGAACGTGTTGCACGTCATTACCCGCTACAACCGCATTCTGCAAGAGCCTGATGCGAACTGGGTACCACGCACGGTGATTTTCGCCGGTAAAGCGGCCTCGGCCTATTACGCAGCCAAGCAAATTATTCGCCTGATTAACGACGTTGCGACGGTGGTCAACAGCGATCCGCGCATCGGTAACAAGCTGAAGGTCGTCTTCATCCCCAACTACAGCGTCAGTCTGGCGCAGGTGATTATTCCGGCGGCCGATCTTTCCGAGCAGATCTCGCTGGCGGGGACGGAGGCGTCGGGCACCAGTAACATGAAGTTTGCCCTGAACGGTGCGCTGACCATTGGCACACTGGACGGCGCGAACGTCGAAATGCTTGAACACGTTGGCGAGGAAAATATCTTTATCTTCGGCAATACCACCGAGCAGGTCGAGGAATTGCGCCGTAAAGGCTACAACTCCCACATTTACTATGAGCAGGACGCTGAGCTGCATCAGGTGCTGACACAAATCGCCACCGGCGTGTTCAGCCCCGGCGAACCCAAGCGTTACAGCAATGTGTTCGATACGCTGGTAAACCTCGGCGACCATTATCAGGTACTGGCGGATTACCGCAGCTATGTCGATACGCAAGATAAAGTCGACGAACTGTATACGAAGCCTGAAGAGTGGACGCGCTGCACGCTGCATAACATCGCCAACATGGGCTATTTCTCGTCAGACCGTACCATTCAGGAGTACGCCGATGAGATTTGGAACATCAAGCCGGTGAAATTGTAGAGGCGTTTTGATTGAGATGTTGAAAGTCATCCCCGGCCAATGGTCGGGGATTTTTTTGCACTGTAAATGTCATTACCAGTCCTGCGGCACTTCTTCCTGTCCTGCGCGAAACTGGCCGCGCGGCATGATGTTCAGGGTTTCGTGAAGTTCCGACCATACCAGTACAATTTCGCCGCTTTTTAGCTGACGTTTTACGTCGTCCACTTTCTGTTCGAGGGAGCGTTCCTGCTCGCCGTAATCGGTGCCTTCGCGCAGGACAAAAGATTCCACCACGCTGGTGAGGATTTCTGCGTCCAGTTCTTGCCAGGGAATAATCACAACTTTGCTTCCTTTGTTGGGGCTTCTTGCTCTAAATACGGGGCGATCCACGCCGGGATGCGCTGCTCCAGCCACATCTGCGGATTACGCAAACTGCCGGAAACAAACCCGACATGTCCGCCGTGTTCGGTCAGCTGATACTCAACGCAGTCGGGTAAATCCTCTGCTTTCGGAATGACGTCCGCCGTCATAAACGGATCGTCTTTCGCATGGATAATCAGCAGCGGCGTCCGAACCTGCGACAGCAACGGCAGGCCGCTGCACCGGCGGTAATAATCCAGCGCGTCGGCAAAACCGTGGGCTTTGGAAGTGATCGCGTCGTCAAATTCGCGCAGGCGACGCATGGATTTCAACTGCGCCAGCGTCACCGGCAGCGTGCCCGGATATTTCGCCAGTTTACGCGAGGCGTTCAGTTTGAGCTGATCGAGCAGATAGCGCTGATAAATCCGCGACGAGCCTTGCTCAAGGCGGTACGCACAGGGTTCAAGCATCAGCGGCGCCGAAACCACGACGGCAGCGCTGAGCGTACAATTTTCGCCTTCCTGACCGAGATAACAGGCCAGCATATTACCGCCGAGAGAAACACCTACCGCGCCGGTGGGCACGTCGCCAAGCGTCTCATTGAGCCAGCGAATGAAAAATCGGGCGTCTTCGGTTTCGCCGGAATGATAGATCCGCTGAAGTTTGTTGGGTTCGCCGCTGCATCCGCGAAAATGCATGACCACGCCCAGCCAGCCACGGTCCTTCCACGCCTGCAATAAGCCATGCGCATATGGGCTGTAGAAGCTGCCTTCCAGCCCGTGAAACAGCACCATGCGCGGTTTATGGCGCGCCAGTTGCGGGTCTTCGCTCCAGGCTAAATCCAGAAAATCTCCGTCGGGCGTGTCGAGCCTTTGCCAGTGTGGTTTGAGTTTGGCATGTCGCCGGACCAGCCGGGGTAACAGCGTCTGGATATGCGGATTACTGGCCCCGCGCAGGGGGCGAAAGGATTCATACATAAGATGAATAAATTTCTCTTTAGAGTCTCTTGTGCGATCAATATCACGCTGTTAGCTTCAATGCTATCGCACAACTGAATCGCACGTCACCGGGTGAGGAGCACCCAATTAAATGGAACTTAGTTTATTTTTATCAATGCTCGGTTTTTTATGGGTCGCAGCCATCACACCGGGCCCGAATAATATGTTGTTAACTACCTCCGGCGCTAATTTCGGTTTCTTCCGCTCACTCTGGCTGATGGTCGGCATTATGCTCGGCATGCAAAGTATTTTGCTGCTGGTGGCGTTTGGCGTCGGCGGGCTGATCACGGTTTATCCGGCGTTACACTTGTTCCTGAAAATCGCCGGTAGTTTGTATCTGCTGTGGCTGGCGTGGAAGATTGCCACCTCCGCGTATGAAAAATTGGAAACTGGCGCACCGCCGCCGAAGCCGATCCGGTTGTATCAGGGTTGGTTATTGCAGTTCCTGAATCCAAAAGCCTGGCTCATGGGGTTAGGCGCAGTGGCGAGTTTCAGTCTGGCAGGCGCGTACTACAATCATTCGATTGCGGCTATCAGCCTTGGTATGTTCATGGTGAATCTGGTTTCCGGGATTATCTGGCTTGGATTCGGCACGGTGATTGGCCGCCTGTTACGCAGCCGCCGCGCGTGGTACACGTTTAATATCGCGATGGGTATTCTGACGGCGGCCTGCGTGTTGCTGATCTGGCACTGATTATCTTCTTCATTTTCTGAGGCCTCCGCAGTGAGGCCTTTTTACTGACTTCTTATATTCCATAAAAGCATTAAAGATAATTTCTAATTACTTTATCTATTTTTACGCCTCCGCTACAAATGTGAAACACACAATATGACGCCCTGCGCGGAGCTGACCAACATGACCTCTCTCAATGCCTTTCCTTTCTCTGCTGTAAAAAAAAGTGGGCTGGCCCTCGCGCTTAGCATAGCGGCATTCTGCGCGCAGGCGGCGGATGTCACCGTGGCTTATCAGACCTCTGCCGAACCGGCCAAGGTCGCGCAGGCGGAAAATACCTTTGCTAAAGAATCCGGCGCGCAAGTGGACTGGCGCAAGTTTGACAGCGGATCGAGCGTATTGCGCGCGCTGGCCTCCGGCGACGTGCAGATTGGCAATATCGGCTCCAGCCCGCTGGCGGTCGCCGCCAGTCAGAAGCTGCCGATCGAAGTGTTTTTACTGGCGTCTGAACTCGGCAGCTCCGAGGCGCTGGTGGTGAAGAAAAGTATTAATGATCCGAAAGACCTGATCGGCAAACGCATCGCGGTACCTTTTATTTCCACCACGCATTACAGCCTGTTGGCAGCGCTGAAGCATTGGGGGATTGATCCTAAGCAGGTCACCATCGTGAATTTACAACCTCCGGCCATCGCAGCAGCGTGGGCGCGAGGGGATATCGACGGCGCGTATGTCTGGGCACCGGCGGTGAATGAACTGGAAAAAACCGGCAAAGTGCTGACCGATTCTGCCCAGGTCGGTAAATGGGGTTCGCCAACGCTGGACGTCTGGGTTGTGCGCAAAGACTTCGCCAAAGCCCATCCTGAAATCGTGACTGCTTTTGCCCGTAGCGCCCTGAAAGCGCAGGGCGATTATCTGCAACAGCCGGAAAAATGGTTACAGGATAAAAAGAATCTCGACACATTATCGCGCCTGAGCGGCGTGACGGATGACCAGATCCCCGGTCTGGTGAAAGGTAACCGTTATCTGCCGGTGAGCGAGCAGATAACCCAGCTCGGTGAGCCGGTAAATAAAGCGATTAAAGACACGGCGGCGTTCCTCAAGGAGCAGGGCAAAATTCAGCAGACCGACGATGATTACAGCGACTATGTGACCAGCGAGTTTGTGAAAGCGGTCCAGTCTGGCCCGAAATCCTGAGGAATTGGCTATGTTAAACGTCTCGCATTTGTCGGCTGAATATCAGGGAAAACCTGCGCTGAAAGACATTTCCTTGCAGATTTCCAGCGGTGAACTGGTGGTGGTACTCGGGCCTTCCGGCTGCGGAAAAACCACGCTGCTCAATCTGATCGCCGGTTTCCAGCCCGCGTCTTCCGGGAGCATTACGCTGGACGGACAGCCGGTGAACGGGCCGGGAGCCGATCGCGGTGTGGTCTTCCAGCATGAAGGTTTACTGCCTTGGCGGGACGTGCAAAGCAATGTCGAATTTGGGCTGGAACTGGCTGGCGTGAAAAAAACACAGCGGCGTGATATCGCGCAGCGCATGTTAAGTAAGGTCGGTCTGGCGGGATATGAAAAGCATTTCATCTGGCAGCTTTCCGGCGGAATGCGCCAGCGGGTGGGAATTGCCCGTGCGCTGGCGGCGGATCCGCAGCTGCTGTTGCTCGATGAACCTTTCGGCGCACTCGATGCTTTCACCCGCGAACAGATGCAGGAATTACTGCTGACTATCTGGCGCGATACCGGCAAACAGATTTTGCTTATCACCCACGATATTGAAGAAGCAGTGTTTCTGGCCAGCGAGCTATTATTGTTGTCGCCGGGGCCGGGGCAGGTGGTAGAACGGCTGAAGCTCAATTTTGGCCAGCGCTATGCCAGTGGTGAAAACTGCCGGGCGATCAAATCTGATCCCGAATTTATTGCTCAACGCGAATACGTGCTGGGTAAGGTCTTCCAGCAGCGCGAGGTGCTGATATGAGCCTGCACTCGGCGTTGAAAACCGACACACCGACTGCCGTTTCGGGTCGCCGATTTCGCCTGCCGCGTAATGTTCGCCTGAGCATTGCCACGCTGCTGGTGTTGTTGCTGGTCTGGTGGGCAATCACTGCGCGGCATCTTATCAGCCCGTTATTTTTACCCGCGCCGCAGCAGGTCTTGCATCAGCTGTATGTGATCGCCAGTCCGCAGGGTTTTATGGATGCCACGCTGTGGCAGCATCTGGCCGCCAGCCTGACGCGGATCGTGATTGCGCTGCTGGCCGCGGTGATTCTCGGCGTACCGGTCGGGATCGCCATGGGATTGAATGACACCGTGCGTGGCATTCTTGATCCGCTTATCGAACTGTACCGCCCGGTGCCTCCGCTGGCGTATTTGCCGCTGATGGTCATCTGGTTTGGTATCGGCGAAACCTCCAAGATTTTACTGATTTATCTGGCGATTTTTGCCCCGGTGGCGCTTTCAGCACTGGCCGGTGTGCGCAGTGTTTCGCAGATGCGGGTTCGCGCCGCGCAGGCGTTGGGCGCCAGCAAAATACAGGTTTTGCGTTATGTGATATTGCCGAGTGCGTTGCCGGAAATCCTGACGGGTATCCGCATCGGGCTGGGCGTCGGCTGGTCAACGCTGGTTGCGGCTGAGCTGATAGCCGCCACGCGCGGCCTCGGATTTATGGTGCAGTCGGCCGGTGAGTTTCTGGCAACCGATGTGGTGATTGCCGGGATCAGCGTCATCGCACTGATCGCTTTTAGTCTTGAACTCGGGTTGCGCGCCTTGCAGCGCAAACTGACCCCGTGGCATGGAGAACAGCAATGAACGAACGTCTGGCGATCACGCCATTAGGCCCGTATATCGGCGCGCAGGTTGAGAATGTCATTCTGAGCAAACCGCTGTCTGATGCGCAGTTCGAGCAGCTCTATCACGCATTGTTGAAGCATCAGGTCTTGTTCCTGCGCAATCAGCCGGTGACACCGCTTGAACAACGCGCGCTGGCCGCCCGTTTCGGCGATCTGCACATTCATCCGGTATATCCGCATGCGCCGGATGTGGAAGAGATCATTGTGCTGGATACTCACGATGACAATCCGCCCGATAATGACAACTGGCACACCGACGTGACCTTTATCGAAACGCCGCCTGCCGGTGCGATTTTAGCCGCGAAAAAGCTGCCCTCATCCGGTGGCGACACGCTGTGGGCCAGCGGGATTGCGGCGTTTAACGCGCTTTCTGAGCCTTTTCGCCAGTTGCTGACCGGCTTGCAGGCCGAACACGATTTTACCAAATCCTTCCAGGAGTTTAAGTACCGCAAAACGGCGGAAGAACACGCGCAGTGGTTAAAGGCCAAAGAGAAAAACCCTCCGTTGCTGCATCCGGTGATCCGCACGCATCCGGTGAGCGGTAAACAGGCGTTATTCGTCAATGAAGGTTTTACGACGCGGATTGTCGGGCTGAGTGAAAAGGAGAGTACGGCGATCCTGACGTTCCTGTTCAGCCACATCACCAAACCGGAGTTTCAGGTGCGCTGGCGCTGGCAGGAAAATGACATCGCGATCTGGGATAACCGGGTGACTCAGCATTACGCCAACGCGGATTATTTGCCGCAGCGGCGGATTATGCACAGGGCAACGATTCTGGGAGATAAGCCTTTTTACAAAGCCTGACGGGGTTGGCGGCGACGTTGTTGCTGCGTCTTGCTCCCGCACAATCACGCCAGGAAAGGGGGATTGTGCGGGAAAAGAAAGGCTCAACTTTCTAAATCAAACGCCTTCGCCAGCGATTCCAGCTGTTCCTGAGCGTCGAGCCAGGTCATTTCGGTGTCATCGAGCGCGCCTTTGACTTTGGTCTGCTGTTGCAGGCATTCCGTCAGTTCGGCTTTACGACTGATGTCGTAAATCGCCGAGTCGGCCAGACGTTCTTCGAGCGTGGCCAGTTCAGCGGTCAGTTTTTCCATCTGCGTTTCGAGCTTCGTGATCTGTTTGCGCAGCGGCTGAGTCTGGTTGCGGAAATCGGCTTCGCGACGTTTCTGATCTTTACGCGACTGCGCACTGTTAACGCTGCCGTCTTTCGAAGGCGCATCCTGCTGATTTTCCTGACGCGAAATATCCACCAGCCATTGCTGATAATCTTCCAGATCACCATCGAACTGTTCGACTTTACCGCCGTGAACCAGATACAGATCGTCGGTGGTGGAACGCAGTAAGTGGCGGTCATGCGAGACCACGACCATCGCGCCTTCGAAGTCCATCAGCGCTTCGGTCAGCGCCTGACGCATATCGAGATCCAGATGGTTGGTCGGTTCATCGAGCAGCAACAGGTTCGGGCGCTGCCAGACGATCAGCGCCAGCACCAGACGCGCTTTTTCACCACCGGAGAAACGGCCGGTCGGATCTGTCACTTTATCGCCGTGGAAGCCAAAACCGCCGAGGTAATCACGCAGTTGCTGTTCGGTTTCTTTCGCCGCCAGCCGCACCAGATGCTGTAGCGGAGAATCTTCCGCACGCAGAAACTCAAGCTGATGCTGCGCGAAGTAACCGAGTTTGACCCCTTTCGACAGGCCGATATCGCCCTGCAGCGGCGCCATGGTTCCGGCGAGCAGTTTAATCAGCGTCGATTTACCGGCGCCGTTGCGACCCAGCAGGCCGATACGCGAGCCTGGCACCAAATTTAGTTTGATCGAATCCAGAATGGTGGTGTCGCCGTAACCGGCGCTGACTTTTTCCATGCGCAGCAGCGGATCGGGTAAACTTTCCGGCGAACGGAAGCTAAAATGAAAAGGATTGTCGACGTGCGCCGGGGCAATCAGCTCCATACGTTCCAGCATCTTGATACGGCTCTGCGCCTGTTTGGCTTTGGTCGCCTGTGCGCGGAAGCGATCGATATAGCTTTGCAGATGCGCCACTTTTTCCTGCTGACTTTCAAACAATGCCTGCTGCTGTGACAGTTTGGTCGCACGCTGACGTTCAAAAGACGAGTAGTTGCCGGTGTATTCGTTCAGCGTTTGCTGCTCGATGTGCAAAATTTTATCGACAATAGGATCGAGGAAATCGCGGTCATGGGAAATCAGCACCAGCGTGCCGGTGTAGCTTTTCAGCCACTTTTCCAGCCAGATTACTGCGTCCAAATCAAGGTGGTTGGTCGGTTCGTCAAGCAACAGTAAATCAGAGCGGCAGATCAGCGCCTGCGCCAGATTGAGGCGCATACGCCAGCCACCGGAGAAGGATTTCACCGGCTGCTGGAGCTGACTCTGACTAAAACCTAAACCGCTGAGCAGGCTGGACGCACGCGCCGGAATGGTCCAGGCGTTAATGGCATCCAGTTTGCCGTGCAGCGTGGCAATGGCGTGGCCATCATCACGATCGTTCGCGAGCTGTAATTCGGCTTCTAACTGACGAAATTCGCGGTCGCCGTCGATAACATACTCTATCGCTGGCACGTCCAGGGCCGGTGTTTCCTGATTTACCCAGGCCAGCGCCCAGTTGGTCGGAAATGTCAGGTTGCCTGCATCGGCGCTCATTTCACCTTTTAACAGAGAAATAAGGGTGGATTTACCGCAGCCATTTTTGCCCACCAGTCCGACTTTTTGGCCGGGATTGATGGTCGCAGACGCGTTGTCCAGCAGCACGTTTGTGCCGCGTCGGATTTGTAAGGAGGAGAAAACAATCATAAAGCGCCGTGTTGAGAGTATGTTAAATTGTCACGATATTAGGTTAAACAAGACGTATCGCGTCCTATTTTGTCTTTGCGAAGCATGGTAACGGAAAAACCGCACCCTGACGACGCTTTGGAGGTATTGATGTCGCAGCCACCAAAGGTTTTGCTGCTGTACGCCCATCCGGAATCACCCGATTCGGTCGCCAACCGCGTTTTACTGCAGCAAGCACAGCAACTCGGCCATGTCACCGTGCACGATTTGTACGCCCACTATCCCGATTTCTTTATTGATATCCACCGCGAGCAGCAGTTGCTGCGCGAACATAAGGTGATCGTCTTCCAGCATCCGCTTTATACCTACAGCTGCCCGGCGTTGCTCAAGGAGTGGATGGATCGCGTGCTGGCGCGTGGATTCGCCAGCGGGGCAGGCGGCAACGAGCTGCGTGGCAAATACTGGCGTTCGGTAATAACCACCGGCGAGCCGGAAGGTGCATACAAAGCAGGCGGGTATAACCGCTATCCGATGTCTGACATTATGCGGCCTTTCGAGCTGACCTCGGCGATGTGCCACATGCACTGGATGACGCCCATCATCATTTACTGGGCGCGACGTCAGAAACCTGATGTGTTGCAAAGCCATGCTGAAGCCTACGGCGAATGGCTTAAATCGCCGCTGCCTCACGGAGGGATCGCATAATGGATGGTTCGAATCTGCCCGCAGCGATCTTGCTGTTTTTATTCGCTGCGGTGGTCGCGGTCCCTCTCGCGCAACGTTTAGGCATCGGCGCAGTGCTGGGCTATTTGCTGGCCGGGATCGCCATCGGCCCGTGGGGTTTGGGCTTTATCCGCGACGTTGATGAAATTCTGCATTTCTCCGAGCTGGGCGTGGTCTTCCTGATGTTTATCATCGGGCTGGAGCTGAATCCCGGAAAATTGTGGGCACTGCGGCGGCAAATTTTTGGTGTCGGTGCCGGACAGGTGATCCTCACGGCGCTGGTACTCGGCGGATTGTTGTATCTGACGAAATTCTCGTGGCAGGCGGCAGTGATCGGCGGTATCGGGCTGGCAATGTCTTCGACGGCGATGGCGTTGCAACTGATGCGCGACAAAGGCATGACCCGCAACGAAGGCGGGCAACTGGGGTTCGCCGTGCTGCTGTTCCAGGATATCGCTGTGATCCCGGCGCTGGCGCTGATCCCGATTCTGGCGGGTGGCAGCGAGGGCGGCAATAACTGGGAAATGATCGGCATGAAAGTGCTGGCGTTCGGCGGGATGCTGATCGGCGGGCGCTATCTGCTGCGGCCGATTTTCAGGCTCATCGTGGCCTCTGGCGTGCGTGAAGTGTTTACCGCCGCCGCGCTTTTGGTGGTGCTGGGCTCGGCGCTGTTTATGGATACGCTGGGCTTCTCGATGGCCCTCGGGACATTTATCGCCGGGATTTTACTGGCTGAAAGCGAATATCAGCACGAACTGGAAATCGCGATCGAGCCGTTTAAAGGTTTACTGCTGGGGCTGTTCTTTATTTCCGTCGGTATGGCGCTGAATCTCGGGGTGTTGTATACCCATATTCTGCTGGTGCTGGCCGGCGTGATTATTCTGGTAACGGTGAAGGGCGCGGTGCTATACGGCCTGTCACGGGTATTTGGCTTGCGCACCTCGGTACGGTTGCAGTTTTCTGCGGTGCTTAGTCAGGGCGGTGAATTCGCCTTCGTATTGTTCTCGGCGGCGGGCGCGCAGAAAGTCATTTCCTCCTCGCAGCTTTCGCTGTTGCTGGTGGTGGTCACGCTGTCGATGATGACCACGCCGCTGCTGATGCAGTGGGTCGATCGCATTCTGGTGCGCCGTTACAACGATGGCGAAGAGAGTGACGAGCAGCATTTTGTACAGGATGATGAGCCGCAGGTGATTATCGTCGGCTTTGGCCGTTTCGGGCAGGTGATCGGGCGTTTGCTGATGGCCAACAAGATGCGGATCACCGTGCTGGAGCGTGATATCAGCGCCGTCGGCCTGATGCGCACTTACGGTTATAAAGTGTATTACGGCGATGCCACCGAACTCGAACTGCTCAGAGCGTCCGGCGCGGAGAAGGCGAAGTCGATTGTCATCACTTGTGATGAACCGGAAGACACCATGACGATTGTCCATTTGTGTCAGCAGCACTTCCCGCATTTGAATATTCTGGCGCGCGCCCGTGGCCGTGTAGAAGCGCATGAGTTGTTGCAGGCCGGTGTAGCGAACTTCTCTCGCGAGACGTTTTCCAGTGCGCTGGAGTTGGGCAAGAAAGCGCTGGTCACCCTGGGGATGCATCCTCACAGTGCATACCGTGCGCAGCAGCATTTTCGCCGTCTCGATATGCGGATGCTGCGTGAACTGGTGCCGCAAAACCGCGGCGATGTGGCGCAGATTTCCCGTGTTAAAGAAGCGCGGCGCGAGCTGGAAGACATCTTTCAGAGCGAAATGCATAACGAACGTCGCCAGCTTGATGGCTGGGACGACGATGAATAGCCGGCAGACGAAAAATAATTTCGCCATTTGATCGAAAACTGACCGGACGCAATGTCGGAAAATTCAGGAGAAGTAACATGGCTAGTACCCGTAAACGTTTCATCGCCGGTGCGGTTTGCCCGAAATGTAAGGCGCTGGATACGCTGGCGTTATGGCAGGAAGATCAGGTCGAAGTGGTGGAATGCATGAAGTGCGGACACCATCAGCGGCAGACCGATGCGCAGGTCAGCAAGAAGCTGCGCCCGGAAGAGCAGGTGATCGGTATTTTTGATCCGAAGTAGCGTTATTGTCCGCGATTTTTTATGCTGTGGGGTACAGCGGCGCGGATTTCCGCTACACTCTTCGCCAAATTTATCCGGTATCGCTTTTCGGGATGATCTCATCGAAAAGTGGCCGTCACTGAATTAGTCTTGACCGACGTTACGTACGTTGTTGAGACGTCCGCAGACAACAAATTAAGTTTCCAACGGTAGGAGTTATCATGAAAGTATCAAAAGACCTGGTCATCAGCGTGGCATATCAGGTACGTACAGAAGACGGTGTGTTGGTTGATGAATCTCCGGTGAGCGCACCGTTGGATTACCTGCATGGCCATGGTTCACTGATCTCCGGTCTGGAAACAGCGCTGGAAGGTCATGCGATTGGTGACGTGTTCGACGTGCATGTTGGCGCAAACGACGCCTACGGCAACTACGACGAAAACCTGGTACAGCGCGTGCCTAAAGACGTGTTCATGGGTGTTGAAGAACTGGAAGTCGGTATGCGCTTCCTGGCTGACACCGATCAGGGCCCGGTTCCTGTCGAAATCACTGAAGTGGACGGCGACCACGTCGTTGTTGACGGCAACCACATGCTGGCGGGTCAGGATCTGAACTTCCACGTAGAAGTGGTTGCTATCCGTGAAGCGACCGAAGAAGAACTGGCTCATGGCCACGTTCATGGCGAACACGGCCACGACCATGGTCACGATCACGAACATGGCGACGGTTGCTGCGGCGGCCACGGTCACAGCCATGATCACGATCACGGTCATGACGAACCGAAGAAAGGCGGCTGCGGCGGCAACGGCGGTTGCGGTTGTCACTAAACGTTCTGCGCGTTTAGCTGCATATAAGAAAGGCGCCTGATTGGCGCCTTTCTTTTTACCTGCGTCCGCTACGCCATCAGTAATGCGGTGGCGGAGTCTCTTCTGACTGATCGGCAATCATCGACGGCTGGCTGGCGCGGAGCTTGTCGGTCAGCAGGCGCAGATGATCGTGCAAACGGCTCATTTCAAGCTGGTGTTGCGTGACGATCATGTTCAGCTCTTCAATGGTCACTTCCTGAAAAGCCAGCTTGTTTTCCAGCATTTCCAGACGCTGTTCAACGGTATTTGAGTTCATCTTCATTACCTCATCGTGTGGCTCAAGTTGATCAGATTGAGCACTGACCGGAACTTCATCCTGTATTTAGGGAAGCGATTCTACCTGCAAATACGGCCAATTACCTGACCTCTGTGGCGCTCAACCATCGCTTTTCAACGGTTTTGCGAAACTTATTGATGCACAAAAGGTCTGAAATAGACGCTAATGGCGTGTATAGAGATTGTTTTGTCGTGAGACGGACAGTTATAGTAACCGCCGAACTTTCGTAATGATTACCAGAAGACAGAAACTTCTGGTCCTGGAGAAATGGATGAAATCACTGTTTAAAGTCACCCTGCTGGCAACGACCATGGCAATCGCTCTGAACGCGACGCAGGTTATGGCAGCTGAAACTGCACCGGCCGCAGCGGCAACCCCTGCTGCCACCGCGCCAGCCGCAGCTGCACCAGCAGCGGCAGAAGCCTCTAAGTTTAAAAGTGATGACGAGCAGGCTGCGTACGCACTGGGCGCTTCACTGGGCCGTTATATGGAAAACTCCCTGAAAGAACAAGAAAAACTGGGCATCAAACTGGATAAAGACCAGTTGATCGCCGGTGTTCAGGATGCGTTTGCAAATAAAAGCAAACTGTCCGATCAGGAAATCGAGAAAACCCTGCAAACCTTCGAAGGCCGTGTGAAAGCTGCTGCTCAGGCGAAGATGGAACAGGACGCTAAAGCGAACTCCGATAAAGGTGATAAATTCCGCGCTGACTTCGCCAAAGAAAAAAGCGTGAAGAAAGCAGAGTCTGGCCTGCTGTATCAGGTAGAAAAACCAGGTACTGGCGCGGCGCCTAAAGACAGCGATACCGTTGTCGTGAACTACAAAGGCACCTTGACCGACGGTACGGAGTTCGATAACTCTTATACCCGTGGTGAGCCACTGTCTTTCCGTCTTGATGGTGTGATCCCTGGCTGGACCGAAGGCCTGAAACACATTAAGAAAGGCGGCAAAATCAAGCTGGTCATTCCACCGGAACTGGCCTACGGCAAAACCGGCGTGCCGGGGATCCCTGCTAACTCCACTCTGGTGTTCGACGTAGAACTGCTGGATGTGAAAGCAGCGCCTAAAGCTGATCCAAAGTCAGCTGAAAAACCTGCCGAAGCTGAAGCCGCGCCAAAAGCTAATTAAGCTCGCGTTCAGCAGGTGTACAGAACCGTCGCATAACGCGGCGGTTTTTTTTCGCCAGTGACTTTTATCGCCATCAGCCCCTCTTTTTACTGCGGTTACTCTATGATGATTACTTGACGCTTTTGTCCGTCGGGCATAACGTCACAGATCCGTAAACTCGCAAGGCCGTTTTTTCTGTAGTTTTGATACAGTAACGACCCTGGAATGATGAATAATGCGCCCATGGCTCTATGAGAAGGCGCGATGCAGAGGGTGGTAGCTTCAATGTCTAATTCGCTTATAACTGGCGAAACCGGCGAACTGGATTTGCTGGACCAACGTCCTTTCAGCCAGGTCGATCACGAAATCTTGTCCTCCTACGAAGCCGTCGTAGATGGACTCGCGATGCTGATCGGTGAGCATTGCGAAATAGTTCTTCACTCGCTGGAAGACCTGAAATGTTCCGCGGTACGTATCGCCAATGGCGAGCACACGGGCCGAAAGATCGGATCGCCTATCACCGATCTGGCACTGCGCATGTTGCATGACATGACAGGTGCCGACAGTAATGTGTCTAAAGCCTATTTCACCCGCGCGAAAAGCGGTGTGTTGATGAAGTCAGTCACCATCGCCATTCGCAATCGCGAACAGCGCGTGGTGGGGCTGCTGTGCATCAACATGAATCTCGACGTACCTTTCTCGCAAATCATTCAGACCTTCATGCCGCCTGAAACTCAGGAAGTGGCACCGTCGGTAAACTTCGCCTCGTCTGTCGATGACCTTGTGGCTCAAACGCTTGAATTCACGATCGAAGAAGTGAATGCGGATCGCAATGTGTCTAATAACGCGAAGAACCGTCAGGTCGTGCTGAATCTTTATGAAAAAGGTATTTTTGATATTAAAGATGCCATTAATCAGGTGGCTGACCGCCTGAATATCTCCAAACATACGGTCTACCTGTATATCCGCCAGTTTAAGAGCGGGGATCTGGTGGGGAACGAACGTTGAAACTGCGTTACTGCCTGTTGGTTACCGGCCCAGCCTACGGCACTCAGCAAGCCAGCGCCGCCTATCAGTTTGCGCTGGCGCTTCTTGCCAGCGGTCATCAGCTCGAGAGCGTCTTTTTCTATCGTGATGGCGTGCTCAATGGCAATCTGCTTTCTGCGCCGGCGTCTGATGAATTCGACCTGGTGCGATCATGGCAACGAATGGCAGCGGATCATCAGGTGGCGCTCAACGTGTGCATTGCAGCAGCGCTACGTCGTGGAGTGATCGATGAAACCGAAGCGACCAATCAGGGGCATGGCCAGACCAACCTGCAACCCGGTTTTTCATTGACCGGGCTCGGCAGTCTCGCGGAAGCCTCGCTGACCTGTGATCGTATGGTGCAATTCTGATGTGTTATGGCTGGAAAAAATGATGAAGAAGGTGGCGTTTATTTTCACGCAGGGGCCTCACGGGACTTCCGCCGGCCGCGAAGGGCTGGATGCGTTGCTCGCAACTTCTGCGTTGACCGAAGACATTGGCGTCTTTTTCATGGCCGATGGCGTTTTTCAGCTGATGCCCACCCAGCAGCCGGAAAAAATATTAGCGCGTAATTATATCGCGACATTTGGCGTGTTATCGCTTTATGACGTCGATCAGTGCTTTGTCTGCGCAGAGTCTTTGAAGGCGAGAGGATTATCCGCTGCGCACGAATGGGTGCTGGATGTGGTACCGCTGTCTGTCTCTGAAATCCGCAGCCGGCTGGCTGAATATGATGTGGTGATGACGTTCTGACTCAGGAATTCCAATGCTTTTTACTCTTGCCCGTTCCCCGCAACACTGTGATTTCCCGCTGCTTATTAAACTGGTTGCCCCGGAAGATGCGCTGCTGCTGATGCAGGACGGTGTACTGGCCGCTCTCGAAGGGAGTCAGGCATGCGAGCTGCTGTTTCAGCATGTACAGAGCGTCTATGTATTAAGCGAGGATTTGGCGGCCAGAGGATTGGTCGGTCAAATTTCGCACAACATCACGCTGATCGACTATACTGGTTTCGTCGCGTTGACGGAGAAACATGCCCAGCAAACGGCATGGTGAATCAATGATGTGCTGTATATTTCTTGACACCCTCCATGGTCAGCTCTAAAATTCTGCGTCCCCATATTAGCTAATGCTTTTTATGGGGCGATTTATCACGCGTTTACAAAGTAGTTTATGAATCAAAATCCAGGAGCTTTTTAATGGCAACAATTAATCAGCTGGTACGCAAACCACGCTCTACGAAGGTTGCTAAAAGCAACGTTCCAGCGCTGGAAGCTTGCCCGCAGAAACGTGGCGTATGTACTCGTGTATATACTACCACTCCTAAAAAACCAAACTCCGCACTGCGTAAAGTATGCCGTGTGCGTTTGACTAACGGTTTTGAAGTTACCTCCTACATTGGTGGTGAAGGTCATAACCTTCAGGAACACTCCGTGATCCTGATCCGTGGCGGTCGCGTAAAAGACTTGCCAGGTGTGCGTTATCACACCGTCCGCGGCGCATTGGACTGTTCAGGCGTTAAAGACCGTAAGCAATCTCGTTCTAAATACGGCGTTAAAAAGCCGAAGTCTTAATGGTTCTCCGTTAAGTAAGGCCAAACATTTTCACATTACTGTCAAAATAAACTCTTAGAGTTTTGGACAATCCTGAATTAACAACGGAGTATTTCCATGCCACGTCGTCGCGTCATTGGTCAACGTAAAATCCTGCCAGATCCTAAGTTCGGATCCGAACTGCTGGCAAAATTCGTAAACATTCTGATGGTAGATGGTAAAAAATCTACTGCAGAAGCAATCGTCTACACTGCTCTTGAGACCCTGGCTCAACGTAGCGGTAAAGGCCACCTGGAAGCTTTCGAAGTCGCACTGGACAACGTTCGTCCGACTGTCGAAGTTAAGTCCCGCCGCGTTGGTGGTTCTACTTATCAGGTTCCAGTAGAAGTCCGTCCGGTTCGTCGTAATGCTCTGGCAATGCGTTGGATCGTTGAAGCTGCTCGTAAACGCGGTGATAAATCCATGGCTCTCCGCCTGGCGAACGAACTTTCTGATGCTGCAGAGAACAAAGGTACTGCAGTTAAGAAACGTGAAGACGTTCACCGTATGGCTGAAGCCAACAAGGCGTTCGCCCACTACCGCTGGTAATCACTTCGCTGTAGTTATGCTAACCAAGCGGGCGCTTCAAGAAGCCAACCCGCTTGGCTTAACCGAACTTGAACGTCCTAGTTATAGAGGAATCAAATGGCTCGTAAAACACCCATTGAGCGCTACCGTAACATTGGTATCAGTGCTCACATCGACGCCGGTAAGACCACTACTACCGAACGTGTTCTGTTCTACACCGGTGTAAACCACAAAATCGGTGAAGTTCATGACGGCGCAGCAACCATGGACTGGATGGAGCAGGAGCAGGAACGTGGTATTACTATCACGTCAGCTGCGACCACCTGTTTCTGGTCTGGTATGGCTAAGCAATTCGAACCACACCACATCAACATCATCGACACCCCAGGGCACGTTGACTTCACCATCGAAGTTGAACGTTCCATGCGTGTTCTTGATGGCGCGGTAATGGTTTACTGTGCTGTTGGTGGTGTTCAGCCACAGTCTGAAACCGTATGGCGTCAGGCAAATAAATATAAAGTTCCACGTATCGCGTTCGTTAACAAAATGGACCGTATGGGTGCTAACTTCCTGAAAGTTGTTGACCAGATTGAAAAACGTCTGGGCGCAACTCCGGTTCCTCTGCAGCTGGCTATTGGCGCTGAAGAGAAATTCACTGGTGTTGTTGACCTGGTGAAGATGAAAGCAATCAACTGGAACGAAGCAGATCAGGGCGTGACCTTCGAATACGAAGAGATCCCGGCTGAAATGCAAGAACTGGCTGAAGAATGGCGCCAGAAACTGGTTGAAGCCGCTGCTGAAGGCTCTGATGAGCTGATGGAGAAATTCTTTGGTGGCGAAGAGCTGACTGAAGAAGAGATCAAAGCTTCTCTGCGTAAGCGCGTTCTGAACAACGAAGTTATCCTGGTTACCTGTGGTTCTGCGTTTAAAAACAAAGGCGTACAGGCAATGCTGGATGCTGTTGTTGAGTATCTGCCAGCACCAACTGACGTTGAAGCTATCAACGGTTTGTTGGATGACGGTAAAGACACTCCAGCAGTTCGCCATTCTGACGATTCTGAGCCGTTCTCTGCTCTGGCGTTCAAAATCGCTACTGACCCATTCGTGGGTAACTTGACGTTCTTCCGTGTTTATTCCGGTCTCGTCAACTCTGGTGACACTGTATTTAACCCAGTGAAATCACAGCGCGAACGTCTGGGTCGTATCGTTCAGATGCACGCTAACAAGCGTGAAGAAATTAAAGAAGTTCGTGCAGGCGATATCGCTGCAGCGATCGGTCTGAAAGACGTGACTACTGGTGATACCCTGTGTGATCCGGATAATGTGATCATCCTGGAGCGCATGGAATTCCCAGAACCGGTAATTTCCGTTGCGGTAGAACCAAAAACCAAAGCTGACCAGGAAAAAATGGGTCTGGCTCTGGGCCGTCTGGCGAAAGAAGACCCATCATTCCGCGTATGGACTGACGAAGAATCTGGTCAGACTATCATCGCAGGTATGGGTGAGCTTCACCTGGACATCCTGGTTGACCGTATGCGTCGTGAGTTTAACGTTGAAGCGAACGTAGGTAAGCCGCAGGTTGCTTACCGTGAAGCGATTCGCTCCAAAGTGACTGACGTCGAAGGTAAACACGCCAAGCAGTCTGGTGGTCGTGGTCAGTACGGTCACGTTGTGATCGACATGTATCCATTGGAGCCAGGCTCGAATCCGAAAGGCTACGAGTTTGTCAACGAAATCAAAGGTGGTGTAATTCCTGGCGAATACATCTCTGCGATTGACAAAGGCATCCAGGAACAGCTGAAATCAGGTCCACTGGCGGGTTACCCAGTAGTAGATCTCGGTGTGCGTCTGCACTTCGGTTCTTACCACGACGTTGACTCCTCTGAACTGGCGTTTAAACTGGCCGCTTCTATTGCCTTCAAAGATGGCTTCAAGAAAGCGAAACCAGTTCTGCTTGAGCCGATCATGAAGGTTGAAGTGGAAACTCCAGAAGAGAACACTGGTGACGTCATCGGTGACCTTAGCCGTCGTCGTGGTATGCTGAAAGGCCAAGATTCTAACGCTACTGGCGTTGTGATTCATGCCGAAGTTCCGCTTTCCGAAATGTTCGGTTATGCGACTCAGCTGCGTTCACTGACTAAAGGCCGTGCATCTTACTCCATGGAATTCCTGAAGTATGATGATGCGCCAAATAACGTGGCCCTGGCCGTTATTGAAGCTCGTGGCAAATAAGCCACAGGTTTAAACACAATGATCCCGTGCTCTCTCTTTGAAGGGAGAGCACAAGAGTAAGGAATATAGCCGTGTCTAAAGAAAAATTTGAACGTACAAAACCGCACGTTAACGTTGGTACTATCGGCCACGTTGACCACGGTAAAACTACCCTGACTGCAGCAATCACTACCGTTCTGGCTAAAACCTACGGCGGTTCTGCACGCGCATTCG